>Ga0209945_1000495_pt1 | contig 14194 bp, 10 predicted proteins | sample SalPonR2_A_D2_MG_FD_185703 | JGI IMG/M metagenome (GOLD analysis project Ga0209945, IMG submission 185703) | Salt pond soil microbial communities from South San Francisco under conditions of wetland restoration - Salt Pond MetaG R2_A_D2_MG... ...
TGATACAAGTTCATTGATTGCTGTTGCGAACACTGACCAGTGGGAACTGCTGAAAGATGCGTTGCACCTCACAACAACAAACGTTTGCAAACATGAGCTTCAACACCATGTGGACTCGAACAAGTACCCCTCGAAGGGAAGTCGTGGAGAGTATCTGAAGCAGGGCAGTCAACGGGTGCTTGACCATCTCGATGGCGAGTTCTCTCCATGGTCGTGTGTAACCGTCGTCCCTCGTCCACATGGGCCTGATGCAGGTGAGCAGTCACTCAAACAGGAGCTGTCCGAGCACGGTAATTCATATATGGTTGTTTCACTGCTTGATTCAGTTGCAAGACAGTCACTCCGGCGTCTGATCGACAAGCACGAATACGATATTGATGTTGTTGGACCACCGTATCTTCTCTACGTTCTCCTAGATACTGATCTCATCTCGAAAGCCGAGTTCTGTACGGCAACTGTTGAAATGATTCGTACTGAAGGTTGGACCGGGTATGAAGTCGTCAAGAACGCCTGGGCCAGCATTCCCATTGACTGTGCCGAGATTCTTGACGATGAATACGATGATGCGCTCCCACCCAAATGAACATCATCAGAGCAATTGTCTCGGACAGAACAAGAATTAAAACGAATTCATCATCTGGTATGACGAGGCCCCAGCGAGTCAATATACTTCGTGACTTTCCCAATTCGACGAACGACAGTCAATCGTGTGTGAACGAAGGCGACTCGCATCAGAGGGTCGAACTGTGCAGGTTATAATCGAGACTAAATTTGGAGTTTATACAGAGACTCCTAAGTTTATCATGAATCATTGCTGGTCCAGTGAAACAACACAAGATCTGCGGACATTGCTACCTGTTGGCGTGCAAGATATAGAGACCACCTTGAGCAAATCAACAGTCCTCTGCCGTCCAACTAATCCCGTATTTGAGTTCGTATCGTTGTTCACCGGTTTCTGAGTTCGTGAGCTGCTCATATTCAATTTTGAACCGAAGATTCTCCGGTACGACGATACTCTCTTCTTGTGAGTCGCTGGCTAATGTAATACCTCCGAACGCAATATCTTCTGCTGCCTCACGTAACGCTTCGGCGGTCTCGGCTTTCGATGTTTCGTTCTCTGTTCTGAATAGCACATTTTCGGACATTAATTTCAATGTAGTATTCAGCCATAATATAATTAATCACTATGATACGTTTTGTTGTATACTTTCGGTCGCAGTCTTGAATCTTGGCGAATGTGGGTCTAGTTGCTACACATAGGGGATAAGTATAGCCCTGAGTAATGTAATCAAGTTGGGTGGCGATCCGGTCACTCAACCGTGGGGGAAACAATGCTGGTGAGTCTTTCTACCTGCTGTTCAGGTACGACGACAGTAACCGGGACACATCAGACGACAGCTCCAACGTCACCGGCGCAGGCTCGTTGCCGTTCGGGTATCCTTCTGGATCTCGGTTGGCACATACAGCGCACTGTTGCCCTCTCTGAGCATATCCACGTCGACCGCAACCAACTCGCCAACCCGAAGGCCCGTATCGTACATGAGGGCGATGATCGCCTCATTACGCTACTGGAGTGATTACTACGGTCTGACCGATGGGTGCGCCGACGGTCGGTCCACTCAAACAGTTCGTCTCCGGATCGACCACGAAACGCGTCCAGCGTGAGAGCAGACTCGTCGTTTAATTATCCTCTACGCAAGAGACGAGTTAGCCTGGCAACCCAGCTCACTGGTCGACATCGAAGGCATCGAGTTGTGTCTGAAGATCACCGGCCTGTGTGGCGAGTTGCCGGATACTGTCTTGGACTTCGTCGAGGGAGGCAGCCTGCTGTTCAGCAGCCGCAGTGACTGATTCGGTCTGGTTGCTCGTCTCCCGGCTAATTTTCTCGACATCTTCGATCATGGCAACTGCCTCCTGGGTCGACTGTGCCTGGTCATCGGTTGCCTCGCTGATCTCCTGGATTCCGTCGTTGGTCCGCTGGACGTTGTCGACGACCTCTTCGAAGGCCCCGACCGTCTCGTTGACCGTCTCGGTCCCCTCAGCGATCCGGGTGCGGGTCTGTTGGACATCCGCGACTGTCGCCTCCATCTGCTCGCGGATGGTCTCGATTTGGGCTTCAATATCTCCGGCGGAGGCTTTGGTTTCTTCAGCCAGCGACTTGACTTCCTCGGCGACCACTGCGAAGCCGTCGCCAGCGTGTTCACCGCCACCGCCTCCGTTCCCAGCGCGTGCGGCCTCGACACTCGCATTCAGAGCCAATATATCCGTCTGGTCGGCAATGGTGGTGATCAGCTCCACGATCTCGCCGATCTCGTCGAACCTAGATTCGAGGTCCTCGACAGCCGTAACCGTCTCCTGGGTGAGACGCTCGATCTCTCGCATCTCCTCGATGGCGTCTTCAGCCGACTGGCGGCCCGACTCACCGACATCGAGCGTCTCGCGTGAGGTTTCGGCAACTGCGCTTGCCTGGCTAGCGATCTCTTCGACGGTCGCCGATAGCTGGCTCATCTCGTCTATGACCGTGGTGAGCTGACGGCGCTGGTCGTCGGCCCCGTCAGCGATCTCTTGGATCGAGTTGCTGACGTCCGTACTCGCCTCGTTGATTGTCCCCGTGCGAGCAGTGACAGTCTCGGTTTCGGCCGCGACGTCGTCGGCGAACGTTTGGAGTTCGACGACGGTGGCTTCGAGCTCGTTGAGCATCTCGTTGAACGCAGTGGCAATTTCGGCCATCGCCTCGCTTCGCTCGTCTGGATCGAGCCGCTGGGTGAGATCGCCCGAAGCGGCCTGGCCCATGCTATCGCTGTACTGGCTGGCTGTCTCTCGCAGATGATTTGTGAATTGTTCGGCCTCACGCCGCGCCCGCTCGGCGTCCTGTTTGGCGTCGGTTGCCTCCTGTTCTGACTGCGTAGCTTCGGTGATTCGCCTGTCGAGTGCATTACGCATCTCCCCGAATGAGGCATAAAGCCGCCCAATTTCGTCGATTCGACTGCTTTCGAGGTCAGTGTCGAGATCCCCATCACGAAGTCGCTCTGCTCGCTCGCTGAGGTCTTCGAGGGCCGCAACCGTGTTCCGGCCAATGGTCGCACCCACCAGCACGAAGCCGAGCAGACCGACGCCGATGATGATGAAGATGTTCTGTGAGATCTGCGACTGGAGGGCGAAGGCGTTGGATGCCGGGACGTGGACCAAAACTACCCAGCCCACATCGGCGGTCGAGGTCGGCTGGTCGATAGCAGTGACTGGGGCGTAGCCGATCACGAGTTCCTCGAACTGGACGGTGCCGACAGCTCCATGGAGTCCGCGGCGAAGCACTGATTGGCGGTCGTAGACCGTGTCGAGCGTGTCGATATCGTTGTCAACCTGAATCTCACCCGCAGCACTCACGATCTGAGTGTTACTCCCCTCGATTGGATTCCGGAACTGCTGGGAGAGTGTCGCCACGTCGACCGGGATTACGAGTGCACGGTTCTCGGACTCTGGCACAGGTGAGGCAAACGCAAGCCGTCCAGTGCCGTCGACGACAGTAATCTTGGAGACAATCACATCATTAGAGTCTGAAAACGTCAGTTGGGTATTGTCGCCGGTGACGAGCCACTCGTAGCCACGGTCGTCGAGACTGCTGCCCGTGGCCGTAGACTCCGAACTGTCGAGAATCTCACCGGAATCGGTGTTAACGTAATGGATCGCTTGGTGTTCGTCATCTAACGAGAGGAATTCGGCTGCCAGTGCCTCCGAGATCTCTCTGTCAGATCCCTCACGAAACACGTCTCGTGTCGAGATGAGGCGGGTCGACTCCTCGTTTTTTTCGACCCAAGCCTCGATTGAGGTCGCCTGATCCTCGGCAACGCCCGCGATTCTGTTTTCTTGATCCGCTGTGAGGGAGTCGGCAATCGACGACTGGAACAGGAGTCCGAACAGGAGCGTTACAACTGCGATACCGACGACGACGGCGGTAAACTTCAGCAGATAGCTCCGGCGGATGCGGTTGGGAACGATCGAGGCAGAACGGTTCCGTGGATCAAGTTTGGAAAGTCTATCACCCATGTACGCTCACCAGTCGTTGATCCAGTTGTTCGCCGAAACTCCTGGTGGTGGCGAGGTGGTTTTCGGTGCCCACTCGCTGACGTTTTCCAGGACGGCAACCTCACGCCCGCTGTCCCAAGCGAGATCGCCGATGAACGTCGTTGAGCGAGCCTCGTGGTCGTCGCTGATGACGTGGTAGCCAGCAGGAGTAAAGAAGCCATGACCTTCGAGCACCCGTGAAATCTGTCGCTGAGTGGGATACTCACCCAGGAGATCGATCGCCTTCTCGACAGCGGTCGCCCACGCCGTGACCGCAGCATACCCGCTCATGTAGTGGCCTGTGGGGACGCTGATTCCCTCCTGCTGTTGGGCGAAGGTATACAGCTGTTCGCCTGGCGGCCAGGTCTCGATAGCCGGATAATCCCAGTAGTAGTTTCGAGAGCCTAGAACCGCATCGACACCCGAAACTAGCTCTTCAGTCATCGCATCGGCTGCACTGTACATGATCGGCCAGACGGCGGTCGTCTCCTCGAAGAAGCCAGTCCCCTGAGCAGTTTCGAGGAAGGTCGTCACATCGCCCCCCCAGAGGCTCGCAAACGTCACATCCGGAGGATCTGCGACGAGATTGTCGACCTCTGTGGACATATCCGCTTGCGTGAGTTCCGGAAACTCAACAGTCGTGATTTCGACATCGGTTAGATTCCGCATCGCATCACGGAACAGCTCCCATTCGCCCTTACCAAACGCGTAGTTCGGGTTGATGCCACCGATAGTGTCGATGTTGTCGGCACCGAGCCGGCTAATCGCCTCTCGTGCAGCCGCAACCACTTCCATCACGTCAGCATTCTGTGCCCGAAACGAGTAGGTCGGATCGGGTATCGTCTGTTCGTACAGCGTCGTCACACCGCCGTCAGTGCCGACATTAATGACTTTATTCTCTTCAATCATCGGCGCAATCGACTGGTGTGTGCCGCTGCTGACCGGTCCGAAGGTGACATCGAAGCCGTCATCGATGAAACTTTGGTACGTTTCTACCGCATCAGTCGACTCGTCCCGTACTTCAAGATCGACTTCCCGTCGGCCAGCGATCCCTCCCTGATCGTTGATACGCTGGACAGCCTGTTCGGCACCGCGCTGTCCCTGAAGCCCGAGTACCGCACCTGGCCCCTCGGTGAATGTCAACAACCCTGCCTGAATAGCGTCAGAGGGTATATTTGACTCTCTTAATATCGTCCCGTCGACTGTGCTACAGCCGGCGAGTGCAACAGTCGCTGCCGCACCACCAGCCATCTTCAGAATCGACCGACGATCCGGATGCGAGGATGTGCCGTCAATGCCCGTCATCGACGACCCCATACCCAAATACTGTTTGTTGACACATAAGTATCAAAACACACCATATTCTAAAACAATGATCGTTCTGTGCGTTAATAAACCCTATTATAATCATCAAATGAAGGAGGCTCTTACCGAACACAGTAGAGCAGCGTGAGTATCATGGCATCCCGCTGAATGCGCCTGAGTGTAACTTCTCGGAGCTGAAAGCTATGCATGTATTCATCTCAATGGGATTCTGCAGCCGAATACTCAGCTTGCGAGTTGCAATTCGACGATGAATACGGCACCCATCGGATCGTTGTCCTCTATAGAGACGGTGCCACCGTAGCGTGAGACGAGCGTTTTGACTAGGTAGAGGCCAATGCCCGTACCCTCGCTTTCGAGCCCCTGATTGCCACGTCCGAAGATCTCCGCTTTGTGCTTCTCGGAGACACCGGGGCCGTTGTCTGCTACCCGGACAGTAACCGTATCGTCTTCGACAATCGTTTCAATAGTAATCTCAGGTATGTCTTTGTCGTTGTGCTGGACAGCATTCTTCAGCAGGTTTCGGAACACAGCTTCGAGCAAATCATCGGCTACAACCTCAACATGAGAGAGCGTTTCATTGACAGTAACTACAATAGCGTCCTGTTCAGATCGAATGCGATCAATCTGTTGTTCAAGAACCTGTGTCAGCGGCACCGGCTTGTGATCGGTATCTGTCTGCAGCATCACGTCGGCGAGATCTCGTGCGGTCGTCGTCAGGCTAATCGCGTTGTTCGTCGCCTGCCGCACTTTCGAGAGGTACTCTTTGTGGGGACCATCCAGCGTGTCGGCCTCCAGGACCATGTCGGTGTACGCTTGGATCAACTGTAGATCGTTCCTGATGTCGTGACGAACGACTTGATTCAGTATATCGAGATTATCTCTCTGGGTTTCGAGTTGGGCTTCGTACCGTTTCTGTTCGGAGATGTCACGGGCGATTGCGACGAACTTCGCCGGGTCCCCCTCCTCGTCCGTGATGGGTGATACGGTCTGATAGAGTGTAATCTGCTGGCCGTCGGCTCGTTGATCGACGATTTCGCTTTCCCACTGCTGGCCCGAAAGAATTGTATCCCAGAAGTCTTCGTAATACTGGTCGTCGTGTTCGCCCGACTGGAGAATCGATGGGAGGTCACCGAGTGCCTTTTGCGAACTATACCCGGTCAATTCCTCGAAAGCTGGGTTGACGTACTCGATGGTACCATCAATATCAGTGATATAGATCGCACTGGCAGTCTGTTCGACCGCTTTCCGGAACTGCTGGAGTTGCTGTTCGCGGTGTTTTCGCTCAGTGATGTCCTGGACTAACCCAACAGCACTGACCGGCTCGCCGTCGACATCGCGATTGAAGGCAGCAATTTCCCGCATCCATCGAGTCTCTCCGTCGCCCGTGACAATCCGATGTTCAATGTCGTAGGGCTCGCCATCGAGGGCCGCCTGCCAGGCCTGCTCGACTCGCTGTTTGTCTTCCGGGTGCATGAAATCCAAGAACCGATTGTGGTCGATAACACCGCTTTCGAGGTCAGTCGCCCACAGCTCACAGATCCGGTCGGACCAGTAGATCTGATCGGCAGGAATGTCTCTGCGCCACCAGCCGATATCGCCGATTTCTTGGGCCTTTTGCAGATACAGCTGTTGGCGCTTTCGATCGGTGATATCGCGACTACTCACGAGAATGCCGTCGATTGCCGGGTCATCGAGTAGGTTGACCACCTGGCTTTCGTACCATCGCCACTCTCCATTAGCCGCCTGAACGCGTAGTTCGTTGGTCGCCGTAGCACCAGGATCCTCAAGTACGGCGTCAAACGTCTCTACGGCTTGGTCAGTATCGTCGGGATGGATGATAACTGCTGGCTCCCGGCCAACGAGATCGACCGCATCTGGTCCGGGTAGATGCTTCTTACAATGGTTCTGATACTGGACACACCCATCCTCGTCCAATAACATGACGATATCAGAGGTGGTCTCCAAAAGCGCCTGCCGACGCTCCAAGCTCCGTTCCCGCTGCTTTCGCTCGTCGATGTCGATGTGGATACCGACCGCACGCTCGGGATCGCCATCCTCGTCTCGGTCGACGATCTTCCCAATATCGTTGATCCACTTCCAGTCACCATCGGCCGTTCGCATCCGGTGTTCGGCCTCGTAGTACGGTGTCTCGCCTCTCCGATGGGCCTCGAGTGCGTCTTCGACCTCTGAAATGTCATCGGGATGTACACGGCGTTCCCACGCGTCGAGATGGGGCTCGATCTCGTCGAGTGAGTAGCCGAGCATTTCGGCCCACCGCTCGTTGAACTCGACGGCGTCGGTCGTCATATTCCAGTCCCACACGCCGACACCAGCCCCCTCGATGGCAAGTTCGAGTCGTTCTTTGAGCGTCTTTATTGCCTGCTGCTGTTCGACCCGCTCGGACATATCCCGCGCGAGCGCCAAGTATCGAATGTCATCCAAAATGTCGAGTTTCGTCACCCAGATTTCGACTGGGAACTGTGTCCCATCTTTACGTTCGTGGGTACTGTCGAGCTTAATTGTATCTCCGATCTCCATTCCGGCCCAGTAGTCTTTGAGTTGGGCAGCATCAAGGCCGGCCTCGATATCAGCGACGTTCATCGCGGTCAGTTCAGCGTATGTATAGCTCAGACTCTGGGTAGTCTTGTCGTTGACATCCACAATGTCGCCGTTTGTGTCATGAATGATGACTGAATCAGGTGTCTTATCGAACAGCACCTGCAGTCGCTTGCGGCTCCGTTGAAGCTCTTCTTGTTGCTGCTTGAGTGGAGTGATGTCCCGGCCGACGCCCATAATGTGTGTGATCTCGCCGTCGGTTCGGATCGGTGTGAGTTTCGTCTGCCAATGGGTTTGTTTACCGTCGAGGTGGAGGGTTTCTTCGTAGGTAATCGGCGTGCCCTGATTCAGACACCGCCGGTAGTTGGCCGCAAGTTTTGACCCAAGTTCATCACCGAAGGCCTCGACCGGGGTTTTTCCACGGACCTCCGCAGTCGATTTCCCCGTCACTGCTTCTTCGCGGGCGTTGAACCGCCGGTATCGGATCGTCCTATCGTCGTCGATAGCCAACAAAAACAGTGGGTCTTCACTTGCTTCGAACACTGACTCGTACTTTTGTGTCACCTCCTGTAGTTCCGTTTCGCGGGTTCTGCGCTCGGTGATGTCACGGCAAATAGCATACGCAGCCGTGGCACCCTCATATTCGGCTTCGTTGACCGAGATCTCAACTGGGACCCGACTACCGTCTTTCGTCTGGAGGTCGATTTCATACGTACTGGGTGCCGAATCTCCATTGAGTCGGGCCGCGTGATATTTTTTTACAGTCTCTTCATCGCTCGGTGCAATAATGCGTGTTTTGGGGCTCTCTTCGAGTTCACCAGCTTCATATCCAGTCATCTCCCGCAGCCGACGGTTCGCATAAACAATGGTTCCATCTGTTGCGACAAAGATACCATCGTTGCTCTGTTCCACTACTGTCTCGTAAATATCCGAAGTCATTCGTCAATGTGGCTCAAAAATTCGTATTCGTCTGTATGCCTACTCTCAGTCGTTCGTTCAGCAAGGCACCCTTCAGCGTCAAAAATAGAGAATACCGCCCGATTAGATTGGAGTCTGTGTCAGTGCTTTCCCTACGCTGCTGTACGTGTGAACTCATGCGTTTCACTTGTAGTAATACCAATTATAATTTCTGTTTAAGATCAAACACTGGTGATACATTATATCGCTCTTCTGTAGCGTAACGGAACCAGGCCACGAATCGCAAGATTAGGGCATCTCGCCGAAGCATGAACGATTATGTCCCACAATCGCGCCGCACTCGGCGAGATGCTTACGACCTTGTGGAACCGAGATCAATAGAGTTTCGGCCCGAGCCGCTCGACGAATAGACTCCAAAGTTCAGCGACTCACTGTCTGTAGAAGGACAACAGCTATTGCAATCATGAGCTGGTCAGTTGTACAGATTGCTTTACTTAGAGGTTGAGTCGGTCACTTACTTTATCCACATCAGTCCTCTATCTGTTGGTGGTTTCTTTGGTCCCTTGCAACGCGGGCAACGTTTATTCACAGTAATGTTGTAAACACGTCCACAGTTGACACACCTAGTTATATTCTCGTGCATGTATATCATCTATCTCAATAATATATAAATATTTGCGCTAATTAATTTGACATTCATGATTTAAGCTATCGGATTTTACAATCCCAGGTACGCGCCCTATATTTTGCAGTAGTCTATGGAAAGAATGATTCCAAATTAACGGCGAAGGGGAAGATCGGGGATGGGGGATAGAAACCACCTCTGTGGGGGAGATTAGAGTGGTAACGGTGATGGAGAAATCAATGTCACCCGAGCAGAGGTGTACTATTGATTTTCCCCATAACCAGGTCTAAACGCCCAGCAGACATTAGCATTCCTTCAAATAGGCATGAATGTCTACCTGTTGTCATTAATGACATGCAAGATGCGCGCTGTGCATCTTTCATAGGGTTTCTGATAGAATTCAGATATGTTAGTTGTCCACGCCCTGTGATAGGGCCATACTAACTGTTAAGCCAAACGACTCCAAAGTTCGCCTGAACGATTGCAACAGTGCCTACGCCGGTCAGCCTCGTGTCGAGGTGCCAATATCAGACAATCCACTATCAAGGAGTTTACTCCGTATAATCTTTCGCTGGTTCAATTCCGTAAGCTCCTGTTCGTCCGCTTCGTCCATCCGGTCAGCGTCCATGAAGCCGAATACGACCGCTGTTCCCTGTTGACTCTCACGCTGTCTTATTTCAAAGGTTGCAAAAACACTATCGGCAATCCACTTGACTAACCAGAGTCCAACGCTACTGCCATGCTTCAGCTGTGACTCGGTCATTTCAGAAATTGCTTCCACCTCCCCCGCCGGTATACCTTCGCCGTTATCGGTGATTAGTAATTCGATCTCATCTGTATCGCTGTTTTCGTTGGTTGCGATACTAATAGTAAGATCTTCGGTGGATTTTCCACCGTGCTTGATGGCGTTTTCGATCACTTCCTCAATTGCGTCGCCAACGAGCGAACTCCCCGCGATAACATGGTCGCTGACATTAACGGAGAACCTCGTCTCAGGGTACTCAGCGTGATACGTTTCGACTGCGTTCTCGATGATGGTGCGAAGTTTCACCCGACGAAACCGGTAGTTCGAATCATTGAGTCGGTTGTTTATATCCCGAATATTTTCCGACAGCGAAAATAGGCTTTGAGCGTTGGTTTCGATCTTGGTCAGCAGCGACCCACTCTCGCAGTCACACTGCTCACGTGCGAGTTGAGCGTAGCCGATGATCGTACCCATGTCGTTTCGTAGATTGTGCCTGAGCACTCGGTTGATCACCTCCCGTCGCTGATTGAAGAAATGTTGGTCGGTCACGTTTCGGCCAGTAAATATGGAAACCGACTCGTCACCGAACTTCCCCGGGGGATAGATAGTGAACTCGACGAAACACCACTCGTCGGACGAGACGCCCACTCTAACTGTCGTCCGTTGTGACCCGTCGCCGTCAGCAATCGCTTCCAGACACTTTCTGATAGCTTTGACATCGTCTCTGTAGACGTTCTGTAGAATCTCACCGTCGTCGACAATCGCACTGATACTCGGGCTGGTGGTCGCTGCCAGCACCTGAAGCTCGTCGGTTGACGAGACGGTGTGTCCGGCGATGTCGGCATGCCCGTTGACCAGAATATCACAGATAGACTTGATATTCATAAATATATGCAGTACAACTGAATATAAAGTTTCATGTAATTAAATCCGGCGCGTGGCTTCGGACTATATACTACGCGAAGAATTAAAATTTTTTCCAAAATCGGCGCAGCTCTGGTTCGATAGGGAGTTTGAGCATGGATTTAAGTTGCTGAGTGATCATATTTAATTGACCGTGTAGCCCAGCGGTCACGGATTGGGTGGCAGCTACTCGCCTGACCCGTCATACACCCAATCCATTCCCAATTCCTTGATTGAGGAGAAAATTTCGTTAGGCCAGTTTTATATAAAACTGGTCTTTTCGTTCAAAACGAATAACATTATCTTTTCGTTGGAGACTTTTCGAGATGTGGATCGAATCAACGCTCAATATGTAGATTGACTCGTAGTAATTCGTGCCGAGATTGACTAGCTGGCCATACTCGATAAGGCAGACTTCAACACAGTCTCTACAGAGTGTTGTTTCATCGGTAGTTAGTAGTACCTCGGCTATCTAAGTACAACCAAACATGTCGAGTAGTACGCGAGAACCAGATGTAGTTCGTGTCTCGCAAAAGGGGCAAACAACGATTCCGAAGCCGTTGCGTGAAAAGTTCGGGATCGACACGCCTGGTGAGGTGTTCATCTACGAAGAGGGTGAACGGATCGTCGTCGAGCCCGTCCCCTCTCTCGAAGAGCTAGGTGGTATCCACGCTAGCAAAGACCGAGACCGCGGAGAGATAATCGAGAAAGTCCGAGAGCACAAGCACGAAGAGATAGAACGCGACGAGGAACGTATTGATCGTCTCCAGTCAAGCGGCTCCAGAGACGAATGAGCGAAACGTACGTCTTCGACACCGAGGCAATCATTGCGTACCTCTACGACGAATCTGGCCGCGATGTCGTCGAAGAATTCCTCACCGAGGTCCGCGACCGTTCCGTTGAGGGATTGATCGCCGAGACGAATGCTGCTGAAGTGTTCTACCTCATCGCCCGGGCCGAGGGCGTCGATGACGGTCCGACACCAAACTCGTTCCGAACTGCCGATCGGGATGTGCGGGCCCTCCAGAGATGGGGAGTCGTATTAGAGCGGGCCAACTGGCGGATGGCAGGTGAGGTGAAGGCGGATGGTCACATCTCACTGGCAGATGCTCACGCCGTTGCGCTCGCTGCCGAGACCGATGCAACACTCATTGCTGGCGGAGACGATGACTTCGATTCACTCCCCATTGATGTGGACGTCACTCGCTTCAGAGATATCAGTGTGTGATTATTGATGTTAACGTCGTTCGAAAGACCCCGCATTCTCGAACAAAAGTAACGTTGGCCATGCTTTACTTAGGCAGACGGTAACGTAAGTGTATCTTTGAGCATCTTCGTAGCGATTGGTTCGGCAGTCATCCGACAGTAGGATATTGCTATCCTATCATTTTGATTAGCGTTCTTGGGTAAGATTGTTGGAGAGAATTCGTCAGTTCTGGCCAGTTTCAAGAAAGGACGGTTTAGCCGGGATCAGGTCTCTTCTGAAAGGGTGGTTCAAGAAAGTTGGACTCCGAAGAATCGGTTAGTCAAATACAGATCGAATCGCTAATTCTCCAAACCAGAGTTTCGGCGAGCAAAGGCGCTAAGAAGTCCGGATACATACAAATTGCTAAGAAATCACCAACCGCTTTCGGGTGTTTGAAACGCCCCGGTACCAAAGCACCGGGACTGAGCTTCCTGCAAGGAAAGCCAATATAAAATTTGTCATTTTCATATATAAGAGCATCGCTGACAGCCGAACAACCACTGAAGCCTTGCACGACGACCCGGCCGCCGCTAATGAAACTATAATTAATTGACCGACAAGCCACAACGGTCGTGAGTTGGGTTGCTTGGTCAATTCTATCGACCCAGTCAAATCGATCGAGGCCCGTCATTCACCTAATCTATTCCCAATTCTGGTACTTCTCAACCAGACTGAGAGATTGAGTTAAGTTGTAGCCTTCATGAATTAGATATATGTTCGGGAGATTGTCTCAAAATACTCTCAATCACATTTTGCAGCGTTCGGCAAGTATGATATTAGGACAACTATGCACTATTTATTCTACATTAAAATTAACGTGATTTTGACTTATTACCATCTGGGTATAATATGACCTAGATGGCTACACGCACTAACTCAACTGAAATTCAGAACGTGGTCGCATCAACCGGAATCGACCATGAGCTGGAGCTCAAAGAGCTTGCTGCAGACATGACTGGTGTTGAGTACAATCCAAGCGGCGTGCCGGGACTGGTCTATCGTATACAAGAGCCCAAAGCAACAGTCCTCATCTTTCGATCGGGTAAGATTGTCTGTACTGGTGCATCGAGTACCGAAAACGTTGATGAGGCAATGTCTATTGTATTTCGCGAGCCACGTAATCTTGGTCTCCACTTCGATAAATCGCCAGAAATCACCTTGCACAATATCGTATCAAAAACAGACCTTGGTGAGAGTTTGAATCTCAACGCTATTGCGACTGGACTCGGGCTTGAGAATGTTGAGTACGAACCCGAACAGTTTCAGGGACTTCTGTATCAGATGAGTGAACCAGATGTTGCAATCATACTCTTCGGCAGTGGGAAAGTCATAATTGCGGGGGCGAAACGACCGACAGACGCTAAGACTGCAGTCGACCATCTGATTCGCGAGCTTGACGGTCTCGGACTCATCGATACTTGATTTTGAAATTACTTTCAATTACATCTAACCATTAAAGTTAACACAATTAGCTGACGACTGTTGACTATGAGCGTAGGAACCGTCGACGGTAATTCCGAGTCGGGTGTGGAGGTCTCAAAAGCCGCTGCTGAGCAGGCACTCGCGCTAATGAATCAAGAGGGAATGGATACTGATGTGGGTGGACTCCGACTGTTTGTCCAACAGGGAGGTTGTGCAGGCCTTTCATATGGGATGCGATTTGACAATGAGCCCGAGCCGGACGATACCGTAACCATACATCACGGCCTTCGTGTCTTTGTCGACCCGGCAAGCATGAATTACATCGGTGGCAGTCGACTCGAATACGAAGACGGCCTCCAAGCGGCTGGCTTCCACGTTGAAAATCCTAACG
>Ga0209945_1000496_pt1 | contig 14188 bp, 12 predicted proteins | sample SalPonR2_A_D2_MG_FD_185703 | JGI IMG/M metagenome (GOLD analysis project Ga0209945, IMG submission 185703) | Salt pond soil microbial communities from South San Francisco under conditions of wetland restoration - Salt Pond MetaG R2_A_D2_MG... ...
CCGAGATTAGCCCCCTGTAAGGTGCGGGTTGTCTATCGCCCTGGCGCACCGACCCGTCAAACCCACCTGATAGAACTTACCGTCGGAAATGGGTTGTAAATCGCGGGCAAAGCGCCCGAAGCCATCATTTCCGCCAAGATTAGGCTTCGGGGCGTTACGCAGTGGCACCGCACCGCAGGGGGGCGTACTACGATTCCCGCCCGGAGCTTCGGGCGGGGGTCAACTTGCCGGCGGTGTGTAATTCCCGGCGAGCGTTTCGTACCTAATCGGTGGGAGTGATACCACTTAAAGATACCGACGATAGCTAATTCTTAGAATACCGGCGGATAGACGCCTCAATGCTAACGATTAGGAGTCTCAATATCGGCCCAAATAGTTAGCAAAGTTACCATGAAACTGGAGGCAAAGGTGGGGGGTTTGAGTCTTAGCAAAGGTAGGGAGTTAGTAACACCTCAAACGCCAAAATTCAGGAGGCACAAGCCCTGAAAACACCGTTCTATAAGCCCCAAAATCCCCGAAAATTCTACCAAAATTGACTAAGACTGATTGCGTCGGTGTTAACAGCCCGCTAAAGCGATTTGTATCGGTGATATGTACCTGTGGGTGTGTGCATGGTAGATGTATGTGGGTGTGTGACATGATTCGGTGTGTGTCCGAGGTGTGTGCTACGAGATATGACCCGCTTAAACGGCATTGAGTGGTGTATTGACCATGTGAGCGGCCTCTTAGCGGGGTTCTACGTGCGCCCAAAGGTAGCCGACGCGCGACGAGCGAGCGTGCAATACGACGTGATACCGGCGTCGTGAGCGCCTGTGTGTACGATGTAGGAGCCAGTTTTGACAACTATGGAGGGGGGGGCTGGCTACGTTAGTTACGTAAGTCACCACACAGAATATGCTCACATGGCCTGATTTCGAGGAGTCGTCGCCGTCAAGGTCGAGAGCCAAAGCAGGGAGAAAAGAATTCGGCCAAAGTAACTATCTCTAATTGCTATCAAAGATTCTTTCTGAAAGCATTGAGGCGCGGAGTGATTCACGCAGAGTCGGCATCTTTAGAGTTTTTTATAGCTGACGATTCGCTGTCTGGACACTGATAAAGGTTAGGTTTCAACGGGGTCTGAGCGCGCGCGAGAATTGTCAAGAGTTTTAGTGTATTACATACGTCCAAAAGTGCTAACTGGGAGGGGGTAAAACAAATATTGTGAGCTAAAAACGCCACATTTGTCAAGTATAAATTTTCCTATACATCTGAAAGTAGACACGTCCCTTATAAACTATATAAACCCGTGTAGGTATATAATAGTGAAGCGGGGTCGAAGAGGGAGGCCGTAGAGGAGAAAAGAAAAGACTCCTTCATCGGTCTTCATGGTACATTTCTAATTCCAAAGCCCCTAGTATACTAATTAAACACGTTGTTGAACTACGTGGTTAAAACTACGTTGTGTTTCACCTCGTAGAAACAACTGCGTGTTGAATAGGCGCATCAATGCTTTCAGAAAGTTGTTCTAAAACTAGTTTTAGAACTTGTTTCTAATACACTATTTTAACTAGTATTATTCCTATCTATGGCTAACAGACAGTTGACAGGGTGGACGGAAGAACAAAAGCTCGAAGCAAGAGCCGAACATCCGTCTGACCATCGCTGTGATTTTCATGATTTTTACTGTTTAGCCGAGATTCAAAATCAACCTGATGAGTACGGTGGGCCGACTCGTTTTTGTAAGAAGAATACGCTGAAGAAGGAAGCAGAGGGTGAGAGATACAATCGCTGTCGGAAACACAACGGCGCTGGACACAATGACTGGCAAAGCGGCCTCGATGAAGCTGACGGTGCCAGCGAAGGTAATGTCCGGGCCATGAAACATGGTATGTACGCTGAAGATGCTAATTTAAAAGACAATTGGGACGAAGCTGACGAAAAGTTGTATGAGAAAGTGATGGGATGGGCCGAGGATTACGGCTTTGAGGAGGGCAGCCCCGAGTATCAGCAGCTTGAGTCCCTTGCCATGTCGAAGGTCAGAGCGATGCGTGGCGAGGTCTACCTCAACGAGAATGGAGAGGTAGTTACCCGCGAGTCTTTCAACCCCGAGACTGGGGAGAAGGAGACGTGGGAAGAAGTTCATCCTCTCTCTGATAACGTCCGGCTCAAGAAACAGACTATCATAAAAATGATGAAGGAGCTTGGGCTGACGCCAAAGGCTCGCAGCACGATGGACGAGTCTGAAGCGAAGGCGAGTGAGGCGAGCGCAATGGCGGAGATTGCTTCTGAAGCCTTGGACGGCGAAGAGAACGAATACGACCCTTCTCAGTTTGAAGATTGAAGATTTGACTGTTTATTCTTATGAAGGAAGTTGCACAGCGCCTCGATGCCGATACAGACGCACTTCTCGACCGTTGGGAAGGGCGACCTGACAGAGTTATCGAGGATATTTTTCGCGTTCGTGACCTTGAGAGTAAGGATGTAGAACCTCTTGAGCTAACTTCATACCAGAAACAGCTAGTTCACGCACTCTGGTACGGTAATGCATCTACGATAAACGTTCTTAAGGGTCGTCGGACTGGATATTCGTTTATTTCCTGCGCTGCGCTGCTTTTAAAGGGGTTAGTTCAACCTCATAGCTTTTTTGCGATTACTGGCCCGAGTAAATCGCAGGCAAAAGACCGAATTGAGGATATTTATGACCTCATAGAGTGGTCTAAGCTCGATTTTGACCTTGAAATCGACAACAGAGACGAAATTGAGCTTTCAAATGGGGCCACTTATATGGCTTTTGCCGGAAATCCCGACACGTCACGGGGTGCAGACAGCGCAGATGTTCTTTTCATTGACGAAATGGACTTCTTGGAAGACCAAGAAGAGTCCATGCGGGCATTTTCGCCTTTTGTAGCTCTTGGAGACGCTAAAACGCTTGAAATTTCGACTCCGAAGCTCGAAAATGGCCTCTTTATGCAGGACCAGGAGGCAGGGTCGCCAGAAGGCGAAAATGGGATTATTTCGATAGAACAGCCCGCTTTCAAGAACGCTGACGAAATTAATGTAAAGCGTTCGCTGTTCGCGCAAGACGTTGAGCCTTCGATGCCGTATTTGAATATCGAGAAGGCCGAGCGCGACCGTGCCCGCGACCCTGAAGGTTTTCGTCAGGAGTATTTATGTGAGCCTGTCGAGAATCAGTACCGTTTCCTCGATGAAAGAACGGTCAAGGGAAGTATTGAGGCGCTTTCCGACTCTGATTACGAGTACGGTCCTACGGTCGGAGCGCCTGAAGGTGGAAATCTTGTCATGGCCGTCGATATTGCTGGCGGTGGTAAAGACGACACGGCTATTGTGATGGTTGAACACGTTGGCCAGAAGCGTTATCTTCGCTATCACGAGGTTGTGACGGATTCTCGCCTCAATGATGTTGGAATCAGCCCGGCCAACGCAAGAAATCCGTCAGCTATTGCACAGCGCATCCAACAGCTATACAGAGCTAATGGTGTTGACCGTGTAGTCACTGACGCGACTAATATTGGAGAAGGATTCGACTCTGAGATTCGTGAGACAATAGGCCGTGGAGTCAATTCGTTCAACTTCAGTGACCGGAAAGCTGTCGCTGAAATGTGGGGCGATGTTAATTACGGATTCCACAATAATCAGATTACATTAGTTGACGACGACAAAATCCGCGACCAGCTCCTAGCAATAGTCAAAGATAAAACTACAAAAGGTTCTGTAGCACGTTTCAGTGGGAAAGACACTGCGCCTGAAGGGAAAGACGACCTCGCTATTGCTTTTGCTCTTGCTGCATATCCGCCTAATATTAGCACTGAGTCTAAGTCTCTAACTCAAGAAAAAGATGTGAGTAAAACTACTCCAGAGAATAATTTGGGAAGTAGCCGTCTTGATGTAGAGACGCCTAAAACTAAAAACGATTCTAGAGTAGTCAAGAGAAGTTCTGTTAGTAGAAATTCGAACAGAAGAAAAAATTACGAGCCGAGACACGCTAGATAATATTTATATATGTCTAATAATTCTAATTTTGTTGACCCTCCTGAAGATGGTGGAGAATTCGTTGTAGATTCTCCAAAAGGGGCTGTAGTTGATAAAAATACCGCTGGTGGAGGTGGTTCTGGTAGGTCTTATAACGACGATAGAACACACGAGCCACCAAAAGACCAGTTTGAAAAGAATAGACTACTCTATGATACTGACCCTCACGTTGGACACTCTGTAGATGTAAGTCTAGATTGGCTTCTTGCTGATGGATATAATATTTCAGAGCGTCATATTCCTGGCTCTGAAAAGCAGATGGATATTAAAGATTTAGCTCGATTCCGTACTCTAATAGCTAATTCTAATTTTGACAAAGTATTCAATCACTGGATAGAAAATGGCGCTATTGAAGGTCATGGGTTTATGGAACTTGTCGTTGAAGACGGTTCTTTCAAACCTAGAATTCTGCCCGGTAAGAAGATATATAAATTTACTGATGAATATGGGCAAGTTCAAGAATATATTCTAGAACCGCCTGAGGGTGGTACTCCTACAGATGATGATGCTACAAAGTACAAACCTTCTGACGTAGCAGAATTTTACTTTAGACGGAATCCTCTTGATGAATTTGGCCGCTCTCTTATAGAGCGAGTTAAAGAACAAGCTAATATTCTCCGAGATATGGAGATTGATTATGCCAGATTCGTCGCTAGCAAGGCATATCCTCCTATTTTTTGGAAGTGTGGAACTGGAGATGAAGATTGGAGCGAACCTCAAATAGATAATTGGCTTGACCAAGTTACAGAAATTGAACCAGATTCGATGATAGCTGGTCATGCTGATGTTGAAGCCGAGGTCGTTGGGACCACTTCTACATCTTCGAGTGCTGGAGCAATGCGTCTAGAAGAGACGTTCAGACACCATGAGCGCCGAATTGTTACTGGAATTGGTGTTCCGGCAGTCTTGGCTAATATGGACAATAAGGGTGGCTCGGCTGAAATTTTGATGCCTGGATTCAAGCGACGTATTCGTCGCTATCAAAATCTTATCAAAGAGTTTGTTGAAGAGCAGATTTTCCGCCCGCTGTATGTTGAAGTAGTTAAGGGTCAAAGTTTAGAAGACTACGATGGACTTATCCCAGAGTTTGAGTTTGGAGAACATAGTTCTGCTGAAGATAGACTTGAAATTGATAAACTTCTAAAGCTCTTCAACACCGGATTCCTTACTCGTGAAGCATTTGCAGAGCGAGCAGGAATAGACCCCGAGACTGAAATGCCTTCGATGGACGGTCTGAATGAGAATATTCTGCCTGTCCTTCAGAGTTTAGCTAACGAAGGTCAGAATCTTGGAGATGCTATTCAAAGTCCTGAAGGTGGTAGACCGACCGACAATGGTGGCGGGACACAATCTGCTGGTCGAGAAGTAACAAGCAGAGAAGATAGCTCTACAGACAATTCTGATGATGAAGATAGAAGAAGAAAGTCGCCTACAGAGGATGAAGATGTATGACTGATTCTGAAGAAGATTCTAATTTTGAATATGAAAATCCTGATGCCGTTTTAGCTCGTGTAGATGAAAGAACAAAACGAACTAACGAAATTCTAGAGAGAGTTATTGAAAATAGAATTGACCCTCTAGAAAAGCAAGTTGATAAAATAGACAACCGCTCCCGAAGAAATGCTATAATTGTAAGTGCAATAACTAGTGCTATCGCGGTTGTTGGAGCTTGGTCGCTAAATCTTATACCTACGTAATATGTCTAATTTAACTATTGAAAAACTATATTTTGCTGCTTATCAGTTTGATACTGGTGAGTGGGTCAAGTGGTCTTGGGATGGAGCCGATGTGTATGGCGAAATTCGTGGCCGAACTAAAGATTCTTTTACTGTAGACGGAAATAAAGTTACTGGTGAAGATGGTGAAAACGTCTACAAGATGGAAGAATACGATTCTGATAGCGGCGAATTTACAGGACAGATGGTTGCTAAGGCTGAAAGTTCTGTAAGTTCTTGGGCCGGACCTCAGAATTCGAGCGACATTGAAGGCGCTGCTCTATCCATGACTTTTGAAATGGATAAAAGCAGAATTTTCGAGGCTTGGGATAGTCTCGTCAATATGAGCGAAGAAGAAATGGAGATGTGGGAAAAACACCCATGCTCTGATGTAGGTGTTGACAATGGCTCAGATTGGAGAGACAACACCATGATGCTCATGGGCCAAGCTCCTGATGGCTGGAACGAAGAATCTTATCGAATTGCCAACAGAATAGTTTCTTGGGCAAGAAAGCACATCGACGACCTTCCTGATAATGCTCCAAGCGGCGGCGAAGGTACGTGTCCTGCTCCACTAGCTGTGAAAATGCTCAACAGGGGTATAAATCCTTTTGATGAATCCCCAAGTGGAAATCCAACTTTCAGTGAGAGTGTAGATACTGTTGAATTTGCTTCTGACAGCCAAGAGCTAGATGAAGTATATTCAAAGTGGTCTGAAAAAGTTAATATGACCGCTTCTAAATTGGAGAGGTGGTCTGAGCATCCTTGCGCTGATACTGCTTCGAAAGACCCTGAAGCAGTTCGTAAGCGCAACATGAGGTTGCTTGAAAAGAATAAGTCTGACTGGACACAGAGAGACATAGACGACGCTAAAAGAACTGTTTCTTTCATCTCCCGAATGAAAGGTCAGCGGCCCGATAGTCCATCTGAAGGTGGCAAAGGGACGTGTCCGAGTGAGTGGGCTGTAAGTCTGCTCAACTGGGCGTATAATCCGTTCGATTCACTTCCTGAAGGCGACCCGAAGCCTGAGCAAGAGAATTCTGCCTCCCTCGATGATTCCAAAATAGCGTTTGCTGCTTCGGCTATTTCACCGAAGCGGAAAGAAATTGTTCAAGATTTTAATGAACACGGAATCAGAGAGAATTATGACGACAATGGAAACCTAGTTTCGGTCGATGCTGTTTTCGAAGCAATGGAACCTGGACCACCTGAAGACCGAAATGGTGTTCGAATTACTAAAGATTTCCTTCAGAATGTAGCTGAGAAAGATTACTCGAATAATCCGCCGTACATTATGGACCACACTAAACAGACACTTTCTCAGATTGGATTTGTTAAAGACGTGTGGTTCAACGATAGTACGAATAAGTTAATGCTCATGGCTAGAGCGTACAATACTGGTTCTCAGACTCATAATGAAATTATTAGTCGGCTCACGTTCGACCCTCCGACGTTAACTGACGGCTCTGTTGGATTTGGTAATCAGTACGAGTCTGAAGTTAACGACGACGGCGAAACAGAGCTAGTTGATGGAAAGTTGCGTGAATTTTCGACTACTCCTTTCCCGGCTGGATATGATGAAGGCGGTCTGAAGACTGACTATTCTGAAGATGAATCCTCTGAGGTTGGCGTTTTTGTTGTCGCCAGCTAATGAAGAGGGAAGAGATTGCGGTCAGTGTTCACCCTTGACACCACAAAATTCTAATTAGAAATATGATTTTCAAGACTATTGAATACGACGACCTTGACGACATGGAGGCGGGCGAGCTTCGGGAGCTTATTCAGAAGTTCTCTAAGGCTCAGTCTGTCAATCAGGAAACCTTTGAAGAGGTTACTGATACTGTTGAAGAGTTTGAAGAGCATGATAGCAAGCTGACTGACGAAGTTGCTGAAAAGACTTCTCTAAGTAAGGAATCCGCTGAGGCTCTTTCTTACAGTGATAAGAAGTCTCTCCTCGATGATATTTCTGACGAGTCTGAAGAGGAAGACTTTGAGGAAGATGAAGACGAGGAGACTGAAGAATTCAATGACCACGGTACTCGTGGTGAAACCCACGGAGAAGGTGGCACCCCTGAACACGTTGAAAAGGCATTTGACAGCATCTCTGGTGCCCAGATTTAAAATTTTTATTAACTAACAATGACTGATATTCGATTTTCCAAGGCGAAGAATCATCCGCTTAACCGCGATGGTGAAACGATTACGGTCAAGGCCTCCGAGGGCGACCTTGTTGGTCTGACTGAAAATAACGACGGCGAAACTGAAATGGTTCAGGCTGATGCTGATTCTGATAGCCCACAGCCTGCTATGGGTGTTCTGATGGAAGAGGTTCAAGACCCGACTGATGTTAACGTCAGTGGCTTTGAAGATGCTTATATCGAGCAGCGTCAGCTTCGGCGTCAGGTTCGAGAAGATGATTATACCCTTGTCGGTGACGAGGGTACGTATGTCTTTACTGGCGTCTATCTTGAAGACGTTGACGGCGACCTCGACCTGACTCCCAACGAGCCGGTCTACCTCGCTGTCGGTGGCGGCGTTACACAGAGCAAGCCTGATGGTACTACTGGCAACATTCTCCAGTACGTCGGCGTTGCTGTTGATGCGACGACGTTCCTGCTTGATGTTGAACACGAGTACGAGACGGCGGCGTAAACTAGCGAATTCTAAGACTTATATTCTATAACTATGGCACGACGTGACCCCGAACTTTACACGGCTGACGACGTTCCTCTGACTGAGATTGTCGAGAACGCTCAACAGATTGTTGATTACTTTAATAACGAGGCTGAGGTTCCTTTCGTTGAGATTTTCGTTGAAGAGATGGACCAGCAGACGTTCATCCAAGAAATCAACGAGAATCGACCTGACCAGTTCGAGCCGCTTGCTGAGGGTGAATTCCCCGGCTTCCAGAACGACACTAGCCTCCCTGACTACAACGAACTGACTATCCGAACGACCGAGTACGGTAAGTCGCTCGGTATGACTCAGAAGTTCATCGAGAAGAGTTCTTCTGAGCGCGTTCAGGATAAGGTCAACGAGGTTGTCGAAGGTGCGACCGAAACGATGATGGAAGACACCTTCGAGGTTATGTTCGATTCCGTCTATGACGGTTCCGGTAACCTCTGGTTCGAGATTCCTGACTACGGTGCGTATACCTTTGATGATTCGCACTCGCACCAGATTCCCGACTCGACGGCTCTGTTCAACGACATTAACGTTCCCGACGAGAGTGGTAATGGTTACACGGCAATGCAGCACTTCGAAGCTGCTGCCGAACACCTCCGTCACCACGGCTGGACCAGCGGCCAGAAGGTTGCGCTCATTTCGAAGGATTGGAAGTTCAAGATTAAGGAAGAACTGACCAACGGTGCTGACTATCATATCCCGATGGCTGAGGGCCTCCGAAACACGAATATTCGTGACATGGAGGGCGCTACTCCCGGCGGTGTCCAGCTTATGCAGTCGCCCTACCTGACTGGTGACGAATTCCTGATGTACGATGCTGGCATCCAGCCGGTCAAGATGTATACTGAGCGAGAGCTTCAGCTTACGCAGCCTCAGGGCGGTCCTGTCAGTCACCCCGGCGACATTATCAACGGCTCGGCTACGATGGACTACGGCCTTGCCAACACGAACCCGCTTGCGATGGTCGAATTCAGCGGCGTCGAGGTTGACTGGACTGCGAGCCAGACGCGGTACTGAATATTAACTAACAACTCTTAGCTCGATTTATGGCAACTTCTGATGATACACTTGTAAGTGAAGTTCGGTCTTTTGCACAGTACAAACCAGCAGTAGTCAGTGACGAAGACCTGTCGGTCGCCGTAAAGCGGGCTAAGAGCCATTTACTCTCTGAAGCCCCACTCCAGTCAGAAGATGTTGACTGGTATGGCGACGACAATCAAGAAGAGGCGCTTTTCTGGGCCTCAATGCTTTTCAGTAAGGTTCAGACAGGCGCTCTTGACGCGAAAGCAATCAGTGTTGGAGCAATAGAAGAAAGTGAGCTTCTAGCACAGGCTGATGGCGAAATTACGATGTGGTATGAGAACTACGCCAAGGCCAAACAGATTCTAATTTTGAACAGTGGTGGCGGCACCAGGGTATCTCGTTCTGCTCGAACTTCTACTGGTGGACAACGGAGCTACACAAAACGTGAAGAACTATGACTAGAAATCTTTCAACGGCTCTTTCTAGACTTGGAAGAGAAGTTCCAGTCTATGTTGAGTCAAATACAGGGTCGGAAGACGCTTTCGGACAGTCTGAAATGGCATGGAGCGCCTATGGAGACGGGACTGTCCTCGCTGCGAGGTCTTATCAGAATAGAAATACTACGATGAATAGCAGCGATGGTCAGCGACACCGTGACCGTCCTGTGTTCTTTTTCCCTGTTGATGATGCTCCACCGGCTGACGCTCGGATAAAGTACGAGGGAAGCTGGTACGAGCTTGACGCTGTTACACGACATAGCACGCACGCGGTCGCGCCCGGTTCTTCTGTTATTGACGAGACGTTTGCTCCTGACAATTAATATATATGGGTGACATTGAATTCGAGGTCGATTGGGACTCTATCGAAATTACGGTAGAGAAAATTAAAGAGCGAGTCCACGACGGGGCTGAGAAGGGCCTCGATGATGCTCTATCTGTCGGCCAAGAAGCTGCTGTAGAAAGAATTTTACAGCGACGGACTCCGTATACTACTCCACATCTTCACTCTTCTTTTGACCATCATCAATTCGATTTGGGAGATGAAATTCAAGGTCACATTACTAATCCACTTGATTACGCTGCTTACGTAGACCAAGGTGTTTCTGGTACTGAGCGGAGTCGTGACACACCGTTTGCGTATACAGATTCAATGCCACCCATAGAAGAGATGATAAAATACGTTGAAGAGCGTATGGGTGGATGGGATTTAGATTCTGATGGAGGTGGCGCTCGTTTTGATGGTGATAACGATGATGGTGACTCTGGCGACTCTACAGAACCAACTACTCCTCCCGAAGAAGAAAAATACGTAAAATCATGGGAAGTTGGTGACGTTCTTTACGAACCATCTACAGACAAGACTTACGATATTAAAGAGCGAGATGAAAATTCGTGGGTTATTACAGATGGAGAATCGTCTGAATCAGTCTCGTTTGAAGAAGCAGCAGATCGATTTGACCACTCTCTCCTCGATGGTAATGACATTGACCGCGCTCTAAGGCAACAAGAAACCTTCGTTAATCTAAAAAGAAACTTTGCTAACGGTCGTGATTGGAAGTTTAGCGACGAGACTCTTGATACTCTTTCTGATGGAGATGTAGTTGAATTTAATCTAGAGCGTGGAGATGTTGCATACGGGACTGTACTTCCAGAAGAAGCTCAAGATGGTGATTATTCAACTATCTCCGTAGAAGTCTTTGCTTTGAAACCTGCTAGCGGTGAATTAGAAGGAAAAATTGTAAACAATGCTGACTACAAATATGGCATTGAGCCTTTTGGAGACGTTGGAAATCCCACTAGATTTTGGAAATCTGATAATTTAAAATCTCGTCCTTATTTAGAAGGGACAGCTACTATTGAAGAAATAGAAAATAGAGATGGTACTATCAACGCTCGACATACTAAATATGAAAATCAAGACATAGATGTAGATAATATCGAAAAGGGCGATGAAGTTGTTATAAAAAAAGACAATGAAAGTGAATTTAGAAGAGTTGTTAATGAAGTAAGAGAAGATGAAATAATATTCAACAACTCTGACGGTTATGATAAAAGATTCGATGCCGATAATAATTTTGAAATTGTAGCTTATACAAGAAACTTTACTACATTTGACCAAGTAGAAGAAGGAGATGATGTTCTTCTAAACGGAAATAAACTAAATGATACAAATGAATTCAATGGTCAAATAATATTAGCCACTGTTGACGAAATTCATTATCCTAATGATTCTAAAAGAACTATTGAATTTAGCAGATATTATGGACAAAAACAGTTTACTGCTACGTTAGATGGGGATACCTACATCTACTCTAGAAAAGATAAGCCCGGAATTTGGAGTTACAAATCTTTAGATGAAGGACTTCAAGACCCCAAAGTTGAGATAACATTTGAACAAACTATAGAGTCTACTGGAAACTTTACTAAAGCTAATATTCTAAGAGATGGTTATTTAGTAAAAAAGACTGAAAAAGGAGATATATACGATGATGGAGGTCAAGCAACTGTAAGATATTACAATGAATCAGGCGACCTCAAAGAAGAAACAATAAGCCAAAGGCAGTTAGTTGAAATTAGAGATAAAGTTGAGATTCCAGATAATGTAAACGCAATTCTTCCTGATTCAAAAGAAGACGTATCTTGGACTACTTTAGATAAATCTGGATTTGACAATTCTCAAGTTGATAAAGGGGATGTAGTATTAGTATGGGATAAAGTTGCAGAAGAGTTAAATGAAGGAGTGGTTGACCGAGATAGAAGTAGATATACTTCTGTTCAACTTTCTGATGAATTCTTAAATAGAGAGAGTCTTCGAGTTGAATACGATAGCGTTGGTTCTGTAGATTCTGAATCAACTCACGCAATAGTCGGGAAAGTTACGTCTGGATTTGGAACAGAAATAGACCTTCCAACCAATTCAGAAGATAGGCCAGAAATTTTCTATGGTCAAGAAATTAAGTTTGATTACAAAGGAGAAGAATATGATGCTTATGTTACTGATTGGGAAGATAAATATTTAGATGTAGAAGGAACTGATGTTGTAGATAAAGTTCCTCTAAAAGCAACCTTCGATGCTCAAAACTCTGCTAGGTTAAAATCTTACGAATCTTGGAGTGGGCTTACTGAAACACAGAAAATTGAGCAGATGAAAGATGAGATTAGATATAAAAAAGAATTTGAATACAATAATCCACAATACGTAGAAAACTTTGCTTCAAAATTCGGAGAAGAATTAAATAGGTCATTTAAATATAATGAAGACCTCCGCAATATGGTAGCCAGAATTGATTTATTTAGCCAATTCTACAAACAAGGTGGTGTAATGAGTTCTAGAGGAAGCCTTGACAATGGATTTCGATTACAAATTAGCGATGCCGGAAGTGGTGGCTCCCTATCTGATGTAACACATAGCACATTCCATCACGAATGGGAACACGCTTTTCATATCTCTAAAGGATACAGCCGAGGTCGAGGTTCTGACGCTGGCAATTTCAGCCAAGGTTATCCTGAAATAGATTTCAATGAAGATGGAACAACAGGCCCAAATGCAGGACACGCAGAATTAGAAGAGCTTGTATTCAGAAATAAAAGAGAAAACAAACCTCCTAGCGAGTTAAGTGATGTTGACTTTACTAATATAGAATTTAAGAGCGGATATTTCAAAGATTTTAACCCCGAATCAATAGATGATTCTGAATTTGAATCAATTCCTGATTTTGACTCTTTCAAAGAAAAATCTTCTGAGAAAGACATAGTTAAATTCACTAAAGACCAGATTCTTGGTGGAAAGACTGAGCATCTAGGTGTTGTTGAAGATGCTTCTTCAGAAGACAATACAATTACCATCTTTTCCCTTACTAAAGGTAAAAAGATGGAGATTTATAACTTCAGAATGGAAGATATGGAGCTTTACGAATCTGATGATTCTATAGAACTTATAGAGCATGAAAACAGATTCGACAATAGCTGGAGTCCTTCTAGACAAGACAGATTTGAAAGATATGCAGAAGCTACAAATCGTTCTCTGAAAAGAAGACTTTGGGCTGCAAATGATGGTGGTAAAATTCAAGAACTAACTGAAATTAATAGGTCTTATCATACTGCAAACGCAGCAGAATCTACTACTGGTATGGCTGAAATATTCCAGTCAGAAAAATATGATAAAGCTCACCAGATAGTCCAAGTTTACAGGGCACATCCTGCTTATGTAGAAACATATCTCGATAATCATACTCCTTCACCCACTGCTAGGAAAATTATACAAGCTGACCCTGCTCTTAGTGAGTTAGAAGATAAAATATGAAAGTTGAATTTGAAGACGCTAAAGGAAATTATGGTTTTGTAGAAGATGAAAGTGGGAAATATAATTGGAGTTATGAAGGAGATTTCAAAGATGTGTATGCTGCTCTAGTTATTCCTGAAAATAGACAAGGACATTCAAAACCTGAGAATACTCCGATAGACCTAAACGATGATTATATAACTGATTTTACTTCAAAAGAAAAAGTCAGAAAAGCATTTCAGAATCTACATGAAGAGCCATTAATTCATGCAATAGTAAAAGATGGAGAGAAAATAATCTAATGGCTAGTATAGACGAGCTAATTGAAGAACACGGAGAAGAAACAGTTCGAAAAGCCTTCTGGCTCCAAGAAAAAATCTATGAAGAAGGCATTGAGGGCGTGGATTTTTCTGAAGCAGCCGAATCGAGGATGAAACAACAGGGACCACTCTTGG
>Ga0209945_1000497_pt1 | contig 14180 bp, 14 predicted proteins | sample SalPonR2_A_D2_MG_FD_185703 | JGI IMG/M metagenome (GOLD analysis project Ga0209945, IMG submission 185703) | Salt pond soil microbial communities from South San Francisco under conditions of wetland restoration - Salt Pond MetaG R2_A_D2_MG... ...
CAGTCGATCGCCAGCCAATCGTGGAACTTGGCGTCCCAAGTAAAACCGCGGTAACCGCGAGTCGCATGGTAACGATACCGGCGGACGCGTCGCTGACTGCGCCCGGATTCAGCGATAGAACGCTCAAGGAGCTTGATGCCAGCTCGGACGAACGATTTTACGCGCCGCCAACCAGTGATGGGGCGGTGTACGCCTCTGTGGAGGTGGAACTCGTCGTATGGCGTCCATGAAAGACCACATCGCTACTCGGCCGAACGAGGCGACGCCGGCGCGTGCACAACTGCTCGCGCTGACCGCCGTCATTGTTGCTGCGATGCTCCTCACACTCGTGCTACTGGTAAACACGGCGGCGTACACGGTTGCCGAGACGGCCGACGAGACGACACCGGGCGATGACGCAGTACGCTATCGAGCAGCAGCCGTCGACGGCACAGATCGGATCCTCCGAGCGGTGAACCGCGCCGAGCATCGGACGTTACAATCAGCACGCACGGGCGTCGTCTCCGGGATCGAGAGGCTCGATGTCGACTTGGCACGGAGCGCTGCAGACCGGGGATCAGTTGGACACCTCGAAACGAGCCTATCACGGACCACCCCAGGGTGGATCGTATCGGCCGACGGGACAGACGGATCATTGGTGAACGAGAGCGGAGCGACCGCTTACACCGTCGCCAGCAACGTGGACCGGTCGCGTCGAGTCACGCTCGTCTTCGACCCTGCGAAGCTCGAGCCGACGACCCGCCAGAATACGAGTGAGGAAGCGTTCCACGTCGTCTTCGAGACGCCATCGACGACAACGGTGGTGTACGTCTACCGGACGGCAGCAGGTGTGGTCGTCGCGGCTGGGACCGACGGAGAGACACCGAGGGTCGTCTGTACCGTATCCGCTGTAACCGACGACGCGTTGCTCCGGCTTGCGTTGAGCACCGAGCGACTTGAGACGACCCGGTGTCCCGGGTTGTGGCCGTCGGAGGCGCTCGCGACCACGCAACCGTACCGTATTGGTGTCGAGAACGCGGATGCGGTCCACGGCAGACTGACGGCAACGGTACAAACAGCCACCACACCCGCGTCGCCTCCGCCCGCTGGGCACAATGGGATCACACCGGGTGTCTACGACACTACGGTTGCTGTCGCGTACGCGACCGAGACGCAACGCTTCGAAACGACGGTTCGGGTAGCCCCGGGTGAGCCACGTGCGTGAGCAGACTTACGGAGACAACAGAGCGGAGAGTACCGTTGTTGGATACGTCGTCGCACTCGCGGTGAGCGCGCTCTTTCTTACCGCGTTCACGGTCAGTCTCGGAGGCCTCACCGAGACACACACAGAACGAATGGTAACGGACCAACTCACCGTAATCGGAGAGACAACCGCGGGGGAGCTCGAGCGAGTGGATCGACTCGCGCGGACGGCAGAGGCTGACCGGGCCGAGACACTGCCTCATACGGAGGCGACCTCACTTGTCGCACAAACCACCGTCGACCTTCCAGCACACATCAGCGGACACGCTTACTCTATAACCGTGACTGCTGACGCGGTCGTCGTGCAGAGCAGTCATCCTGCGAAGACAGTCAGTGTCGTGCACCGTTCGCGAGTCACGGTGACCGAGCGGACTGTTCGTGGCGGACCGGTGATGGTAGTGTACCGACCAAACCCACGCGACCCGACGGCCGGCCGAATCGTGGTGCAAGAGCGATGAGCGGCGGCGATCGTGTGAGACACGCTACGGTGTCGTCGCCGCTGGGTCACCCCGATATGCGGGGAGTCAGCGACGTGGTGGGGTATGTGCTGGTGTTCGCGCTGATTATCGGAGCAACCATTCCGATCCTCGCCGTTGGCACCACAGAGCTCGAGGACCAACGCGATCGCGTGTACGTCGCCGGTGGCGAACGAGCAATCGCGGCCTTTTCAGAGGTGATGGGTGCAATCAGGCGATCTGAAAGCCGTGGAGGTGCGGTGGTGCTTCACGCCGGCAGGGGAGAACTCACGATCGCGGCTACGACGACAATGACCGTTGAGCAGGTCGGTGCAAGGGGCCAACGGGTCGGAACACACGTGACGCACCGAGTCGGGTCGGTCGTATACAGCCGGGATGACACCGTCAGCGGCTACGAGTCCGGCCTTCGGTTTCGAACGGACAACACCGGAACGGTAGGTCGCGACAGGCCACCGATCGTCACACTGGGTGGATCGGCAGATCGCACCGTCGTCACGCTCGTCGGTACGCGACCGGCCGGTGGGGCAGCTACCGTCACTCAGACGGGACTCGTTCACGTGCGAGCCTCGGTTGTTGACCGTCGCCGAATCGAGCTCCCGGAGTCGACTGTCGCTCCCCACGTGATTCGACTCCGTATCGACTCCCCTCGGGCGGCTGCCTGGGCAGACGCACTGGGAGCGGTCGACGGCGTCACCGTCGACCAATCGGCGACGACATCTGCGACAGTCGTAGCGACGTTCGATAAAGATGCCACCGTATCCGTTCGTATGGTCATCGTTGAGATCTCCGTCGACGGGTACGCGGCTGATAGACACATACACCCGCAACCAACGGGGGTCGCGGACGTGCAACTTAACACTCGTGATGGGTGAGTATCGGTATGGCGATTGGATCGGTCCCCGACGAGAAGCGGCGGTTCAGGCGCGCCGCGGGGGTGAACGTGCTCGGCAACGCAGCGAAGATCGCCGCCGAAGGAGCTGCCGGGCTCGCTTTCGGCAGCGTGGCGCTGCTGGCAGACGCCGCCCACTCGGTTGCGGACCTCGTCGCCAGCGTAGTGGTGCTGGTGTGGGGTGGGACACAGTACGACGGTCCAGATGCCGAACACCCACACGGCCACCAGCGAATCGAGCCGCTGACCGCGTTGTTCGTTGGCGCCGTGATCGTCGTGTTGGGCGTCAACCTCCTCTGGAGTTCAGTCGAGGGGCTACGGTTCGGCAGCGACGTGCGGTTTAGCGGACTCCTATTTGTCGCGCTGGCGTTCTCGATAGCGGATATGTACCTCCTGTACTGGTATACACGCCGGGTGAACAGCGACCTCGGCTCGACCGCACTCGACGCGCTCGCTGCAGACTGTCTCAACGACATCTACACCAGCGTGGCCGCGGTCGTCGGTGTCGCCGGTGTCCTCTTCGGTATCCCGGTGCTCGACCCACTGGCTGGCGCACTCGTGAGCCTCGTTGTTGTCTACCAGGGCGTCGAGATTGGCCGAGAGAATGTGACGTATCTCGTCGGCGGTGCACCGCCGCCGGGCGACCGCAATCGCGTCGTTGAGGCGCTTCGAGCCCACCCAGCGGTCGTCGGGGTCCACGATCTGAAGGTGTTTTATGACGGCACCGACCTTGAGGTGGAGGTCCACACGGAAGTCGACGGCGAGATGACTCTCCGACGAGCCCACGAGATAGAGACTGAGCTCGTCACCCGCCTGCAGTCGCTAGCCGGGGTTGGTGACGTCCACGTCCACCTCGATCCCTCCGGGGTTGGAGAGTGGAAGGAAGCGGGGGAGACGCCCGTTTCCGAGCTGGCGTTGAGCGATGACCGCGAGGCGGCAGAGACGCGCGGCCGTGAGACAGGACGGCGCAGCCGGCGTACCGACGACCGGTGAGAACGCCAAAGTCGTGCGGATTATACCCTTCGGAGCAGTATGTTGAGTATGTTCGGTCGTCGCTGGTTGGAGATGACCTGGCGTGACGGATTGTTTTTACACTGGCCTGTCGATCCGTCCGTGGTCGCTAACACGCTGCCGGCCGGCCTAGAGGTTGCGACCTACGAGGGGGACGCCTACCTCGGTGTCGTGCCATTCGTCATGGAGTCAATTCGGCCGCGAGGGTCGCCTATCGGCCGGTCGTTCCCCGAGCTCAACTTACGCACGTACGTCACGGGACCGGCCGGACCAGGCGTCTACTTCTACAGTCTCGACGCAGCCGATGCGATCGGCGTGACGCTTGCCAGACGCCTCTTTTCGCTGCCGTACTATCGGGCACAGATGCGCGTGGAACGCGACGAGAACGCGATCACCATCACGAGTGACCGGACGCACGGTGGCGACGCCCGAGTGACGTTCGACGCGACGTACGAACCGACTGGCGAGTCGTTCACACCGGTCTCCGGATCGCGCCCGGCGTTCTTACTGGAGAACTACCGGTTTTACACGGCCGGCCGGCGCCTATATCGCGGTGAGATCGCCCACGAGCCGTGGACGCTTCGGCCGGCAACAGCGACCGTCAGGACGAACGCTCTTTTCGAGGCAAACGGCTTCGACGTGCCCGGCGGTGACCCGATCGCTCACTACGCGGAGCCGATCGAGGTAACCGCTGATCGGCTCCGCGCCGTGTGACCGACGGTGAGGAATATCCCCAAGACACAAACCCGATCGCATCGGAGACGTCTAGTCCGTGAAGTGATCCGCAATGACACGCGGCATACAGTGTGTATGTTCGTTCCGCAGGATCTTATATCGGGCCACGCCCAACGGAGTTATATGAGATCCGGACACCTAACTGAGGGGCGTCTATGACGACACAGCGACTCCATCCACGCGTACGGATTGTCTGGATTCTTCGAGCGGTGCTCGTTGCGACCGTGCTTTCTGCACCGGTTGGAGGCGCCGCGTATCTATCGTACCTCCCCACGTGGGCGCCGCTCGTCGTCGGCGGGGTCCTCCTCACGCTTGGCACGGCACACGCGGTAATACGGTACCGACGGTGGCGCTACGAGATTCGCGAGGATGCACTCTTCCTCGACCGCGGCGTGATCACGCAGGTCAGGACCACCGTTCCACTTGTTCGGATCCAGCACGTCGATTCGCGGCGTGGCCCAGTCGAGCGTGCCGCCGGGCTCGCCTCCTGTGTGGTGTACACGGCTGGTTCGCGCGGGGCCGACGTTCGGATCCCGGGACTCACCCCGGCGGGTGCAAGCGACCTCCGAGAAGAGCTAAAACGACTTGCGATCCGCGCAGAGGGGGAGGACGCGGTGTGAAACTCGCTCCGCAGTCGATCCCGTACCGAGCCCTGCAGAAGGTCTCTGGAGTCGTACTCGTGATCTTCTTCGTCGTCAACGACTCCGCGCGGCTGGGGTTGTTGCCGGCCGTCGGCCTCGCCGGGGGTGTCCTCACGGTTGCATTCGCCTACGAGGTAGCCTACTACCGGCGGTATGAGTACGAGCTGACCACCGACACACTCGACATTCGGTCGGGGGTAATCTCGAGGCGGGAACGAGAAATCCCGTATCGACGGATACAGAACGTTGACGTGAGTCGAAGTGTCATCCAGCGGGCCATCGGTGTCGCCGCCATCGATCTTGAAACGGCCGGTGGATCAGAGACAGAGGGGGCGATTCGATTTGTCACTCCCGAGGCCGCCACACACCTCCAACGCGAGGTACAGCGGCTGAAACGTGGTGTAGAGTCCAACCAGGAGGGTGAATCCAGCACAGCCCCAGAGGGGCCAGATGAGCAGCTGCTGTTCGAGATATCCCCCCGCGAGCTCGCACTCGTTGGGGCATTGTCGTTCGACGGGCGGCTCATCGGGCTCCTCGTGTTCGTCGGGTCCGGATCCGTACCGGTGGTCTCCGGGCTTCTTCCAGACGCCTCAGCGATGGCGCTTAGTGGCGTGGTAATCGCCGCAGTCGGCGGGCTGGTGCTCGTCTCGTGGGTGCTCGGTGCGGGGGTTTCTTTTTCGAACTACTACGGGTTCCGGCTCTCCCGAGCCGGCGACGAGCTCCGGTACGAACGCGGCCTCTTTCGCCGGTATAGCGGTTCGATACCGACCGAGAAGGTCCAGACGCTCACCATCACCGACAACCCAGCAAAGCGTGCACTTGGCTATGCGACACTCACTATCGAGACTGCCGGCTATGCACCGGGACAGGGCGGTGAAGACGGGAATCAGGCGGCGATCCCGATCGCGAGACGCGACCGAGTGTACGACCTGGCTCGGGAAGTGGAGTCGTTCGGTGACCCGGCGTTCACCCGTCCCCCGCGACGGGTCCAGTGGCGCTACGGGATTCGGTACCTAATCCTCGTGAGCGTGCTTGCGAGCGTCGCGTTCGGCGTGAATAGTCTCACCGGAGTCGATATTCCTTGGTACGCGGCGGCCCTGCTGCTTCTTGCGGTGCCGCCCGCGGCTTACCTGAAGTGGCGGCACCGCGGCTACTGGCTGGGCGAGGACCATCTCTTGACGCGAAACGGCGTCTGGAGCCGAAGCGTGAAGGCCGTCCCCTACTACAGGATGCAAAACGTGATCGACAGACGAAGCCTCTTCCAGCGGCGCTGGAACGTGGCGACGGTCGTCGCCGACACCGCGGGCACGAGCTCGCTCGTGGGCGACGATGCGGCTGCCGTCGACATCGACACCGACGACGCAGTCACCCTCTGTGATGCGCTCACGTCGCGGCTGCAGGCATCACTCAACGACCGACGCCCCCGGCAGGCCGCCTTTGAGTGGGTCGATACCGAGGTCGTATCTTCTGAATCGGTACCCGAACCGAGCGATACAGAGCCCGAATCGGGTAGTGATGAGGTGGAACCGGCCTCAAAAGGGACCGTATCCGATTCGGGAGAGAAACCGGACGACAACGATAGTGGCACCGACAGTACTGAAACCGACGACAGCGGCACTGACGCCGTTTCGGACGGCGATACTGCCGAATTGGGGCCCAATGCGTCCGAACGCGACCGTGAGTGACGGTGACTTTGCTCTGGCGAGCGTATCGCAGTAGGCGACCCGTCGGTGTGCGATGCGTCCCACGAGGCTTTTTTATGGGTAGTGACGTAAAGAACGGTAACTGAATGAGCGGACGAGAATACGGTCCCACCGACGCCGACCTCCAGTGGTGCCACGAAGCGGTCCAGGGCGTGTCTCGGACGTTTGCGCTGACCGTCGAGGTGCTTGAAGAACCGATGGCGTCGCATATCTGTCTCGGCTACCTCCTCTGTCGGGTCGCCGACACCGTCGAAGACGCGGGACACATCCCGCCGGAGACACAGCGCTCGCTCCTCGAAACGTACCGCGACGCGGTTGACCCCGACGAGCAGACCGACATCGCCGACTTCCGGGCGTCGATCGACGAGTGGCTCCCTGCGTCGAGTGAGCGAACCGACGACTGGGTCGTCGTCGCAGAGTCACCGACGATCGTCGCGACCTTCGAGCAGTTCGCTCCCGAAGTGCGCTCGGCGATCGTCCCGCCTGTGGTGGAGATGGTCGACGGGATGGCGATGTTCGTCGATCGCCACGCAGACCGTGGTGGCCTCCGGATCGACGACCGCGACGAGCTCGAACAGTACTGCTATTATGCCGCTGGAACAGTTGGCACGCTCATCACGAACCTTCTCACCCGCGGCGACGTCGCCGACGACCGCGTCTCGAAGCTCCGAGACACCGCCGAGGAGTTTGGGCTCCTCTTACAGCTGGTGAACGTCTCAAAGGACGTCTACGACGACTACACGGAAGAAAACAACGTCTATCTCCCCGCAGAGTGGCTGGCCGCCGAGGGCGTCGACCAGGAGTCGGTCGTCGACCCAGAACATCGGGATTCGGCTGCCCGAGTGGTCGGTCGCACGGCCGAGTACGCCCGGTCGTTCCTCGACGACGCCCAAGCGTACCTCGAGAGCATGCCGCTCACCCACGGGAACACAATGGAAGCCTGGACGGTCCCGTACCTCCTCGCGGTCGGAACACTCAGAGAGCTTCGCTCGCGGCCGGAGGATGCACTCACCGAGGCCGGCGTGAAGGTTTCACGACAGGAGGTGTTCGCCGTGATGGCTGTCGCCGGCGACGTCAGCCGAGAGTCACTTGCGGAGCTCCGGGAGACGATCGCACGAACCCCGTACCACCGAGCGGCCGAGCCGGCCGACTAATCGGTCTCTTCGGCCTGCAACACAGACTCGCCGTCCGAGCCGGCAACGTGTCATTTTGAGAGCTACTCAGAGCCGTGAGCGTGCTCGGGTGATCGCGGGGACCGACACGTCGATCGTCTCCGCGAGTGCGGCGGCCGCGCTCAACAGCCACTCGGCACGCTCGACACGTGAGTCGAGGTCTCCTGGGCCGAGCCGGTACGATTCGACCAGTTCCTCGATTGTCGCGCCGTCGATCCACTCATCAAGGATACGGGCAGTTTTGACCGACTCGAGCCAGGACTCGAAGTCGGCCGTCTCGCCCATGTTCGTCGTCAGATGCGCAGCGTTGTCCCGGGCGAACTGATACATCGCCGCGCGCTCGCGATTACCGAGGTACGTCTCCTGCATATCGGGGGTGACACAGATCACCTCGAACGCCGTGAGCGTCGTCGCGGCCTCCATTTGGCTCGCCGTTTGCAGCCCGTCAACGAGTTTGGTACCCGTCTCGGGTCTAACGTACTGTTTTGAGGTCGTCTCGCCGACCGGAGTGGCGACAAGTCGATAGTCGTCGACGCCGCCGGCTCGACGGACCATCCCCATCTCGACGAGGTCGTCTACGGCCCTGGCGACGTCGTCGGCCAGCCCTCCAGCGCCTGTCTCACGGGCGTAAAACGTCCCCTCGAAGACGTCGAGAATCTCTGCTTCCGTCGCGGCAAATCCGGTAGCGATACCCGAGAGGACGTGCGTCCGAAGCGATGCTGGTGCGGTAAGCGTCGACTCCACGGCTTCGGGATCTCCCTCGACATACCGCTCGACGAGTGTCTCCCGACTCGACGGTTCCCCGACGAGGATCGCTTCCCCATGCGGATCGAGCCCGGGGCGACCCGCGCGGCCGCACATCTGGTGAACCTCGAGCGTCGGCAGCCACTCCATCGACGACCCAGTGTAGCGTCGTTGGTCGCGGACGACGACGCGGCGAGCGGGAACGTTGACACCGGCCGCGAGCGTCGGTGTGGCACACAGACACGCGATCTCGCGGTCGCGGAATGCCCGTTCGATGGCCGCCCGGTGTCCCGACCGAAGCCCCGCGTGGTGGAACGCAACGCCCGACCGCACGCACTCGGCGAGGGTTCGCCCCGTTACCGTTCCATCGACGTCGCTGACGGCGTCAGCGGCCGCAGACGCTGCTTTTTCGATGCCCATCGCCTTGGCGAGGTCGTCCGTCGCGAGATGTTCTGCGAGCCGGGCGGCCTCGGCCCGCGAGCGCACGAACGCCAGACACTGGCCGCCGGCCGCGACAGTCTCGGCGACGAGTGCGGCGGTGATCGCTGTCTCGTCGACCGTTTCATCAGCGTCAGGGGAGGGGTCGCCGTCGGCCGAGCGGGCCTCACTTGAGGCGTCTGCACCTTCTGGCGGGTCGGAGACGTCGACTGCGGTCTCAGTGCCGTCATCAAAGCTGACTCGATCACCGTCACAGACGCCGGTTCGAAGCGAAACCGGTCGCCAGTCTGACTCGACGAGTGTCGCATCGAGCCAATCGGCGATCGCCTCGGGATTGTCGACGGTCGCCGAGAGTGCGACCACCTGGATGTCCGGGTTTCGTCGGCGGAGTGTTGCCAGTGTGACCTCGAGTGTCGGTCCGCGCCGGTCCGCGTCGAGGAGATGGACCTCGTCGACGACGACACACGCCAGGTCGTCGACCCACGTTGCTCCGTTCCGGATCGCCGAGTCGACTTTCTCCGCCGTTGCAACGACGAGATCGTGGCCGGCCAGTTCTTCTGCCGTCGCATCGAAGTCTCCTGTCGAGATGCCGACATCGACGCCCGGCAGCGACGCGAACGTCTCGTACTTTTCGCGGGCCAGCGCACGGAGCGGACACACGTAGAGTCCGGGGCCTCCGGCTGTGAAGAGCGCCAACTGGGCGACGAGCGTCTTCCCAGAAGCCGTCGGCATCGCAGCAACGACGTTATCGCCGGTACAGACGCCCGCCTCGACGGTCGCAGCTTGTGGGGGGTAAAGTTCCTCGATCCCACGCTCGCGGAGGTGATCGGTTATGGGCGCGGCGAGCGGCAACGAGGTGAGACGCATCTACGGACGCCTTCGCCGTGCTCGTATTTAATCCGTCGCCGGCGATGCCTACGGAACGGGGTGACGTAGCGACCGGGAATCGGTACGACGCGATCAGGCGTCGACGTCGAACTCGCGAAAGAGCCCCTCAAAGTCGTCAGTTTCCGTGACCGCCTCGAGCGAGTCATCGACGTCCGCACGGAGTGTCTCGATTTCGTTGGTAAGCGCCTGGTATTCCTCGTTGTCGGCGAGTTCGCTCGCGCTCTTTTCGGCCTCGAGCATCGCCTTTTTCGATGTCAACGCGAAGAGGTCTTGCACGCCCGTATCGTACTCGCCACGCTGTAGGAGTCCCTCGACGGTCTCACGGAGGGTATCGCTCGCGACTGGCTTGACGAGGTAGTCGTCAAATCCCATCTCGAGAATGTCGAAATCCGGTTCGACGGCGGTGACCATCGCGACGCGGCAGTCGACGCCTCGCTCTCTGACCGCCGCAAGCACTTCGTCGCCCGAAAGTCCCGGCATCCGACGGTCCAAGAGGATGGCGTCCACAGTGCCGTCGACGTCGTCGAGGACATCGAGCGCCTCGTGACCGCCGTAGGCCGTCCGAACTCGGTAGTCGTCACCCAGCCAGGCGGCGTACAGATCTGCGAGGTCGGGTTCGTCTTCGACGACCAGCACGAGCGGCTGTGATTCACTCATGAGTCACCCGAGCAACGAGTTCGCTCACACGCACACACTGGCCGCGAACCATATTAAAATACTCCTTCCGGGTAATCGCGTTGCGGCGGAGGTGGCGGAGCGACACGAACACTTACTCCCCTGGGCTGTAGTTCGGCGCCTCGTCGGTGATCATCACGTCATGTGGGTGGCCTTCGGTCTGTCCAGCACTGGAGACGCGGACGAAGCGGGCACGGTCGTGGACGTCTGGGATCGTCGCCGCACCGACGTACCCCATTCCCGACCGCATCCCTCCGACGAGTTGGTGCAATTCCGAAGCGAGCGTCCCCGTGTACGGAGTTGCTGCCTCGACACCCTCTGGAACGAACTCCTCGTCGCCATCGTCGTCTTTGAGATAGCGGTCGCCACCGCCGGATTTCATCGCGCCCACGGAGCCCATCCCACGGTACTGTTTGTACTTTTTTCCCTGCATGGTGATTACCCGACCAGGTGCCTCCTCGGTTCCCGCAAAATACGATCCAAGCATCACCGCGCTTGCCCCCGCGGCGATGGCTTTGATCGCGTCGCCGGAGTACCGTATCCCCCCATCAGCGATCACCGGAACTCCGTGATCGGCGGCGACGTCAGCGACCTCCGCAACGGCGGTCACCTGTGGCATTCCGGCGCCACTTACCACGCGCGTCGTGCAGATCGACCCCGGGCCGATGCCGACTTTGAGTCCGTCGGCGAAGCCAACCGCCGCCTCGGCTGCCTCGCGCGTGCCAACGTTGCCGACGACGACGTCGGCATCTACCGTTGATTTGATCGCTTCTGCAGACTCGAGGACGTTGAGATTGTGCGCGTGTGCACAGTCGATAAAGAGGACGTCGGCGCCGGCCTCGTCGGCCGCAACCGCACGATCGTCTTCGAACGGCCCGACGGCGACGCCGACTAGCAGCCGTCCGTCGTCGTCGCGGGCCGCCTGTTCGTGCTCGCGCCGCTGGAGGATGCCCTGCATCGTCACGAGCCCGGAGAGGTGGTCGTCGTTGTCGACGACTGGAACGCGCTCGATCTTATGATCGTACATCAACTCGAGTGCCTCCCGTGCGTCGACCGACTCGGGTGCGGTGATGACTTCGTCGGTCATGGCCTCGCTGACAGCGTCCTCCTCGCCGACTTCGAGATACGGACGAATGTCGGTACCGGAGATGATTCCGAGCACCACGTCGTCGTCGTCGACGACGGGAGCCCCTGAGACGCCCTCGCGCTCCATGCGCTCGTCTGCCTCACGAACCGTGTTCTCTGGGGAGATGGTGACGACGTTGTCGCGCCGGATGACCAGTTCGTGAGCACGTTTGACGCGTTCGACCTCGGCTGCTGTCTCCTCTACAGTCATGTTTCGATGGAGTACGCCAAGGCCTCCCTCTCGGGCCATCGCTATCGCCATACCACTTTCTGTGACCGTGTCCATCGCCGCTGAAAGCACCGGTACGGTGATATCGACGTGTTTTGAGACCGCCGTCGTGAGGTCGGCGTCGTCGGGTTCGACGCGGCTCTCGCGTGGCCGGAGCAGTACATCGTCGAAGGTCAACGCTTCGGGGACCTCGAGTTTCGCAGAGAACGGGTCGGGTTCCGTCGCCATGTAAACCGTCGTGAGGGCGTCGCCAAAAGCGTTGTGAGTCAGCATATCCGTGCGTGGGTCTCTCACCCTACGTGGATCCGATATCCACGTTCGTGAATTTCGACGGAATACGCCCCCGGGTCTGACTAGCGCCCGGGGATCGAACGCTCATTGAAAATCAACGCTCACTTGAGATCGAACCCGTACCCGATGGGTGTCGTGCGGGTAAAACTCACACAATATTTAACATCATCGGAACAATTAGTAAACGTATGGACTCCGACAGTCCGGAAAACGCCCGTATCGCCGGTCAGCCGACGCTCGAGTTCGGCGGACACTTTACACCCGGCAATACGTGCGTGTTTACATCGTGGACTGGTCGGGCCCTCGTCGGCGCCGACACCGGTGGCCGTAGTGACGGCCATCGACGGTCGTCCGCGTCATACCGCGTGTCCCACGGGTATGGGCATCATCCCTGAATGAGCGTCTCAAAACACCCGGTTGCCCTCCAGCTTGAGCAGCGCGTCGGCGGTGCAACAAAGCTTCTGGCGACGGTGATGGCGCTACCACTCGTCGATGGCATCTTCGCCGCGCTCGTCGTCGCCGGTGTCTTGGCCTCGCCGGTTGGGGTGATCGAGACGGGGATACTCATCTTCGGCGGGTCAGCAACGATCGCCGTGATCCTCGCTGAGATGGACGGCAGCCGCCGGGAGATGGTGGTGTCGGTGCTGATTATCGGCGCGATTATTATTCCGGTTGCCGCCGTGGAAGCAGCGCTTGCGCCGACGCTCAGAGGGCTACTCAATCTCGCCATCTTCGAGCGATTCGCCGGCTTAGTGATCCTCTCTATCGCCGCGCGAACCGCAAGCGCCGAGTTCGGCCGATACCTTCCCGGACCGGCTGTGATCATCGGGCTTGGGTTAGTCGCGAGTCTCGACCCGAGCGGGTTCGCGATCGAAACGTCGACCGAATACGTCCTCAACGGGACCGCAGCAGCCGCAGTGGGCGTCGGCTTCGCGCTTGTCGTCGCCGTGTTGTCGCCGCATCTTCGGGGACGAGTCGACATCGACCGCTTCCGGTTCGGCTCGTCGGTCGCCCTCGGTGTCCTTGCACTACCGATTTTGTTGCGGCCGTTCGGGATGATGCAGACTGAGGTGCCGGTTGCGCTGGCGGTGCTTGCGGTCACCGCGCTCTTCGCGTACGATCCAAACGCTGAGCACGCGACCGCGGCCCGGCCAACTGACGATACCGTGACGACGGCGGTCGGTGACGGAGGGGACCATGCAGCGGTCGGTGACGAGAACGATGGTGAAACAGACGAAGTCGATGAGGCTGATGTTGACGAGGCTGATATTGAAAAAACGCACGTGGACTCCGACGATGTCCCGACGGATGCCCCGTATCCGGGCGGGCTTGTTGACGAGCACGTCGGTGTCGGAGCCGGCAATGAGTCCGCGGATACCGACGGCGACGACCCGTTCGCGGACGACGACTCCCGGGCACCGTGGATGTGAGCTGCGGTGAGACCACCCGTCTGGCGTTCGATCTTGATGGGTATCGGGCGGCCGGTGGACGGGCTCCGACGGGATTTAGGTGCCGCAGACGGAACGACTGGTATGACCAATCGCGTTGTGCAGGGCCGAATGGTGACCCCGGGCAAGCTCGCCGAGTTAATCGAAGGAGACGACGTTCTTGAAGCGGAGGCGATAGCCGACGCCGACCACGTGTGTCCCGACTGCGGCGGAGACGTCATCTCCGTCGGCTACATGCCAAGCGTTACCGAGTTTGTGACCGGCTACAAGTGCCAGGAGTGCGACTGGAGCGACGACGACCGGGAGCAATAGCAAACACGGGTCCCGATCGAAATTCCTTTATCCGCGTTCCCGTATTCTCCTGATGCGACACACGGCGGGGCTGTGGCCAAGCCAGGCATGGCGACTGACTCCAGAGGCCGCGCCCGGGACGACACTCCAGACTGATATACCGAGCGGGCGACTGATCATCG
>Ga0209945_1000505_pt1 | contig 14085 bp, 15 predicted proteins | sample SalPonR2_A_D2_MG_FD_185703 | JGI IMG/M metagenome (GOLD analysis project Ga0209945, IMG submission 185703) | Salt pond soil microbial communities from South San Francisco under conditions of wetland restoration - Salt Pond MetaG R2_A_D2_MG... ...
AGCGACAAGCCCATCGGAGCCACCGGTCAACATGCCAGTAATGACCTGCCGGCCGGTGCCGAGCCAGGTTGTCGGCTCGGCGTCACCCCGGATCACATCGCGGGCCGCGGTGATCGCGTCGCTGGCGGCGTGTGACAGCGTGCGACGGGCGACCGTCGGCCGAAGGCCGTAGGTTTTCACCAACCGGTAGGCCAGCGCGCGATACGTCCACCCCCAATCAGGGTCAGTGCGCCCGCCGTCGGCTTCGAACTCGCGGCGGACGCTCATGTCGGGTCGCCACGCGACAGCGTGATCGTTGGCCGCCAGCCGATGGGCCACATCCCACGCGCCGCCGGTTTCGAGATACTCGTCGAAGCCATCGATAGCCTCCAAGACACGTCGCTGAAACGCCACGTTGTGGCCGGCGATTGCGGTCACCCCGCGACCGGCGATCGTTACCTCCTCAGTTGATTCGGTGGCGACGCCGCCGCGGAGCGTTCGGTGGGTTGGGCCGGTGACGACCGGGGCCTCGGTGAGCCCATCGACAACCGCGGGCAGCCAGTCCGATTCGAGCCGAAGGTCGTCGCCGAGGAAGGCGATCACGTCGCCGCCCGCGGCGTCGATGCCGGCGTTGCGGGCAACGTTGACCGTGCGAGAGGCGACCTCGACGAGGATATCAACGTCTGCTCGCTCGGTGACCATGCCGGTGGTGCCGTCGGCTGAGGGGCCGTTGACGACGACAACTTCCGCGTCGGGGGCCTTCTCGGCGACCGTATCGAGACAGGCACCCAGTTGGTCGCGCCCGTTGAGCGTGGGGACAACGACCGAGAGATCCATATCCGGTGTACTACACCGGCTGCTATATAAAAGAGGTGATCAGCGGCGACACCACAGCATTGCTCCTGACGCTCAGGTGTTGCGATAGTAGACCTGTTTGCGGGCGTCTTTGAAGCTGTACCGCGAGCCGATGAGCTCCGATTCCTCCAGACGGTTGAGCGCGTATCGAACTGTCCGATCCGGAAGCAACGACTCCTCGGCAAGTTCGCCCTGTGAGAGTGGTTCCTCGCCTTCAAGCACTTTGGCGATGAGCTTTGCACTCGGCGGCAGCTCCCGAAGCCGCTCGCGGAACTCGGCGTCTGAGAGTCGAACTGGACTGTTGGCCTCGATCGGACTAGTGCTCATATCTATCTCACCGCCAAGCCAAGTGGTAAAGGTTGGCTTCATATTGCGCCGGTAAATATATATTGTATAAGGTTACAAACGTGGGATTCCGTCCGATCGCCGTCGGGCAGCATACCGCCCGCTGTGGCTCCGTGGGTGGGGCACATCCAGTACGGTTTTATCCCTCGGGTGAGCAGTTGCCGCCAGTGTGAAAGGCACCGAGTGGTATCAGGCCGACGAGATCGCCGAGGCCTACGACGACAAGCGGTTTTCCGGCGGCGGGCAGTTCATCAATCGCCGCGAGAAGACAGCCGTTCGCAACGCCCTAGGCCCGGTTGAGGGCAAAGAGATACTGGAGGTTGCCTGCGGTACCGGCCGATTTACCGTCATGTTGGCACAGTTGGGCGCCGACATTGTCGGCCTCGATGTGTCGGCACCGATGTTGGCACAAGGCCGCGAGAAGGCACAGGCCGTCGGCGTCGACGACACCGTCGAGTTCATGCGCGGTGACGCGGCGCGGCTGCCGTTTCCCGACGATCATTTCGATGCCGTCTTCGCCATGCGATTTTTCCATCTCGCTGATCGACCGGTGACGTTCCTCACAGAACTGGCTCGTGTCTCGGCGGGGCCAGTGCTGTTTGATACGTTCAATCTCGAAAGCAGCCGCGTGCTGTACAACTGGCTATTGCCGATGGGGTCGCGGCTCTACTCCCGGCAGGCCGTCGAGAGCCTGCTGGCCGATGCCGGTGTCGACCTCGTCGACGCCACCCACGATTTCGTCCTGCCGTATGGGTTCTACCGAAGTCTCCCGACACGAGTCGCCCGCCCGTTCCGCAAACTTGACCGGGCGATCGGCTCAGGTGCTGTTGGCGACCGCGTGGCCTCGGTGTCGTACTGGGTCGTCGAGTAGTTAGAAGTCTTCCTCGATGATCTCGCCGACCGCGAAGTTGGATTTGACCTCCGAGACCTCGATTTTGACGCGCTCGTCGATCTCCGCGCCGGGAACGATGATCACGTAGCCGCGTTCGACACGGGCGATCCCGTCGCCCTGTTTGCCGATATCCTCGATCTCGACATAGCGGAGTTCGCCGGGTTCGACCGGCGGCTGGGGTTCGCCGCTGTCGCCGCTGGTCGTCGAGGACTCGTCGATCGTCGTCGACGCTGTCGTGTCGGTGTCGGCGATCAACGCCACCCGGTAGGTCTCGCCGACCTCGATATCACCAGTTTCGACCTCGCGTTTTGGTACCTCAACAGTGTAGCCGTCGTCGGAGTCGCTCACAGACGCGCTGAACAGACAGAGGAGTTGCTCTGAGATTTCCATAGATGACTTCCCTCAGATAACGTCGACCGATCATAATAGAAGTACCGCCACGGCGACGAGGCCCGTGGAAGCGGGCGATGTGCCGAGCAGGCGGTGGTGTGCGACGAAAAAATCGGCGGTGCGGTCAGCGGCAGCGAAAAATCGGCGGTGAGTGCCCTCAGTCGTCGGCTGGCGGGGCGTCGGTGATGTCGCGGCTGTTGACATCGATCTCGCCGGTGAGTTCCGTGTAGGGGTACGGCATCCCGATCCCCTCAGCGTCGAAGCGACGCTTGACGTTTTCGACGAGTTTGTGCTTGACACCACCGGCACCGGTCTCTGCGGGATCGATCCAGACGCGGCCGTTCAGCACGACCGCCGAGTCCCCAAGGCCGGTCACCGGCGCGGCCGGTTCCGGATCCGCAAGGACGCCATCGATCTTGCTGGCTTCATCAAGGATGACCTCTCGGGCATCCGCAATGCTGGCCCCGTATTCGATCCCGAAGTCGAAGGTGACGCGTCGGGTGTCATTGGCAACCGGATTGGTGACGACCGCGCTTGCGAGGTCGCCGTTCGGGACGGTGAGCTGTTCGTTATCGAAGGTATCGAGCTTCGTTACTCGGAGGTTGATCTCGCGGACGATGCCGTCGTTGCCGTCCCACTCGATGTAGTCACCGACAACGAACGGTTTGTCCTTGAGGATGAAGATGCCCGCGACAAAGTTCTCGATGATGTCGCCGGCGGCGAAGGAGATACCCAACGCGAGCGCGCCGGCCAGCGTCGCAAACGCCGAGAGGATCGCCGGGAAACCGGCAACCGTTGCGGCGATCGCGACCGCGCCGACCACCGCGAGGACGGCGGCAACGCTTGAGCCGAGGCTGACGACCGCCGAGGAGAACTCCCGTGCGTTGAGTGCTTTCTTCGTTGCCCGGACGAGTACTGATTTGCCGATTCGGTACAGCAACAGGAACGTCACAAGGAACGTGACGACGGTGATCCCGAAGTCAACGACGACGCTCCCGTACTGTGTGAGGAGCCCATCCAAACTGTTCGGAACTTGCAGCAATGTGAATAGCACAGCTGTACCATTGGCTAAAACCTCTTAAAAATAGGTGTCGCAGCCGATCCAGCCGAGAGATGGGTTTTTGATGGCTGAACACGCCTAGCCGATATGCGCGCAGCCACCTTCCATGGCCCCGGCGACATCCGTGTTGAATCTGTCCCACAACCGGAACTCGATTCCTCGCGTGGTGCGATCATCCGCGTCACCCACACCGCGATCTGTGGCTCCGACCTCTGGTTTTATCGCGGCGAGAGCGACCGCGACGTGCCCTCCCGGGTCGGCCACGAACCGATGGGGGTCGTCGAGGCAGTCGGCGACGACGTGGTCTCCGTCGAACCCGGCGACCAGGTGCTCGCTCCGTTTTTCATCAGCTGTGGCCGCTGTGAGTTCTGCCGAAAAGGACTCCATACGTCATGCGTGAATCGGGCCAGTTGGAGCGGCGACAACGGCGGCGCCCAAGGCGAGTACGTCCGCTGTCCCGAAGCTGACGGCACGCTCGTTCGTGTTCCCGACCGCCACGCTGACGACGAGGATACCCTACGGTCGCTGCTCCCGCTGACCGACGTGATGGGAACAGGCCACCACGCCGCTGTCAGCGCGGGCGTCGAAGCCGGCTCGACGGTTGCGGTCATCGGCGACGGCGCGGTCGGGCTCTGTGGCGTGTTGGCCGCCAAGCGACTCGGTGCCGAGCGGATCATCGCTATGGGCCACCACGAGGATCGCCTCGAAATCGCCGAGGAGTTCGGCGCGACCGACCTCGTCAGCGAACGCGGCGACGAGGCCATCGAACGCGTCAACGATCTCACGAACGGCGGCGTCACCCACGTCATGGAGTGTGTCGGCGCGACCTCCTCGATGGAGACCGCCATCGGCGTCGCCCGCCCCGGCGGTACCGTCGGCTACGTCGGCGTGCCCCACGGGCTGGGTGACGGCCTCGACTTAGAGCCGTTCTTCCGGGCGAACGTCGCGCTGAACGGCGGCGTCGCCCCCGTCCGCGCCTACGCTGAGGAGTTGATGGCCGACGTGTTGCAGGGCACACTTGATCCGTCACCGATCTTCACGAAGACGGTTGATCTCGACGGCGTTCCGGAAGGCTACGCCGCGATGGACGACCGGGAGGCAGTGAAGGTACTCGTCAAGCCGTAAGCCGTCAGCGCATCCGCAGGCGATCGACCGTATCGGGTTGTGGCACGGATTTTTGTCGGTATAGATCGTATTCGGGAGTATGGCGTCGTCCAGAAACGGATTTCTCACCGCCGCAACACTGCTTGCACTTGTGGGCTCACTCGGTGCCACTCTCTCACCGATCATCGCAGGAGCGTCGGCGGCATACACCGGCAGTATCACCACCAGCGGGGTGTTGGGCGTCGTGTTTGCCGGCCGAAGCGCGCAATTGTATCGAGCGACCAACACTATCAGTCTCCCGGCGGCCGTGCTGACGACGATCTTCGGTGGCTGGTTCATGGCCGCGCCACTGCTGTATGATGTCGGCTTCATCGCTACGGCCGGAACGCAGTTGTCCGGGACGGTAGTGGCAGCCTTTGGTCTGTACACCGTTGTTGCTGGGATTACTGGGTCTGCGGCATAGGTATCTGAGACCCCTGTATTGAGCTTTGCTTACATGATCTCCCACGTCATAGCTCCGCTACCGTAACGTTGATAATAAAACGAACGTTCGTTCGAGACGCGGTGGAACGATCATGATAGATACAGCGAGACACAGACCGTACAGAAGCAGCAGACAGAAGCGATCACACACGCGACCGGTGGTGACGATGCATGGTCGTTGAACCGGTCACGGTACTGCAGGCCTTCGGCGGCTCACTCGCCGACGTAACCGCCGTCCTTGGCGACGCGTCCATCTGGATCGGGGCCTTCGCGGGCGGCGCCTTCGGGGCTGCGATCGGTGCACTGCCAGCGTTTATCCTGACCGGGCTGTTGGTCATCGCCGGCGCGGCGGCCAATATCGTCGGCGTCGCCCCTGAAGGCGCGGTTGGCCTCGTCGGCGTCGGGTTCGGCCACGTGTTCGGCCCTCACATTTCCTTTGCCGGCGGCGCGGCCGCGGCAGCCTACGCGGCCAAACGCGGCTATATGGACTCGGGCTTTGACTTCCACAACGCGAAAGATATCGGCTTTGCGCTCGGCACCAAACCGGATGTGCTGGCCGTCGGCGGTGCCTTCGGCCTGCTGGGGATCGCGGTCGAACAACTCTCCCGCAACCTACTGATTCCGGTTGATCCGATCCCGGTCAGCATCGTCGTCAGCGCGTTCGTCCACCGAGCGGTCTTCGGCTACGCGCTGATCGGCAAGCCACAGGGCTCGGGCCTGCTCGATATGGGGCCCTTCGAGCGCGGTGACACCCTTGCGGCGACCGCCAACGGCGGGACAGCCGCCGACAGCAACGGGGCCGAAAACGGCGGCGAGTCGGCCAGCGAGTGGCTGGCGACCGAGCCGTGGCTGCCACAGCAGTACAAGTGGGCTAACGTCGCCATGATCGGGCTGGCTGCCGGGCTGGCCTCGGGCTATCTCGCCTTCCGTACCGGGAGTCCGTTCCTCGGCTTCGGGTTGAGCGCGGCCTCGCTGCTGTTCCTCAACCTCGGTGTCGAGCGGTTCCCGGTGACCCACCACATCACGCTGGCCGGCTCAACGATCTTCCTCGCGGTGACGGCCTCGGGTGAGGCCGCGCTGGCTGGCCTTCCACCCGCTGTCGGCCTGTTGTTTGCTGGTGGGCTCGGCGTCATTGCCGCACTGGCCGGCGAGGTTACCCAGCGGATCTTCTACGCCCACGGCCGCACCCATATCGACCCGCCCGCGATGGCGATCATCATCTGGTCGTTCGGCGTCGGGCTCCTGTATGTCGCCGGCGTGTTGCCGACCGGCGTCTGGATCCCCGGGACGGTCTGAGCGATCACGTGGCGGTTCGGTCTTCGGCAGCCTCGATCTGGCTGCCACCACACTCCTTGTTGTGCGACAGACAGCCGTGATGGCTCGTTGCTGCCTGAGCAAACCAACGATCAGCGCAGCGACAGTGTGACTGATTCACTTGTTCACAACAGAACAGGCGGAACGAGACGTGCCACTCAAAAGGGTTAATCCCAAAGCCGAACACAGTGAGTCAGGATATCCTCAGGCTGCTTTTCGGCGACCCGTTTGCGGTGATGAACACAATTGGGCTGATCGCCTTCGCTCTCGTTGGTTCCTCGAAGGCCATCCGTGAGGAGTTCGATCTACTCGGACTCATCATCGTCGGGCTAGCCATGGCGTTTGCCGGTGGCGCGACGCGTGATCTGCTTGTGACACGAACCCCGCTGGCCCTGCAATCGCCGATCGAAATCGGTCTGGGACTGCTCGGTGTCGGCTTGGCGATCGCACTGAGTGTCGTCCTCGCCTCGCCGGAAACACATCCGGTGACGCTCGTCGCCGACGCGATCGGCCTCGCCGCCTTTGCGACAACCGGTGCGATCGTCGCAACTGAGGCTGGGGTGTCGGCGTTTGGCATCGTTGCGATTGCGACGATCAACGCCGTCGGTGGTGGTGCCGTCGCCGACATTCTGTTGGATCGACCCCCGTTTATTCTCTTTGAGGACTTCTATGCAAGCTGTGCCGTCCTCGGTGGAACCGCCTATTGGGTCGTCGGCCTGCTTGGTGCCCCGGCGAGTACCGCTGCGGTGGTGTGTGCGCTGGTGACCGTCGGGACGCGGTTGGTGGCAGTGCTGTTCAACTGGAGCCTGCCGACAGTCCAAACGTTGGGGCTCCGCGCCGACTGAAGCGGTTGCAGGCAAGAAAGCACTCGTGGCACGCCGTCTGCGTTGGGAACAGCGTCGTCAACCATGCTGAGCCGAGCACAACGTTGCTTCCGAACCAGTAATCGAACCGACACGGTCGCAGTGGATAGAATCACTTCTGAAAAACGTCTTTGAGAATCTCTTCCGCAATGCCGTTGAACACAGCGCGTCACCGGTGACCGTCACCGTCGGCGAGTTAGACGCCGGCGGTTTCTATATCGAGGATACCGGAACTGGACTGCCTGCTGCTGACGAACAATCGGTGTTTGCGCAAGGATTTACCACTAATGACAGTAGGACTGGGTTTGGGCTGGCCATTAGCCGCAACCTGATTGAATCCCACGGCTGGACGATCACCGCTACTGAGGGCACGGCTGGTGGGGCCCGATTTGAGATCCATACTGATGGCTCGTGAAGTCATACCTCAGCACCGACACGCTCAATTAGATTGTGCTCCGCCTGATGTTTGACAAAAGGTCTGCACGTTCGAGGACAGATGGGAGGTCTCCCGCTCGGAGAACGGTATGTTGACCAACCACAGGTAGTGCCGCGACTGTATCGTGTAGTGTGGCGTTGGACTATCGATAGAACGTGACGTTGATATCGTATGTAGATATTTTGAGTGTAAGATATCACGATTGGGTGGAATGTGAATCTAGCACCGTTTTTACATCGTCTTTATTTGTATTATCTCCCTATATAATTCTCGAACCCAGCATTTGTATAATAATATGTAATTATATTAGTTATTACACGAACCAGAACCAATATAAGCTATAATATCACAACAAAATATATGCTATCAAGAACGGGACGATCAACACAGACATACAGCGTTCGGCCACTGTGGACTGTTTCTATTGAACCAGCAGTTACTCTCATGCGTATTTCTGACAGCGGTGGTGAGACAGATGCTTAATCTGGCGCAGAAATCAGACGACCCGATTACACTCGCCATTCTTGAGAATAGATCCGGGAAGTTCGCCGAGCTAGGCACCTCAAAGTGGCAAGCAAGCCATCTTGCGGTCGAAGAGATAAATCAAAACGGCGGGATTCTCGGTCGTGAAATCGAGGTGATCGATCCGGATCCACAATCCGATGTCAACCGATACCGCCAACTGGTCACTGATATCCTCGAAAATGAAGATCCGGACGCGATCTGGGCCGGATATGCCTCTTCGGAAAGAGAGGTTGTCCGCCCGCTGATAAACGCCTACCGACAGCTCTACTTTTATACGACGCAGTATGAAGGGGGAGTCTGCGATCGATACACATTCCCTGTGGGTGCGACCGCTCGCCAGCAGCTGGGCACTGTGCTCCCATACTTGGTCTCAGAGTATGGGCCGGAGATCTTCACGATCGCCGCGGACTACAACTTTGGGCATCTATCGGCTGACTGGGTAGATATCCTGGCAGCGGAGAACGATGCGGAGGTGATCGGCAGAGAGTTTGCCCCACTCTCACAGACCTCCTTCGACTCGTTGGTTGACAAGATCGAGGCCGCCGATCCTGACATTATCATGTCGATGCTTGTTGGGGACAACCACGCGGAGTTTTTCCGGGCCAAAGCCGAGCGTGGACTGTCGATCCCGGTTGGGACGTCGACAGCGATGGCTCAGGCGTTTGAACACGAGCGCTATGCGCCACCGGCGTTTGCGGATGTCCATGTGGGGGTAAACTACATGGAAGAGATCATGACGCGGGAAAACACGTCCTTCGTTGAGCGGTTTTACGACCGGTTCCCGGATGCCGACTACATCAACCAGGAGGCGCAGAATAACTATGTCTCGATACACCTCTACGCCAAGGCTGTCGAAGCGGCAGGCACGACCGATCAGGAGGCGGTGATCGAACAGCTCGAAAGCGGGCTAACATTCAACGCCCCGGAAGGCACTGTGACGCTTGACGGGGCGACACACCACGTCAATCACAATATGCGGATTGCTCGCGCTGATAGGGATCACAATCTCGAATTCTTCGGGGAGCAACGGCGGGATGAGACGTTTCTCTCCGAGACAGTCGGCTGTGACCTCAGGGAGGTCGCCGAGACAACCCAGTATCGCCCGGCCCTGTTCCATCAGGAGGGAACGTTCGATAGCATGCACGACTCACTCCAAGATCGGATCCAACAGGGCCATGAGTCGGAACAATTGCGCGAACAACTCGAAGCACGCGCAACCGAATACAGCGAGCTAATGAGCGAGTGTGCTGAGGGTGATCTCACGGTTCGGTTGCCAGCAGACACCCACAACGAGGCGATGAGTGAGATTGCGACGGCATTCAATGCGATGCTGGATGATATCGAATCGACGATCACGGATATCCAAGACTTCTCGCAGGAGGTTGCAGCAGCGAGTCAACAAGCCACCACAGGAGCCCAAGAGGTGAAGCAGGCGGGTGATGTCGTCAGCGAGTCGATTGACGGAGCCACGACTCGCGCCGATAAACAGCGTGAGCGTCTCGACAGCGTCTCCAGCGAGATGAGCAACCTATCGGCGACAGTCGAAGAGGTCGCAGCGGAGGCACAGACGGTCGCAGATCTCTCCGAAGACACCGCGGAAATCGGGGTGGATGGCGAGGCGACGGCGAAGGAAGCACGAGATGAGATGGAGCGCATTCAGGCTGACATGTCGTCAGTCGTTGCCTCTGTTGAACAACTCGACGAGCAGATGGCAGAGATCGATGAGATTGTCGAGTTGATATCCGATATCGCTGAACAGACGAACATGTTGGCCCTCAATGCCAATATCGAAGCCGCGCGGGTCGGTGGTGGCAGCGGCGGCGACGCCGGCGACGGGTTCGCTGTGGTTGCAGATGAGGTCAAGGAACTGGCGGAGGAAACACAAGACTCAGTCAGCGACATCTCGACACTCATCGAAGACGTACAGACGCGCACGTCGACAACCGTCGAACAGATCCAGAACACCGAACGTGAGGTCGAAGAGACGACCGAGGCAGTAGAAGACGCCGTTGACGCATTTATCAATGTGGTAAACAACGTTGGCGAGACTGACGACGGGATCCAGGAGATAACTCGCGCGGTTGATGACCAAGCCAGCAGCACCGAAGAGATCGTCTCGATCGTTGAGGAGGTTGCTGAACTTAGTGAAGCAACTGCTCAGGCCGCAGAAAACGCCTCAGCTGCAGCGGAACAACAGGCATCCTCAATGACCCAGGTGACATCGAACGCCGAATCACTCGCCTCTCAAGCACAACAGCTCCAGACACAGCTTGACACGTTTCGGGTGAGTAGATAGATAGCTATCTCAGGAATCTAATGTCTGTACACTGAGCGCGCAAGTAGAAATTATAGTGGCTTACTCTATCAGCTCGGGCATATGTTGGTGCCCGCCGATGACCCTGGTGCGTTTGAAAACGCAACTTGTCGACAGCGGGTATTCCCCAGAGGCGTCATCCACGAGGGAATACAGGCTGCGGGCGGCATATCCGAAGCCGTGATGGCTGTATGTCGACATCGCGCGGCCACGGGTGCCAAGCTATTTTCCGCCCGACAGCGAACCCCACCATATGAGCGACGAGGCACCGCTCGACGGCACCCCAGCAGACACCCACGAGGCCATCATGATGGCGACGTTTGCCGCGCTTCGCAGACACGGCTATCCCGGCATCTCGATCCAGCGGATCGCCGACGAGTCCGATCTGACGAAATCAACGTTTTATCACCACTTCGACGGCAAAGACGACATCCTTCTGTCGTTCGTCGAGTATATGCGGGATTACTTCGAGCGTGGCTACCGGATCGAATCGGCGGGCGACCCGGTCGGCGATCTCAAGGCGTTCGTGACCGTCTCGCTCGGCGAGTATCCAGCCGCCGAGGGAACGCCGGATGCCGACGCGCGGCTCTCGACGTATCTGGAGCTGCGAGCCCAAGCGATCCAAAACGAGGCGTTTCGTGCGGAGTTCACCGAGCTGTCGGCCACACTTGTCGACAACCTCACCGAGATCATCGAAACCGGGGTTGAACAGGGTGTCTTTGCTGTCGACGATCCCCGGTCGACGGCGGAGTATCTGGTCGCTACGCTTGAGGGTATCAATCTCCAGCAGACGACGCGAACCGATGACCCGCGGTCGATGCTCCGCGACGAGTTAGAGACCTACATCGAGACAGCGGTACTGGCCGACGACCTCGAATACTGACTGCGATCTGCCGGCCGCAGACCGATCCAAAACAGCAAGAGCCCCGGCGACGAGAACAGAGATATGCGTGTCAGCGTCATCGGCGGCAGCACCGTCAGCGACGAGGAGTACGCGACAGCCCAGGCGCTCGGCGAACAGCTTGCCGAGCGGGGCCACGAAGTCGTTTGCGGCGGTCGCTCCGGCGTCATGGAGGCCGTCTGTCAGGGTGCTCAATCAGCTGGCGGTCACACTATCGGCATTCTTCCGGGCTCGGAGCCGGCGGCTGCCAACCCCTTCGTCGAGACGGCGATCGCCACCGGGATCAACGATGCCCGCAACGCGGTCGTCGTGTTGAACGGCGAGGCCGTCATCGCCGTCGACGGCGGCCCGGGAACGCTGTCGGAACTCGGTCACGCGCTCACACTCGGGAAACCGGTCGCTGGGATCGACACCCACCGCGTCGACAGCGTCGCGGGGATCGAACACGTCGACACCCCCACAGCGGCGATCGACTACGTCGAAGCCAGCGTCTGAGTTGCACGCGGGCGGACGGCTTTTGCCGCTCGTGGCCCTATCGGTCATATGGATATCCCACTCTACGACAACCTGGATGGACAAGTCGCACTCGTCACCGGTGCGACCCGCGGGATCGGCAAACGGATCGCCGATGGACTCGTCGACCACGGCGCGACCGTCTACGCCGGCGCGCGTGATACCGCCGATATCAACGGCGACGACCGCGAGGCCATCGAACTTGACGTGACCGTCGACAGCGAGCGCGTCGCCGCCGTCGACCGCATTCGTGACGAGGCAGGACAGCTCGATGTCCTCGTCAACAACGCCGGCGTGATGGACAGCCGCGAGCCGCTGGCTGAGATGCCGACCGAGACGATCGAACAGACGCTCTCGACGAATCTCCACGGCCCGATCCAGCTGACGAAACAGGCACTCGATCTGCTACTGCCACAGCCCGGCCCTCGCGTCGTCAACGTCTCCTCCGGGCTGGGCGCGATCACAGAGCCACAATCCGGTGGAATGCCGGCCTACCGGATCTCAAAGACCGGACTCAACGGCCTCACCCGATATCTCGACGGCGAATATAGCACGCAGGGACTGCTCGCAAACTCGGTTTGTCCGGGCTACGTCCAGACCGACATGACAGAAGGGAATGCACCACGAACACCCGAAACAGGTGCGGAAACGCCGATCTGGCTGGCGCGGTTCAAACCTGACGCGCCGAGTGGGAAGTTCTGGCGTGATCAAGCACCGAAAGCGTGGTAAGCGCGGTGGGACTGCGGTAGGGGGTGCCTGCTGTCGATCAAGTAGTTAGACGCGCGACCCCTCGACAGCAGGCAGCGCAATACTAACCGTTTAGAACCCCTCTGTACTGGTATGGATACATCCCGGTACGCTATCAGGGGAAGCGCGGAGATAGCGGCCGGTGCGTACTCACTGCGACTCGGTACCCACGCGGGAGGGGTGAGTAGCCATGGGCGATAACTCCCCCAGTCGGGGTGGCTCAAACCGATACACACGCCGAGCAGCCCTCGGGGTAATCGCCGGCGGGGTGCTGCTTGGGGTGAGCACAGCGGGAGCCTTCGATCAGGTTGAGACTAGACGCCCCTTCGGGATCGCCGTCGACAACGCGACCGCACTGGTCGGCATCGTTGACCGCGGCCCGGTGAAAAAGAACGCCCGCGAACCGATGGTGACAATCACCAACAACACCGCCGAGACGGCGACCTACACCATCACGCTCGATAGCTGTGGCGATGGGACGCTCTACGATCCGGACGGCGCGACCGGCTGTACGGTCGTGTTCACCCTCGCGGCAGGCAACAGCGGAACGGTCGATCTGACCGCCGCGACCACAGGGACGATCGGCTACAGCGTCGGGGTAGCAAGTACCGCCGTTTCGATCACCACGACCGGCAGCATCGACGCCGAAGCCGGCAACGTCGCAGGCGCGATCCGGATCCAGAAACCGGTGAAAGATCAGGCGTTCACCGCGGCCCCACCACAGGGCAATCAGGGAAACGTCTTCAAGATCAAGAGCGTCGATGTGCGTGACGACGACGGCGATGATGATCTCATCGAGGTCGCTTACGAGGTGCGGGCAGGTGGCTCCGGTGGGACACTCGTCGGCGAGAAAACGGTCACGTTCCCGCCGTCGAACCGCTATAATCCGGGCGGCAACCCGGCTGAGACGATCGACCCTACCGCGGGGTATACGATCCAATCCGGGCAGCTGTACACCCTCACCGTCACCGTCACCGACGCTGATGGCAACACCGAAACCTCGACCGTCGAGGATATGGCGTAGACACCGTTCGGCGAGCGCTCACAGCGGGATTTCGAGGGCCATGCCGATCAGCAGAAACAGCAGGATGAGCCCCACAATCGCCAGGCCGATCTTTTGGAAGGTGTTCATCGATATCGCTGTATCATCGACAGGCGTGAAAATAGTTGTGCGCACAGCCCAACCGAGTTGGGGGTGAGCGTTAGCGGCAAAACGAGCGGCGTCGACAATGGGTGCAAGTTAGACGTACAACAGCGGCAGCATCAACAAGACGCCGGCAGCGATCCCGGTCACCAACTCACCGTAGCCGTGACGCGGGAGGTCGACACCGGTGGCCAACGCTTCCGGGATGAACTCCGTGAGG
>Ga0209945_1000511_pt1 | contig 14032 bp, 17 predicted proteins | sample SalPonR2_A_D2_MG_FD_185703 | JGI IMG/M metagenome (GOLD analysis project Ga0209945, IMG submission 185703) | Salt pond soil microbial communities from South San Francisco under conditions of wetland restoration - Salt Pond MetaG R2_A_D2_MG... ...
CCGCTAACAGCAGCCGTCGTCGTCAGCACCGCAGACGCTACCGTAATCGATCCCCGTCTCGTCGCTGATCGCCTCGTTACACTGCATCACCATCGTGGTGAACGCGAACTCCGACGACTCGTCGTTCGCCGCGGCGAGTTCCTCACCGAGCGTCTCGGCGGCCGCGAGGACCGCCTCGTCGGTGGCTCCGTCCGCGTCGGCATCCGACTCAGAGGTGCTCAACAGCACCCACCTCCGGTAGACTGCGCGAACTCCTCACCGATCTCCTCGCTGATGACGTCGTTCGTCTGCTGAAGGAGCTCGACAAGGTCGGCCTGTGCAGCCTGCTGGCGTTGGACTGTCTCGTTGTCCGACAGCTCGGATTTGAGCTCTTTCAGCTCGGCCATCACTGACTCGTCGAAGCCACCGCGCTGCATCTGCTGTTGTTTCTGCTGGTACTCGCGAAGAAGCGCCATCGCGTCGGCGTCCTCCTTGAGCGCCTCGTCGGCCGCGACGAACCGCTGGTACGTCTCCGACTCGCCGAGGGCGTCGAGGAACTCGCGGAGCGCGGCCTCGACGTTCGCTTCCACGTCTTTGTTCGCGGGCGCATCCGCGTCGCTCTCTGTTACGTCATCAGAACCCTGAGCGTCGCTCATGAGGGCGTCACCTCCGGGGTGTCTGTCTCGGCGATATCCGCCAGCCCGGTGACCTCCTCGCCGAAGGCGCTCAACTCGTCGAGTCCGACCGGCTCGTCTCGGCGGAGCGGGGCGAGCATCAGCGGGGCGTCGAAGCGGTCGCGGATCTCGTCGAGGTACCGCGCCTGTTGCGCGCGTCGGTTCGCGAAGAAGGCGTTGTCACCGTACTCCTCGGGGAGGAGGTAGTTGGCGACGACCAGCGAGGTCTCGATACCGACTTGATCGTTCAGGTCGGCGGCCGCGCGGTACGCTTCCATCATGGGCGTGTACTCGGGGTACATCACGAACGCGAAGGTGCTTCGGTCGGGGTCTTTCATCGTCTCGATGACTTCGTCGTACTGGTCGCCCTTCGCGGGGGCAGCGCCCTTCGTCAGCGAGCCGAGATCCATGAACCCCTTCCAGTCGGACGGGAGTTCGAGCAGCCGGAGGGTGTGTCCCGTCGGGGCCGTATCGAAGACGACCACGTCGTAGCCGTCTTCGTCGAAGTAGCTCACGAACTTTTCGAGGGCCGCCATCTCCTCGGCGCAAGGGGACTCCAGTTCCTCTTCGACGTTCGCGATCGCAGCGCCGACGTCTATCTGGGTGTCCTCCTTATCCTCGTACATCTCCGTGACGTGATCGAGGACCTGTTCGCGGTACTCGGCGAGCGCCTGCTCTTGGTCGATCCGCGCCGCATCGAGGTTGTCCTGGCCGACTGAGGTCGGATCGTGACCAACGGGTTCACCGAAGATGTCCTCCAAGTGCGCGGCCGGGTCAGTCGTGACGACGAGCGTCTCGTGGCCCGCCTCGGCGAGTTTCGTCGCCGCCGTCGAGGCCACCGTGCTCTTGCCGACGCCGCCCTTCCCGGTGAAAAAGAGGTACTGCGTCTCGTCGCCCGGTGTGAGTTGATCGACTACCGCGTCATGGTCCGCCATTGCGTCGAAGTCAACCGCACCGTCGGTGTCGGCGTCGATGTCGGTCGCTGCGCCGACGTCGACCGTCGCCTCGTCGCCGTCGTAAAGCACACCGGCCACGTCGGCGAGCAGGTCGAGACCGGCGATCTCGCCGGGCTGGAGCGGGTACGTCGCGGTCGCGTCGGCGTCGAACTCGTCGCGGGCCCGCTCGATGACCGCCTGTTCATCTGCGCGTTTCCCCTCGAAGAAGGGATCGTCACACACCGACTCGGGGAGGTAGCCGTTGAGGATCAACAGCTGGGATTCGATCCCGAGTTCGGCGAGGTCGCCCGCACTGCGTTCGATCTCGTCGATCGAGGACTCCTCGGGCTTGCCGACGAACGCGAAGGAGGTGCGCTCGTCGTCTTGCAGCGTCTCGATCGCGCGCTCGTAGTCCTGTTTGCGCTCTTCCATCGAGGCCGCCGGACCGATACAGGTTGAGCCGCCCTTCTCCAGTTCGGCGTTCCAATCGGAGGGAAGCTCCATCAGCCGGATGGTGTGTCCCGTCGGTGCCGTGTCAAAGACGACGATGTCGTACTCCGGGCTGTCCATGAAGTCGACGAAATTGTCGAAGGCGGCAATCTCTTCGACGCAGGGACTATTGAGCTGCTCTTCGACTGTTTGTATCTCCTCCTCACCGAGCAGTTCGCGCATCGGCTCGATTGTCTCCTGTCGATACTCCTCGGCGGCGGTGTCCGGGTCGATCTCGATCGCGGAGAGGTTCTCGATTCCGTCGATCGCGGTGACCTCGTGGCCGATCGACTGCCCGAAAATGTCCGAGAGGTTCGGCGCGGGGTCGGTGGTCACCAGTAGCGTCTCGTAGTCGTTGTCGGCGAGCCACGTCGCGGTTGCACAGCTCACCGTGCTCTTTCCGACGCCGCCTTTCCCGCTGAAGAAGACGAACTCCGTCTCGTCGCTACTCGGTTCGACAAGCTCACGCGCACTCGTCGCTGTCGACTGTGATTGTGCCATTTATTATGCCTCCTGTGGCGCGGGGCTCTCGTCGATAGCCGCGGTCAGTTCGTCGTACGAGAGGTACTCGCCCTCAGCGACGATCTCGTCATCGACGACCGTGATCGGGAGGATCGACGGGCCGTCCTCCTGGACGCGGTCGTAGATGCGCTGTGTTTCGAGGAACTGATCGATATTGTGCTGCATGTTCGCCCGCGTCACGTCGAGGTCGTCGAACGCGTCTTCGAGTTGATCGAGCGCCGCGCTGACCTCGACGAGCTCGTCGTCGGGGTCGGGACCGCAGACGCCGGTGGAACAACACATCGCTTCTTCGTACAGAGTGAGTTCGGTCATGGTGTGTGGTCGGTCGCAGTCGTCTGAACTGTTGTTCGTGTCGAGCCGCTCGCGTCCCGTGTTCGTTGTGGGTAACTCATTTGAACAAACCTTCATACAATTATAAGTCCTTCGACCGGGTGACTCCGTCTTTTTGTCGGTCGCAGACGCGACGAATTCGATTGTCCTGCCAACCGGAGAGGCCATCGGAAGCACGTGCATCAATTACTGTAAAAAGCGCTTCGTCTTACGAACACGACAATACGCACAAGTACTTGCTCTTCGACACCGTTCTACATCCACGATATCGCGGTTGCGAGCAGAACGATTTGTTCGTCCGGTGAGCCGGAATTCGATAATTTCTTCTGCGATGTCAGGATGAGTAGTTACTGTATTGTATCTCTTATACAGGTCCCGAAACCACCGTCGGTCCACAACGCTTAATCTCGAATCGGTTCAATTGTACCGTATGTCATCGACCGATCGTTTACAGCGGTACGTCGCCGACGAGTGCGGTTCGTGTACGGACGAGGACCTCTCTGAGCGGCTCGCGGAGTTGGAGGAACTGAACGAGAGCGTCGGCGGGTCAGACTTGGAGACCGACGTTGAGTTGCTGTCGGCGCTCGCGAATGAAACGCGGTATAAGATCGTCCGTATGCTCCACGCGGCCGAGGACGAGGAGTTGTGCGTCTGCGAGTTCTCGCCGCTGTTAGACGTGAGCGACAGCGCGATCAGCCACGCGCTCTCGAAGCTTACCGATGCCGGCCTCGTCACCCGCCGGAAGGAGGGGAAGTGGCGGATGTACCGCGCCACGCCCCGCGCGAGCGCCGTTCTCGTCGCACTCGACGGATCTCGCGCGCTGTAACGAAACCCTCCGCAGAAACACTCTCTTATCGCCTCTCACGACGCGTCGTCGCCGTGACCCGTCGTCAGGTGGTCCAGTCCGGTCGTCGGAAACAGCGAATCGACGGCCACGTCGGGGTCGATGAGGCGGTAGCGGCTCCCGGTACGCTCAGCTACGCCGGCAGACGCGAGGTGATCGAGGTGTGCGAACGCCTCGCCTGGACCGTGGAGGATGTGAATCTCACTGAGCGACCCGAACAACTCCGCCGACACGTCCCACGGGGTTGCCGTCTCGAGGCCGCCGAGCACCTCGATGACCCGCTCCGTACGGGTGCGGTGGTGTTCGAGAATGGTCGCTGCCCGGAGAGACGGATCGGTGATCCGGCCTCGATGGCCCGGGTACGCGATATCGAAGTCGCGCTCGACCAGTCGGACGAGGCTCTGTGCGTACGCAGCCAACGGTTCATCGACGCGGATGTCAGCGCCGCCCACGTTCGGTGTGTACTTCGGGAGAATGGCGTCGCCGGAGAAGAGCCCATCGGTGGGCGTCTCAGATGTGTCTGAATCAGTACCGAAGGCGACCCCAGTCTCGGATCCGTCTTCGGCAACCGCAGCCGGATCGAACACGAATCCCGTTAGCCCCGACGTATGTCCCGGGAGGTGGACTGCTTCGAGGTCGACCCCCCCGGCCGTGAACTCGTCTCCGTCAGACAGTTCGGTTACCGACGCGGTACGTCCGGACATCCCGGCACCGACAGACGCGAAAAAGTCCATCAGCTCCTCCTGCTTGTCGTCCGGCAGTCCCCAGTTCTCGAACGTCTCCCGCTGGAGGTCGGGATCGTCCATTAGCGGTTTTTCCCGACCGTCGACGATCGGCGCATCAGCGTGATGGACGAAGACCTCAGCTCCGCTCGCTGCCTGTATCTCTCCCGCGAGCCCGGCGTGATCGGGATGCCAGTGTGTCACCACGATTTCGTCGATGTCACTGAAACCGATCCCACGAGCGGCGAGTTCAGATCGCAACTCCTCTCGGACGTCCGGCGTCGCGACTCCCGTATCGAGGAGTGCAGTCGTTGGCCCGTCGAACAGATAGACGTTGTTTGCGCCTTCGAAGACGGTGTTCCCTAGCTGGATTGCTTCCACGCTCGATAGTTGTCAACAACGCGTTTTGAGTATTTTCCCCGCGGTAAACCGGTCCGGATCGTAGGTGGTGAGAGTGCCGACCGTCTCACTCGAAGTCGGGTGAGCGTTTTTCCAGAAAGGCCTCGACGCCCTCGGCATGTGCGTCCGTGCTGTACGCGAGTGTCTGGAAGTGCGCCTCACGTTCGAGTCCGTCTTGCAGCGTCTTCCCAATATTGTCATGGATCGCCTGCTTCGTCAGCGCGATAGTCTGGGTCGGTTGCTCTGCGAGCGTCGACAGGAGCGTCTCGGTGCGGTCCTCTAGGTCACCGTCCGGAACGGCTTCGTTGATGATGTCCCATTCAGCTGCTGTTGACGCAGATATCAGCCGACCGGTAAACGCGAGGTCTTTCGCCCTTCGCAGACCGACGACCCGTGGAAGAAGCGCGGTGCTGCCCACATCTGGAATAAGTCCGACGTTGACGAACGACGCTCCGAACCGAGCCGATTCGGTTGCATACGCGAAGTCTGAAAGCATCGTGATCGCCATGCCAGCGCCAACGGCGTCGCCGTTGATGCGTGTGACGACGGGAACCGGGGCACTGAGGATCGACTCAGCGACGCGTCCGAGAGTTTCTCGAACGCGCTCGTACGCCTCCAGTGCAGTCTCGTCACGCTCAGACATCGCGTTGATGTCTCCGCCTGAACTGAACGCATCCCCTTCTCCGGTGATGACGACGGCGTCGTGCGTGGACGGATCGAGGCCGCTCATGGCTTCGACGAGGTCGCGAGCAGTCTCACCTGTCATCGCGTTGTACGCCTGCGGACGGTCGAAGGTGATCGTTCGGATATCGCCGTCGTCGATGTGCATGCCGGTGCTCACGTTCGCACTGTCCTATACCCTTCGCTGTGCGCCGTGGTACACGGTTTCAGGCAGAGTGCACGACATGAGTGAACCGAGCCCGGCGATACGGACACACATCACCGATCAATGTGCGGAAACAGTTCATCGAACAGCCGTCGCTGTGCTCGACGCAATCGTTCGAGAAATGCCGTCTTGCTGATCCCAATCTCCGCGGCGACTTCGTCTGCCGTTGCCTCCCGAGGAATCTCGAAGTAGCCCAATTGGAGGGCCCGCTTGATGCTTTCCTCCTGTGCCGTCGTGATGCCCCACTGTTTGGCGACCGCCGTGTCGGCGTCGGAACCAATCGAATGGACTCGCTTAAGCCGAACGCCGACCGTCTGACCGGCTGTCTGCATCACTTCTGTGAGAATCTCTCTCCCGACGACCGCCCCAGTGAGCACTGCGCTACCATTTCGGTACGAGAGCGACTCAACCATAAACCCGTTGTTGACGAGGTTATGGACGACGCACCGATGAACGGACAGACACCGGTAGTTGTATCGTTCGCCCGCTTCCGACCGGTAGAGATATCTGATTCGCGAGTCGGCTTCGAGAACGTCCGTGAGGCCCGTCTCGGTGGGAGCGCTAAACCGGAGAAGTACATTCCCATCGTCACGTAAGAGTGGCGGAGAGGCGTCAACCGTCGTGTCTGCACTGCGTGTGGCCTCTGCGAGTGGGCAGTCGTCGTTTCTGATCTCGAATTCAACACGCAAGCACTCGCGGATCATACTCCGATATCAACGAGGGTGTATATAAATGCAGTTTATGGACTGGCTAATAGGTAAGCTACTTCCCTCGGTAGTATGTGATGGATAATGAACGTTGATGACGTGAAAGAACAGGCGGAACCGCGGAAGTTCACGCCGAAAGACGACCTCCCGATCGAGTACCGAAAGGCTGCAACTCGGATGTTAGAGTTCCACGCAAACAGCGAAATCATGGGGGCATACCTAGAGCGCCCCTTCATTCGCCGCGCTCCGAGCCTGGAGCGCAAGATGGCATTCAGCGCGAAAACGCAGGACGAAATTGGGCACGGTCAGATGCTGTACCGTGCAGCGGAATCGCTCGGAGTCAAAACCCGCGAGGAAATGCTCGACGACCTCGCCAGCGGGGACGGCAAGTTCCTTAACTGCTTCCACTATCCGATGGAGAGTTACGCCGAGACACCGATGATCGCTTTCTTCGTCGACGGGGCAGCGATGCGTCGGCAGGCGACGCTCAAGAATTCCAGTTGGGAGCCGTACGCCCACGCGATGGACAAAATCTGCTTCGAGGAGGGAATGCACGTCAAGCACGGTGAATCTATCCTGCGTGAGCTGATGTCTGGCTCGAAGCGTGAACAGGAAATGGTTCAGGACGCATTCGAAGAGTGGTGGCCACGGATCCTCCAGTTCTTCGGCCCGACCGATGATCAGAGCACCCATCACGACTTCGCCTCGGAAGTCGGCCTCAAGGTCTCCTCAAACGACGAACTCCGAAATTCGTTCCTGAACCGATACATGGAGAAGGCGAAACACTACGGCCTCGAAATCCCCGAGGAGCCGCGAATTCGTGAGCGTGACGACGGGACCTACGATGTCGTCGAAGATGACCTCGACTGGGAAGAGTTCTTCACCGTGTCACAGAACGAGTATGACGGGAGCATCGAACAGATCACCGGGCGGGCACAGGCACAGGAGGCAGTGCAGTGGGTCCGGGACATGATGGACAAGCCGACGAGTGCTCCCGGACGGAGTGCACAGGCGGCAGACTGATCATGATCTGGGAAGTATTCCGCCAGCGGAGCCCCGACGCTGAGTTCGTCTACTGCCGCGATGTGCACGCGCCTGACCGTGAAATGGCGAAGCAGTTCGCGGTGATACAGCACGGCCGGCGCAAGCCGACGAACGCGCTGTGGGTCGCACCCCAAGCGGAGATCGAGAGCGTTGTTCCCGGCGAGGACACGGATGATGTCGAGACTGACGGTGAACCTGTCGAGTGGCGAGTGTTCCGTCCCGATTCGAGAGGATATCACACTCACGTCGGCGCTATCGAAGCTCCGAACGCGTCTGTTGCCCGGCGGGACGCCGTCGACCAGTACGCCGAAGACGACCGCCCGCTCTGGGTCATCGAAGCCGACCGCGTCGGCGAGGTCACCGCGGACGAGGTTGCGTTCGGCGGAACCACGGACAAATCCTACCGATTCGCACAGACGTACAACGTCGACCCCGCCGCAGAGGAGGTCGAAGCCTCTGAAAACGAGCAGATAGAAGCCGAAAAGCGGAGCCGAGGTGGTGCCTGATGTCGGCGACCGACGCCGACCTCGGACGGCCGGAGGATCTCTCCGAGCGAGAACGGGAAGCGGTTGAGGCGCAGCTGTTCCGCTTGGCGGACGACGAGTACGTCCAAGCGGAGCGGTACACGTTCTGGCAGGTTCGTTCACCGACGCTCGAATCCGATCTCGCCATTTCGAACAACGCACAGGACGAACTCGGACACGCTCGGCTGTGGTACGACGCCATTCAGCAGCTGGGGTACTCCGAAGAAGCGCTACTCTGGGAGAGTGACCCGTCAGATTTCCAGCACGCAACTCTCGTCGAGCTCCCCTTCGAAGAGGGACAGTGGGCCAATGCCATCGTTCGGGCGTTCTTTTACGACGTGGCCGAAGAGATCAGGTTGGCAGCTGTCGAAGAGTCCACGTACCGCGTTATTCGTGAACGTGCGAGCCGTGCACAGGGCGAAGAGGGGTATCACGTCGAGCACGCGAAGAGCTGGCTCGAACGGCTCGCTGCGGACGCAGACGCTAGTGAACGTGCACAGGTTGCGATCGACGAGCTGTACCCGTACGCGCTGACGCTCTTCGAGCCCGTTGGTGACATCGAGTCGGATATCGTCGATCTCGGAATCAGGACGAAGACGCTCGACGAGATGCGCGCGGAGTGGGAAGACCGAATCGCTGACACGCTCACCGAACTTGGCTTCTCCGTGCCGACCGATGTCGACACTGCGAGCCCGGTCGGTCGGGACAACCAGCACACCGACGCGTGGCACGATCTTCACGAGGAGATGACTTCGGAGTACCGCGACCTCGGTCGCGATAGCGCCACGATCATCATGAACCCGGAAGATGAGTAGTGATTACGATCGGCCTCGACCGGCCGAGGAAGCAGCTCCGTGCTCGTACACCGAGTACGACACGCGCGACCGAGCGGACGGAGACGTACCGGCGACCGGTGAAGACGCTGAAGGTCTCGAGCGAGACGTGTGGTCAGCACTGTACGGGATCGAAGACCCGGAGATGCCGGTGAGCATCGTCGACCTCGGTCTCATATACGGCGTCGAACTAAACGCGGAGAGCGCGATAATCGATATGACGCTGACCTACAGCGGATGTCCGGCGAGAGAGATTCTGTTAGACGAAGTCGAACGAACTGTCGCCGGCGTAGACGGAGTCAGCGACGCCGAAGTACGCCTCGTCTGGTCACCGGACTGGACCGTCGACCTCGTAACTGAGCCGGGGAAAGAAGCGCTCAGGGAGTTCGGACTGAGTTTTGAATGACCGAACCCGATCCGAGCGTCACCACAAGCGGAGAGACAACCGGTGCCGAGTGTCCGTACTGCGGGTCGACCGACACCGAACGCACACACCCACGTGGCCCGTCTCGCTGTCAGTCGATACACTACTGTAACAACTGCCTTCAGCAGTTCAAGAAGTTCGGTTAGCCACCTTCGTTGCAGTTGGCGGAGTTTTCCGCCGTACGCTGCACTCACAAGTGAGAAAAGTTCACTTGTAGCTCACCCGAGATACCTCGTAGAAGGTCAGTCCACTGCCTTTTGTTCCGATCGTCTTCTAGACGGTTGTTCGGGCCCGAAATGCTGATCGCACCGTGGACGGTGCCAGTGTTATCGAGGAGCGGAACACCGATCCCGGTGACACCTTCGAGGAAGCTATCGGTACCGTAGGCGACACCCTCATCGCGGACGGTCGCAAGTTTCGCCTCGAGCTCGTCGCGCTCGTGTCCGCTTGGGAGCGGATATGTATATGTGTCTAGAATTTCTGCCCGCCGCGCAGCGGGTAGGTTCGCCAGTATTGCGACGCCCGCAGCGAGCCGATATAATTCGATGTGGAGTCCGATGCGTGCGTTTGTTTGAATAGCCCGGTCTCCTTTCGACTTTGCCATGAAGACCGCTTTTCCGTTCTCTTCGACGGCCCACCACGCTTTCTCGTTTGTCTCGTCAGAGATCTCGTTCAGCTTCGGTTTGATCTCGTCATACATCTCTCGAGTCTCTCGAACTTTGCTTCCGATGTCGAGAAATCGCAAGCTCAGTCGGTACTCTCGCGACTCATTTTGAACCACGTATCCGTGTTGCTTGAGTGTTGTCAGATGCGCGTGGACCGTACTTTTAGGCATTTCCGTGTGACTCGCTAATTCGCTCACGCCCGACGACCCGCGTTCTTTGAGTGTCTCGATGAGCTGAATGAGCTTATCTCCCGCCCCGATCGTATCGTCCATGTACACTGTTTCTCACGAACATTCATAATTTTGTTCATCATGGCTGAACACCTTTCGACCCGTTCGACAGGCGGTTAATATATAAAATATATACATAATGGATAAATTACGATTTTTGATCCACCATTCTAGATCAAAATATTATCTCATATATAGTAGAAAATCTTTAAGATACATCTATATATCTAAAGAAAACAATTTTCTCTGAGAAATTTTAAGCTAGAACTCAGACAACAATTACTAAATAGTATTATGCTTTTTCGTATGTCACAATTAAGTTATGTTTTATCTGTCGCAGCAGAAAGTGATCAGTCGGCTGCCAGTAGCGACTGTGACCGGGAAACCGCTGTCTGTATCTAATAGCATTACAATCGTACGGTTGTAATTCTTGGCACTATCTGGTGATGAGAACTGGAGCGATCAGCGCCCCGAATCCAACACATAATTCGATGTGGTTGAACACACCGTGGCAACTATTCTTCACCTGTTCCGTACTCGTGTTTCCGGCAGACCGGTTGTGAGCCGTTTATGTGACGTTTCGTCGGCGTCTGCGTGAATTCGATCAGCACTCGCCGCTTCAGAGAACGGTTCTTCCACAGGCACTCTCGCCGGTGCGTGCGATTTCACTGCGAGTAGAATGTAGTTCAATGATGATGAACAACCTATCGTCGTCTGTGCTCCGTGACTCATCGTCGCTGTCGCATACGACCGCTGCAGACTGGGCTCTGTGTTGTAAAATCGTCTCTCGAAACGTAACACGGCTAGAAACCGATAATTAGTACCTCGATCCGTTGTCCGACAACGACGAACGGTACCGTGTCAGTCGTTATCGTCCACTCCACTCCGGGTCGCGATCTTCGAAGAACGCATCGATCCCTTCGTTTTTGTCTTCGGTCGCAAACAGCTGTGCGAACAGTTCTGCCTCGTACTCGATACCGGATTCGAGATCCATTTTCGAAGCTGTCTTGACCGCTTTCTTCGCCATCTTCAGTGCGACGGGACTCTTTTCTGCGATTGACCGTGCGAGGTCGGTCACCCGATCATCGAATGTATCGTCGCCATGGACCTCCTCGACGAGGCCGATGTCAGCCGCTTCTTCGGCATCGATCAGTTCGCCGGAGAGGATCAACTTCATCGCGTGTCCCTCACCGACGAGCCGTGGGAGCCGCTGTGTACCTCCACCACCCGGGATGATACCGAGGTTGATCTCCGGCTGTCCTATCTTCGCTTTGCTGTGGGCGATTCGGATGTCGCACGCTTGTACAAGTTCGCAGCCGCCGCCGAGCGCGTGTCCGTTTATCCGCGCGATAACCGGAAGTGAGCAGTCTGCGACACGCTCGTACACTCGCGGACGTTCGCTCACCTCACGCTGTTCGATCGAATTTCGCTCCCGCAACTCCGAGACGTCCGCACCGGCGACGAACGCGTTGGCATCTGAGTCCCCGGTCAACACGACTACCCGTGCATCGCTCTCTTCGACCGCCAGCATGGCAGTCGTGAGTTCTTCTCGAAGTTGAGCGTTGAGCGCGTTTCTTGCATCGGGACGCGATAACTCGATTGTGGCCACGTGATCCGCGCGCTCTCCCATCGTAGCGGAAACCGTTTCGCAGTCAGCCGTTGCTTCACGTAGCGTCATCTCTGATCAACTCCCGAGTCACTGACGCCGACTATTTCACCGTCCTCCCAGACGTAGAATCCCTCTCCTGTCTTCTTCCCGAGTTTGCCCGCACGGACTTTACGTTTCAGGACTTGCGGTGGACGGAAGCGCTCTCCCAGCTCCTCGCGAAGGTACTCGAGAATATCGAGCCGAACGTCGAGTCCGACCACGTCTCCGAGCTCGATCGGCCCCATCGGGTGATTGTATCCCAGCTCCATCGCCGCGTCAATATCTCGAGGGTCCGCGACACCTTCGCCGACCATGCGAATCGCTTCAACACCGAGTGCGACCCCGAGTCGAGACGACGCGAACCCAGGCGAGTCCCCGACAACGACGGGGGTCTTCTGAATGCCCTCAACGAATTCCGCTGCCGTGTCGGTCGTTTTTTCGCTCGTCTGCTCGGCGACGACGACTTCGACGAGGTTCATGATATGAACCGGATTAAAAAAGTGGAGCCCGATTGCTCGCTCGGGTCGGTCGAGTGCGCTCGCGATCTCCGTCAGCGATAACGACGACGTATTCGACGCGATGAGACAGTCGGAAGAGACGTGCTCCTCGACTTCGGTTACAGTGTCGTGTTTGATAGACATCTTTTCCGGAACGGCTTCGACCACGATATCGGCCCCGGAGACTGCTTCGGGAAGTGATGTTGTCCCCTGTATCCGTTCTCTCGCCGACTCAGCCTCTGAACGCGTCAGTTTGTTTCGCTCCACGCCACCGTCGAGATTCGACTCGATAGCGTCGAGTCCCGAGTCCACAATTTCGGTCTCGAGGTCACGCAGTCGAACCTCATGTCCTCCCATCGCCGACACCTGTGCGATACCGTGTCCCATTGTTCCAGCACCAAGTATTGCGACCTGCATCACTCGTCGTGACCACGCGCAGACGCAAAAGGGTTTTCAGCCGCCGGCCGGTCAATCGGTGATTTAATTACCGAGACTTCGCAAGCGTCCCATGCTAATGAGTACCCCTAGACAGCAGGCTGTCATCGTCGATGCCGTCCGGACGCCAATGGGCAAAGCTGACGGTGCCCTTGCAGAGCTGTTTCCAGAAGACCTCGTGACAGCGGTTCTCGACGAATTGATCGATCGAACCGGCGTCGATCCCGAAGAATGGGACGACTTTCGGCTTGGATGTGCGAACCAAGAGGGAGAGCAGGGTCGAAATCTCGCTCGGCAGGCGTTGCTCGCTGGGGGGTATCCATCGACAATCCCGGCGTCGACGACAACGCGACTGTGCGGCTCGTCGCTGACAACACTCAACGACGCCGCCCGCGCTATCGAAAGCGGAGACGGTGACGTCTATCCGGTTGCAGGCGTCGAACAGATGAGTCGCGTGCCGTTCTCTGACTGGCTTCATCCGGCGATCGAATCGCGGTACGATGCGGACCGGCTTCCGATGGGGCAAACGGCAGAGACGATCGCCCGTAGACACGGGATCACCCGCGACGAACAGGATGAGTTTGCCCTCCGATCGCACACGCGGGCCGTCGATGCGGCGGAAAGCGGTCGGTTTGACGCAGAGATTATCCCAGTCGAAACCCCCGAAGGGTCGGTTTCAGTTGACGAGACACCGCGTCCAGAAACAACCGTCGAGCAGCTGAACGACCTTCCAACTGTGTTCCGGGACGACGACGACGCGACAGTAACTCCGGGGAACGCTTCTCCGCTAACGGACGGGGCGTCTGCACTGCTCGTCACGAGCGCTGAATATGCCGACGAGCACGACCTCGATCCGATGGCGACGGTCGCAACTCGATCGGTCGTGGGCGTCGACCCGCGAGTGATGGGTCGAGGGCCTATCCCCGCGACGCGCGCGGCTCTCGAGGATGCCGCGTTGGAGATAGACGACTTCGATCTGGTCGAGCTGAACGAGGCGTTCGCCGCACAGAGTGTCCACTGTGCGACTGAACTCGGCATCCCGGAAGAGAAACTGAACGTGAACGGGGGTGCTATCGCACTGGGTCACCCCCTCGGTTGTTCCGGAGCTCGCATTTCCACCACTCTCCTTCACGAACTGGAGCGGCGTGACGCGACCCGTGGCCTCGCGACAATGTGCGTCGGGTTCGGTCAGGGCGTCGCAACGGTTTTTGAGCGGGTCTAAAACCTACAAGGGCGAGTTCCCTG
>Ga0209945_1000516_pt1 | contig 13955 bp, 9 predicted proteins | sample SalPonR2_A_D2_MG_FD_185703 | JGI IMG/M metagenome (GOLD analysis project Ga0209945, IMG submission 185703) | Salt pond soil microbial communities from South San Francisco under conditions of wetland restoration - Salt Pond MetaG R2_A_D2_MG... ...
TCCTGCTCAAACCGGTCGACGACGCCGATCCCGCCGGCGAGATCGAGATCTACGAACGGGGCGGCCCCCGGGTCGCCCGCCGAGCGACGATGACCGTCGACTCGCTATCGGCGGCGCTGCGCGTGGCGGTCAACCGGGCTCACCAACTGTCTCGGGGGTGACCCGGATCCGTCACCGCCCCGTGTCGTATTTGTACGTCGCCTCGTCGGGGTCGATCCCGAAGTCCTCGGGCGTCTCCTCGGGGTCGGAGTCGTCCTCGGGTTCGGCCGCGCGCTTGAACCGCTCGCGGAGCCGATCCGGCATCCGGAAGCCGTCGGTGTCGATCGCCATCGGGACGGCGTCGGGGTCGAGCCGCTCGCGTTTGGTCTCGAGGCGTTCGACGAGGGCGTCCGGCAGCTCGGACTCGGGGACTCCGTCGAACCCGAACTGCGCGAGGTACTCGTGGGCGCTCGTCAGCGAGTAGACGCGGTCGAACCCCTCGGCCTCGGCCCCGTCGACGAGCCGTTCGACGACGTGTGCGCCGACGCCGTTGCCCGTCCAGCCGTCCAACACGCCGATGCTCGTCAGCTCGCAGATCCCGTCCTCGCCGTCGCCCTTGTGGAGCCGGATCCGGCCGAACCCGGCGCGGGCGTTCGACGCCTCGTCGACGGCGATGACGTAGTCGCGGGACCGAAACGCCGTCTCGTCCAGGTCCATCGCCTCGATGTGCTCTAACAGCCAGGCCTCATCGCGGTTCTTCGCGTCCCGGACGTACATGAACCCGCGTACGGGTCGCCGATGGAAAACCGTTCCCCTTCGCCCGACGAGGGCGGACGGCAGCCGTCACGAGGGGTACACACGTCGGCGAGACGACGCCGCTGTTACACGTGCCTATCGAGGAACTCGACGATCGCGGCGTAGGCCTCGATTCGGTTCTCGCGCTTCGAGATGCCGTGGCCCTCGTCCTCGAAGACCAGCGTCTCGACGGGGACGCCGGCAGCCTCGGCGGCCTCGGCGACCTGCCTGGCCTCGCCGACCGGAACCCGGGGGTCGTTCTCGCCGTGGAGGACGAAAAGCGGCGCCTCGATCCGGTCCATCGAGTTGATCGGCGAGATTGACTCGAGGAGCTCCTGATCGTCCTCGAGGGAGCCGTACTCGGCCTCCCGGAGTGCCCGCCGCCAGGAGCCGGTGTTCTCGAGGAAGGTGACGAAATTCGCGATGCCGACGATGTCGACCCCCGCGGCCCACACGTCGGGATATTCGGTGAGCGCCGCGAGCGTCACGAACCCGCCGTAGGAGCCGCCCTTCGCGATCAGGCGGTCGCCGTCGACCTCGGGGCGCTCCGCCAGCCACGCGGCGGCGGCCCCGACGTCCGCGACCGCGTCCATCCGCTTTTCGACGTCGTCCAAGGCGGCGTATTCGCGGCCGTAGCCCGTCGAGCCCCTGACGTTCGGCTCGAACACCGCGTAGCCGTGGGCCAGGAAGTACTGCTTGAGCGCCGAAAACGACGGCCGACGCTGGCTCTCGGGGCCGCCATGGACGTCGACGATCGTCGGCGCGCCGCCCTCGGGAACCGTCTCCGGGACCGACAGGTACCCCGGGATCTCCCGGCCGTCGAACGTCCCGTACCGGACGGGGTCGGACTCGACGAACGTCGATTCGGGAATCCCCGCGGTCGGGGCCTGCGTCCAGCGCTCGGCCGCTCCCGTCTCGACGTCGACGACGTAGACGTTCGCGTTGTGCGTGTCGGTCGTGACGGTCACGGCGAAGCGGTCGGCCCCGTCGTCGAAGGCGACGCCGCCGGCGAGCCCCGCCGGCAACTCGGGGTCGGGGCGTGGATCGATCCGCTCCCCGTCGAGGTCGCCGACGGTCAACTCGGTGTAGCCGTCGACGTTCCGCGAGTAGGCGATCCGGCCCGTCCCGTCGTCGATCGCGACGCCGTCGACGTTCCACGTCCCGCCGTCCACGACGGTCTCGAGACCGCCGTCGTCGGCGTCGAGCCGAACCAGCGAGAGCGTGTCGCCGTCCCGATCGCTACAGCAGTACACGTACTCGCCGTCGGGCCCCCACGAGAGGCTCTTGTACCGCACCGCCTCGTTCCCGGTGTTTCCGTCGCCGGGGGCGCCCTCGCCGGTGAGTGCCGCGAGTGCCCCCGACTCGACGTCGAGGACGTAGACGTCCGTATCGACGTTCGAGCGGGCCTCGTGGACGAGCAGCCGCGAGTCGTCGGGGCTCCAGCCGGCGACCGACAGCCAGCCGTCGCCCTCGAGGAGCCGCCGTGCGTCCCCGTCGGTCCCGTCGCGCGGCCGGACGTAGACGTCGAAGACGGACTCGTCCCGTCGGTTCGAGGCGAACGCGATCCGGTCGCCGTCGTGGCTCCAGCCGCCCCAGCGGTGTTTCGCGTCCGGTTGGGTCAACTCCGTGATCCGCCCGTCGTCGTCCAACCGGAACAGCGACCCCCGCTCGTCGCCGCCCTCGTCCATCCCGAAGACCGTCTCCGCGCGCTCGGGCGACGGGGACGCGAACGTGACCCGCTCGTCGTAGAAGGTGCGTTGGGTCGGCCACGCGCCCGCCTCCGGCACCGTCCACACCTGCGGCGTGCCGGTCGTGTTCGTCCGAAACGAGAGCGTCCCGTCGGCCCGGAACGACGCCCCGAAGGCGCTGCGGACGTTCAGGTAGCGCTCGATGTCGTATTCGTACACGTCGGGTGGGTCGGGCCGACGGACAATAGCCGTTCGCCCCACGCCGTTCCGGGCCATTTTTGACAGCGGCCGCCGTCGGCCGTCGTATGCGAATCGCGGTCGTCTTCAGGGACCCCCCGCCCCGATCGGAGCGCGCCGGCGCGGTTCGGCTCCGGCGGCTCGCCGCGGCGCTGGACGGCCGCGGCCACGAGGTCCGGATCTACTGTCTGCCCTGGTGGGAGACCTCGGGGCGGCGGATCGACATCGACGGCCTCGAGCACGAGGGAGTCACCTTCGAGCACCCGGCGCTGTACTACAGCCGGCTCCCGGGGTTGCTCCTGCGATACGGCCCGGACCTCGTCGTGGCGTCGGCCGACCCGCCGGGGGCGGTCCTCTCGGCGTGGCTCGGCGCGCGGCTGGCTCGGGTGCCGCTCTTCGTCGACTGGTACGGCGACGAGCCCGACGTGGCCGAGTCGGGGTGGGTCGGGTCGGCGTCGAGCCTGCCGACGCGGGTCGTCACGCCCTCCGAGCACCAGCGGACGCGGGTCCGCGAGTACGGCGCGAGCGAGGCGACCACGACCGTCGTCCCCGACGGGATCGACTTCCCGACGATCACGGCGACCGACCCCGGCGAGCGCGTCGACGTGGCCTTCGCGGCCCGCCTCGACGACGACTCGAACCTCGAGGACCTCCTCCTCGGGCTCGCGGAACTCCGTGAGGCGGGCGAGTGGACGGCGACGGTGATCGGCGACGGCCCCGAGCGCGCCGCCTTCGAGACGCAGGCCAGGGACCTCCGGCTCGGCGACCGCGTCGAGTTCGTCGGCGACTGTCCCCGCGAGGAGCGGGTCGCGATCTATCGGGGAGCCCACACCTTCGTCCAGACGGCCCGGCGACAGTCCTTCGCCGGGGAGCTGCTGTGGGCGCTGGCCTGCGGCTGTGTCGGCGTCGTCGAACTCCAGGGCGACTCGAGCGCCCACGAACTCGTCGAGCGCCGCGACCGCGGGATCAGGGTGACCGACCCGGACGCGCTCGACGACGCGATCTCGGAATCGTGGACCTTCGGGTTCCGCGACGTCGACACCGCCTTCCAGGGGTTCGACCACGCCGCCGTCACCGGCCAGTACGTCGAGCTGTTCCGCGAGGCCGGCGTCGACGCGCGCTGACGCCCGGGGGCGTCGCGGCCGGCGGCGTCACTCCCGCTCGAAACGACTCGGCTCCGCCGCCGCGGCCGCCGTCTTCACCGCGGCGACGTTCTCGGCGACGTCGTGGACCCGGACGATGTCGGCGCCGCGTTCGGCCGCCAGCGCGCTCGCCGCGACGGTCGCCGCGAGGCGCTCCTCGGGGTCGCCCCGGTCGATCAGCCCGAACATCGACTTCCGGGAGTGGCCGACCAACACCGGACAGCCGAGCGACCGGAACTCGCCGAGCCGGCCGAGCAACTCGAAGCTCTCGGCGGCGGATTTGCCGAATCCGAGGCCCGGATCGACGATGATCTGTGAGCGGTCCAGCCCGGCCTTCTCGGCGAGGAGGACGCGCTCGGAGAGCGCATCGAGGGTGTCGGAGACCACGTCGTCGTAGGCGACGTCCGTGTTCGGATCGACCGGCGTCTCGATCGAGTGCATGACGACGACCGGAACGTCGTATTCGGCGGCGACGAGCCGCATCTCCGGGTCTTCGAGCCCCGACACGTCGTTGAGGATGTCGGCGCCCGAATCGAGGGCGGCGCGCGCGACGGCCGCCTTTCTGGTGTCGACCGAGACGGCGGCGTCGGCGTCCGCGAGCGCCTCGACGACCGGGACGACCCGCTCGAGTTCCGTCTCCGTCGGGACGGGGTCGGCGTCCGGGCGCGTCGACTCGCCGCCGACGTCGACGATGTCCGCCCCGGCGTCGATCAGCCCCTCCGCCCGGTCGATAGCGTCCTCGAGCGCCTCGTAGCGGCCGCCGTCGTAGAAGGAATCCGGCGTCACGTTCAGGATGCCCATGACGGCGGTGCCGTCCGACCAGGCGTGACCCGCGACTCTCGATTCGGGGGCGCCCGCGTCCCCTGGGCCGCCCCTGGGGGCCGTCCCGCGGCCGAGTCCGCGCTCGATGGCATCGGCGACGGCCGAAAGCCCCGGTGCGTGCGCCTCGAGGTGCTCGAGCAGCCGATCGAACTGCGAGTGCGTCCCCATCAGGACCGCCTCGACGAGTTCGTGGGGACGCGCCTCGAGGGCCGACACCGCACACTCCCCGCCGGCCGAGCGGAACGCCCGGTCGAGACGCGCCGCCGCCCGCGGGCTCGCGCGGACGGTGACGACCTCGTGGACGGCGTCGGTGCGGACGCGTTCGACCTCGCGGTCGGCGACGTCGGCCCGCTTCAGGGCCCCCGCAGCCGCCGCCGCGTCGTCGATCGAACCCGCGACGGCGCTCGCGGTCCAGCGCCGCCTGGCCTCGGCGACGACGAACAGCGACCCGCAGGCGACGACCGCGTCCTCGGGGTCGGCGGCGTCGAGCGCGGCCTCGAGCGCCGTCGCGACGCGTTCGACCGTCTCGACCCGGCCCGCGCGCCCCTCGGCCTCGAAGACGGCGGCGACCGAGTCCGCCGTCTCGGCGCGGTCGATGTCGGGCCGGCACGCGTAGACGGTCGCCGGCGCCGGCAGCGCCGACGCCATCCCGGCGATGTCCTTCTCCGCCATCGCCCCGAAGACGAGGTGGAGGTCGTCGAACTCGAACGTCGAGAGCGTTCCCTCGACGCCGGCGCAGCTGCCGGGGTTGTGCGCCCCGTCGAGGACGACGAGGGGATCGCGCTCCATCACCTCGAAGCGCCCGGGCCAGTGGGCGTTCCGGAGGCCCCGCTCTACGTCCTCGGTCGCGACGTCCGCGATCTGCCGACAGAGGGCCGCGGCGACGCCGGCGTTCCGACACTGGTGTTCGCCCAAGAGCGGGAGCCGCGTTCCGACGCTCCACCCGTCGGCCTCGACGGTAACGTCCTGTTCGACGCCGGTTCTGCCCGTCGTCGACACGGCGACGTCGACGTCGGCGTCGTCTCCGGCCGCCCCGACGCGGAGCGTCTCACCGGCGGTCCGGGCGATCGCCTCGTGGGCCGCACCGTCGGCGGCCGTCACGAGGGGGCGATCCGGGGGCGCGATCGCGGCTTTGTCCCTCGCTATCTCCTCGACCGTGTCGCCGAGGAGGTCGGCGTGCTCCAGCGTGACGTTCGTGACCGCCGCCGCCTCGGGCGACAGCGCGCTCGTCGCGTCGTGCTCGCCGCCGATGCCGACTTCGAGGACGGCGACGTCGACGCCTTCCCGGGCGAAGGTGTGGGCGGCGAGCGCCGTGACGGCCTCGAAGAACGTCGGCGGAGCGCCGTCGGGGGTCTGCTCGCGGACGTACGGCCGGATCTCCCGGACGTACTCGCGGACGGCGCGCTTCGTGACCGGGCGGCCGTCGATCCGGACCCGTTCGCGCACGTCGTCGAGGTGTGGGGAGGTGTAGAGCCCGACGTCGTAGCCCGCCTCGCGGAGGACGGATTCGACCATGCGGGCGGTGCTGCCCTTCCCGTTCGAGCCCCCGACCTGGACGACCCGGAACGGCGGGTCCGCGACCCCGAGGTGCTCGAGCAGCCGCCGGGTCGGCGCCACCCCCGCCCGGGAGGGGTACCGGCGGAGGTCGAACAGGAAGTTCGCCGCCTCGTGATACTCCATACGGAACGCAGTGCGGCGAGCGGTTTACCGTTTTTCGCTTCGGAACGACAGGGGATTCCTCGCGCACTTAAAAGTATAATTTAAATGGTACCACAGAAAAAGTATACTAATAATTATAAATATTTGTGGCGGGCGAACCCCCGAACATCCGGCACGACCCCATCGGGTTTATAAATGTAAAGAGCCGACCTCGTTAATTGCCGTGACGGTCCGGTCGGTGCTCGACCCGGACGTGCCGGAGCCGACTCTTATATACCGGTGTCACGCCGACCACGCTCGGGCACACGCCCGCGCACCATCCCTCAAGAACGTCCGTGGGGAGACGCTACACCGCGGAAGTACTTCCGGCACCGCCCTCAATAGCGTCGTTCAGGACGCCACCACGCTGTCGGACGCGTCTGGGTACGTTTCGACAAAATATATAAAAATTTTATTTATATAGATATTCTTATATTATTCGGTTCGTCGGTCACTGGGCACCGTTGATCGGTCCCGTCGTTCGGGTCCGGTGCCGTAGAAGCCGCGTCGCACGTGGTACGTTCCGATAGTACGGGCAGTCGGTTCCCTACTATCGGACGTTGCTGTCTCGTCCCGGCCGATGGCTCTCTCCGGGACGTATCCGGACCGTCGAATGCAGGCCGCCTCCGACAAATTCCTAACGCAGTTAAGATTGTTAGAATGTCGCGGTCGAGCGCACGTTTCGGCTCCGTCGAATCCGGATCGACACTCGAGTCGGTTCGCGCCGGCGCTTTCCGTCGGGGATTACACGCCGGGATCGATGGGACGGGGAAGTAGCCCCGACCCCCGGCCGAGATCGCGGCGACGAACGGCGGGACCCGCCGCACGTCCGACCGGAACGGCTTTCGACGGTGCCGAAAAGACTAATCCGTTCGGGGCCGTCGCCTCGACTATGCCCGACCCGAAGAACCGGTCCGTGACGCGCGCGTTCCGGATCGTCGACGCCCTCTCGAAGCGCGATGGCGTCGGCGTCTCCGAACTCGCCGAGGCCGTGGAGTTGCCGGTCAGTACGGTTCACGACTACCTGCAGGCGCTCCGCTCGACCGGTCACGTCGTCAAGGAGGGTACCGACTACCGGACCTCGACGCGCTTCTTGGAGATCGGCCACCGGGGCCGGCGGCGGCGCGAAATCTACACGGCGGCCGCCGAGGAGTTGCCCGCGGCGGCCGAGGAGACCGGCGAACAGGCGACGCTGATCGTCGAGGAGGGCGGCGACGGCGTGCTGTTGGCGGTGGCGGAGGGCGAGGGGGCCGTCGACTTGCCCGCTTACCCCGGCGCTCGGGTGCCGCTGTACGCGAACGCCGGCGGGAAGGCGATCCTCGCACACGTCGATCCGGAGCGACTCGAGGCGCTGCTCGACGAGCAGGCCTTCGAGCCGATCACCAAGCGGACCGTGACCGATCCGGACGTCCTCCGCGAGCAACTCGAAGCCGTCCGCGAGCGTGGCTACGCGATCGACCGCGGCGAGCGGATCGCGGGGTTCGTCTGCGTCGCCGTCCCGGTCCTCGACCGCGGGGACACCGTTCGGGGGGCGATCTGCGTCTGCGGTCCCGAGAGCCGGATGGGCGAGGAGCGCCGCGAGGAGATCCTCTCGACGATCCGGCGGGTAGCGAACATCACGCAGGTCAACATGGACTACGTCTGACCCGCCTGCGCGGTATCGAACCGTCGGGGTGACTCCGCGTCGGAGACGAGTGTGTAGAACCCACACGAATTATACCGGTGGCCGACGAGGCTCGGGTATGACCGCAAGCGAACGCTCGCTCGTCGAGGAGACCGTTTCCGACTTCGTCGAACGCGAGGTCCGGCCGGCCGCCGCCGAGGCCGACGCGACGCAGACGTTTCCCGAGGACGTCTGGGACGGCCTCGCCGAGTTGGACCTGACCGGACTCACCGTCCCCGAGGAATACGGCGGCTTCGACGCCGATCGACTGACCTACAGCGTCGTCAACGAGATACTGGCGAGGGGCGACCTCTCGGTCGCGACGGCGCTTTCGGTCCACTGTCTGGCGACCTCGTGTATCGCCACGTTCGGCACCGACGAGCACAGAGAGCGGTGGCTGCCCGAGATGGCTTCGGGGCGGCCGATCGGCGCGTTCGCGCTCTCGGAACCCGAGGCGGGGTCGAACCCCGCGGAGATGTCCACCGTCGCCCGGCTCGAGGGCGACGAGTACGTCGTCGACGGCGAGAAACAGTGGATCACGAACGGGGAGCGCTCGGGCGTCGTCATCCTCTTCGCGAAGACGGACCCCGACGACCCCGACTCGGTGACGCAGTTTCTGGTCCCGAAGGACGTCGACGGCCTCGAGGTCGGCGACAAGGAGGACAAACTCGGTCTCCGGGCCAGCGACACGACGTCGCTGCGCTTCGACGGGGCCCGAATCCCGGCGTCGAACCGGCTCACCGAGGTCGGCGAAGGACTCAAGTCGGCCTTCTCGATCCTCACCGGCGGCCGGATCGCCATCGCGAGCCAGGCGGTCGGGGTGGCCGACGCGGCGCTTTCGGCCGCCGTCGCGTACGCCGACGAGCGCGAGCAGTTCGGCAAACCCATCGCCGACCACCAGGCCATCGCGCACAAACTCGCCGACATGGCGACCGACGTCCAGGCCGCCCGGCTGTTGACGCGGGACGCCGCCGAAAAGAACGACGAGGGCGTCGACGCGATGGCCGCGAGCATGGCGAAGTACTTCGCCAGCGAGACCGCCGTCGACGTGGCCAGCGAGGCCGTCCAGGTCCACGGCGGCTACGGCTACACGAAGGACTTCGACGTCGAGCGCTACTACCGGGACGCGAAGATCACGACGATCTACGAGGGGACGAGCGAGATTCAAAAGGAAGTCATCGCGCGACACCTCGGGGAGTGACCGTCGGGGCCGTCGTCGACACCCCGAGGCGACCCGACTGCCTCAGTCGTACTTGTAAAAGCCTTCGCCGGTCTTCTTGCCGAGGTCGCCCGCCTCGACCTTCCGTTTGAGCAGGTACGCCGGGGTGTAGCGGTCGCCCAACTCCTCGTGGAGCGTCTCGGTCGCGTGCAGACAGATGTCGAGGCCGATGTGGTCGGCCAACTGGAGGGGCCCCATCGGGACGTTCGTCCCGAGCGTCATGCCGTCGTCGATGTCCTCCTTGGTGGCGACGCCCTCGTCGAGGGCGCGGATCCCCTCGTTGATCCACGGCATCAGGATGCGGTTGGTGACGAAGCCGGGTTTGTCGTCGGACTCCCAGGTCTCCTTGCCGAGGTCCTCGGCGAAGGCGTGGGCGAACTCGAGGACGTCCCCGTCGGTCTTCTCGCCCTCGACGACTTCGACGCCCTTCATCACCGGTACGGGGTTCATGAAGTGGAGGCCGAGGACCGACTCGGGGCGCTCCGTCGCGGCCGCGATGGTCGTGATCGACAGCGTCGACGTGTTGGTCGCGAGGACGGCCTCGTCGTTTATGACCTCGTCGAGGTCCGAGAAGATGTCGCGCTTGACGTCGATGTCCTCGAGGGCGGCCTCGACGACGATATCGCAGTCGGCGAGGTCCTCGAGGTCGGTCGTCCCCTCGATCCGTGCCTCGGCGGCCTCGGCCTCCGATTCGGTGATGGTCCCGCTCTCGATCTGTCGGCCGAGGCTGTCGCTGATCGTCTCGAAGCCGTTCTCGACGTACTCCGCCTCGATGTCGCGCATCACGACGTCGTATCCCGCGACGGCGGATACCTGTGCGATCCCGCTGCCCATCGTCCCGGCACCCACGACGCCGACGCGTTCGACCGCGTCTATCTCTCGTGTCATGGGGGAACACACGCGGAGATTTCGATTAAACGTTCCGGATCGTCGACGGTCACTCGGATCGGTTCCCGCGACGAATATGTTCATTTTTCAATAGGTATGGCAACGCTTTTGCTGTCAGACGGTGTTTGTGTGTGTAATGTTCGGAAACGACGACCTCGAGAGGATCCGCGAGAACAGAGCGGAGTGGGAAGAGGAGACTCTCGACCCGTTCCTCGACGCCGGCGAGCGGAAGGATCGGTTCGCGACCGTCTCGAACCACGAAGTCGATCGGCTCTACACGCCGGAGGACATCGCCGACATGGATCTCGACGAGGACCTCGGATTCCCCGGAGAGCCGCCCTACACCCGGGGACCGTACCCGACGATGTACCGGGGGCGGACGTGGACGATGCGGCAGTTCGCCGGGTTCGGCACCGCCGAGGAGACCAACGAGCGGTTCCACTACCTCATCGACGAGGGCCAGACCGGCCTCTCGACCGCCTTCGACATGCCGAGCCTCATGGGGATCGACTCGGATCACCCGATGAGCGAGGGCGAGGTCGGCAAGGAGGGCGTCGCCGTCGACACGCTCCGGGACATGGAGATCCTCTTCGACGGGATCGACATCGGCGAGGTATCGACCTCTTTTACGATCAACCCTTCCGCACCCGTCATCTACGCGATGTACATCGCGCTGGCGGACGAGAAGGGCGTCCCCCGCGAGGAGGTCCGCGGGACGCTGCAAAACGACATGCTCAAGGAGTTCATCGCCCAGAAGGAGTGGGTGATCCCGCCGGAGCCGAGCCTCGACGTCGTCACGGATACCATCGAGTTCGCCGTCGAGGAGACGCCGAAGTTCCACCCCGTCTCGATTTCGGGCTACCACATCAGGGAGGCCGGGGCGACCGCGGCCCAGGAGGCGGCCTTTACGCTCGCGGACGGCTTCGCCTACGTCGAGGACTGCCTCGACCGGGGCCTCGAGGTCGACGAGTTCGCCCCGCTTCTGTCGTTCTTCTTCAACTCCCACAACTCCATCTTCGAGGAAATCGCGAAGTTCCGGGCCTGCCGCCGGATCTACGCGCGCGTGATGGACGAGTGGTACGGCGCGGAGGCCGACGCCTCCAAACGGCTGAAGTTCCACACCCAGACCGCGGGCCAGTCGCTGACGGCCCAACAGCCGCTCAACAACATCGCCCGGGTGACGATCCAGGCGCTCGCCGCGGTGATGGGCGGCACCCAGAGCCTCCACACCAACAGCTACGACGAGGCGCTCGCGCTGCCGAGCGAGGAGGCCGTCCGCGTGGCGCTGCGGACCCAACAGATCATCGCCGAGGAGTCCGGCGCGGCGGACATCGTCGACCCGATGGGCGGCTCCTTCGCCATCGAGAAGCTCACCAACGAGATGGAAGCGGAGATCATGGGCTACATCGAGGAGATCAAAGAGATGGGCGAGGGGTCCGTGCGCGACGGCGTCCTCTCGGGGATCCCGGACGGGTACTTCCACCGCGAGATCCAGGAGGCCGCCTACGAGTATCAAAAGCGCGTCGACGAGGGCGAGGAGGTCGTCGTCGGCGTGAACCGCTACGAGATCGAGGAGGACGCCGAGCCCGACCTGCTCCACGTCGACCCCGAGACCCGCGACCGACAGCTCGATCGGCTCGAATCGGTCAAGGAGGAACGCGACGACGAGGCCGTCGAGGCGTCCCTCGATGCGGTCAAGGCGGCGATCGAGAACGACGAGAACGTCATGCCCCCGATCGTCGACGCCGTGAAGGCCTACGCGACGATGGGCGAGATCATGGCCGTCTTCGAGGACCACTACGGAGCCTACCAGGAGACGCTCGTGATGGCCTGAGGCGACGGGCCATCGACGCCGTCCGGGCGAAAGCGAGACCTAGCGGTTCCCCGGACGCTTCAACGACAGCACCGTCCGGTCGAACGAACAGACCAGCGGCTCCTCGGCACCGTCGGCCCCGTCCGACGAGGGTCCGTCCGTCCCCTCCCGATCGTTCACCCTGAACACCTCGACGTGCATCGTGACGACGCCGCGCTCGCCGTCGCTGGTCTCCCGTTTGTCCGTCACGGTCGATCGGACGCGGATCGTGTCGCCGTGAAACACGGGCTCCGGGTGCTCGACGTCGTCGTACGAGAGGTTCGCGACGATGGTGCCGTCGGTCGTCTCCGGGATGGTCAACCCGACAGCGAGGCTCATCGTGTAGAGCCCGTTGACGAGCCGCTCGCCGAAGTCGGTGTCGGCGGCGAACTCGGCGTCGAGGTGGAGCGGCTGTTGGTTCATCGTCATGTCGCAGAACGCCTGGTTGTCGGCCTCCGAGATCGTCCGGCGCTTGTCGTGTTCGATCGTCTCGCCCACCTCGAACTCCCCGTAGTAGCGCCCGGTCATAGGATCGTCCCGTGTTTCTTGTCGGGGCGGTCCTTCTCGACGTCCTCGTAGAACGCGAATCGGTTCGTCAGCTCCTCGCGGAGCGTCGACGGCGGGACGACGTCGTCGATGACGACCTCGCTCGCCATCCGCCGGGCGTCGATGTCCTCGCGGAACTCCTCGCGGAGTTTCGCCTCCGTGCGTTTCCGCTCCTCCGGATCGTCGATCGCGTCGAGCTTTCTGGCGTAGACGGCGTTGATGGCCGCCTCGGGACCCATGATCCCGATCTCGCCGGAGGGGAGCGCGATCGTCGACTCGGGATCGTACGCCGGCCCGGACATCGCGTAGATGCCCGCCCCGTAGGCCTTCCGGACGACGACGCACTGTTTCGGCACCGTCGCCGCGGAGGTCGCGTAGATCATCTTCTTGCCCTGCTCTAGGATGCCCTCCTTTTCGACCCCGGACCCGGCCATGAACCCGGGCGTGTCGGCGAGATACAACAGGGGGACGTTGTACGCGTCGCACGTCCAGACGAAGCCGGCGGCCTTCTCGGCCGCGTCGGGGAAGATCGCGCCGGCGCGGTGGGCCGGCTGGTTCGCGACGACGCCGACCGGCCGGCCGTCGATCCGGGCGAAGCCCGTCAGGATCTCCTCGCCGTACTCCGGGCGGAGTTCGAACCACGAGTCGCCGTCGACGACGCGCTCGATCACGTCGACCATGTCGTAGCCGCGGTTCGGTTCGCTTGGAACGACGCCGTCGATGCCCTTGGGTGGTTTCGCCGGCTCTGCGGGGTCCGACCTGGGGGGTTTCTCGTCGCTGTTGTTCGGCAGGTAGCCCACGAGTCGGGCGACGAGTTCGCGGGCGTGCTCCTCGTCGTCGGCGATCAGGTCCGCGCTGCCGGAGTGGCGGGCGTGGACCTCGGGGCCGCCGAGGTCCTCCAGGCTGATCTCCTCGCCGGTGACCATCTCGACCATCCGGGGGCTGGCGATCGCCATCGCGCTCATTCCCCGGACCATGACGGTGAAGTCGGCGAAGACGGGCGTGTAAGCCGCCCCGGCGATACAGGGGCCGTACAGGACGCAGATCTGCGGCACCCGCCCCGAGAGCATCGAGTGGTTGTAGTAGTACTTGCCGATCCCCTCGCGGTTGGCGAAGAAGCCGGTCTGTTGGTCGATCCGCCCCCCCGAGGAGTCCATCAGGTACAACACGGGCTGGCCGGTCTTCAGCGCCCGCTGTTGCATCCGGAGGAACTTCTCGACGCCCTTGGCCGCCATGGACCCCCGCTTGACCGTGTAATCGTTGGCCATGAAGTGGACGTCGCGGCCCTCGAAGGTCGCTCCGCCCGTGATGAGGCCGTCCGCCGGGAGCACGTCGTCGTCGTCGAACGCCGCGAACTTGCCGTCCTCGAAGAGGAAGCCGTCCCCGGAGTCCGCCCCGTCGTCGGGATCGAACCACAGGTCGATCC
>Ga0209945_1000521_pt1 | contig 13928 bp, 22 predicted proteins | sample SalPonR2_A_D2_MG_FD_185703 | JGI IMG/M metagenome (GOLD analysis project Ga0209945, IMG submission 185703) | Salt pond soil microbial communities from South San Francisco under conditions of wetland restoration - Salt Pond MetaG R2_A_D2_MG... ...
GAGCTTCTGTACGCTGTCACGCAGAAGTACAATATGCTCAACGGCCTCGGAAGCAAGCTCACGAAGAAGCAGAGCAACGAGATGGACAAGCTCAAACGCACGAAGCACCGTCTTAACAACTTCCTACAGGACCAAGCAGAGGGCAAACACTGGACAAAGACCCACGATGAAGAGTTCGGAAACGACAAGATAAAGTTCGAGCCTGTCTTCGTTGGTCGATTCCTTGGGAAGTTCCTTTGGAATCAGTGCGACAAAGTTGTGCTATCGAGTGCCACTATCCCGAAAGGTTCGTTCCTCAAGGATATTGGACTCTCAAGCAAAGACGTTGCTGAGGTGAATGTTCCGTCTACGTTCCCGAAGGAGCGCAGGCCTGTGTTCACTGACGAGATGGTCGGAAAGATGACCAGTGCCAAGCGCGACGAGACTATCCCGAAGATGGCACAGAAAATTGGCGAGATTGCCGACTACCACGAAGGCGAACCGGGCTTCATCCACTGTCACAGCTACAGGATAATGGAACGCATCTACGAGCATCTGCCTGCCGACGTGCAGTTCCGCACGATGATGCAAGACCCGGACGAGCGTGAAGAGTCTCTCGAAGAGTGGTTCGACAGCAACAAGCAGATATTCCTGTCAGTCAAGATGGACGAGGGTATCTCGCTCGACGGAGATAAGTGCCGGTGGCAAGTTATGGCGAAGTGTTCTTACCCCTTTATGGGGGACGAGCGCGTTTCTTACAGGCTCAACGAGCTAAATGACTGGAACTGGTACTCCAGTCAGGCATCTATCAGCCTTCAACAAGCTGTCGGAAGAGGGATGCGTTCGCAAGAAGACCATTGTGTAAACTACTTGCTTGACACGTCCTTCAAGAGCCTCATAGACCGCAATGAGCAGTTGTTCGAGGATTGGTTCCTCGAATCCATTGACTGTCGCACAGACCTCGACAAGTACGGCCAGAGCAAGGAGACCTTCAGCTTCCAGTAAGCTTAAGTAGAAGGCCGTTCAACAACGGTATATGGACGAAGCAAAGTTCCTAAAATGGGTAGATACACACGACGGCGGAATTACAATGAGTGAGCTTCGCAAAGAGTGGCCGGAGTTTTTTGATGACGGGTATCACAAACTCCTTACAGGAGTGACTGTGACACTGGGTGATGATGGGGAGCCAGTCTATCCGAAGCGTGACATTCGGCAGTGCGTGACGGTCGGGGGGCCTCTCGACTAATGAAAGTCGGTGTTATCTCAGACATTCACGGCAATCTGCCAGCCCTCGAAGCAGTCCTCGAAGAGTTAGCGCAAGAGGAGGTAAACACAGTGCTGTGTGCTGGAGACATTGTAGGCTCTCTCGGGTGGAGCAACGCAGTGTGTTCACTGGTGCGGTTAACGGCAGACCATATCGTATTTGGGAACCACGACGCAAATGTGATGCCCCGGTTTCAGGAAAGCAATGAAGTGTTGTCTATGGAGTACAATATCGTGATTGAAGACTTGCATCCATCAACGCTTGATTGGCTCTCTGAGCTACCAGATAAGAAAGTTGGTATGCTCGGTGGTGTGAAGACCACACTCGTCCACGCACATCCACACAAAGAACCACACCACGGGTTCCCGGCACAGAACTATCTGGACCCAAAGGATTACACAAAAGCAGGCTCAAATATGGACTACGGTATTGTAGTTCACGGACACACTCACGACCAGCACGCACTTGATTTAACTAAGTTCGATGGTCTTAAAGGGAGTATTGTCAATCCGGGGAGCGTCGGTGTGCCGTGGAACAAGCCTGCTGAATACGCTATCATCGAGTATCCAAACCTCGACGTAGACCTTCGCACCGTCGAGTATGATACTGAACGGAACATCACTCGATTCAAAGAGTTGGGTCTCGAAGGCTGGAAAGAACAAGTTAGCGACCGGAAGTTTTAATTTACTTCCTCTATAACGTCTGTGTATGGGAATACTATCAAAGCTGTTCGGAGACGAAAAAGCTACTGTTGCTGAAACGTCCGATGAAGACCCGCGTGAGATGACAGAAGAAGAAAAACAGAAACAACAAGGCTTTCGAGAAATAAACAAGTCATCGTGGTATGTAGAGAGAAAGAAGACAGTGACTACAAACGGAGAACGGTACGAAGTACATAACATTGAGCGAGAGGAAAACCACGTTGAGCTATATAAGCTTGATGACCTGTACATCAGAGAGAGCGTTTGTTCCCGGTATACAATTGGCTCAAACACAGATTTGGTTGCCGTAATCCCGTACAGTGAGATTGATGGTTCACTCGACATCTCACATTGGGAGCCTCGTGTGTTTAAGCTGGACAAGACTGTACGAGAAAAGTGGCTTGCTAATATCGAGCTTTGGAACCACGATGAAGACCTCGATTATGGGGAAATTGAAGAAGTTCCGACGCCAGAAGCTCCAGATGGTCTTGTCTGACCGGAACTTTTAAGTGTTTGCGAAGTTAAGTACCCCATATGACAATGAGAGAAAGAGCAGCACAGACCGGGAAGCCATCATTAGCTACTATCGGTAACACAGCAGAGTTTGTCGTGTTAGCGTGCGTGACAGTTCTTGTACTGACCATTGCAGTGTTCGGCGGTGCTGGAATCGCCTTTGGATTCAGTATGGGACTCGCCGTAATGTTCGGTGAAGTCGCACTTGGAGTATTCTTGATTGGGGTCTCATTTGGCGTTTTTAGTCTGCTTATCGGAGTTATAGAGAACACGTACTATGAGGAAGACGAACAGACACTTCCCGAAGAGGCAGCAGAAGAACAACAAGGGCCAGAGCGTGAACAGATTGGTCGCCGCCGAGAGCCAGAAGAGTACGAGGTGTAAAATGTTTGTAAACAAAGTCGCTACGGCTGCGGTGAAATATCAGAACCATCTTTCTGAGTTTGTGTCTGTGTTGCCAATTCTCTTTCAGTAAACCTTTTGTAGCCCTGAATCCTACGCTGTGATGTAATGAGCAACCTCAGAGACCATCTCGTCACGATAGGTGTTATCAGCACACTATTAGGAATTATCGCCCTCGGCCCGACTGCGATAGGTTTCACACTTGTTCTGCTGTTTATCGTTGGATTCATCTTCGGCATCACTTCTTGACTCCGCAACCCTTTTACATATGCCCACACAAGTGAATAATATGAAAAAGCCAAGCAAAATAGCAGACATTATGAGCATCGAGATGCGAGCAAAAAACGTCTCGAAAGAGAAAGTCGGGGGTGCAGGGAGAAACACAACAGGTCGGTACAGGTACGAAGCTGTGTTTACCGACAAAGTTACGATGGACAGAATTGAGGATAAAGTCGCTCTTATCGAAGATAAAGAGGGACTTAGCCTTCAGACTGTGAGCATTGAACCCCGGCTCTACAAAACGCAAGACTCTCTACAGAGTGGGTTCGCTGTCACGATTACTGAAACAGAGAACAGAGCAGAAATCGAGAACGAAGACTTAACAACCTTCGCGGACAACAACGAACACGAAGAATGACTGACGACAATCCATACGACGATGCCGCAGACGACGACTACGACAGTACAGAAGACGTTGGATACGCTGCTGACGGAACGCCTGTATTTGGAACAGCCAGCGAGGGTAATCCAATCACAGACGACGCAGCGTACCCTGAAGCCGCTGGTGAGCCTCGTATAACCATTGACCCCGACAACCAACCAAAACGCACCTACAAGCTCACTGAGCGTGTGAAGCAGGATTATGAGAACGCTGTTGAAAACTCTCTGGAGCGTCTGGAGACTGAATACTACGATATGTGGTGGCAAGGAACGACGCTCCACGTCGAGTACGAAGGGAAGGTCAGAGCGCCAGAGGGACGGCCCGGACCAGACCAGTCAGCCTCCAGCAAGTCACAGAAGCAAATGCAGGATAAGAAGCAACAGCAACAGCAGATGAACCCACTACAGGCGATGGCACAGCAGCAACGCGGACAGCCCTCGCAGCAGGAGATGGTTCTTCCGAGAGAGCCACGTCCGCCCTTTGTGGGACGGCGAGGCGAGCCGCAGGTCCAGATGCCAGTTCCAGAAGATGCCGCTCCCGACCTCAAATTCTTTGACGAGGGGATGCTTCCTGTGTCCGGCTTCACAGAGTTCGATATTCAAATTCGAGCTAATCGCGCTCCGTTGGCTGTCGAAGATATGTTCGTCGTCCCGTGGTCTGACGACTATCCAGTTCAAACACCGATTGACTACGAGCCAAGTGACGACACTGTAGAGGAAGAGATGTACGAAGTCGAGGACTTCCGTGACAAGACAGACGACAAAAACGAGCAACTAAGCAAGGGAAAGCGCGGTAATCGGTATCATCTGTAGCGCGCTGTGTTTATGTTTTACAGAACGAAAGCTTTTTTGAAGTTTTTAAAAGTAGTCAGTGGTATAGTGTTACTCACACCAGTAGTAACAGCTACGCGGATAAATGAGCATCGAAAGAGTTATACACGACAATCCCGTATGCGCGCACGCGCATTATTAATAATAGTGTATACATTATAGAGTACCTTGTTGTAGTTACTATACTTGTTGCGGGTAAACACAGAGACGCTCCGCCCCTAACCAACACTGTTAAGTACCTCTGAACAGTAGTATACTATACAGAATATGACGGAGAACATTCCAGAGGACGTGACAGAATCAGTTGACCCGTCTCAGTTTGAGCCTGATGCTATGGGTGGGGTGTCTTATGCCAAGCCGAAAGACTTGGACGCAGCAGACCCCGACCACCCACTGTATCAACGCTCGATAGAGGCTGGTCTCGACAGGACAGAAGGGATTGACCCTGAGCAGGGTATGAGCATCCCGTGGACGGTGCCACCTGCTGCACTGAAGCATATGGCTGATGGGTTGTATCAGTCAGAAGAAGCAACTCTGCGGGAGTTTATCGCAAACGCTGAGACCGCCGCTCGTCGGGTTGAGCGTGGTGAAGCGAAGATTGTCCCTAATGTGTATGAGCCTGTTGTCGAAATTACTTTTGACAGAGCGAAGAACCTGTTGATTGTTCAGGATAACGGCATTGGTATCGCTTCGGCAACTGGTATCAAGGTTCTCCGAAAGATTGGTGTGACGACGACACGAGGCACCGGCACGCAGTCTGGTAAGTTTGGGATGGGTCTGGCTTCGTTCCTCAAGCTTATCGGGTCGCAGAACTCGATGATTATGAAGACTCGGAGCCGAATAACCGGGGAAAACTATGCCGCATACGTCAATCTCGGTGGATTCGACCCAATCAAGGGAGGGATGCCCGCTGAGACATACGGTACTCGCTTTGAGATGGTTCCGAAGTCTGGTATCAACAGCGAGGATATTCGGAGCTACGTCGAAAAGTACAGTGAAAACCTTCGTATTCCGGTCCACTACGAAGAGATAGACGAGAAGGGCAAGCAAGTCTTCGATGAAGACTGGCAGCGCAGCAGCTTCGAGGCTGGCTACAGTGAAGAAAAGGTCAGTGTCAGTTATCGTAAGGAAGGCCTCATAACGGCAGCAACGTCGCCTGACGCCGAAGGAGATACGTTGCTGGTGAGTATGCCTATTGAGCGAAACGACGGCTCTGCGGCAGGCTCGGACAGCTTCGAGTGTCCATACAAGTTCGACGTGCGTATCGAAGACGAATCTGGTGCTGTAGTTGAGTGTCAGTGCGACGGCGCAGACCACGAAGGCTTGACGCCGGTTGCTGATAACGAGTACCAGATGATGGACGCACAACAGCAAGAGCATCATATGCCTGCGAGTGAGCTTACAGACCTCGATATGACGCTCCCTGAGCCTGTTACAAGCCGTGATACGCTTCAAGAGCAGCCCGAGTTTTGGGAGTGGCTCTCACGGAAACTCATTGAGAAGATGGAAGCTGAGTGTACGAATACGTACCGTAGTTTCGGTAGTGTCGAGGAAGTGCTTCAGCAGACTGGTGGAGCGTAACTGTTTTACGTACCCGGAGTGTACTTCAGAGTGTAAATAAAAATGAAATCAACTATGTACACGACTGATGGCGGTTCTGCCCTGTCAGAGTTGGCCGAACACAGTGGGTGGCAGCGTCTTGACCCACCGACAGAAGACCAAGAGTGGTCTGATGCGAGTATTATCGGGAATTGGCAGGGCAGTCCCGTCCGCGTTGGATTCAAGATTAAGACAGTGGAAGACAACGACAGATGCCTGCACAATGTGTTTCGGACTTCGAAATACAACGTGCATCTAAAGATTGAATCACTCGGCCAAGGTCTTGCACAAGGGCAAGTAAAAGTTGAAGAAGCTGACGGATACACAGAACAGTAAGGATGCCGAACGAAGATAACTACATCATCTTGACAGATGATTACGGTGTGCGTGATGTGAACAGAGCAGACGACAATGAGGTGTTGTCGATGCTTGTCGAAGAGCCTCCGGGCCACCCACCGCACTTCATCAACGGCAGTGCTGAGAACGTGCTTCTATACCTTCACCAACTGAAGGACTTCTTGGATGGTGAACACGGGGCGCTTCTCTCTGACGACCCGCACATCGCTGTGCAGCCGACAGCTTCGGAGTCCGTGTACCGAATTACAGTCGGTGAGCGTCCGGTAGAGTCAATGCCCCACCAGTCAGATGATGTGTTGCACGCTGTGAAGGACGCCATCGAGGATAATGACTTGGACCCGATTGTGGAAATCTACCGAGACATTATCGACAATCAGGTCCGTAGAGATGTCGTCAATGACCTGATTAAGATTCTTGATGTGCTTCCGGCAGGCCGTCTACAAGTCACCGGAGACGGATGGCTCATTGACAGCTACTACCTCGTTGACTGGACTGCGAGTGTGTACGTTATCGAAGAGGATAGAGACAGCCCCGACTATCAACGCTCTGGTGACACGGTTGAGGTCACTGACAAGAGCAAAGAGTTTGTCTCTCTCAACGCAAGGCACTCACCGAAGCGGATGTCTGTGCGCCGCCCTGATGGAGAAGAGCTAATCCTCGGTGAGCGAGAGATGATGTTCCTCTCGAAAGTCCAGTGGCTCCTCAAGCGAACAGAGTACCACCAAGACGAACCGTTCTGGAGATGGAACGAGAACAGGCGCAAAGACTACTTGAAAGATGAATAAGGAGATACTATCACCAATGACAAATGTTAGCTGGAACGAACGGATACAAGACGAGTTAGTGTGGCACTTGTCGGCAAAGCAGGCGCTCGACAAAGAACAGCAGACAGAGATGTGGGCGCTCGCTGACGGAAACTCTCGTGGGCTGAAGAAGGCACAGAAGATGTATTATCACAGCGAACGCGAAGGCTATGCTGTCGATAAGCTCCGCCAAGAACTTGTGTCTTCTATCGAGCAGTACCGTGGAGACGAGTTTATTGTTGAGTCCGATGACGAAGACTTTGCAGCGATGGTCGGGGAAGGATACGTTCAAGGTATGGTCCGAGCGTACACGATTTCGTTGGGTTTCTACTCACCGGACGAGGCACCACCACAAGACTTAAGTGTGTTCAGGAATAAGTTACTGACAGAGGTGAACAATGCAAAAGCTTGATTTAACACAGGAGCAGGAGCCAGAGCTTGATGAAGTCGAAGGTGGCGTCATCGAGCTTGACCCGGCAACTGACTCTTCCGAGGGTATCGCAGAACTTGAGGCAGAGCTTGAGCGCACCGCTGAGGGGTTCAGTGTAAGTGGGTTCAAGTGTACGCAGTGTGGTCTTGCACACGGTCACGATACGGATAAGCACCGTGCTTCTGACTCATTCGCAATGAATCACGAAGAGGCTGGTCAGATGGACTTTATGCCGAACTGTCACTGCGGAGTACACGCACTCTCCCGTGGCCGGGGTCCAGAGTCCGTTGACCACGCCTCTGCTCGGCAGACAGCAGACGAAGCTCCTGTCCCTGAAAGCGTTCAGCGGCAACTTCGATAGCTGCTTTTTCTCAGTTCTCACTTTTCTTCCGAAAGACTTATTAGCCCGTGGCTTGAATATCTATCCAAGATGTACTCATTCCAAGAAGAGATGGACGACTTTACGCCCTCTGGCGAGTATGAATACTTTTTCCACCGCGTAGGAGACGACAACGAAACAAGAGTTGTAGAAGCAGATTCCGCACAAGAAGCATACAGACACCTACATCACGACGTAGGCAGTCAGTGGAACGAGTGGATTTGCCTCGGTCGGAAAGATATTCTTGAGTATAAGGTCGAAGCACACGACAGATACGAAACACTCAAAGAGGCACGATGCTCAACGACAGGTCTCCATCCTGTGGATTTCGCATCCGTGAACGAAGAGACTGTAGAGCGATGGGAAGATGATGACGAGTAACTATGGACTACACTGTTCCCGAAGAGCCGTTCATTTCACTCGGTGAAGCAGTCCGCGAAGACGGAGAGAACGTTCCGTCTGGACGGCTCGCAGACCTGTACAACAGAGACGACACGAAAGGGTTCTTCAAGCCTGTATACCGTGAAGAGAACCTGATTAACGACGGCTACAGCATTTCTTCTGACATTCTTGATAAGCTCCGTTTGCACAGAGCGCGCACTGTGTTTATCCTCGAACGGGACACAGGCCTCGTTTTAGAGTTTGACCTTGAACACTTCCGTCACCCAATCTCTGACGGTGATTACTACGTCGGAAAGGAGAACGAAGCCGAGTACCGTTGGCCGGACTTGGGGTTTGATTTGTTCAGTAATGATACTCTTTGGGGAAAATGAACCAAACTGTTAAGTGTCTCCCCGATAATATTTTTGTATGAAGTACACAGCAATCACAGACGAGCAAATGGAGCTTATCGAAACAGTTCTCACAGACTGGGAGAAGCAAGAAATGAGCGAGATAGCTCCCCGGACTGAAATGCTCGATGGACTGCGTGAGGTACGTTTCAGAGCTATCGACGTTCCGCGAAAGTATCAGGATGACCGACCGTGGGAAGTTGAGAGTGAAAAGCCTGAGTCCATTGTCTACGCTATTAATGAAGAGCTTGAGAGAGACGCTGTGCCTCGTGAGACTAACTTTGGCTTCCCGACTATCGTGGAGACCTCTACTGACTACAACGACAGAGAGCAGGCTCTTGAGCGGCTTCACGATGACGTGGCTATGATTGTCGAGATAGCTCACAACTTCGGCTGGACGCTTCACGAGTACAGTGAAGATAGTATTTCTCTGCGTCCAGCAGAGGATGAACACACTATCGACGCGCTGTGAGAGCAGAACATTTAAGTTCCTCAGTCTTGTATATACAACTACAATGAACGAAGGATTCCTCCCTTTCCTCGACAACGCTGAGTTTTCGTTGGGTGCTATTGATGAACCCGACGACGATACCATCATTTCAGTTCACACCACGTTCGGTGAAGTAAAAGGTAACGCCATCGGTATTGACGAGTTTTGTAATCATCCATTTGTGAATGTCTTCTCGTGGCACTCATTGGATGAAGAGAGCATCGCAAAGCTCGCAGAAGAAGAAGGCATCTCGATGGACGCAATTGAAAGTGAAATAGACCTTGATGAACAAATCTGTATTCTGGAAAATGTTATTCCGCTTTCTGAAGTACAGAACATCGACCATAACACAGGTGATGTTTTTCTATGACAGTAACTTATACAGATGCTCTCGAAGCTCTTGAAGAGATTTTGCAAGCTGATGCGTGGCCGCATACACTTTACATCTCGGAGGAAACTCAAGACGAGTGGACTAATGACTTAAAGTTCAATGACCCGAATCAGCCAAGCCAATCAGCGACTATGCAGAGTTTTGAGGTTGACACAGATGAAGACCAGCGGATGGTCGGAGAAAAAGACAACGGTGAGAAGGTCGTTGTCTATCTCTGACCGAAACATTTAAGTACCCGTAGCTACATAGTGTATAACACGCCGGGCGAGACAGACGGTTACTTCGAATGAACACGAACACCTCCGTCTGTCAGATTTTACCGGCTCTTACACTCATCACCACACTGCCCTAAGACGGGCGATAGGTCGGGTTACTTCGATACATTGGACAAAGCATTGCTCTCTAAAAGCAAGGATTGCGAGTTCGAATCTCGCCGTGGGCGGCATCCCGCGAAGCTTAACTAACCTGCTAACGGCCTGCTAAAACAGGTCACTCGCCCGTCAGAGCGTATCTGGCACCCTCGGTCCCGACCTAAATTTTACCGTCATCGGGCGACGTGGATTGGTGAGATTTTTACTGACCGTAACTGTTAAGTAGCACCGGGTGCAACTACGCTGTATGGAAGAGTACGAAGTACAGCAGGTACTTGATGAATTAGAATCCACACACGGAAGTGGAACGTGGCATATTACACTCCTCATACGTCCGGGGAGCAATCTTAACAATATGCGCGCCCGAATCAATCAAGAAGTTTCAGAGGCGCAAAACATCAAGTCAGATGACACTCAGCAACGTGTTGAGTCATCGTTGAACAAGATTGATAACGCACTTTCAAACTATAGACAAACACCTGAAAGTGGCCTCGCTGTCTTCGCTTCACCGGACGATGTAACTGTTCTCGACGCTCTTCCAGAATCGGTTCCTGAAAACTTGTACCACTGCGGTAAGGAGTTTGTCACTGACCCGATTAGAGAACAGTTTAGCGTTTCTGGAGTCTACGGACTCATTATTATCGAGCGCGGAGAAGCATCGCTCGGTGTGTTGAAGAACGGACGTATCACAGAATCGTACAACAAACAATCAGGCGTAATGGGAAAGACTCGTGCTGGCGGTCAGTCCGCACAACGCTTTGCCAGAGAACGTGAACGTCAAAAGCACGAATTTTTCCTTGATATTGCAGAATCAGCTAAACATATGTTCAAGGGGCACGATGTAGATGGTGTCGCTCTTGGTGGCACCACACATACAGTTGGAGAGTTTGAAGATTACTTATGGCACGATGTTAATGTCATTGGCACATATCCGGTCGAGTATGCGAACAAAGAGGCACTTGAAGACCTCGTAGAACAAGCACTTGACGAGCTTGAAGAAGCAGCGAGTGCTGACGCTATTGACGCTGTTTCGAGATTCTTCAAAGGACTCCGAGATAATGGCTCCGAGTACGGGCCTGAACAGGTTGAGAGAGCGTTAGAGATGGGTGCGGTGAACACACTGCTTCTCTCGACAGAGTTGGACAGTGAGTGTATCAGGGAGTTTGAGAAGCTCGCTGAACAGCGTGGCTCGGAAGTCGTTGTGTTCACCCCGTCTTTCGAAGAGGGCGAACGCTTCCAGAAGCTTACAAATGGCGTCGGTGCTACACTCCGCTTCCAAGTATGATAATTGTAAAAACAGATGCAAGTGTGCAGAACGATGGTCGTGTCGGTATTGGATGGGAAATTGAGATAACTGGTCTCACTGAGGGCTACCTACAAGCTAACACAATCACCGGCAACGACTATCTTGAAGGACAGTACACGTCTATGGAGGGCGAACTATTTGCCCTGATGCGTGGCTTCAAGGAGGCAATGAGGCTTGGTGAACGAGATGTAATCAAGCTTTTCACTGACTGTCAGCCACTTGTGAAGAAAATCAAAAACCATATACCAGTTGTTGACGGGTCATACATAGAGACTATTCACAAGCTCTCTGAACACGTTGACCACTGGGACGTGAAGTGGGTGGCGCGTGAACAGAATACTGTTGCTGACAGACAAGCTCACGTCGGTCTTGATAAACTACGTCAGGAACAGACAACAAGCTTAAGTCACTGAAGGCGCAAAGATAGAGTACAATGTCACAAGAAACCGATGTTGGCGTCGAGAGCCTAAGTACAGTCACGGCAGGTCAAATTGTCGAAGTACAGCGCGTCCAAAATTCAGACTACGTTCTCGCTCATAGCAGCGATATGTCGCTGTTCTATGGCGGTCTTGTCAGTGAAGACGGCTTCGAGAAAGTCCAAGTGATGGTCGATGGCGAAGCCGCTCGGTTTGACCCCGACACGCTTGAGTACGAGTACGTGTCGGCTTAAAACCGAAACCTTTTTTATAATGTGGCGAGTAGTACCCGTTAATGAAGCTAACAATAGCAGGCAACCGCGAGTTTCGGGACTACGAACTTGTAAAGGAGGCAGTCGCGTGGTCAGGGTACGACATCCCTGATGAAATCGTGTCTGGCTCTGCGCAAGGTGTAGACCGTCTCGGAGAGCGGTTCGCAAATGATATGGGGTTAGACTCTACACAGTTTGAGGCAGATTGGGATGAACACGGAAAATCTGCTGGTCCGAAGCGTAGCCGAGAGATGGCAGAGTACAGTGACGCGATGCTCGCCATTTGGGACGGCAGTAGCTCTCGAACGCGCTCGATGATTCAGGAAGCGTATGAAGTCGGTATTCCTGTTGAGGTCTATCTGACTTCTGAGCCACCGGAGAACGACTTGACAAAAGAAGAGCTTCTTCGGCGTCTGCCAGAGATTGACCAGATGGAGAACGGTTTCTACCGGAGCTTCACGATTGATGCGTTCAAGAACGGCTGCCCTGAATACTTCTGGAATCTGCCGACCAGCAGCACCGGGAAGTATCACCCACACGACGAGTCAGGAAAGCACGGGAACTGGATTCACACAAAGCGTGTGTTCTCAACGTATCAGGACTCCGCAGACTCTCTTATCAACGCTGGTATCATCGACAGCAACGATAAGCAAGCTGGTATGGCTGCGGCACTGATTCACGATATGTTCAAGTACGGCTTCCCCGAGGCTGAAGGGGAACACACTATCAAGTACCACGACGTGCTTGGAGCAGCATACATCCGACAGTACACTGACTTACCGGACAAGGTAGCCCGGCTTGTGAATATACACAACGGCCCGTGGCACGTCGGCCCAACCCCGGAGACGCAGCACGAGTGGCTCTTCCACCAGTGTGATATGATTGCGTCACGCAGAAAGAACAATATGGCTGTGAACGGTCCAGCAACCGAAGAGCTTAACGAAGTGTCAGATATACTAACGGAGAAGTAAATTATGACAGCAGAACACCCACCGAAGAAACCAGACACAGAAATGCGGCGATTTAGACTCCTCCGCCACGAGGATGAATCTGGAACGAGCGGCACTGGCTACGTGGCGGAAGGCGTTGTGTTTACCGATGGGAGCGTAATGCTCCACTGGGATAATGATGACCTCGACACAACAAGTGACGGCTTTTCGTTCAAGCCCGGCCCCGATGGTGTTGAAGACACTATCGAGGTTCACGGTCACGGCGGACGAACAAAGATAGAGTGGATTGATAATACGAGTGACTATGAATATCTTAAATGATAACAGAGCTTCTTGAAAAGAAGGAAACAAAGTGTAAGCGTGAGTTTAAAGTCTCGCTGATAGACGGAAAACCACGAACAAATCACGGGCAGTTAAAACTTCGAATAATCTTTGGAAAAGTCGAAAATCAAAGAATACCTTTGACTGATAGATACACGACAGAGAAGATAGTTGCTATCGCAACTGGTGAAGTGTATCAGCAGCCGTGGGACAAAAAGCCAAAAGACCAGAATAAATTAGTCGATAGAGAACCGTACTCTAATATCGCTGAAACAGCATTTCGAGACCTCGCAGAAACAAAGATAGCTGACCATAACAGTGAGCGTGACGCCATCATACAAACAATTAGAGAGTTAGCCTGCAATGTGTACGAAAACACTGTTGGTGTGTATGGTGTTCGTCCAGAAACAGTATTCACCCAAATTATGCTTGGCCTGATTATCGGAGATGAACCACCGACACCACCTGTACGTGGTTCACCGTCTCCACTTCACAGAACGAGAAAAGAAATACAGACGGACTTCATCGCAGGTGCAAGCTCCGAAAGAGTTAAACGTCTACAAGAAGAACTGTAGCGTATGACTGATAGTGACAGTGAAGAAGAGGACGTAACAGCATACGAAGAAGTTCGTCGTCTCGAAGGGCACATCGAGTACGTCAATGAGCTAATCGTAGAGCTTGGCATTGAGGAAGATGATACAG
>Ga0209945_1000525_pt1 | contig 13888 bp, 15 predicted proteins | sample SalPonR2_A_D2_MG_FD_185703 | JGI IMG/M metagenome (GOLD analysis project Ga0209945, IMG submission 185703) | Salt pond soil microbial communities from South San Francisco under conditions of wetland restoration - Salt Pond MetaG R2_A_D2_MG... ...
CGGTCAGCTGAGGTCGAGCAGTCGCCGGTAGGTGCTCCCGAACGCGTCGTCGGATCGCTCACGGGGGCGCTCGATGTCCACGCCGACGGTCTCGAAGTAGCCTTCCGACCCCATCACGTAGTATGGAGATCGGGGAAGATCGGCACGTGTGCCACCGCGAGCGTCTCCGCGCCGCCACCGCCCGTACGGCTGGCGAGACCGGCCGTCGCGGCGGCGCCCAAAGAGCCTTGACCGCTGCCGTCCATTTCCCCCCGTGTTCGACCCGGCCGACTACGACGCGCGCGAACTCCGATCGCTCGCCGGCGTCGACGCCGCCGATCCGGGAGCCGGGATCAGCCTCCCGCCCGTGGAGGGCTCGGGCTACCGCCCGGCGGCGGTCGACGAACCCTCCCACGAGCAGTGCGAGCGGCTGGTCGCGGTCGGCGGCGTCGACCCCGCGGCCCTCGGCGAGCGGCCGTACCTCCCCGCCTTCCCGGACGTGCCCGCGGCGCGGCGCGTCGGCCGCGACTGGATCGCCTACCTCGTGCGGACGGCGGGCGAGGAGGCGACCCGGAACGCCATCGGCCGGTATCGCGCCCGCGGCTGGATCGGCGAGGACGCCGCGGCGACCCTCGACGCCCGCGTCGGCGACGCCGTCCGGGTGCTCGACTCCGGCGACGGCGACTTGGACCGCGCCGACCACCTCCTGAGCTTCGCGCACGTGATCCGGCTGCTGGGGATCGAAACGGACTGAGCTTCGCTCGCGCAGGCGGAGCCCCCACCCCGATCACTCCACCCGCACCCAGCGTTCGAGCGTAAAGCCGTCGTCGTCGGTCCGCTCGCCGAGCGTCCACGCCTCGCGGTCCCAGTCGGGAAAGTACGCATCGCCCGCGTACGTCCCGGGAACCCGGCTGAGCACCATCTCGGTCACGACGGGCTGGAACAGTTCGTAAATCGCGGCGCCGCCGAGGACGTACGCTCGATCCGCCCCCAGCGCGTCGACGGCCGCCAGCGCCTCGTCGACGCCCGTGACGTACTGCGCCGTCTCGACCGACGCTTCGCGCGCGGTTCGGCTCAGGACGATCTGTGCGCTGCCGGGCGGGTCGTCGCGCATCGACTCGAACGTCCGACGGCCGAGAATAGTGGGGTGGCCGGCGACGCGGGCACGGTACTGCCGCCGATCCGCGGGGATGGCGGGCCACGGTAACCCGCCGTCCGCGCCGATTACGCCGTCGTCGGCGACGGCGGCGACCGAGACGAGGTCCATATCTACCCCTTGGCAGCGGGGCGAGTTCCCTGTTACGTACCGACTTCGCAACACTCATATGCGATTCGCGGCTACTACACGACGACTCCCGTTCCGGAGTCGACAGCAGTCCCATGGGGTAGCGGCCAATCCTGAAGCCTTCTGGGGGCTTCGACCCAGGTTCGAATCCTGGTGGGACTATTCTACAACCTCTTCAGCGCGAGATAGAGGCCTTCAGAACACCGTCAGCGTTTTGTCCGATTTCCACGTTTGTGTATCCGTTTCCCGTTCGGGTTTGTGACACGCCCATTTCAGTAATTGATCGTCACGAAGTCACATCCGTTTCGGGGGGTCCGATTCCCGGAGTCTCCGTCCCGCTTCGGTTCTTTCGGCGACACGTCGCGGTCGTCGGGACGAGTGAGGGTGACTACACGCTCGGTCGTTCTGCGTGGGCTGTCAGGAATGATACGGGTGGTGGACTGTATCCCGGCCGTCGCCGACTGCAATCGCTATCAGGCATCCTCGGAGAACGCCGGCTCATTCTCGTCTCCGACGAAATCGTGGGTTTCTCTCTTGTTGCGGCGATTGAAACACTCGTTCGAGTTGGAAGCCGCCCCGTTCCGCGGGGTTGCAGAACCGAGAAAATTCGAATCCATTCAGCGCACGCGTCGAACTACCGAGGATATCAACACACGGCGTCCGAATGACGACTCATAGTCGAGACGGTCTCCGAGTCACCGGCGCGCGGTACACGTTCGAACAGGGTCTGGCTTGGAGGTCCCGAACCGATCGCATCACTCTCGGGCGCCGTTTGCTGTGGAGGGGCTCAGAACTGTTGACACCGACCTATTCGGCCAGGATTAGTGGTATTTGTTCGTGCTATTGTCGCTATTGAAATTTATGTTCGTCCCCTGAATTGATATCTCCGTCTTTTCGACGGCTTTCGCGTCTCTATCGGTCCTTTCAGTGTCTCCACCATCCTGCCGACACTCCGAACAGAGGTCCCGATCCGCGGAAGCCGGGATCGCTGAACCGCATCGAACGCAGTCGAGAGTAGCGCTGACGTCGAACGAGTCACGCAGAGTCCCGTGCACCCGTCTGAGGGTATCGAGGCAGTCCTTCCGTGAGTCAGGGGGGAATCCGCTGTCACCAGTCAATTCCTCATGCTTATCGAGGTGGTGTTGGATCGGCGTGGGGTCCATGTCGTGTCGTTCGAGCGCCTCGATTGCGTCTTCGAGAGCGTTCCTCACCTCCCGAGGGCCGCAGTCGGGGTGAAATATAATCTCCCGTGCCTCACTGAACGCCTCCAGGGTCTGATTCTCTCGTCGGGAGTCCGTCATAGTGGAGTCTCTCGTATTTCGAACCTACGGATGTTGAAACATAAGAATTCGGGGCTATTCTGCGGAGGGCTTCATTCGATCCATCTCACGGCCGGGGTCACTCAGCCGATGCGATCGTTGTAGAACGGGAGTGTTCCTTCCCGGTTCAGAAACCGGCGCTGGTGAACTCGTTCACGTTGACGGGCACGGCGAGTGGAATTCGTTATCTCAACGCGATAGACACACCAGTGTTTATCGCTCCGTGCATGCTCTCGGAGTCTGGCGGCGAGTCGCCCCGATCCGATGTACACCACCTTGTAACCGGTTGGTGTCGGTGCGGGTCGCCCGAGTTCGTAAACACCGATCCGCTCGGATACCTTCTCTGGGGTGTAGGGAGTGAACGGTTGTGCGATGGCCATCCTATCTAAACCGCGGCGTCACTCGGACTCCACTCACCAGTCGTTCCAGTCCCGGTCACCCTGTCCCGTACTGGTCGTTCCAGTCGCGGAACCGTGCGATATCCTCATCAGACAGCGACGGACTGACGGCCGCGAACGCTGCGCGTGACTCCGCGGGTTGGATCGGAGCTATGTCGATCGATTCATCGACGAGGGCGGAGAGGTCTTGATCAGCCCGGTCTTCCAAGTTCGGATTCACCCGGTGCACCATTTTGGTGGTCATCCGTTCGGTGAGACTGTCGATGTCGCTCCCAGTGTATCCGCGCTGATGGCAGGCCTGCCCGATGGCTTCCGGGACCGTCATCGCGCCGGTGATGTCGGTGCGTAGGTTTCTCGGCACGTGAGCCGACGGTTCGCCCTCGAACGTGGCGCCGCCTTTAGTGGTATGCACTCGCGTAATCTGGGTGCAGGCGTCCACGTCCGGAAGCGGGACGAGCGTTCGGTACGAGAACCGCCGTCTGATCGCGAAGTCCAGATCCCACGGCGTGTTCGTGTTCGCGAGCACGTAGGTAAACGAGTCAGTCTCCTTGAGTTCGCTCAATTCGGAGAGGATCGTGTTCAACACACGGCGGGAGGCGTCGTCGCCCCCGCCTCCCCGACTCGTAGTCAGGGCGTCGATTTCATCGAGGAAGATCACCGACGGCGCGAGTTCTTTCGCGACGTCGAACAGTGAGATGATTTTCTGACTCGACTGCCCGTACCACTTACTGAGGAGTGATCCCAACTTCACGTTGAAAAAGGTCGCATTCGTCTCGTTGGCGACGGCCTTCGCGAGCATCGTCTTCCCCGTCCCTGGCGGACCGAACAGCAGTCCGGTCTGCGAACTCCGCACGGCAGGCGGTTTATCACCTATCGCGCCGAGTGCCAAGGCCTGCCTGAGTTCCTGTTTCGTGTCTTCTAATCCGCCGATATCCTCCCACTCGGTATCGGTATCGACGATGAAGCTCTCGATCACCTCCCGAAATTCGGAGGGACCATCGCCAGCAGCGTCGCTGTCATCGCCGTTCGGACTGCTGTCATCGCCTCCGCCACTGCCGCCATTGTCGACCCGTTCGACTCGATCACCTCTCTCTGCGCGGTCGGCGATCTGTCGGAGTTTCTGGACGCGTGACGAGTAGTCCACGCCTTGGATAGTCCCGAGTTCTTCCCTGGCATCTGCGGCGGCTCGATAGTGGTCCGCCGCTCGCTTCGGTTTCCCGTCGTCGAGGGCCGTTTCGGCTGCATCGAGCCGTGACTTGTACTCCCTGTGGAGGTCGTCCGGGTCCCGTGAATTCGGATCGTACATTGTAGTGATAGTATGTTCTGTGTCCGTCGTGTGTTCTGTCGAGCGTCGTGGCTACGCAGGGTCATTCACGGAGCACGGAACGGAGCCGCCGGCCGAGCCCTCTCGACTCGGCCGGTGTCGGCCCGCCGTGCCCCCTGAAAGATGGATTCGGTGTCGAAACCTGGTCTGCTTAGCTCCGGCTGCGATCCCGACCGCTCCGAGCGCTGTCGGTACTGGAGGTCTTGTACTCCCGTTCGTCCTCGCGCCGTTCCATCTCCTCGACGTACTTGCTCTTCCCGTTGCTGCTCTTGGAGGAGGTCGTGATCCGCGTGGAGATCTTCAGTTCCTTGAGGATCGAATTGATCTTGCCGGCGTCTCGATCCAGATCGCGGGCGACCTCTCGGACTTCCTTTTTGATGTCGGCCTGACTGGTCTCCGAAAGCGCCTTCTCGTAGTTTTTCGTGCCGGTGTTCATCCGCCGTCGGATTCCTTCGACCACGCGAAGCAGGGCCAGCTCGTCAGTGGCTTCTTGATACGCCGCTTCCTCCTGCTGGAGGATCATGTCGATGGACTCGATTTCCGTAGCGAGCGCCTGTTTTTCGCTCGGGGGCGCCCCGACTCCCTGTTCTTTGAGGTCCTCCTTCTCTGTCTTGAGTCTCTCGGCCCGTTCTTTCGCCTGTTCCTGTTCGATTTCCGTATCGAACCGGTCCTCTTCGAGCTGCATCGGCGGGTAGCAGTCCGGGTCGAGCAGGTTGCTTCCATCGTCGAAACCGAGCTTCTCGTTGATGATTTCTCGAACGTGCATATCTATCGTCCTCCGTCGATCGTTGGTTCGAACAGCGTCGTGAACGAGGTAATGCCCAGCGCCGCGCCGAGCACGCCGGCGATCACGAGGAGTTTCATCTCGGCCACAGTGACCGAGAAGAGCAGTTCGCCGAGGTGAGCTTCCGTCGCCACCACTGCGGCGGCGAGGAGGAAGCCGAAGACGCCTGCAAGGGTTGGCATACGCTCGAGTGCCGCGTACACCGCGGCGGTGAACGCGGCCCCCACGAGCAGGTTCACCCCGCCCACGGCGACCACCAGTTGGGTCAGTTGAGTTGGTATCATCCTTCGCAATCACACTGATGTCTGGCGACCACATAAATGTTTGGGTAATTTCCTAGACTCAATCTACTGTCCAGTAAACTACCACAGGCGGTATTGTCTCCACATAACAACTATTTGCTCGCAATTCGTCTCCTAGAAACAACACAGTGTAGTGTAGATTAATGCCCACGCAATTTTATATGGTGTGGGAAAAAAGGTGCGTGTATGTCCCTCGGTGATCGGAATGGATGAGGGCGAACAGTTGCTTCGAGATGATCGGGATGTACCAGAGGATTCAGAGGCCGCAGACACTTCGTCTGGGACTGCTACCAACTCCACCCATGGATCGAGTACCGAAGGTGATGACCGTGAGACGTACCTCATCGTCCTCGACTACACCGACGAAGCTGAACGGAAGCGAGTCGAGTATCTACTCAACAACCGCGAGGGGACCGACGTGTCGCCACTCCGTGGGTTCGTGCGGTCGGTGAAGACTGACGACCTTCCGGGTCTGTACGAGGATCTGTCGGCGAAAGTTGACGATGTCGAGGATTTGGAGGTGAAGCGTTTGGAGGATGTCGATACCACACCTTCCGAGACGGAGCTCGATCACCATATCGAGACGGACGTGGACGCCGATCGGATCGATTGGTTGTTCGAGAGTCTCATGAACAAACGGGATGCGGCAGTCGCCAACCCCCGTAACAACGTGTACAGGGTCAGCACACGCAAAGGCACAGCACGATGTTGGTATCGGACTACCGACAATCCGGACGGATCGATAACAGTCACAGTCTACACCTCCGGCTATGGTGAGGCACCACGAGTCGTCATGGACTATCTACGAGACGAAATGGAGGGCTTCCTGTAATGAGCGAGTTCGGGAACTTGGGCCGGTGTCGGCGGACGGCGGAACTGATCATCAACGACGGTATCAAGAACTGGGAGCGGTCCTCGAAGGGGCCGTCCCGACGTGAGGAACATACGACTCTCCTCGAGTGTCGGGAGGAAATCCGAGAGGCGTATCTGAGCGGGAAGATCGAAGAGGACCTCTGCGATGAACTCACCCTCAAAATGGACAAGGCGCGCCTCGTGCTCGGGGCGGCGGACTACGCGGATCAGGGTGCCAGTGGGGCCATCGCCGCCCAGTATCCGGATAGCGTGTTAGAAAAAATGTTGGAACTGGACGGCTATCGGCAGTACAGTGTATACGACGCCGATAGCGAGACGCTCCAGCGGCGAATCGCCAGTCAGGATGGGAAACTGTACGACCTCATCCGCGAAGAGGTGGCCCCACAACTCAACGCTCTCAACGAAGCGCTGACCGGAACCCACTCCGAACTCGATGAGGCACAGATGGCGGCCGTCGAAGAGTTGACCAAAGAGCGATTGGATCGCCTCCAGGAGGCAGTCGGCCTGTACATGCGGTACAACGGCCTGCCAAACGTCAGCGACGAGATGGAAGACGCCGTCCTCGAAGCTGCTGAGGCCGCCAATCAGCGGGCTACGATCTCCGACGAACTGGCGTCCCTCGTCGAAGATTCGCTGGACGAACTCTCACAGTCGCTTCACCAGAGTATCCGCGACGAGCGCCGTGAACTGACGGACGAACTCCACCGACTCACGTTCGACTCCGGTAGTGCAGCCGATTCACCGCGGATCGACACGCTCCTCGAACGCGTCAACGCCTTCCTCGAACGTCAACAGGAGCATCAAGAGTCGCTACGCGAACAGATCGATACACATCGCGAGAAACTATCGTCGCTGGAGAGGACCATCGACGAGTTGGAAACCGCGATTTCGGACGGCGAAGTCGACGACCAGTACGAACAGTTGCTCGCCGACCAACTGGAACAACTCCACGAGCAGAAAGCCGAAATCGAGACACAGGTGTCCGAACTTCGGGCCGAACGCGCGGAACTCGAAGCCACACGCGAGGAACTCCAGACCGACCAATCGGCGCTCGAACGCGGAGAGTTACCGGATCGCGAGGCCGAGACGACCGAGACGGTGTACGCGACCGAAGCGCGAATCGCCGAATTCGATTACTCCAGCCGGTTCGAAACGGCAGTCCACGAGAGTCCGGAGATTGCTCTCCCCGGGGGCGATACGTTCACTGCCGACTCCACGTATTGGCGTGATCACCACTCCCGGACGGACGATCGACAGACAATGCGGCAGCTCCTCTCGGAGCATCGCGAGGAACTCGACGAGGTGGATACGGTTCTCGGTCAGTACCCCCTCGGCCGCCGATCGCGGTTCGTTATCGGTGAGTCCGGACGGCTGTCGCTCTCCACTCGTCGTCGACTCATCCTCGAAATCTGGGTGCATCCCCACCTCGAAACGTTCGCGCGATACGGCGGCGACGACCGGCCGGCAACTCAGGCGGATCTCCTCGAAGTGGTCAACGATGTCGTCCGGAGGGCGGAAGGCGAAGATACGCCTCATCTCTTGGCCGTGGCTTCGCCGACCGGATGGACGGATGCCGTCGAAACTGCCGTCGCCCGGGGGAACGCTGTCTCGTTCAGTCGACAGGTGGGATTGGTACTGGTCGATCTTCAAGATCGCTCGACTGTCTACGACGAAACTGAACGCCTCCTCGACGCCAACGCGAACCTGTTCTCGTTCCAGACGCGCAGTGAGGCGACCAGCAACTGCGTCGAAACGATTCGCGAACAGTACGTTGGTGTGGTTGAGTACGTATCCGTCGACACTGTCGTCGACGAGACGGAGTTCGACGAGTACACCGTGACGCGTGCCTTCGCGCGACTGGAAGAGGAAGGTGTGGGGACGAGGCGGCAACGTGCTGACGATCTCTATCTCGACCTACGGGATCAAAAGTAACCCAATTTATGAATTTTGACTGATGTTCGTTCAGAGTAAGTTTAACGGTACGCAAAAAATGTGTATTTGATACGATGGCCGCGGATATCTTAGGTATCCTCCTCAGTTTTGTTACTTCTTTGATAGTGGGATATGGTCTGTGGAGGTACCATACCTCGGTAGACGTAGTACTGGGCTACGATATTAATAGAAACAGAACCCTGACCGGTACAGGCCTGCTTATGCTGGTACTCATACTTATTCAATGGTCAATCTACGGCGGCCTTTTCGCATTGTCCGCCGGTTTGGGAGAAGTCCTCGTTTCCACCGGCAACCCGGATGAGTTTATTATTGGGATGTCCCTTTCTGCGCTCTCTATTGCGGCTTTTTGGCATGTGAAGTCCGGCCCCGACAGACGTCGGCAACATCTCGAACGAGCGCTTACACTTAATCCCGAGAACGCCAAGGCGCATTATTCATTGGCAGATCTGTTGATCCTCGAATACCGGGAGGTTGAAACAGCTCAGGTTCACTACGAGAAAGCGATCGAGTGTAATCCAGAGAACGCCAGCGGCCGCTATAATTACGGGATATTGCTAGCCAAAGTGATCGGCGACCCCGAGTCAGCGAGGGTCCAGTTCGAGAACGCCATCAAACACGACTCGGAGAACGCCAACTACCACTACCACTACGCCCGTCTCCTATCGGATCCAGAGGTTGAAGACTTCGAAACTGCCCTGAATCACTACGAAAGAGCAATTCAACTCGATCCAGGATATGCTAACGCACATCTCCACTATGCAGTGACATTGATTCAGCACGAACAGGCATACGAATCCGCCCGAGATCATCTGGAGCGTGCCATCGATCACGATCCCGAGAATGCCGAGGCTCACTACATATACGCGCTTACATCGGGGCGCGAATTTGATAAGTACGACGTCGCCCGAACTCACTATAACAAGGCCATCGAAGCGGAACCGGAGCACGCTCGGGCACACGAAGACCTCGCTCGTCTGTTAGTTGGGGAACTTGAGGAGTACGAAACCGCTCAAACTCACTTCGAGCAAGCTATCGAACTCGATCCGGAGCGGGTCGATGCTCACTATTTCTATGCCCGCTTATTAGCCGAACAGTTCGAGGAGTACGAGACAGCCCGAACTCACTTGGAGAAAGCTATCGATTTGGATCCGGATCACACTGGGGCTCATATACACTACGTACACTTACTATCCTCCGAATTTAGCGAATCTGAAGCGTTGGATCATATAGAGCGGTTCGATCTCTCGGAAATCCTTGACGATGAAGACGAATCTGAAGCCGACGAAGTCCCGACGTTCGAAGAGGGCATAGACGACTCCCCGTTCGAATCGATCCAGGATGCGCAGCGAACTGCCGAAGATATCGCTGACCGCCGCCCAGATGACGACCTCTGACAGGGACGACACTCGGTGCAGAGAGGATTGACAACAATCGCACAGCTTCTTCGGGGAAGCGTATAAAAAACGGACTCCACCTACCGCCCCTCCTTCGACACTAGCACACGATCGCACCCAACCGCCAGTTACTCGTAGTAGACGTTGCTCGCGTTCGGCGAGTTGAAGTTGATGTTCCTGCTGTTGTTGATGTCGACAGAGATGAACTCATCGAGGTGTTCGATTTCGACTACCAACCGCTCGAACACGCTCTCGACGGTGAGGGTTCCGACGTTTTTCCTGAGTTTGGTGGCGGCCTTCTCGACTTCCGGATCTTCGGTCGCCCCCTCGATCGCCAGTAACATCTGCCCATCGAACTCGACGGCCGACTTCGGCAGGGCGATGGCCAGTTTGATCGCAGCCGCAGCCACCGACAGGGGCGTCTGATCCTCGTGTGTCGTCTCGCCGACGCTCAGTCCACTCGAGTTGCCCCAGGACAGCACGGTTTCGACGAGTTCCGTGACGGTCGTGTCGAGGATCGCCCGTGGCCATCGCTGAGCCAACACCGCAATCGATTCGATCACCAGCGTTCGGAGTGCTGGGGAGCCATTGCCTTCGAGCAAACACTGACTGCAGTAGTCGATTGCTTTCATCACTGCGTCGACCTCCCCCTCGTCGAGGGTTCGTTGCGGGGCGGTCTGTGCGAGACAGTATATGAGCGCCGCCAGTTGCCGTTCATCGACGGTGGGATCGATAAACATCCGGAATCTCTGGAAGTATGGCGCGACTGCGTCGGGGTCGTGGTACGCGACGTTGGCTAGGGACAACGCCGCATACGTCGCTCGCTTCCCCGATCCCGCCATCTTCTCGACACAAGTGTCGATGGTGACGGGACGGTCAACTAGGAGATCGGGCCACTCTAATGCTACCTCCGACAGCGTCAGCAAGGCATTCTCACTCAAATCCCGATCGATCGCCGCCGCTGCTGACGCCAATTCCGTGGCTAACGACGGATCCACCAGTCGGCGCCGAGTATCAGAGTCAGCGAAGATCAGGGCCCCGCCGATGCCGCCGATCACGTTCACACGCGTATCTGTATCCTCCGCAGTCACGTGGTCCCGTGCGAGCCGTATGAACGAGGAGGGAAGATCCTGGATTGCCCCCGCCTTGGCAGCTTTGACGAACGCATAACTGCCGTACTGGCGGGTTTTGGTATCTGATGCACCCAGTGCCGCTTCGATCTCACGTTGCTGGGCCCGCCAGCATCTAACCGGGTTGTCATCGACCCGTTCCAGATCAAGCCCTGTCATCAGATCTATGTTTGTCAGACATCTTTTTATTCGTTTCCCGTCTACGTAATATATCTTTGTCAGTAAGGGGATCGTGCAGGCAATTCAAGTGAGAAACCGGTCGTTGATCGGTAGGATACCTTCCAGCTCCGACTTGAGTCGACCATCCGATCGAGACCCGCGGTCGATATCAACACACGGTGCCCCGACGACGAGAATCGACCCACTACGAGTCCGCCATTGTTGACTGGTCTTGTGATGGAGTACCCGTTACGTGACGTTCACTCGCTACTGGGGTGGGGGTCCTCGGCAGATCGCCTACACGATTTATATACATTTTTACATTATCGTTCCCATGACGCCCAAACAATGACATTGGCTGATCAGGAATATGTACCTAATGTGTCTACGCGGGCTGAACGAAGTGATGCAGTAAGATATGTCCCCGCCAAAATATAAAAATGGTTGACAGTAATCCTGATAAAAACTCTGATCACGACGGAGAAGGCAGTAACCCGGGAACGCCTGAGGGAGTACGAAACATTTTAGACCGGATTAACGAGAACCCAACGGAGTTTCGCGGGGCGATTCCTCGGTTCGTCGACGGTCTGGATCACGAAAACCAACCAGAACGACTTACTTCTGCCCTCGCGCTAGGGGCGATCGCTGAGAGCGAACCCACTTGGGTCCGCCCAGCGATCCCCAGGCTTCTCGACCTCATCGAAGAGCCGGATTCACTCTGCCGCAGAGTGGGCCTTCACGTTTTGAATCAGTTGAACGATTCTCCCGAATTAGCAGACGGACTCCCAACTATCGTGACTTTGTTATACGACGACGATACCGAAGTACAGGAATTAGCGGCTGATACGTTGATGACGTATAACCGCCCTTCGGAGTATGATCAAATCCTAGAGTCCTTGATACGGGCGTTAGAGCACGAGAACGATCTGGTCCAGGATCGGGCGGCGACGTGTATTTGTAGTGTAATCGAAGAGGATTTCGAGTTGATCGAACCGTATCTCGACCGCCTGTTGACTCACATCGAGACTGACGATAATCCCGGCATGCTGATGATATTCGCTGGTCGAATAATCGAGAAAGCCGTAACCCGAGACACCAATCAGGAAGTGCTCGTGGACCATCTGTCTATCATGCTAGAGCACGAGAGAGACGCTTTCCGACATCATGCTAAGGACGGGTTTCGTCAGTTGCTTACCGAATCTCCGGATGCAGCCGAGTCTCTGAAGACAACTCACCCGGATCTGATCCCACTTCTGGTTCGGGAATTCACCGAGCAAGCGTCCGACGACTCCAATGACAATCGCCGGGAATGCATACACGCGCTGGGACACCTTGGCGAGGAGACTGCTCTACCGACACTCGAAGAGATCGTCGAAGACGAGGCGGTCGCGGACGGCGTTCGAGACGCCGGAGAGATAGCTATTAAGCGGATTCGTGCGGAGGAGGTGCTGTCCACACACCAACGCGAACGCTCGCTTTCAGAACGCACTCGCGATGAGGAGTCTGCCGACCCCTCAGTCGAATCCCTTCGAGACAGCCAACGGACAGCTGAAGATATCAACACACGTCGGCCGAACAACGATGAGTTCTGACCCACTCCCGTCCTCGTTCGTTGATCGACGCTTGCGACGGGCCCGTTCGTGACGTGCCCCCGAAGACTGGTTACAGATGAACTTACAGAGTAGATACGGGCGGCGTGTCTATCCCACGACCCAATGGTGTCCACCGAATTACTCTTATACGCACATATCTTGCAATCGAACGCCAATGGTGGCTGGAGGCCGTCGATTTTCCCGTCGTTCGTGGTTAGCAACCGTGGCTGGGACCAGTCTTGCCTCAGCAGTCGGGGTGCGTACGTCCTCCACACCAGTTGAGGCCACTTCACACACCGACTGCCCGATGTTGGGGTACGACCAGTACAACACCGGCCACGCTGGAGGTGAGAGCGCTCCGACGACTGATGTCGCTACGAGGTGGACAACACTGCTTGATGACGATGCGGGCACTCCGCCAGTAATCGCCAATGGCTCAATTTATCTCGGTAACAGGGATGAGACGATTCGCTCCTACGATGTCAGTACGGGCGATGAAGAGTGGGTGTTCGACACTGGCGACATAGCTGTGAGTCCGCCTGCCGTCGTCGACGGCTACGTCTACGCCGGTAGCAACGACGGATGGATGTACTGTCTCGATGCGGACTCCGGTGAACTGGAGTGGGAATTCGATACCGGAGATGCAATCGGCCCTAGGGCCCCGGCAGTCGTCGAAGGGAGCGTCTACATCGGTTCCGACGAGCTCATTTGTCTGGACGCCGCGGATGGCGACGAAGTCTGGCGCCGAGGCATGGGTCGGCCGGAGACACCGACTGTCGTCGATGGAACCGTCTATATTGGTGATTCTGACTACGGACTTGTCGCATGGGACGCCAACACGGGTGACCTCGAGTGGGCTGAGGCGACGAGCCCTGAAACCGAGGATGGTATCGACGGTGCACCCGCCGTCACCGACACGCGCGTCTTCGCTGGCGGGTTGGATGACACAGTATACGCGTTTGACCGTGAGGACGGCGACATCGACTGGTCGTATACGATCGGTTCGGAGGCGTACGCTGCACCGACGGTTGCGGACGACACGGTCTTCGTCGGCGGCAACGACAATTTCGTATACGCATTCGACCCGGTAGATGGCGACTTACGATGGGCGACCGAACAAACTGGGCAGGTCCTCCGATCGGTCACGTACGCCGATGGGGTCGTGTTAGCTGGGACCATCGATAGCACGTGCCTCACTGCGATGGACGCTTCCACAGGTGATATTCTCTGGCAGTTCACGACCGAAGGCGACCGCGACGAGGGCGATCTGCTTGAGGCATCACCGACCCTCGTAGACAATGACATCGTCATCGCCACGGAAAATTGGGAGGATGCGCAACTGGCTAAATTGATCCGACTGACGGGTGGTGGCGAGGAACCAGCACAGAATCCACCA
>Ga0209945_1000527_pt1 | contig 13847 bp, 13 predicted proteins | sample SalPonR2_A_D2_MG_FD_185703 | JGI IMG/M metagenome (GOLD analysis project Ga0209945, IMG submission 185703) | Salt pond soil microbial communities from South San Francisco under conditions of wetland restoration - Salt Pond MetaG R2_A_D2_MG... ...
GTAACGTAGCCGGTGTGCTCGGCGAGCGCGAGACGGTCGCCGTCTTGATGCCGCACCCGGAGCGGGCGACACTTCCCGACGTCGCGAGAAGCACTGACGGCGCTGGCATCCTCCGAGCGTTCGCGTAAGGGTGACACCCCGGCGAAACGAGTTCACTCGCGTTCGGCCGCCTCCTTGCCCGGACGCTCCCGGATCGTCTCAGCTGGTCTGTCTCGCTCACGTGTCTCGTCGGTTCCGCCAAGTTCGCGCTCGAGTGCCGACTCGAGTTCTGCTTCGGTAAGCTCACCTTGAGCGTACGCCGATCGGATCGCCTCGATCCGGTCCGGTTCGGTGTCGGACGGTTCACTCGACGCGTGAGCCGATCGATGCACGTGCCACCACCGACGGGCGACGTACCCGAACGCGATTGCAGCACCGACAAGCGTGACGAGTGCGAGCGCCGCGGGCCAAACCGTCGGTGTCGTGCTCACCGGCCCACCGCCCATCCCGCCGCCCATTCCCCTGTGTCCGCCCATCGCCGGCTCCATCATACTCGTCGCTGGTGCCCAAACGAGGAGTAACGACCCGAACCCGACGAGGAGTGCGACGACGCCTGCTGCCGTAACAACCACGTCCTGTCGTTCGAGTGTCTCCATGCGTGAATGGTGGGCTGGTCATAGGATATATACTGATCGACGACGCTACACCCACTGCAAGGTCACCCCCGGACGCTGTGGCAGAGGGTGAGACCGACGAACTGCTTCTGGTGTGTGATCCGAGAGCGGCTAGGACGCAATCGAACATCACGAAGAAAGCTCACCAGAGACGATCGAACACACCAGCTTCGATGATGAAATAGAAGACGACCTCCTCGAAATAGGATACATCGAACGAGCAGCCAGCTGGTACAGTGACTTGACATTTTAGCGGATCCTGTGTGACCGCTTCGTACCTGTGCACCCCGCGGATCGATGAGAGCCGACGCTTTTTGCCCGATCACGACGAACGACGTTGTATGAACGCACGCCATCTCGATCACCTCACGCTTCGGATTCCAGACGACGGTGAAGACGTAGCACGGACGTTTTACGGTGAAGCACTCGGCTTCCCGATCGAAGACGCGCCGTACCGTGACGGTGAAACACCCTTCTTTGACGTCCGGTTATCACCGACCGCGGTCGTCCATCTGCGGCCGACTGCGGCGTTCGACCCGCCGAGTGACGCGAACTACGACCACCTCTGTGTCGTCGTCGAAGAGTCCCTTGAGACGATCGAGCACGAACTCGAGCAAGCCGGCGTCGACATCGAACGCACGCTCGACGCGCCGGCAGGGGCGACTGGTCGTGCGGGAGCCGTCTACGTGCGTGACCCGTTCGGGTACCGAGTTGAACTGAAGACCGTCGCGTGAGCAGGGGCGCATCTGGGGTGGGCGTTCCAACGACGTGGCGTCGGTGGGGTCGCTTAAGACCCCCGAGCGACAGGTACGGGTATGAGCGAGCAGCAGCCACCGTCGTCCGACGCGGACGCGGGGCACCGCCGGGGTGGAAACGCCGACCGATTCGCCGGAAGCAAAGACTCGGACCTCCGGAGTCGGGACGTGACCGAGGGCGCAGACCGGGCGCCACACCGCTCGATGTTCCGCGCGATGGGATTCGACGACGACGACCTTTCCTCGCCGCTCGTCGGTGTGCCGAATCCTGCAGCAGACATCACTCCTTGTAACGTCCACCTCGACGACGTCGCGAGCGCCGCGATCGATGGAATCGACGCCGCAGGTGGCATGCCGATCGAGTTCGGGACGGTCACCATCTCCGACGCCATCTCGATGGGGACGGAGGGAATGAAAGCCTCGCTCGTCTCTCGTGAGGTCATCGCCGACTCCGTCGAACTCGTCTCGTTCGGCGAGCGGATGGACGCGCTGGTTACGGTCGCGGGCTGTGATAAGAACCTACCGGGGATGATGATGGCGGCTATCCGGACGGATCTCCCCTCTGTCTTCCTCTACGGTGGCTCCATCATGCCCGGCCATCACGAGGGACGAGACGTCACCATCGTGCAGGTGTTCGAGGGCGTCGGCGCCTACGCCGAAGGCGACATGAGCGGTGACGAGCTTGACGAGCTCGAACGCCACGCGTGTCCCGGTGCCGGCTCGTGCGGCGGGATGTTCACCGCTAACACGATGGCATCTATCTCCGAGGCGCTCGGGCTCGCCCCGCTCGGCTCGGCGTCGGCACCCGCGGAGGACTCGGAGCGGTACGACGTCGCCGAACGCGCTGGCGAGTTGGTCATTGACTGCATCGAGAACGACCGGCGTCCGTCCGACATCCTCTCACGGAAGTCCTTCGAGAACGCCATCGCCGCACAGACCGCGATGGGCGGATCGACGAACGCGGTGTTACACCTGCTTGCGCTGGCGGCCGAGGCGGACGTCGACCTTGCGATCGAAGACTTCGATGTAATATCGAAGCGAACGCCAAAGATAGCCAACCTCCAACCCGGCGGCTCGCGGGTGATGAACGATCTTCACGAGATCGGCGGCGTTCCGGTCGTTATCCGTCGGCTGCTCAACGCCGGGCTGTTCCACGGCGACGCGATGACCGTGACCGGCCGGACCGTGGCCGAAGAGCTCGCAGAGCTCGAAGCGCAGGGCGTGCTTCCGGACGACGACTCGATCGAGGCCGACTTCCTGTACGCGGTCGACGAGCCGAAAGAAGACGAGGGCGCGATCAAGGTCCTCGAGGGGAACCTGGCGCCCGACGGCGCGGTGTTGAAGGTGACCGGCGACGACGCGTTCTATCACGAGGGACCCGCGCGGGTCTTCGAGAACGAGGAGGATGCGATGGCGTACGTACAGTCCGGGCGGATCGAGTCCGGGGACGTCATCGTCATTCGAAACGAGGGTCCTGTCGGCGGCCCCGGTATGCGCGAGATGCTCGGGGTGACGGCGGCCGTCGTCGGCGCGGGCCACGAAGAAGACGTCGCGCTGCTCACCGACGGGCGGTTCTCGGGAGGGACCCGTGGACCGATGATCGGACACATCGCACCAGAGGCGGCCGTCGGCGGCCCGATCGGGCTCATCGAAGACGGTGACGAGATCACGGTCGACATTCCTAACCGCGAGCTTTTCGTCGACCTCGCCGACGAGGAACTCGAGAACCGTGCAGACGGATGGGAGCCGCCTGCACCGCAGTACGAGGGCGGGGTCTTCGCGAAGTACGCCCGCGACTTCTCGTCGGCTGCGATCGGTGCGGTGACGAACCCGCGACTCACTCCCGACGAATAAATTGCTGCGTTAGGCGGCCGAAGGGGACTCAACGTCGGCTGCATCGACACTTTCGGTCTCTGTGACGTGGACCGACTCGGCACACCAGACATTGCTGCGACGACCGGCCCGAGAAAGTTCTAGCCGAACGACAGATCCGGCGGGAACCGAACCGAGCCGTTCGCGGGTGGTACCGTCGGCGTAGTCGACGATGTGGAACGTCTCGTTGCGTGGATGTGCACGTACTGCGGCGTGATCGTGATCGTTCTGTTCGGAAACAACGGTGTAGGTGTTCATCTTCGACATCTTGTCCTCAATTAGTGGAAATATGTATTTGAAACCTCCGTATCAACACTCGATACCATCCAAGGCGATACGATCAGTATAAGGATCGCTCGCGAAGAGCCGATACTCACGCTTACTCGCTGGGATGACCACGATCGATCACGGCGGTCGCTGGCCGTCTGCGGTGTCGCCACCCGACGGTTCCTCGGCGTCCGCACCCGTCGCGACCGGCCCACCGGCTCGGCGCCACTCGGTGAGACTCCCCTCGTAGAATCCGACGTCGGCGTACTCGAGTGCCCTGAGGAGCACGTAGGTGTGGCTGATCCGACGGGCAGTGTTACAGTACAGGATCACGCGTCGGCTCGGGTCTATTTTTCGCTCGGCGAGGATCGAACGCAGCTCGGCTACCGGGCGGACCGTGCGGGCGTCTGTGTCGACGAGCGTTCGCCAGTCGAGGTGTACGGCACCCGGGAGGTGGCCGGTTGCGTACTCCTCGGATGTACGCGTGTCGACGAGGGTCGCCTCGGGGTCGTCGATCGCGGCTGACACGACCTCGCGGTCGACAAGCGGACCGCCCCCACGAAACGACGCGGGGTACGGTGAACTCGACGTGTACTTCACGTCATCGGGCTCCGCGGCCGATCGCGTCGTCGGTTGGGTGCGACTCCAGACTGAGTAGTCGCCGTCGAGGAGGTGGAGTCGCGACGGGTCGTGGCCGTACAACTCGGCGGTGACGAGGAACCGGGCGGCGAAGACGCCGTGGGTGTCGTCGTACGCGACGACGTGATCGCTGGGATCGATGTCGGCCTCGTCGGCGAGCTGAGCGAACGCGTCCGCGCCGGGGAGCATCCCGGCCTCGCCGGCAGCTGGTTCGTCTGCCCGAAACGAGTCGAACGGGACGGAGACCGCCCCTGGAACGTGGCCGATGCCGTCGTATTCCCAGGCGTCACGCACGTCGACCACGACGATGTCGGTCTCCTCGAGTCGATCCGCCAGCCAGTCGACGGCTACGAGTCGGTCGTTCATACTGGTACGACCACGGCGCTGGGCCTGTCCACTCGGGTTCCGTCAACGCCCGCCCCTGCTCGTCGACTCGCGCAGATGTTGCCGGGACAGGAGAGGAGCGGCCGACTGTGCCGTGAGAATCGTCGTTATACGGCCACCGGAAGTAGACGTGGTTGCATGAGTGATTCCGACTCTGAGTACGCGAACGACGTGCTCGTCGACGCCGACTGGGTTGCGGACCGACTCGACGCGTTCGAGCGCGACGACCCCGACCATCGGCTCGTGGAAGTCGACGTCGACACCGAGGCGTACGACGACGAACACGCACCGGGTGCTATCGGCTTCAACTGGGAGACCGATCTCCAGGATCAACAGACGCGAGACGTGCTCACAAAGGCCGACTTCGAGGCGCTACTCGGCGCACACGGCATCACCGAGGACTCGACGGTCGTATTGTACGGAGACAACGCCAACTGGTTTGCGGCCTACACCTACTGGCAGTTCAAATACTACGGACACGACGATGTCCGGCTGCTTGACGGCGGTCGCGAGTACTGGTTGGACAACGACTACCCGACCACCGAGGCGGTACCAGAGCCGTCTGCAGTCACCTATGAGGCGTCGGGTCCGCGCGAGTCGATCCGCGCGTATCGTGACGACGTGGAGAATGCGATCGACCGTGGACTCCCGCTTGTCGACGTCCGCTCGCCGGAGGAGTTCCGCGGTGAGGTACTCGCTCCGCCGGGACTCAACGAGACCGCACAGCGCGGCGGGCATATTCCAGGCGCACAGAACGTCTCTTGGGCGGCCGTTACGAACGACGATGGGACGTTCAAAACAGCCGACGAGCTCAGTGAGCTCTACGCGGGGTATGGCATCGACGGCGAGGAAACGACAGTTGCGTACTGCCGGATCGGCGAGCGGTCGTCGGTCGCATGGTTCGCACTCCACGAGCTGTTGGGCTATGACGACACGGTCAACTACGACGGATCCTGGACCGAGTGGGGGAATTTGGTTGGTGCGCCGGTGGAGACAGGCGAGGCCGAGTGAAGGATGAACGAGGCCTCGAGGATCGAACGGGGAATGACGTGACCCGTGAGACAGGCGAGGCCGAGTGAGGCCTCGAAGCGAAACGGTGACGGTTGGAACCGTGGAGCGTAGACAGCCCCGATAATCAACGACGACTGAATACCAAACAGAACCTACCGATGGACGCAAAAGCGTGTATGCAGATGATTCGTGAGACGAACGAGACTGAACTCTCTAGGCTGGGTTCCTCGAAGTCACTATTCGCCGACACCGGCGGGGAAATGGAGTCCACGGCGGTCCTCGACGCTGCGGCGACCGCCGAGTATCACGCCGCAGTGACGTACGACACGTGGGCCGAGACGGAGACGGGGACCGTCGCCGAGGCGTTCGCTGTCACCGCGACAGAGGAGCGATCCCACTATGAGCGCGTTTCGGCCGAACTCGAGGCACACGAGCCGGGACCGGTACCCCCGATACAGTCGTATCTTCGGGACTGCGAGGAGACCATCGAACGACTCGGAGGGTTCATCGGTCGTACCCTCGCTGCTGAGGGGTCAAAGACACAGATAACCGGCTTCTTCGTCGGGAACGCCGATCCACAAACGGCGAGCCTGTTTCGCGAGATGGGCGACGACCTCGACGCACAGCTCTCCCGGGCGCGTTCGTGTCTCGACGACGTGTGTGACGATGACGCGGCGTACGAACGCGCTGTAGAAGCCGCGAGCGGGGCGCTTGCGGTCGCCTACGCGTCGTACACAGACGAGCTCGAGTCACTCGGGATCAATCCAAAGCCCGTTTGCTGAGCCCGAGCCCGATGGCCTCGGCGGATACCCCCGCTGTACAGATCAGCACGACTTTCCGCGATGCCTGCGTATCGGGATGCATGGAGACCGAGAGCCGAGACACCCAACACGGCGTCGCGCTATTTGTTGACGGGCCGAACGTGTTGCGCGACGAGTTCGACGTGGATCTCGATGACGTCCGCGAAGCCGCCCGTGCTGAGGGGCCGCTCGTGACGGCGCGGCTGTACCTCGACGAGCATGCCACACCGGGACTTATCCAGGCGGCCGAGGCGCGCGGATTCGAGGTCGTGGTGACAAGTGGCGATGTCGACGTGAAACTCGCGGTCGACGCCGCCCGGTTTGCCGCTGAATCCCGCATGACGACGCTGGCGATCGCCTCACGCGACACTGATTTTAAACCCGTCGTCGAGACGGCAAACGGCTACGGGATCCGGACGCTTGCGATCGCTCCAGGCGAGCGAGGCCGGTCCGACGCCCTGCGTAACGCCGCAACCGACTCGGTGACACTCGGCGACGAGACATCGGCGGATGGATCGAGTTCGGAGGGAAACGGGAGCGAGCGGGGAAACGCACCCAAGACCGGAGCCACGACCGAGGAGGAGACGACCGCGACCCGTGGTGGCGGTGAGGGGTCAGCGGCCGGCGGGTGAGCGCACGCCGCAAACAACGAGGCGTCCAGCGAGTCGATTCACTCGCTCTCTCGATGGTCCATACGGTGGCGCCATCTATCTCGAAGCCGGCCGACGAAGAACGCGAGCACTCCACTGGCAACAGAGACGATGACAGCGACGAGCACCGTTGTGAGGGCCAGTCCATAGCGGTCGACCGCAGTGTCTACGCCGAGTCGCAGGTGGCCGACCGCCGGAATCGCCACGAGGGCTTTGGCGTGGATCAACTCCTCGTGGACGACGGGTGCGATTCCCACGCTTTGGTCGTATCGGTCGTTTGCGTCACCGTACGTCACATATCCATCGTACGGCGCTGGACAGGTACCGAGGTCATCACACGTCTCATCAACCATCGCGGGGTCACCGCGTTTCGTCCAGTCTTCGCCCGCCGAGACGTGGAACGCAACGCGGTGAAGGATCGGGCGGTCCGGGTCGACAGGAGAGGTAAACACGACGACATCGCCCGCACCACCGAGCCGCTCTGGAGGGGTGGTGCGGGTGTCGTTGAGCGGGTCACTCCCTATCGGTTCTTCCCATGGGAATCGGTCGGTTGCTGTGACGATGACGAGGTCTCCGCGCTCAACTGACGGCGCCATACTACTGCTTTCGACGGCAACGAGCGGCGGCCAGGTCCCAGTCACTACCATGAGGACGAGCGCGATGAGCACCACGACGCGGACGGGGCCGAGTCGAGCGCGAACGCGACGGGACACATCCAGATACCAGATCGGAGTTACCTTGAGCGTGTCGACAGTGGCGTCGCTGTGGTCTCATCACTACCGTGCACCGCGATCTCATGTCACAAGACATTAGACCCGGCTCGGTGTTCTCTGATTGTGACCGATCGAATCCCGCCACTGTACGACGTTCACGAGGATCGCGGCGCGAGGTTCACGGACTTCGGCGGCTGGCAGATGCCGGTTCAGTACGACTCAATCCGCAAGGAGCACACTGCCGTTCGCGAGACACTCGGGCTCTTCGACGTCTCACACATGAGCGAGATCGAGGTGTCAGGACCTGACGCGACCGCGTTGATGAACCGACTGACGACGAACGACGTGGCGGCACTTGAGCCCGGTGACGCACAGTACGCAGGGATCACGACGGATGAGGGTATCCTTCTCGACGACACCGTGGTGTACCGACTTCCCGACGGCATTGAGGCTGGCACGGCGAGCGCGGCGCTCTCGAGTCTCGACGCCGACCTGCGCGAGCCGAGCGGCGATCCGGCGTACCTGTTCGTGCCGAACGCCGGACACGACACCGAGATGTTGGCTCGCTGGGTTGACCACCGCGATGCGAACGACTTCGACGCGACGGTCGCAAACACCACGGACGCGTGGGCGATGATCGCCGTTCAGGGGCCGACGGCGGCGGACGCGATGGAACAGGCGATCACTGGTGAGGACGCCGCGGCGTCGATCGAGTCGTTGTCACCGTTTCAGGCAACCGTTGCGCCGGTCGTGGACGTCCCCTGCTGGGTGGCACGGACGGGATACACCGGCGAAGATGGCTTCGAGATCGTGTGTTCCGCAGACGACGTGAAGGCCGTGTGGAACGCATTCGATGCCCAGCCGTGCGGCCTCGGCGCGCGTGACACACTCCGGATGGAGATGGGATTTCTGCTCTCCGGACAGGACTTCGACCCCGATGACGAGCCTCGGACCCCGTACGAGGCTGGAATCGGCTTCGTCGTCGACCTCGACACGCCGTTTGTCGGTCGGGACGTCCTGGCGGCAGCACGAGCCAACGAGGACGGACCGACAGAGACGTTCACCGGTGTGCGGCTCCACGACCGCGGGGTGCCTCGAGCGGGCTACGCGGTCACCGACGGCGACGGGACCCGAGTCGGTACGCTCACTTCCGGAACCATGAGTCCGACGCTCGGAGAGCCCATCGGATTAGGGTACCTAGAAGCGACCCACGCCGAACCGGGAACCGACGTGGCAGTCGTCGTCCGCGGTGATCCAAAACAGGCAGTCATCACCGCGCCACCGTTTCTCGACCGGTAGTCGGTCATGTGTCGGGCGCTCGGCTGTCCCCGACACGCTTAACATTCGAAGTCACGCATCGTACTGCAATGAGTACCGATGCGCCGAGCGACGCGACGTCCGGCTCCGAGACCGACGAGACGGCCGAGTCGAGCGCGTTCGCGAAGACCTGTGAGGCGCTGGTCGACCGGATTCTCGCCGGAGAGATCGACCGCGACGACCTCGAGTCGGCCAAGCTCGACGCCTGCAGCACGTTCTCTGCCTCACGCGTCCCGAAGAACACGGATATCCTCGACCACGCCCCGTCGGAAGCGCGTGAGGAGGTAATTGAGGTCGTACGCCGCAAGCCGGTTCGGACGGCCTCCGGCGTCTCGCCGGTCGCGATCATGACCTCGCCGAAGCTTTGTCCGCACGGTAAGTGTCTCTACTGTCCTGGCGGTCCCGCCTCGGAGTTCTCTTCGGCACAGTCGTATACGGGCCACGAGCCGGCTGCCGCCCGCGGCAAGCAGAACGACTACGACCCGTACGGCCAAGTGACACTACGACTTGAGCAGTACCGGAAGATCGGTCACCCTGTCGACAAAGTCGAGTTGATCCTCATGGGGGGAACGATGACGGCACGCTCACACGATTATCAGGAGTGGTTCGTCAAGCGCGCCCTCCAGGCGATGAACGACTACGACCTCGACGCAGAGCCCGAGCCTGCAGAGGGCGTCTCGTTCGCCCCGAGCCCCGAGGAGACTGAGTTCGAGTACCTCGAAGACGTGATAGCAAAGAACGAGACCAACGCGATTCGGAACATCGGGACCACGTTCGAGACGAAGCCCGACTGGTGTGATCCCGAACAGATCGACCGCATGCTGGACCTCGGCGGCACCAAAGTCGAAGTCGGCGTCCAGACCACCTACGAGCGTATCAATCGAGAGATGCACCGCGGACACGGCAACGAGGCCTCACGGGATGCCAACCGGCGGCTCAGGGACGCCGCGTTCAAAGTGGGCTTCCATATGATGCCCGGCCAGCCGGGGATGACCCGGGAGATGTGTCTCGAAGACTTCCGCCAGCTGTTCGAGAACCCCGACTGGCGGCCGGACTACCTCAAGATCTACCCGACGCTCGTCGTTGAGGGGACGCGCGTGTTCGACCGATGGCACCGCGGCGACTTCGACCCACTCACAAGCGAGGAGGCGGCGGACCTCGTCGCCGAGGTCATGGCACATATTCCGAAGTATACCAGACTCCAGCGCGTCCAGCGTGATATCCCCGCGGACTTCATCGACGCCGGCGTCCAGAAGTCGAACCTCCGCCAGTTGGCCGACGAACGCGCCGAGACGAAGGGGATCACCCAGCGCGATATCCGAGCCCGCGAGGTCGGTCACAACGATGAGACGCCCGAGCCTGACGACGTCGAACTCGACGTGCTCACCTACGAGGCCGCGGGCGGTACCGAGCACTTCCTCTCGTTCGAAGACCCTGTTCGGGACCTTCTCGTCGGCTTCTGTCGGCTCCGGTTCCCGTCGTTTGCGGACGACCAGCCGGGTGCACCCGGAACGGAGTCCGACGCGATCCGACACGAACTCGAAGACGCGGCACTGCTCCGCGAGCTCCACGTCTACGGGAGCGAGGCCGCACTCGGCGGCGACGGCGACTGGCAGCATCAGGGATACGGCCGCCGGCTAATAGAACGCGCCGAGTCGCTCGCGCGTGAGGCAGGCTACCGCAAGATGGCTATCATCTCCGGTATCGGTGCCCGCGAGTACTACCGCCAGAAACTCGGCTATCACCAGGACGGCCCGTACGTCTCGAAACGGCTGTGAGTCGAGGGCATCGCTACACGCGCCACAACGACACGCCTTTTCGTAGCCCCCGTGTGTGACACGTATGGACGCGAAGCGGGAGCTTTCGAGTGTCGATCTGCGCGCGCTCGTCACCGAACTCGGCCGGTACGAGGGCGCGAAAGTCGACAAGGCGTACCGCTACGACGACGACCTCATCCGGCTGAAGCTCCGCGACTTCGACCGCGGTCGCGTCGAGCTGTTGATCGAAGTCGGCGAAGTGAAGCGGGCGCACGTCGCCGACCAGGACCACGTCGCGGACGCGCCCGGGCGACCGCCGAACTTCGCGAAGATGCTCCGAAACCGGCTCTCTGGGGCGGATTTTGCCGGTGTTACACAGTACGAGTTTGATCGGATCCTCACCTTTGCGTTCGAACGAGACGACGAGAATACCACACTCGTCGCAGAGCTGTTCGGGCAAGGCAACGTCGCTGTCCTCGATGAGACCGGTGAGGTCGTCGGCTCACTGTCGACCGTGCGGCTCAAATCACGAACCATCGCTCCCGGCTCACAGTACGAATATCCGGCCTCGCGGCTCAATCCGCTGACGGTCGGTTACGAGACGTTTGCCCGCCACATGGACGACTCCGACACGGATGTCGTCCGGACGCTCGCCACCCAGCTCAACCTCGGCGGGCTCTACGCCGAGGAGGTGTGTTCACGTGCGGGCGTCGAAAAGGAGATGCCGATCGCGGAGGCCGACGAGTCAGTGTACCGCGCGCTCCACGACGCCCTTGATCGGATCGGCACGCGGCTACGCGCCGGCGACTTCGACCCGCGTATCTACGAGGAACCGCTCGAAGCGAGTGACGCCGACGAGGACGCCAACCGGCCTGTCGTCGACGTCACCCCGTTTCCGCTGGCAGAACACGAGGACCTTCCGAGCGTCGGGTTCGACTCGTTTAACGCCGCGGTCGACGAGTACTTTTACCGACTCGACCGCACCAGTGAGGCCGCAGACGAGCCACCGGCAGACGCTGCCCCCTCTCGGCCGGACTTCGAGGCCGAGATTGCCAAACAAGAGCGGATCATCGAGCAGCAACAGGGCGCAATTGAGGGGTTCAAAGAGCGGGCCGCAGCGGAGCGCGAGCGCGCCGAACGCCTCTACGCGCACTACGATCTTGTCGACGAGGTGCTCTCGACGGTCCAGACAGCCCGTGAGGACGACGTGTCGTGGGACGAGATAGCGTCCACGCTGTCGGCGGGAGCCGACCAGGGTATTCCGGCGGCCGAGGCGGTCGTCAACGTCGACGCGAGTGCGGGGACAGTCACTGTCGAACTGGGAGACGACGGAACGCGGGTTGAGCTTGAGGCCGCAGACGGTGTCGAGGTGAACGCAGATCGGCTCTACCGCGAGGCGAAACGGATCGAAAAAAAGAAAGCCGGCGCTGAGGAGGCGATCGAGTCGACGCGCCAGGAGCTCGAGGCGGTAACAGCACGAAAAGCTGCGTGGGAGGCCGACGATGGCGACGAGGGCCCCGGTGGTGAGGGTGATTCGGCGGTTGACAACGAAGAGGAGCAAGCAGAGTCGACGGTCGACTGGCTCTCCCGGGCGTCGATCCCGATTCGAGCACCAGAGGACTGGTACGAGCAGTTCCGCTGGTTCCACACGTCATCAGGGTACCTGGTTATCGGTGGGCGAAACGCCGACCAGAACGAGGCAATTGTCAAGAAGTACATGGGCCCACACGACCGCTTTTTTCACACCCAGGCCCACGGCGGGCCGGTGACGGTCCTGAAGGCGGCGGGTCCCTCCGAGTCGCCCGATCCAGTCGACTTCGATGAGGCGACCCTGCGAGAGGCGGCCCAGTTCGCGGTGTCGTACTCTTCGGACTGGAAGGACGGCCGCGGTGCGGGTGACGCGTACATGGTGTCGCCCGACCAAGTGTCGAAGACGCCCGAAAGCGGCGAGTACATAGAGAAGGGAAGCTTCGTCGTTCGTGGTGACCGCACGTACTTCGAGGACGTGCCGTGTCGGGTTGCGGTCGGCGTCCAGTGTGCGCCAATTACTCGTGCGATCGGGGGGCCGCCATCGGCGATCGATGACCGCGCTGTCACGACGGTCATACTGGAGCCTGGAATGTACGCCCAGAACGACGCCGCGATGATGGTGTACCGCGAGCTGAAGTCGCGGTTCACAGACCAGTCGTTCGTGCGGAAGGTGGCGAGTGCAGACCAGTTACAGGAGTTCCTCCCATCGGGCGGCTCCGATATCGTCGAGTGAGCGCGAGGCTTTCGTTCGTCCGCCTCAGAGACTAGGTATGAGCTTCGAGACGCTCCCGGACGGCTGGCGGGTGTGGAACGAGGAGCCGAGTGGCCGCGCGATCCTCGTGTATCGCCCCGACGTGTTCGGTGGCGACGACCTCCCGTCGGCGTGTCTCCCGACGATCTACCTGACGAACGGGTCGCGCCGCAAGCGGCCGGGTGCCGGTCAGTACGCCACCGACGAGTGGCACGTCGTGTTATACCTGGAGCCGGAGATCGAAGCGGTCGCCGAGACGCACGAGACGCGCGAGCAGGGAGCCGCAGGAGCCATCAACGTTGCCGGACAGTTTGTCGACGGCGGTGTCGACTACCGCGGGGCGTACCAGGTTCCGCGTGAGGCGTACTTCGAGCGACTCGACGAGTACGTCGGGTGAACTGTCTCGGGATCAAGTAGTTCGAGACGTGGGGCGTCTCGTCATCACGGAACTCGACGATTTCCATCCGACCCCAAGGCACTCAACCTGCACCGCCTGTAGAACTGCCGAATCAGACGACACTGCCAATCGATAGTTCTCTCAGAGCAGTAGGATCGAAGTTAGGTGGCTGGGGAGGAATCAGCCCCTAACACGCCACGGCCACGGACCGTGGACGCTGTAGGTGGGCCAACACGGATTTGAACCGTGGACCTCCCGGTTATCAGCCGAGCGCTCAACCTGACTGAGCTATTGGCCCAGATGAGCGCATTCAATCATTCCTGCGGTGGAAGTTTAAGCGTTTCCTTTCGA
>Ga0209945_1000537_pt1 | contig 13712 bp, 23 predicted proteins | sample SalPonR2_A_D2_MG_FD_185703 | JGI IMG/M metagenome (GOLD analysis project Ga0209945, IMG submission 185703) | Salt pond soil microbial communities from South San Francisco under conditions of wetland restoration - Salt Pond MetaG R2_A_D2_MG... ...
GGCCCAAAAACTGCACAGAAGATTGAGCAGTCGCTCAATGAGTGAAAATATAAGAGAAAGGATATGCCGAGCGCCGCCTGTTAGTCGCCAGTAGAAAAACCCTAAAAACTACTGGGTCACCCTGATAGTGTCACCAGCCTGCTGACAGGGTTGTTCTTTGCTTGGTAGATTGACTTCGGCAACACGAGCAACGCTCTTGTGAGTGTAGGGTGGCCTCCTATATAAATCTTTCGGTCGATACATTTTTATAGACGCGGTTCTATGTGTTTGATATGGGATTCAACTTCAGCCAAACAGAGGAGGAAATACACTCTTGCAGAGAGTGTTTATTCATTTCAACAGCCAAGCACTTTGCTGACACGAGTGTGTGTCCGCTGTGTGGAGAAGAGACGCGCCTGCTCGGAACGCATACCAATGATGACTCGATGCCAGCCTATCGCTACCACGAACTGAAAGAACATCTCTCAGAGGAGGTTAGTGGCGTTGGCTCAGCAACTGTGTCGAATATTGACGAACACTTTGCAGACGGTGATGCCTTCCTCGACACAGTGAAGTCGGCCTACGATTCGGGCAAGTATGAGGCGCTCACCTGTATTGATGGAGTTGGGGACGCTACTGCTGAGAATATTGTGCTCGGCCTTGCACAAAAGGAGGGGTGGAGTGATGGCCTTGCCGAATCGACGTTCTCACTATCGTAAGAGTTATATAGTATCCCACCCATTGTAGTAGTATGAACCTCAGAACATTCCGAAACACGCTCGATGAACTGTGTGCCACCAACTCTCGCAATGAGAAGGAGGACATTATTCGAGGGATTGATGACGCTGCGGCAATCAGTTTCCTCGCTGGTAGTGAGTTCGATAGTGCAGGACTTGGCAAAACAACGGTTCTCGATTGTGCAAATGAGGCATTCTCGTCCGATGTGAGTGGTAAGCCTACGGTGAGTGAAAGCCTCGAATCGCTCGACAAGGAGGTCGTTCGCTCAATGAAGTTGCGAGCCCTCCGCCGAGACATGACTCGTCTTTCCGGACTGTCAGGCAATGAGCAGAAAGAAGAGCTGGTAACAATGTTCAAATTGTATCAGTATCCATCGATTGTGAGCTTTGCCTGCCTCGATGACTTGCCCACAGGTGTGAGCGAGACAACGATTGCCAATGCTCTCGACGTGAGAGACAGCCTCCCATTCTACGAGGGGGTACACGAGATTGTGGCAGACGATGAGCCTCGCACCTCGCCTGTTGTTGGAGAAGCATTTAAACCAATGTTGGCAAAGAGCGATTCTCACTTGCCTGATGATGTGTCACATCTCTGGGGACAGCCGAAAATAGATGGATACAGAGTTTTGCTCCATGTTCGCCCAAAAGGTGCCGAGCCTCGTGTCAGTGCATTTACTCGTCGGATGAATGATGTGACAGAGAGCCTTCCTGAGTTGGAAGAAATAGAGTTCCCCGCAGGTGAGTACATTTTCGACGCTGAGGTTATTGGAGCAGATGGGTTGTATAATACGGTGAGCAAACGCATTGGCCGAAAGGCAGAAAATGTCGAGCGAGATGTTGATATGAATTTTGCCATCTTTGATATGCTAATCCATGCAGGTGAAGAGATATTCGAGCAAGCATATCGCTACCGATTCAAAAAGCTCGATTCTGCGCTTATCAGCATCGACGACGACCGTATCGGTCGATTACCAGTATTTGAGAATCCAGACGAGGCGCGAGATGTTGGGCGAAAGTATGAGGGGCTCATCTGGAAAGACCCTGACGCTTCCTACGAATTTGACAAACGTAGCACTAATTGGATTAAAGAGAAAAATACTGAAGAAACAGTGGATGTGGTGGCCACTGACTTTATCGAGGGTGGGGGACGCCTTGACGAAACGCTCGGCAAAGTGAAAATCGCCTCAGCCGATGGGGAGCCACTCGGCCACACAGGAAGTGGTTTCACTGACGCAATGCGTGACGAGGTGTGGGAGAATCGAGACGAGTATTTGGGCGAGCCGCTCGAAGTCTCTGGTGAGGCACTCGACTCTCAGGGGAGTATTCGGTTCCCGATTTTCCAACGATGGCGCTCGGACGATGGTGAGGCTGACACCTTTGAGAGAATTGCGGAGATTATGCCCTCGACGTAACCGAAAGACTTAAATAGTTGGGCGAGCTATGATACGGTGTGTCAAATGAGCACCGAATCAAACGATACGATTGCAAATCTTGGCCGTAAGTGGAGGCGCAACCCTGAGCCAAGCTTCCCCTCGAAGAATCCACAGGTGGTCCTCGATTGCAATATTGATGGACAGGCGTGGTTGTATGACTCGATGAATGAGAGTGAGTCATATCTTGTCTTTGAGGGCGAGCCTGCCGATATTAAACAATGAAGAATACCACAGATTATAACTTTCCTGAGACGTGGGGGTTATTCACAGACGAACAGAAGTGTCGCTGGTTCGAGGAGGAGCGAGCATGGAGGCAGGTGCAGCGCCAATACGATGCAGGAATGTGGGACCAGTGGGACGAGGAGCGTCTTGAAGAAGGCATACCACTTGAGGAAGCATTGGCCAGAGTTGAGCGAAACGAGTTTAAGAAGAAGTGAGCAAAACAGTTAAGTAAGTAGCAATCAAACTGATTGTATGGATACTCGAACAAAGGAGGTTTCGACAGAGTACGGCACTACCACAATCGAGATTACTGATTGTGACAGTTGTGGCAACACTGTCGCCAAAGATGAGACAGTAGCGTTCACCATTGGTGACAGGAGCGGCCACGCCTGCGAGTATTGTGCGAACAATGGTCCAATTAATTTCCCAGAGAAGGTTGTCGAATGGTCACTCCCAACGGACAAGTATGGAAATACCAGTATTGCTACTGTTATTTTTATTATGTTCGCACCATTCTTTTTCATTCCAATATTTTTTGAGGCTATGTTTACAGAAAAGAAGATGGATTATTTCTCTGATGGGTATATTTATGGGATATTTGCTATGCTTCTCTGGGTAGTGCTGCCACTCATAGTATACATTCTCTAATCATGCAATTCGCGTACTTCCGTTGTCCCAAGTGTGAGTCGACCGAGGTGTATCGGCCAAGAGATAGCGACCGCCCTATACCAATCTGTGCATCCTGTGACGAGTCTCAGTCTGGTCTTACAGAGATGGTGTGGATTGAAGATGAGACGAAAGACTTATTAGAGTAACGCCCTACTGTCTAAATGTAATGAGCGAACTCACCGATGCAGAAATCCGCGCCCTGCCCGTCAGAGAAGCAACTGACCTCACTCCGCCAGAGAAGGAAACGACGCTTACCATGCCAACAGACCTCGATATGGTGCGATTTTCGAGCCAGGTTGGAACGACGATTAAGTGGTTCCTCTCCATCGAGGAGAGTGAGATTGAATCGTACCAGCTAGAGGATGGCAACATTGTGTCAGTAACAGGCCTTGTCCCAAAGGGAGTCATCAAACTTCAGTCGAGTGCTCGCAAGAGTAACAACGAGAGTCAGATGGTAGCATACGGCAACGAGCGATAGGCGAAACACTTATTACAGTAGCGGTCTTTTTGTTGTAGTATGAGTCACATCCCATTTGAGGGAGCGGGTGAACTTCACATTAGTGGCATCCGTGAAGCGAGAGAGGGTGGGACGAGCCAGTTCGACCGAGTGATAACCACCTGTCAAGACAGCATCGAGGACAATGTTTCATCGAGTTGTGAATACTCGTGGTACAATATGTCGGACGGTGAGTCTGATGGGTGGGGTGGAAGCAGCGCCTACGCATTGTTCGAGCAAGCAGCCGATGAGTTACACGATGCGCTCCTCGACGGAGAGACGGTGTTAATACATTGTCACCACGGTCATTCTCGCTCTGTCTCTGTGTCAATTGCAGCCCTCGGTCGGTACTTGGGCCTTTCTTGGCACAAGGCGTATCAGCACATTTATCGGTACAGGATTACGCCGCACCCACCTGAGCGAATATTGATAGACCATGCTTCCCGATACATTAGTGAGCGACAATCTTAAGTAGTAGTATCCCCTTGTACGAATTGTAATGACAGAAAACCTCGGCGCACTGATTGAACAGGCTATCGAACACGAAAGTCTCGCCACTAGCGTTGACTCAATTGAGGGCCGCCGTTGCAGCAGTGACAGAAATGATGGCACCGAATATCGAATTGAGGGAGACTTTCTTGAGATTCGCCCGATTGTTGAGACGATTGCTGATGAACCGTATGTCATCGAAGAGTTTAACGTTGCCTTCGATGAAGCGGAGCCACACATGAATGTATTTGTGGTGCCCGAAGATGAAACGAACCAGTCGAGCCTTACCACAGCAGCATGGCTTCAGTGAGGTGACGGATAGTCGAAACACTTAACTGAGTGCATGCCCACTCTATTTCTATGGCTACAATAACGGTCGAAGAACCAAAGTCTGTCGTTGAGGAAGTAGAGAAATACGAATGTGACAGTTGTGGAAGTGTCGAAGATTCTGCCAGTGATATGTACACTGTGTTTGTCCATGAAGGTAGTATGGAACCTGAAGATGTGGCAACGGTGAGTGGGCATGATTTTATGGGAGCGCAGAAAGTATCTCACACGGAGCCAGAGAGAACGCGCCTCTTGTGTGAGCATTGCTCGGCTGAGCCCTCGAACACGCAGTTAGAGCAGAGCGCTGTCACGTCTTCTACAACAATTAGTGCATTTATTGTTTTCAGCACGGCGAGCCTTGGATTATTTATGTATCACCTCCTTTCACTCACTCCTAAACTTCTCCGGATAGCCCCACCTACTAGCGGTGCAGCTGATATAATAATTGCCATCCTTTTTTCATTTGTGTTTATTGCACTTGTGTCATTACTTTCATTTATTTCTGTTGGATATATTGTAGATGCCCTGCTTCAAACATCGCCTTTCAGCAGTATGGACATCACCGTCGAGAAAAAGCAGGAGTAGCCGCCTATCGTAAGAGTTAAATAGTATTCCCTCCTATGGTAGTATGTGATGACCCGACCAAGCAGACCAGACGTTCCGGCAGAGACGTGGGCAATGAGTCAGGACATTTACGTCCTCGCCTTGACAGACCCGAATGTTGACTCCTCGGACAAGGATGCAGTCATACAGTACTCCTCCGACAAGGCTGAGGAGCTATGTCTCAACAAATCGGTGATTCGAGCCTGTGTTGAGTATATGCATCCATTCTCACCAGCGATGCAGCAGGCACAGATGCTCATCGACCGATGGATAGACGAACTGTACGACGAGGAGAATCTACCAATCGAAGAGATGGGGTACGCTCCTGAGCCGAACCCTGAGGAGATGGAGTGAGGAGAGGGAATGATACCATTCGCACACTTTTCAGTTGGCGCAGCGATAGGCTTATTATTGTGCTTTTTATTTGTGAAAGATATTGAGATGCGTCTGCTGCTTTCATTCCCTGTCGTGATGGTTGCAGGGGCGATAGCGATGGCACCAGATGTGGGCCACTTCATTCCACTACTTGCAAGCATCGAAACTCGTGCAATCGGAAATCTCTTTTTCTTTCACACATATATGGATTCAATTAATACAGGCGGCATCTTGTTTGAGGTAATGTTCTCTATTCTGCTACAGATGCACATCTTTCTTACGATTATTGAGAATAGAGTTCGAGTGATTAATCGCCGCCGCCAAAAGAGTTATATACCTCGGACGAGTAGATAATATGTATGGCAACAACTACTCCGTTCCCATGGTATGGCTCAAAGTATACCCAGGTAAGCTGGTTGCTTGAATTATTCCCTGAAACAGAGCGGTATGTAGAGCCGTTTGGTGGGTCTGGCGTTGTATTGATTAACAAAGAACCAACAGGAGTCGAAACATTCAATGATGTTAACAGCGAACTAATAAATTTCTTTGATGTGATTAGAAATAATCCTGAGGAGTTTGAGCGGAGACTAATACTCACACCCCACTCTCGTGAGATGTACACGAGGGCTGTCGATAAAGACCCAAAAGATGATATAACACGGGCGTTATATTTTCTTATTAGGACAGCACAGTCATTTGGTGGTATGAGTGGTCGTGGTTGGGGTCGCTCGATAGGTAACATACGTCGGAATATGGGTGCTCGCACATCTGCATGGCAACACAGGACAGAGCAAATAAAAAAAGTTGCCAAAAGAATGCGTAGAGTACAAATAGAAAACACTGATGCGATAGAGCTTATACAAGACCATGACCATGAAGACTGTTTGTTTTATTGTGACCCTCCCTACCCAGAAGAGTCTAGAAACACAACAGGACAGTATGAATATGAGTACACAAACGAGCAGCACAAAAAATTGTTTGACACAGTAGACAATTGTGATGCATACGTAGCTGTTTCTGGTTACAGTTGTGATATAATGGATAAACTATATGATGATTGGTATTGCTACTCAGAGGGAGAAAAAACACTGGCAGGAAAAGGGACAGGCAAGAGAGAAGAAGTTGTGTGGACTAATTATGATATTAATAGTATCTAATAAAATATAATTAGCCAAAAGAGTTATATACCTCAGACGAGTAGATAGCATGTATGGAAACAGGATTGACCTACGACGATGTGCTACTCAAACCAAAAGCAAGTCCGGTCGATAGTCGGAGTGATGTCGACCTCTCCACCGAGTTTGTGCCTGGCCTTGAAATAGACGTGCCGCTCGTCTCTGCGCCAATGGATTCTGTCACTGGGCCGAGGCTCGCACAAGCATTGGCTGATGTTGGTGGCATCGGTGTGTTGAATCGTGCCATGAGTAACGGGAGGGTTGTGCAAGCGTTGCAAGACATTGATGGCGTGGTGGCCGCCAGTGTTGGAATTGGAAATGATTCTCCACAAAATGCAGGCGCATACTCGTATGGTGGCTACTCACACGATGGCGCAGATGTGATTGTGGTAGATGTGGCACACGCTCACTTGGAGAAGGCGGTCGAGCGAGTCGAGTACATCACTGGGTACATTCAGGCTCCGGTTGTCGCAGGAAATGTCGCCACCTATGAGGGAGCGAAAGCCTTGGCGCAGGCTGGCGTTGATGGGATTAAGGTCGGCATTGGTGGGGGCAGCGCTTGCAGCACCCGAATCAAAACAGGGGTGGGCGTCCCTCAATTGAGTGCAGTGCAGGACGCCGCTCGTGTGACGGAGAATTACGATGTGACAATTATTGCTGATGGTGGCATCCGCGAGCCTGGTGATGCAATGAAGGCGCTCGCTGCTGGGGCCGATAGTGTGATGCTCGGCGGAGAGTTTGCCAAATGTGAAGAGTCGCCCGCCGATGGTGCAATCTGGGGGATGGCCTCAGAGAAGGGGAAAGAGTCGCACGAGCAAGACACGTCATTCGTCGAAGGTGTGCACAGTGGCTCTCGTGAGAGTACGACAACTGTCGAGCAATTGGTAAATCAGTACGTAGAGGGGCTCTCCTCTGGGTGTAGCTACCTTGGTGGACATACGCTCGATGGAGCAAGAGAAAATGCACAGTTTGTTCGAGTAACGCCCGCCGCCTATCAGCGAAATGGAGGATTCTCACAGCATGAGTAATATTGAATCGGTTGAGACAGAACACGGTGAGGTCGAGTATGAGACATTCACTTGTGTGAGTTGTGGTGAAACATTCCAACAGAGTGATGTGCACGATGTTGTGACAGGAGATTTAGTTTGGGCAAAACCGAGAATAATAAAAGGTGTAGAGATGGAGTTCGATGCTGGCTACACTCGTGGGTATATTTGTGACGAGTGTTTGGATAATCCAAATGAGTATCCACATGAGCCAGAAGATAGCTTCAAATCATTTGTGTTTGATGTATTTTTGGCGATTAATATACTGCTATTTTTCATGCAGGTCGCGTTTCTTCTCTTTCTATAGGCAAAACCTTTATGTAGATAGGCGGTCTATCATTGGGTGAGAAACGTAACACATGTTAAAAACACACATTGTTTGTGACGGGTGTGGTGATACATTGATGGATGCTCCGATACGTGGCGGCACTCCAATCATTGACGGAGAGCTTCCATACACAGAGGCATATGAGGAGGGAACTACTGCTCGTGTAATCAAAGGCACGTCGTGGTATCGTACATTCTATCCGTGCCCCGATGATGAAATAGCGATTTGTTCAGACGAGTATTGTAGCAATTGTATTGCCGAAGGATTTAAATAGGTGTCTACCCTACTATGAGGTATGACGTTCACAATTGATGGAGAGTATAACACTGCCACGTTCCACGGAGACGAGTATCTGTTTGATGAGGCAACAGTTGAGCAAGTAGAGACATTGGTGAACCATCCTGCCTTCGAGGGGGATGACAACATTGCCATAATGCCAGATGCCCATTGGGGGAGTGGAGCCACCGTTGGGTTTACCATGCCTATGTCTGACACGATTGTTCCAAACACTATTGGATATGATATTGGATGTGGGATGTTCGCATACAACTTCGGAGACATTACTGTTGAGAGTTTTTCGGCCCTCGATGAAGCAGTGCGCGAGCGTATTCCAACAGGATTTGACGTTCACGACAGAAACGATTATCACATGAGAGACGATTTCCCATGGCACCTTTGTCGAAAGAAACTCCACACATTTGTTGACAGAAATGACGTTGACATTAATTTGGATGAGGTCGAGTATGGAATTGAGTATTACAAGAATCTCTGCCGAAAAGTTGAATATGATGTAGGAAGAGGGATTAATTCTGTAGGAAGTTTAGGGGGAGGTAATCATTTTGTTGAATTTGGATATTCCACAAGTGATGAGCTGTGGGCAATCATTCATTCAGGTTCTCGCGGCCTCGGTGGAGCAATAGCCCAATACTGGCAGGATGAAGCGCACAAACGGACATTCGAGCGAGAGGGGAGCATCGACATCCCTGACAGCGAGCAGCAGTACTTTGAGCACAGTGACGAGCAGAAGCCCTTAAAGGATGTGCAGCCCGATGGTCTGTCGATTGATTACGAGGCTGTGAGAGACGAGTACGACGGTGAGGCAATCGAGGGCAAAATTGGACAACTGCGCGGCCTGCTAAAGAGTGGCAAGTCGGACGAGGATGTGCTCGACTGGCTCGAAGGGGAGGAAGCGTATGGATACATCATTGATATGATATTTGCCCAAACGTATGCCAGCGAGTCGCGCCGAGAGATGATGCACTCGGTCGAGGATGCGCTCGACGAAGTGATGTATGACACTCAGTTGAACAGTACGCCGTGGGCATACGATGAAGTAGAGTCGGTGCACAACTACATCGACTTTCGTGATGGAATTGTCCGAAAGGGAGCCTGCCGCGCCCACAAGGGGGAGCGACTGATTGTTCCACTGAATATGTCAGATGGTGTGCTCATCTGTCGTGGCATTGGCAAAGAGGAATGGAACCACTCTTCGGCGCACGGCGCTGGTCGCGCAATGAGCAGGACTGCTGCAAAGGAGCAATACACCGACTCTGACTTCGAGGAGCAGACAGATGGTGTGGTGATGTCAGAAACGCCACTTGATGAGATACCCTTGGCGTATAAGGACTCTGACGAGGTTGAGGCGGCGCTCGGCGAATCAGTGGAGGTTGTTGATAGGATTGAGCCTGTGCTCTCAATTAAGGGTGAGTAGCCACAACACTTAGCAGAGTGTGCGATACTGTGGCGAGCGTTCGAGCCACAACACTTATTACAGTGGCGTCCTTTGTTTGAGATATGGTAGAACTAGAACCATACATCGAAGAAGCGTTGACTCGAATGTACGAAGAGGCTGAGCCGCCCCTCAACTTTCAGGAGGTGCTCGACGACCCTCAGTCGATGGACGAGAATTGGTACGAACAGCACTACCTGTCGGGCGAGCAGCAGCAAGCGATTGTATCAGATATTTCTGAAGAGCATAACCTGAACTCGCTTGAGGAGACGAACCTCTCGATGGAGGCGATTCTCAATTATGGCCCGACAGCTAATCCACACCTCGTTGAATCTGTGGACGCCATCGCAGACGAGCAGTAGACCAAAACACTTATTACAATAGCAAACCACATACTAATTGAATCATGGGAGACCGAAACGTAAACGCAGACGATGGCACCGCTATGGTAACCGTAGAATCGACCTATCGGACCACGGGTGGTGAGAAGACAGAGACATTCACACTTGACGCAGACGAGGTCGAGAACTTGTTAGAGTTGGCGCTCCGCGACTCGCTCGATAATGTCGACGCTCGTGTTATCGCCGATGAGATTCGCGCTCGGTCTATCGAGGAGTAGACCACAACTTTTATTAGGGTAGCACCCTTCTGTTGAGTTGTGATGGAGATGACCAAATTCGGCACGGCTCGCGCCTCGTTCGACCTCACAGACTTCGGCTCGAAGGAGCGGTTCATCGCTCTCCTCCGAGAAGCTGGCCTCACTCAGAACAAGGAGTATGACGGAGATGGGTTCGAGTGGCACGGACTCGGAGAAGAGGTGGCCGTCCACACCTACAACAATCCGATTAGTGGCGAGCATAATAGAAGTGAAGAACTCAGAATAGAGGAAGGGTATGCCTCGTATATTCACATTCTCGGCTCACAGTATCGGGTCGAGGAGGTGTACGAACTCATTGCAGAGGCGGCCACGCATGTGAAGGACGGGTCCAAAACTGAGTGGATTGTGTAATCTCTCTGACAAGAGGGTGCTCGCATTCTCGCACCACCGCATGTCCTCTCTGATAAGAGACATATACAATACTTGTAAGAGACTTGACATACCCTTGTGTGAATGGTGAACCGATACGTTTATATGGGTAGCGCCCTACTATTGTAGTATGATGAAAGCAATCCTCGTGGGAGATGTGCATGGGAATGCCCCCGCCCTCAAACAAGTGATAGCGCAGGAGGGGCTCGACCCAGTATATTTCATCCTTGGCGACATTATTGGGCTCGCCCCCTTCCCCCAGTGGACGCTCGGGCTCGTCCAATCGCTGCCCAACGCTCACATTATTCGTGGGAATCACGACCACGCCGTCTTCGTCGAGGGGGAGGGCCACGTCTCGAACGAGGAGTTGTCGGCCTTCGAGTACGAGTGGAACACGACGCATACGAGCGCGGAGAACCAGCAGTTTGTCAGAGAGTTGTCATCCCTCAAAGATGTGGCGGTCGCCGACCACCAGATACTAATGGCTCATGCTCGCCCAACATTTGCGAACGCCTCTGGATACAAGGTGGGGAATCGCGGCTTGATGAAAGGGGAAGTTCTCGAATTTGCCCCAAAGCTCGCGCCCTCGTATGAGTATGTGATGGTCGGCCACACGCACGAACAGTGGGTCCTCGATTGTTCAACATTTGGACATGACATCACCTTCCTCAATCCTGGCTCACTCGGTTACGAAAATGAGTACCTCACCTTGGATATGGAGACGGGCGTGCACTCGTGTGAGCAGGTGTCATACGATTTGGATGTAGCGCAATACTTGGATGCGTGGGCCTTGCCTGAGGAGTGCCCTCCTGCGAGTGAGTGGTGGTAGGTGCTCGAACACTCGCACCACCGCATGTTCTCTCTGATAAGAGATATGTCTCACACTTGTAATAGTTTTGACATACCCTTGTGCAAATAGTGAACCGAAACCTTTATACTAATGGCGGCCCTCTATTGTAGTATGGAGACGTGCCCAATATGTGGTGACCAGTTCATCGAAGTGAGCGGCCCCTACGACTCGAAGAAGGATGGCTACGAATCATTTAAGATGTACGTGCACGAGACAGAAGAGCTTGGAGGGTTTGTGGAAGTGACTGACTCCTGCATCGAGAATATTGAGTGATACTCGACCAACAGGTGGACTACCCTCTTGACCAACAGGTGGACCACAGCTCACCAGAGAGGGGTATCCCCCACCAGAGTGGAAAAAAGACTTGTAGGAGGGTTGAGAGACTTGGCCCACACCCCTCATATAAGTCTTTCCCCTCATATACACATCACGCTATGGACCACATATCGACTCAGAAATACTATCTCTCGACCAACCCCTACACCCCTCACACAATCAGTAACTCCCAACAGAACCACTATATGCCAATCTGTGGACTACCTCTCGGCCCAGTGGTTGACTTCCCCTCTACCGACCTGTTGACTACCTCTCTACCAACCTGTGGACTACCTCTCTACCAACCTGTGGACTACCTCTCTACCAACCTGTGGACTACCTCTCTACCAACCTGTGGACTACCTCTCCTCCCAGTGTAAAGCTAATTCCCCAAACCCTTATATACCTTCCAACATATTGGTTTACAGGTGGACTACTACTCTACCGACTTGTGGCCTTCCCCTCTCCCAACCTATGGACTCCCTCTCGGCCCAGTGGTGGACTACCCCTCGGCCCAGCATTGCCCCTCTGTTGATATGAGACACGACTCTGTTGATGCGGAGACACACATGATACAAATGGCACACACATTTGGTGACACCGATGATGTATTGATGGTAGTGTATGTATTGTATGTCACCGCAGTAGTCACTCTTCGATTGATGATGTACACATATATTATAAACTACCCCACAAGGAAAAGGAGAACCAGATCTCACACTCCTCTCAATCCTTGTACTAACCGCTACGTGCTCCAAGTATATAAATGTTTCGGTGCGACAAGGATTGGCACACATTTGACCAATATGCTGACTACCTCTCGACCAATATGCTGACTACGACTTGACAGATCAGCGACTACGACTTGACAGATCAGCGACTACGACTTGACAGATCAGCGACTACGACTCGACCAATATGCTGACTACAACTTGTGACAGTGTGCTGACCTGTGTCAAAATGTGAGAACACTGGGTTGTAAAATTGCAGATCAGCGACCTGTGGAATGAACTGTCGTAAGGCTTTAATACTATGACCAGAGTTGCGACCACGCCTCGACCAAGTGAAATAAACTGTCGTAAGACTTTTATGCTATGACCAGAGTTGCGACCACGCCTCGACCAAGTGAAATAAAACGTTGTGAAAGGTCGATACCTTTATGTACCCTTTGATGCGAGCCACAGTATCGTGGCAACGAATAGCATAAATGTCACCACCATCATCTCATCACCCCGACACGTTCGAGGATTGATACATCACTTGGCTGATACTGTCTGTTCTCATACTGGTTGAGCCACGTCTTGAGTGAGCGCACACGTCATACTTTGGTCGACTAGTATATAAGTGTTTTTGTGTGATTGTGTGATAGGTTTTGGGAATCGCATGAGGGGAACGGGTTGGGTGAGGGGAAGGTTTATATAGGAAGAGTTTTGGCCCGGGGCGAGCCTTACCACATATAAGTCTTACGGTCGTGTCAGGTTATTTTATGTCTTCACCGATGTGCGCCCCCGATACGTGGTAGTATGTCACTTCAAACTCCGACCCTTCATTGAACGTGTATGAGTCTCTTACACGTACTGCTGATATTTCACCACGCTCATCTTGCTCATCGATCCACTTTTTAATAGCGTCCCTTTTGCTATCGGCGGCCAACACTTCACTATTGTAATCTATTATGGTATCTTCCCACATTGTATTAGTGTATAGGGGTTGTATTGTCTTAAGTGTTGCGATTCACTCGAAGCGAACGTTCGTGATAGTTGCGTGATAATAGTCATCGTAACTATTATCAGGGTAGTACACTCTCACAGCATCGGAGCCATCTACGTCGATTACGTCAACGACATTATCCGATTCGTCGAAGGTGGCGACACCATCTTGGTGGTGGATTGATAGGACCGTCATTACAGTA
>Ga0209945_1000539_pt1 | contig 13697 bp, 13 predicted proteins | sample SalPonR2_A_D2_MG_FD_185703 | JGI IMG/M metagenome (GOLD analysis project Ga0209945, IMG submission 185703) | Salt pond soil microbial communities from South San Francisco under conditions of wetland restoration - Salt Pond MetaG R2_A_D2_MG... ...
CGTGGTCGTCGACACACAGTGGTCGGTCGTCAATCCGCAGATGACGAGGGTCGTGTAGTTGCCCTCGGCGAGCCACGAACCGAACTCGGTGTCGACGAACGCGCCGTTGACGCGCTTGATGAACTCCCGTTCGTCGTCGCGGGGCTGGAGGTCTGATTTAAAACCGAAGCCGGGAGCATCGCCGCGGAGCGGTGAGTCGGGTTCGGTCGAGTCGTGGCGAACGTGGACGACCGGCAGCCCCTGGTCGCGCCACGCGGCCAGCAGGTCGACCGCCCGCTGTTCGGCCTTGGGGTTGTTTCGCTCGCCCCACTGCGGCTCGTCGAACCCCTGCTGGAAGTCCACCAACACGAGCACCGGCCGATCGTCGTGCGCGAGGCTCATACCGAGGGCACCGGCTCCCCGTCGTCGATGAGCCGCCGCGATTTGGGATGCTCCCGTGAGACGGCGATCGGACACTCGCTGGGGGCTTGGTCGTCGTCCTCAGAGAGCATATACTGGGGCCACTCGCGGTCGCCGTCGACGCCCCAGTCGCCGATGTCGGCGTGGGGACAGACGCCGTCGTAGTCTTCGATCCGGTTCTGGATCACGTCGCGGGCGTGCTGACCCTTCTCGGTGTCGGCCGTGACGTCGAGGGTCTCGAACAGCGCCCGCGGCTGGAAGGTGATTTCGAGGCCGATCGGACAGTAGCGACTCTTGCGGGTCTCATAAAAGGGAGCCCGGCAGGTCGGGAAGATCGGCTCCCCAGCGAAGGAAAACTCCCAGTAGGGGTCGTCGGGGGCGGTCGGGATCTCCTCGGGCCACGGCTCGGGGTCGTGGACGTGGAGGAACTGGAGGATGTGCCAGAGGTGTTCGTGGTAGTCGGCCTCCGAGAAGTCGGCCTCGGGCGGCTTAAAGAACGTCACCAGCGAGGCGGTCTCGCTGTACTCTTGCCACGTGTCGAGATACTCCCCGAGCACTCGCCCCAAATCCAGCAGGGCATCCTTGTCGGTCAGCGACGGCACCACGGCGTACAGCGGTTCCCCGTTTTTGACGGATTCGATGCCGAAATAGCAGGGAAACGGCGATCCGTTCCGTTCGCCGAGCACCCCGTCACGGAACGAGGTCCAGTGATCGGCAACCCAGTCGGGGACTTCCCCGCTTTCGACGCGGCGGGCGAGCGTCTCCTGCTTCAGCAGCCTGCCACTGATCCGGTCTACCATACCAACCGTAGGCAGTCGGTTTTCTTCATCGCTTCGGTCTTCCGGTCGTAGAACGCCGTCGACGGCGGCGAGTCACCTCATAAAAATTAGAGATCAGCAGCCTAATGGGATAGAAACCAAACGCGCGTCAAAAACAGGCACGGATACAGCGTTTGTCAATCTATATTTTACAATCCGAAACAATAAAGTGATGTTTGTGCTCTAAGTTGTTCACTATTTATATTATAGATAAATACTTTAGTATCTTGTTATTCGTTCACAACATGACCAATGGCAACAGAGCAGTCGACGCCGGTCGAAGACGAGCAGATCGGTATCGAAGACGGGTTGATCGCGAACGCACAGGGGGCGGTTGGCGTCGTTCACGCCACCTCGGAGTCGGTCGACGAACGGCTCTCGTTGATCCGGGATGCCGCAAGCACGCAGGTCGATGACATGGAGACCGTCGCCGAGGACGTCACCGACTTGAGCGCGACGATCCAAGAAGTCGCCGCCAGCGCCGACGAGGTGAGCGCGACGACCGAGCGGGCGGCAACAGCAGCGAGCGATGGTCGCGAGGCGACAAGCGAGGCGACCGAAGCGATGGAAGCAGCCTCGGCGGCTACACAACGAGTCGCCGAACGGGTCGAAACCCTCGAATCCCAGATCGACCGCATCAACGAGGTCGTCGACGTGATCGACGAGATCGCCGACCAGACCAACCTGCTCGCGCTGAACGCCTCGATCGAGGCCGCCCGCGCGGGCGAAGAGGGCGCAGGGTTCGCGGTCGTCGCCGACGAGGTCAAGAGCCTCGCCGAGCAGTCTCAGTCCCGCACTGAGGAGATCGAAACCTCGGTCTCGGAGATCCAGTCGGTGACCGAGGAACTGACCGGCGCGCTCGACTCGGCGGTCGAGGCGGTCGAAACCGGGGCCGACGAGGTCGAGACTGCAGAATCCCAGCTCGATATCGTCGACGAGGAGATGGACTCGGCAGCTGTGGGGGTCGGCGAGGTATCGGAAGCCGTCTCGGAGGGCGCCGAAGCGAGCACCCGGGTGGCGAACGTCACCCGGAACACTGCCGATGCGGCCCGCGAGATCGAGTCGTCGGTTACCGAGATCCACGATGAGCGAGCCCAGACGACCGACCTGCTCGGCGAGATCGACGACGCGCTGTCGACCGCCCGTCAGCACCGCGACCGGCGGCTCGACGGGGCCGATACGGTCCCGACGGGGATCGACACCTTCGACACGAGCAACGGGCTGCCAGCCGGCTCCCGGAACGTTATCGTCACCGAAACCGAGGAATCGCCGACCGCCGACAGCGCGGTCGACGAGGCGGTTGCGGGCTTTGCTGCGGCGGCCATCGACGCCGGGTGGGCCGTCTCGCTGTCGCCGACCGCCTCCATGGATCGGTCGACGCTCCAAACCGTTCTACAACGCGAGGCGGGGGTCACCCTCGACGACGCGCTGGCGAGCAACCGGCTGTTCGTCCTCGATCTGTTCGGCTCGTGGCGGCCCGAGGAGAACGTGATCGACGTCACCGAAAGCAGCCTCTCGCGGGCCAACAGTCAGGTCGACGCCAAACGGGACTGCCCTATCGTGATAATCGGTAATATTGCGGGTGAGCTTGACCTAATGGGCGAGGGGGCTGTCAGGGAGAACACCTACGCCAACGACGGCGAGACGCTGAGCGAGGACGATCTCGTGGTGAACGTCGTCGACGAAACCACGGTCCCCCAGCAGCTCCAGTCGTTCTACGTCGGCGCGGCCGACAACACCTGTCGGCTCGACGAGCCCTAAGGGCGCAGCCGAGGGCGCTCCCAAAGTTCGGGAGTCGACGGTGAGTATAAAAGACCGCCAGCCGAAGCCGGATATATGACCGTCCTCACGCCGTTCGATGGCTCGAAACTGGCCAAGACAGCCCTGAAACGGGCCGAGACGTTCGCCGACAGCCGCGACGAGGAGAGCGTCGCTCTGACGGTGTTCCCTGACGATGCGGGGTTCGCCGTCGAGCGGGGGTGGGTCCCCTCCGAGGCGGCCTACGACCCCAAAGCGTTGTGCGAACAGTTCGAACAGCAGGTGGAGGAGCTCTCCCCGGCAACGAGCTTTCGCTGCGAGCAGCCCGCCGACAGCGAGGTGCTGACCGCCACCGCGACCGACGATATCACGCGGACGATCCGGGAGGTCGCCGCCGAACTCGACGTTTCGGTGATCTTCATCGGCACCGAAAACGCAGGGCGCATCTCGACGCCAGTAACGAGCGTCGGCAGCCCGCTGTCGAAGGACCCACAGTACGACGTTCATATCGTCCGTCACACCGAGTAGCCCGGTGACGGCCCGCTCATCGAGTGCTGTCGGCCACGACAGCCACAGTTTTCACTGCGTGAGAAGGTACTGTACTCATTAGTATACGCCGCCTAATATACAGCTATGAAATATCTCGTGGCAACTGACGGCTCGGCAGTCAGCGATAGAGCGATCGAACACGCCGCCATCGAGTCGACCGCATGGGATGCGCCGCTCGAAATCGTCCACGTGCTCACACCCGAGCCGAAACTGGTCGACGGCAGCCTCGTGATTCCGGGCAGCGAGACGGCCGTCGACCACGGGACACGGGTGCTGTCGGAGGCCGAACGATTGGCCGAGACGGCCGCCGAGAGACGCGAGGCGAGTATCGAAACGTCGACCGAACTGCTGGCCGGCCAGCCCGCCGACAGGATCACGGCCTACGCCGCCGAACACGGGTTCGACGCGATCTATGTCGGCCACCACGGCGAGGCCGACGACGCCTCGAACCGGGTCGGCAGCGTCGCCAAGAGCGTCCTCGATAAGACCACTGTCCCCGTAACGATCGTCAAATAACGGGGGAAACGGGCGGTTCGTTGTGGATCGATAAGTAATCAGGAGCTACTGCGCGACGAATACGTCCCGCGAGTCAGTCGAGTCAGTCGAGTCGCATCGCGGCATCCCGGTCGACCAGCGGGTCGGCGTTCGTTGTCGGCAGAGTGACCACGTCCTCCGGGCGAAGGGTGTACTCCCGGCCGTCGACACCGAAGATCTCGCCGACGTTCTTCGTGATTCGGACCGTGGTTCGGTCCTCGCCGCCGTCAGTCGACGCGACATCGGAGTCGTCGACTTGGTCCGGATTCGTGTCAGTTGGCCTCGGACCGGCGTCGACTGGCTCCGCGTCACCGCCAGCCGACGCCGTCGTCGGTGGCTGGTCGGTGGCATCGCCCACAGGAGCGTCAGTTGGCACGTCGGCGGCCGTCCTGCCGTTGGTCGACGTTCCCAACACCGCGTCGGGCTCCGGCTCGGCGTCGGGTGGCGGAATCTCATCGGGTGAGGGGTCGGTCGGTGTCGGCTCAGCCTCGCTTGTATCCGGAGTGTCGGCGACCGCCTCGGCGGCGTGGTCGGCTTGGCTAGTCTGTTCGGTTGTCGACTCCGATCCGCTACCCATCGCGTCGGCGAGCAGCCCGTCGGTGGAGGAGTCGGATGCGGCCTTTGGCTCGTCGACTCGCTCGGTCGGCGATGGCGGCGGGGTCGGCTCCGCGTCGGCCACGGCCTCACCGGCCTGCTCGGCGGACTCACTGTTGCCCGACAGGACATCGAGGACAGCGTGTTTGTTTTGTTCGATGCGGTCGACCAAGTCCTCGAAGAGGCCCCGTTCCTCGGTGGTCATCCCTTCGTCGTCGACCGGCATCTCCGCGGCGGCAAACGAGGCGAGTTTGACGACTTTGCCGACGCGGCGTTCATACACGGCTTCGGCGACCTCCTCGGCGGTTTCGAGTTCGTCCGACAGCCGTCTGACTTCGTTGTCCGAGAAGGGATCGTCGACCTGTTTGGCGCGGCGGTCCCGGCTCGCCTTGAGGTCCTGCAAGTAGGCCGCGACGTCTTCGTAGAAGGAATCGCGCAGCTGCTGGAGGCTGTCCTTGCGGCGTTCCTTCGATTGGACTGTCCGAAGCTCGTCGAGTTTCATACTTTTTCGGCCTCGCCGCGCGCCATGAGGAAGACGCCGACGTACTCTGCTACTGTGTGTGTTCCCGGCTCCAACTTAGTTATATCGCCCGCGAGATCGACCCGCCGCGGCTCGTCGGTTGTAATCTCGATCTCCCGGCCGCGGAATCGGTCCGGCACCGCGTCGACCAGTGGATCGAACGCATCGAGCTCGTCGCGGTCGATCGGTGTGACAACCAGCCCGCTGCCGCCGTGGAGCGTCTTCGGCAGCCGAATGAGTCTGTGGGTGTCGGTAGTAACGGGTTCGTCAATCGGCGCTGTTTGGGTCTCGATGACCCGCTCGACAAGCGTATCTTTGAGCAGTCGGATGCCGGGACCGCCTGCTTCCATATTGCCTTCGGGGATCGCATCGGGGTTCGCCTGCAGCGAGCCCAGAATCGTCTCCGCGCGGCCGTCACCGATACCGTCGATCTCGGTGAGGCGGGCGAGCGCTTCGTCGTCGTTCATCTCCCGGAGTTCGTCGGCGAGGTCGACCATCTCCCGGTGGACTCTGCGTCCCCAGCCGCCCTCCGTCTGTAACATCCGCTGATTGGTGGCTCCCGGCGAGACGATCCGAATGAGGCCATCCGTGTCGAGCCCGTTGGCCAGCACGTAGTCGACGACCTCGCGCCGCGCATCGCTGTCGAGGTTTCGAATCTCGTCGTCCCGCACGTGGACGTGGTACCCCCGCCCGCCGGAGAAAACGACACTCACGTCGTCGAAACCGAAATCGTCCTCGACGAACGTCAGCAGGCGGTAGAGCGCGTCCTTACAGGCGGCCAGCATCTCGGCGTAGGTCGACTCGTCGGGGTCGATGCTGGGGAGGTGGTCGGCATCGAGATCGAACACGAGGTCCGCGCCCTGCCATCCCTTCTGGGACATCGTACTCGCGGAGGGATCGACGTAGTGGGCAGCCGAAAAGTAGGCGTGCCGCGGGGCCTCGCGGGCCAGAAAGTCGTCGACGTCGCCCAGATCGAGCTGCGACTGGTGGCGAACCATCGTCGTGCCCGTTCCGGGCGTCCACGGGATGTGGCCCCACTCGCGTTCGTTGGCTGCGGGCGGGAGCGCAACCGTCGACCCCCGGTAGTAGTCGCCGAAACGGTCTTGGAGGTACTCACGGGTGCGGTCGTCCATTCGACTCTTGGTTATGCAGAGGCTACTAAAGTCGTTGCCGTTTGCTCGCCCCGCAGGAGCCCGGACCGAGCGTTGACACCGACTGGCAACCAACCGACCGTAGCCGAAAACTGAGTGTTGAACAAGCCGAATGAACACTTACACGCCGGTTCGTGGATGGGTGAGGTGTAGTTCTATGACAGTCGAAACCCTCCATGACAAGTTCGTCTACGAACTCCAGCAGGTGTACTACATCGAAACCGAACTGGTCGACGTCCTCGACGAAATGGTCGAGAGCACGGCTGACAAGACGATCAGCGAGGGGTTCGAAACCCACCAACGGGAGACCGCCGAGCAGGCCCGGCGGCTCGAAAGCGTCTTCGACGCCCTCGGCGAGCCGACCGAACTGCGGCAGTGTCAGGCCCTCGGTGGCCTCATCGAGGACCGACAGGCGTTCCTTGATACTGCGGCCGAGGATACGGACCTGATCGACCTCTACAACGTCGGCGCAGGGGTGAAAGTCGAGCGACTAGAGATCTCTGCTTACGAGGGACTGCTGATCCACGCCGACAGGCTGGATCTCCCGAACGAAGTCACCGAGCCACTCGAAGAGAACCTCGATGGGGAGGAGACAACGCTCAAGGAACTCAACGGAACGATGACCGGCTCGACCAGTCAACAGCTGTTCGGTCGACTAATGGGCTGATCCGAGCCGAACGTCCCCAAGAACCCCGTCATCACTCGATCCGAGAGGCTCCCGCGGTGAATCAACTCGTTTTCCGTTTCTTTCAATGTGATCACCCTTTTACTCCGTCGTCCGAAACGAACGGGTAACACAGACGATGGAACATCAGTGGCTGATAGATCGCGTCGACGATGTCATCGTCAACCGGTCGAAAACGGTTATTGTCGTCTTTCTGCTCGTTACTGCCGTGTTCGTCGGCGGGCTCGGAAGCATCTCCTCCGAGAGCGGCCAACAGCAGTTCATCGAGGATCTGCCCTCGTTTCAGGCGATCGAGGATATCAACGAGGATTTCGGGAGTAGCTTCTCCGAGGAGACCACGAGCACGACCCTGATACAGGAGTCGACCAACGTGTTGTCGAAATCGGCGCTGACCGATATGCTCGAAACCCGAAACCGGATACAAGATACCGGAGCCTTGCGCGTCAGCGAGACGTCGACGGCAGCCGAGACTGTCGCGACGACGCTCGATCCCGAGGCGTCGACACCCGAACAGCAGCTCCGGGCCGTCGAGCGGGCAACACCGACCGAGATCGACGAGGCGGTGCGGCAGGCCGACAAGGCGAACCCCGACTTCAGTTCGCAGTTGAGCGACGACTTCAACCGACAGTCCGCGTCGGCCTCGGCGACACAGGGGAGTGTCACCCACCGGGCAGGTCCCGGCGAGGGCGCGTCGGCCGGGCCGGGTGGGGCCTCGGAGTATCCGCCAAACAAAGAGGAGCGAATGGAGCGACTGGTCACCGACGACAGTTCGGCGATCTGGGTGCAGGGAACCCCGCCGGATACCACCGGCATCACGACTACTGTGGTGCTGCCCTCGGCGTTCGTGTTGATCGTGCTGTTTTTGATCGTCGCCTACCGGGATCTCGTCGACGTCCTCATCGGGCTGCTTGCGATCGTGATAACGCTGATCTGGACGTTCGGGTTTATCGGCTTTGTGGGGATTCCGTTCGCCGTGCTGTTGATCGCGGTGCCGCCGATCCTCATTGCGATCGGCATCGACTTCGGGATCCACTCGATCAACCGGTATCGTGAAGAGCGCGTCACGGGGAAGGGGATTTCCGAGTCGATGACGCTGACGACCGATCAGGTGAGCGTCGCCTTCTTCATTGTCGTCGGCACCTCCGCGATCGGCTTCCTCTCGAACGTCGTGAGTGCGTTCCCGCCGACCCAGGATTTCGGGATCGTCGCCGCCGCAGGGATCGTCTTCACGTTCCTCATTTTCGGCGTTTTCGTCCCCGCCCTGAAAGTGACTGTCGACCGCGCCCGCGAGAAGTACCCGATCCCGACGTTTTCGGAGGCCCCCTTCGGCTCCGACCAGTCGCCACTGGGGCGACTGCTGGCAGTCGGCGTCACGGTCTCGAAACGCGGGCCAGTCGTCTTTTTGTTGCTCGCACTGGTGCTTACGGCGGGCGCTGGCGTCTACGCAACGGATGTGGGGACCGGATTCAGTCCCGACGACTTCAATCCGGATGCCGAGACACCGGAGTATCTCCAGTATCTCCCCGAATCGATCCGTCCACCGGCGGAGTTCGACTACGTCCGACTCAACGACTATCTCGACGAGCGGTTCGAGCAGGACGGGCAGGTCCAGATGTATATCGAGGGCGATATGCGACGGGATACGGCGCTCGAAGGGATTCATCGGGCGGGTGAGGATCCACCGCCGACGTTCAGTGGTGATGCCCGGCAGGCCGAAACCCAAAGCATCATTAGGCTCATTGAGTCACGTGCCGAACGGGACCCCGAGTTCAGGGCGCTCGTCGACCGCAACGACCGCAACGGCAACCGAATTCCCGACCGGAACCTCCCGCGGATCTACGACGAACTCGGCGAAGACAGTGTGAACGGCTTCCTCGATGAGGACCGCCGGAGTACACGGGTCCTGTACACCGTCGACGGCGATGCCGACGACGATGTCGTCACCGATGAGGCCTACAGCCTCTCGGAGAACTTCCGGGCCAACGCCCAGCCGACCGGTTCAAACGTCATCTTCGACGAGGCTATCTCGCTGGTCTTCGAGTCGGTCATCCAGAGTCTCGTGTTGACGCTTGTCGGCGCGGCCCTGTTCCTTGTGGCCGCCTACTGGGTGATCGAAGGGTCGCCCTCGTTGGGCGTCGTCAACGTGATTCCGATCATCGTGACCGTCGTCGCGCTGGTCGCCTCGATGCGTGCCATCAATATCAGTTTCAACGCGATCAACGGGACGATCCTCGCCATCGCGGTCGGTATCGGGATCGACTACTCGGTCCACGTTGTCCACCGGTTCGCCGATGAATACGCCGAACGGGGACTCTATCCGGCCCTCCAGCGGACGGTCGTCGGCACCGGCGGCGCGCTGACCGGTAGTATGCTGACGACCGTCTTCGGGATCGGCGTGCTCGTGCTCGCGCTCAACCCCGCACTCGGCGCGTTCGGTGCGCTGATGTCGCTGAGCGTCCTGTACGCCTACCTCTCGTCGCTGTTCGTCCTCCCGTCGGTGATCGTCCTCTGGGCCCGTCTTCGAGGGGATACGACCGCGGGGCTTCCGCTTGTCGACGCAGTCAGCGAGAGGCTCTTCGGGCAGCAAGCCTCGACTGCCCCCTCGCGTGGCGACGACTGACGTGGGAGCGTAAGACTAACCATCCACCGTGGGAATCACTCTGTATGGATTGGCCACACGATCCCGATGGCGAACAGGGAAGCGAGGGTGGACGCCAGTACGGCCACGCGGTAATCGCAAAGAAAGTCGACGAAGAGGGCGACTTCCCGCTGGACCGCGACAGTTTCGTCGCGGAGTACGGTGACGATCCGATCCGCATTGATCACGAAACGGTCGTCCCGCTTCGGGAGATCTTCGACAACGTCGAAGAGTCGTCGTTCGAGGATATCGTCGAGATGCACCAGGCGGTCGGCCGGGCAATGCGCCGCAGCGGCCAATGGTTCTACGAGGGTGCCGATCAGTTCAGCCGAACGCGATAGTTGCGCTACAGGCGACCCAACCTTCCTTCTTGGTTCGACGTTCTCTTAATGGTTCTGCAGGTGGCTTTTAGCCAACTGCGGCTAACAGGTGTGTATGCGCAATGGTATCACAGTTCGTGACGTGATGAATCGAGAGTTCGTCGGTGTCAGCGAGTCCGACGGGCTCGTTGAGGCCGCCGAGCTAATGGGATCGGAGCCGACCGAGGCGGTCGTGGTAGTCCGCGGCTCGGAGCCCATCGGGAGCCTCTCGACGGCGACGGCGTTGGCCGCGATGTTGGATGGCGATCCAGGAGACCGGACGGTCGGCGACGTGATGGAGCCACCGGTGCCGGCGATCAGTCCCGAGGCCTCGCTGGCCGACGCGACCCGGCAGCTTATCGCGCGGGGGACGACCCATCTGCTGGTCGTCGACGACGACGATATAGTGGGTCTACTAACCGAACGCGACGTGTTGGCCGCCACTGAGACGGCCGAGGCTCCTACGACTGCCACCCCGGCGACCGGAACCGGGACGACCGAATCGGCCGAGGGCGGTGTGGAAATCGAAGCCGGGGGAGCATCCGAGGAGTCGGTTCAGGGGATCTGTGAGGGCTGTGGCTCATTGACGCCGGAGCTGTCGACCGTCAACGGACAGGTGGTCTGTCCGGACTGCCGAGCCTACTGATGGATATCAGCCAGCCAACACTCTCGGATGTCGAGTCGCTCGTCGACTGCTGGGTTGAGCTGGCGGCCGACCAGCGGCAGTACGGCTCGCGGCTGCTAACCGAGGAAAACCGCGAGGCGGTAAGCAATGCCATCGCCCAGCACATCGTTACCGACGGCCTACTGGTTGCCGAAGCCGACGAGACGCTCGGATTCGTGATGTATCACGTCGAGGACGGTCGCTACCAGCAAGACCAAACAACGGGCGTGATCCTCAATCTCTACGTCCGGCCCGACGTGCGTGACGACGGCATTGGCAGTCAGCTGCTCGAAGCCGCCGAAGCGGAGCTCGCCGAGGCGGGCGTCGACACCGTCACCCTCGAAGTGCTGGCGGCCAACGACGCCGCCCGGCGGTTCTACTCACGGCACGGCTACCGGGACCACCGCATCGAGTTGGCAAAGCGGATCGAAAACGATACACACTCAAAGGGGGACCCGTAATCGACAGATACGCGCTAGGAGAGCATGGGGGGTTCATGCACTCGACTTGTAATCGAGACTTCCGGGGTTCAAATCCCCGTCCTAGCTTCTCTCGACTGACTTACTCCAGGAACCGACGCTCCCGTTTTTAAATACACCGCTGTGACTCCCAGTCAGTCGCCTATAAAAATTCGGTGGTGGGTGTGAGTCGACAGGCCAATAAAGCCCAGTTAGGCTCTGGCTAACTAGGTGATCGCCTGCGGCGAAGCGCTCTACGAGAGCTGCTTGATGTTGTCGACGACGGCATCGGCGAACTCGCTGGTGGCGAGTTTTTCGCCGCCCTCGATCTGTCGGTGCAGGTCGTAGGTGACCGTCCGGTCGACGATCGTCTGCTCGACGGCATCACGGACGAGCTGTGCGGCCTCGTCCCAACCGAGGTAGTCGAGCATCTCGCGGCCCGAGAGGATCATCGCGGTCGGGTTGACCTTGTCCTCGCCCGCGTACTTGGGTGCGCTGCCGTGGACCGGCTCGGCCAGACAGCGGCCGTGGCCGAAGTTGGTGCCCGGCGCGATGCCGAGACCGCCGATCTGCGCGCCAGCAGCGTCGGACATATAGTCGCCGTTGAGGTTCATCGTGGCGATGACGTCGTACTCGTCGGTCCGGGTGAGGATCTGCTGGAGCATGTTGTCGGCGATGCGGTCTTGGACGACTACGGTGCCCTCGGGCTGTTCGCCGTCGTGCTCCTCCCAGAGTTCGTCCTCGGTGAGGACGTCCTCGCCGTACTCCTCTTCGGCGAGTTCGTAGCCCCAGTCACGGAACGCGCCCTCGGTGAACTTCATGATGTTCCCTTTGTGGACGAGCGTGACCGTCGGGCGGTCGTTGGCGATGGCGTAATCGATGGCCTCGCGGATGAGTCGCTTCGAGCCGAACTCGGTGATCGGCTTGACGCCGATGCCGACTGGACCGTCGTGGATCGTCGAATCAAAGCCCATCTCGTCTTCGACGAACTCCTTGACCTCTTGGACCTCGTCGGTGCCGGCTTCCCACTCGATGCCGGCGTAGACGTCTTCGGTGTTCTCCCGGAACGTGACCATGTCCATCGCACCCGGATCCTTGACCGGCGACGGCACGCCGTCGAGGTGGTAGGTCGGCCGGACGTTGGCGTAGAGGTCGAGCTTTTTCCGGAGCGCGACGTTCAGCGAGCGGAAGCCAGCGCCGACGGGGGTCGTCAGTGGGCCCTTGATGGCGACGCGGTGTTCGCGGATGGCGTCGACGGTCTCCTGTGGGAGGTTCTCGTCGTACTTATCGCGCGCGGAGCCACCGGCGTACAGTCGCATCCATGCGATCGAGCGACCGGTCGCCTCGGCGGCGGCGTCCAGCACTTTCTGGGCTGCAGGGCCGACATCCGAGCCGATCCCGTCACCGTAAATAATCGGAATGATTGGCGTCTCCGGAACGTTCAGCTCCCCGGTTTCCTCGTCGGCAAGCGTGATCTGCTCGCCCTCTTCGGGGACATCGATCTGATCGTAGCTCATAGACGTTCACGGATTTTCAGGGGATGGTAAAAGTCCTGCCGTTATCCGTGTCAGCAGCATAATTACGAGTAATCCTTTAAAAAAATGGGTTGTTTATGTATATATCTCGTAATAATACTACGTGTGAGTTCTTCTATCAGTAACCGGTCCGAACAACGTTGGAACTGCCAAATAAATATTATTTATAATAATTTGAGCCAAGTGGTTAAGTTAATCCGTAGTAAAATTCACCAACTATGACCGTATCAGCAGCCGAGTCACCCTGTGCCGACGACGGGATCTACCGGACGATGTTCGACCCCTCGGCACAGCACCCCTGTGCGGCGGTCGTCGAAGCCATCGAAACAGCGACTGGCGGCACCAAGACGCAGGCTGTGCTCGCGGACAGCATCGACCCCGACACGTTGACCCAGTTGTATCGGGACGATGGTAACGACGGGTGGATGCTGAATTTCGACCACGATAGGTTGGAGATCACTCTCTGGGGCACTGGTCGGATCCACGTCGACTGTGTGCCGACAGCACCTACCACGCGTTAATACCGAACACCTCGCCGGTTGGCGGTCGGAACCTCTTTGCGAGCGACCTGCCATAGAAGCACGTATGAGCAGCGAACCGCTGGATGCTGACACAGTCGACAGCTACCGCGAGGCCGGCGCACTCCTCGTCGAGACGATGAACGAGGCACGGGAGATGATCGAACCCGGCGTCACGCAGCTCGAAGTCGCCGAATACGCCGAAGACGCGATCCGCGAGGCCGGAGCCGGGCTAGCCTTCCCGGTCAACATCTCGGTCGACGAGGCGGCCTCACACGCGACGCCCGCCCGCGATGATGACACCGAGTTCGGCGAGGAGATGATCTGTCTGGATATCGGTGTTCACGTCGACGGCTACATTGCTGACGCCGCAGTGACGGTCGATTACACTGGCAACACGGAACTCGTCGAGGCCTCGGAACAGGCCCTCGAAGCCGCTGTCGACGCCGTAGAACCGGGTGTCGAAGTCGGGGCGATCGGCGCGGAGATCGAGTCGGTCATCGAGGGCTACGGCTAC
>Ga0209945_1000540_pt1 | contig 13683 bp, 15 predicted proteins | sample SalPonR2_A_D2_MG_FD_185703 | JGI IMG/M metagenome (GOLD analysis project Ga0209945, IMG submission 185703) | Salt pond soil microbial communities from South San Francisco under conditions of wetland restoration - Salt Pond MetaG R2_A_D2_MG... ...
CGACTGGCACGACCCCTGCGGCCAGCAGGTGGTCGTGCCAGTCGAGCGTGTCGTAGGCGCTGTCACCGACCATCCAGATCGGCTTGGCGACGGCGAGCGCGTCACGCGTGACGCGCATCGCCGTCTCCTCTGGGGCTTGTTTACTCCCTGTGAACTCCGCCACGATCGGGATCTTTTGCCCAGCCGAGACGATTGTACAGCCGTAGCCGTGGTAGTACTCGTCGTCAGTTGGATCGTAGCACTTCGAGGCGTCTCGATCGGCGGGCATCGCCCTCACGCCAGTTGAATCGATGCAGTAGGTCAAGTCGAGCAGGCCGCGGCGGGCGGCCTGCTCGACGAGCTGGTTGAACATCCTGTTAATGACGTTTTCAAGATCGGTAAGGAAGCGATCGACCGCGTCTCTCGACGGCGGTCGATCGAACCCACAGCTCAGCCATACAACCGTGTTCCAACGTTCTCGTTCAACGAGACGAATGTCGTACATATTCTTGTAGTAGCAGTGGAGAAAGCTACGCATCAGCTCTGGTGGCTCGTGGTCTCGTGTTCGCCCCGTCTCCGCCGGGGCGAATACATCGAACTCTTCGAGAAACTCGAAGGAGGGGTGCTCGAACAGCGCTAACGTCTCGCTCTCCACGACATTGAAGGACGAGTCTACCGAAGAATCAGCCTACAAGGTCGCTGAATCCGTCTACCTCAGCATTCACTCTGCTCTTTGATGTGTTACTTATTCTATGATACTCTCATACCCTGTACTGGAATGTTTCAGGTTATTACAAAGCGGGAGTGTATGGTGCTTCATGCTCGTTGGGATCGCCGCAGCCATATGTATCGGGAGCGCAGTGGGCATCTTGGCTATCAGTGCGACGGTCACTCACCGATACAACGAACCAGGGGCTGCGTGGTTCACAGGATATACCACGCTGGTCGGAGTCAGTCTTGGACTTGTCAGTGTCGGCATCCTCACCGGTATTATCCCGGTAACTGACTTCACAGGTTTGGTCGGGAGGTGGCTGGCACTTGTCTGGATACTCCCCGCTGCGTTGTGGGCTATGTTTGCACTTCGGTACACGGGGCGGTTCGTCCCGCTTTCGCTCAAAACGAGTGCTCTGATCGCGTTTCCGCTTCTCGGCTTTATTCTACAGGGGATACTAACCGGAGTACCAGTAGTGCCAACGGAGGTTCTTGGGCTCGTTGGAATTATCACCCGTTATTACGCAGTGACGCTGGCTGTGGCCGGGATTGTGCTAGTGGTGCGAACGACACGTCGGTATGCCCACCTAACAGCGTGGCAAGGAATTGCCTTTGCTGTGGCACCAGCGGCGATGTGGCTGTTCTGGAGCAATATTCCGTATATCGCTCAACTTGGTCAAGCAGCGGGAGGGGCCGCCTATGTGCTTGGATCCCTCGGCGCAGTGTGTGGTTTCGGACTCGCAGTGTTCCGGTTCGACGCGTTCGAAAGATCTCCTGCCGTAGGCGTCGTCGGCGAACGAGATGTCGTCAACGAGACAGACGATCTGGTGATAGTTGCGGATGACGAGCACCGGGTGGTACGGGCAAATGAGAGTGCGCGAACTGTTTCGGGCGGCCCCGATCCGTCTACCGGCGTCGTTACTGTTGAAGATATGATGGGGGAGAATGTAGACAGCCTGCGAGCAACTGAGACAGTTGAATTCGATGTTGAGGGTGCGTCAGCGAAGTATGATCCGCAGGTGTCGATAGTGCTTGACCAGCATGACCAGCAACTGGGTACTGTGGTCAGCCTCCGGGAAGTGACCGAACGAGAACTTCGCAAGGAGCGACTCGCAGTTCTGAACAGAGTTCTACGGCACAATCTGCGCAATCAGCTTGATGTCGTCAACGCCCATCTTGAGGTCATCGACAACAACTACACCGACGCCGCAACTGAGGCAACCGATCGCATCGCAAATATGAGTGATCGCGCACGGACAATTGATCGGGTGCTCTCAGAGACGCGCGAAAACGTCGACATCGATGTCGCTGAACTGCTTCGCGACACTATTGCCGCTTACGACTCCCCAATTGCGGTTGAAGCGCCTGATTCGCTGATGATAACGACTGACTACGCCGCCCTCAAAGCGGCTGTAGAAAGTGCCGTCGACAATGCGGTCACACACGCTACGAACGTAACCATTTCTCTCCGGCAAACTCCTGATGGATGTGAGATTTGGGTCGACGACGACGGCCCAGGGATTCCCGAGTCAGAGCTGTCTGCGCTCGAAACCGGGACCGAGACAGCACTACAACACGGAACCGGAATGGGATTGTGGCAACTTAGCTGGGCCGCACGCACACTTGACGGTAACGTATCCTTCGACACGTCAGAAGGCACTACTGTCACAATTACTGTCCCTGACGCATCTTCAATGGGTGAGTCAGAGACAACTATTTAATAGACAAATTTAGTGGGCGGGGTGTTCAGCGTCGTAAAGATGAAACAAAAGGAGGTGATATGCTGACTTTATGTTCTGTGTCTCGCACATTACTACTGGCGGCTGCCGGGTAGTTCGTCAAGCTGGGGCTGCATGCAGTCCTGAATGTAGCCCCTTGTTCACCGAGAATGAGGGTCGCTATGCTCAATCAGTACGACCTCGGTACGTTCCGGTGGTGAGGATATGATATCCAAATTGCGTGTATCCGACTTTTGTAGGTGATTACGAACTCTGAGCTTTATTATATCTGTGCCACGAATCAGTAGGTTGGGCTACGCGGCGCGTTTCAGTATCTGCGGCACGATCATAACTCCGATGGCGGCAAGTGCAAGTGCGAACAGACGCGCCACTCCACTGAACACGGTGAACCCAATCACCGCGACGATTACTGCCTGGATAACTGGAATTCCGTAGTGAAATACCGGGCGTTCAAATATGGAAGGCATCGCTTTATATATGAAACTTCCCGAATATAGTAGTTACTCAGATAAATTAATGTCATCTCAACAATATTCTACACAAGAAACACCGATTGTAAGCAGTAGATGCATACCGATCGGCGAAAGGGAATCCGGAGGGACCCCGAGCCGTTCAGAAATCTCCGTTTCAACCTTCCGCAACATAACTGGGCGGTCGTTCAGATAGCGACGCCGTACTGTTCGTTTCGCTCGACGAGGGCGTACCCCTGAGCTTCGAGCGCTTCGTCCCGGTACCGTTTCGCGACGATTCGTTGCGGAATGCGCCGAAGGCCGAATCGCCGATCCGCCGAGTACTCGTACTCGACGATGGTCCCGTCATCCCGCGTGTCGACGGTGACCACGTACGTCGACCACGGCTGGCCGCCCACCGTGAGTTCCAACTCGATCCGACGTCCGCCGTCAGGCGTGCGATCCGTCCGTCTCTCGACGGTCACCTCGACCGACTGCAAGCCGAACAGATACGAGATTCGGTACGTAACGCTCCCATCTCCAGGAAGAACCTCGTCAGCGATACCCCACTGAAACACGAGGATCGGCGGTGTCGCCCCTGTGAACGACTCGGCGACGGAGTCGGCGGCTTCGTCGGTTCGAAGACGGACGGTCCCGCGTGATTCGATAATCGGGGCACGTGCGACGACGATCAGCAGTCCCCCGACGACGACTGCGGGTACCAGCGATGTCGCGACGAACGTGCCGAGGAATCCTGCCATGGCGAGTACGACGATCAGCGCACTCAGTGGGCGTTCACGTCTGAGGTATCGCTTCGCGACGACGCGTGCCTGCCGTGGCCGGTCGACGGATCGCGTGGAGGGCATCAACGAAACGAAGGCGTGGCGGTCAATTAGTGGTGTTGGAATCTTCTCCGCCGGCTTGACAACCGAATCGATCCGTGTGAACCCCCAGATACTGACGAGTCGCGTCCACGGATGCCGGCGGGGGTCACTACGCCGGCTGGAAGCGGCGTGAAACGTAGAGTAAAATAACTCCGAACGTCGCAGTCACGACCGCCTCCGGAGTGATGGTAGGCGGACAAGACTCGCCGGCTTCGCAAACCCGTAAACTGCCGACGACCTCGGTAACGACGAGAAACGCCCCACCGAGTAGCGGTATCGCCCGGGAGGGCCTGCCCAGATACGCTTGGAGTCGAGGGACGACGTCCGTACTCACACGATGTCGCTACACGGCTACGACAGTTCAAGATCAACAGCCGGTTGCACTCTCCACGCAGCGACGACCATACTGGTCGTCACGAACGAGATCTGAGCAGTTCACCGGCACGTTCAGGATCCGGAACGAATGCGATAGACGACCTCGATTCCTGCGCGGACTCACCGTCCGTAGAGTTGGAAATCCGATCGAAAAACACCGTCCCGGCGTCCAGCCAGAGCGGGCTGCCGAACAGCCCACGCTCGACCGAGACGTTCCGGACGCAGTCGTACGACGCCGACCACTGTGGTCGTCCGAGGTATCGGTCATACGCCACCACCTCGGACTCGTAAAATTCGTATTCGACGCCACCGAGCGCCAACAGCATATGTACCGCACTCGTAGCCGAAAGAGCTCCAACCAGACCAAAGAGAATAGCGGCCAAGGCCGCGGACACGAGGACAGCACCGTCGAAAAGAGCAAGCACGGCGACGAGCATCACCCCCGCTATACCCATCCGGATCATGAACTGTCTCCAGTGGCCGAAGCGGTTGTCGACGACACCGCCGGTCGTCAGCGCGTTCACCACCCCTGCGGCGAGGATCGACGCGCGAACCGGCGCCATCGTCTTCCGCGGCTCTCCGTCCGGAATTGAGGGCGGAGACGGGACGGGCGCGCCCCCGTTCGGTTCGGGTTCGGATTGCTCCCGGGATATCGTTCCATCATCGGGGTCGGACGTCGAATCCGTTCGCCAGTCGTCAGGTCGAGCACGCGACGCGTACCAACCGTACGCAAACCGCGACACGATCAGCACGGACGCCGAAACCGTCATGCCGGCGCGTGTTATATCCAAGCCCTCCGCCGAGAGGGTCGCGAGCGTCCACTTCGAGGCGAGCCACAACAACCCACCGTAGACGGCGAATATCAGCACCCGTTTTCGGGGGGTGACCGCCGAGGCGGAGGTGACTTCGTATCCTCCCGAAGCCACGTACGCCCGCAGCACCAGCCACGATTTCGCCGCCGCCGCGACGAGTCCCCCGCCGAGTAAAAGCGGTGCGACCGGAGAACGCCACAGTTCTCCGGGAACATCGACGGCTGCGACGTACGCCGTCGTGCTCGCCGACAAGACGAGTACGAACGCCGCTCCCCAGACCCCAGGAACGTTTCGCAGGTAGACGCCCGGAAGGCGGTCGATAACGGTGATCGATCCGCGCTTGTGGGCTAGAAGCCGGAATGGGCGCTGAAATAGGGTCGAACGACGATCAGTTACGGGCCGCGAGAACAACTGTTGTGCCGTTACCCGAAGCGTCAGAAAGAGAAGATCGATCCAGTACAGCACGGCGACGGCTAGCAGCGAGAGGTGCCCGTACAGTAGGACGAGTGCTGCGGCGACGGTCTCGACACAAACTGTGCCCAGGAGTATCCTCCGATCCCCGATCAGACGCATGGATTCCGTAATCCGGGACGCTCGAAGTCGCGTACTGATCCGCTTCGGTGGGCGACATGTCGGTCAAGCGTACCGCCCAACCCCGGTCGAACGCACGAGCGCGTGGCGGTATCGGTACCCAAATACGCACCGAGAGACGCGTCGGCCGTGAACGGGGTCACCAACCCCGTGGCCGGGGGATGAAGCGATGCCGCGATACTGTACAGCCAGCCGGGGGTGACGGACGCTACCGGTGACGTGTGCATGTCCCGCACAGACGGTCATGAATCGACGACATAGAATAAGCACAGCGGGCGTGTTTCGCGCCCCGAAACGCGGTATCGTTCGATCGACCGGACCGCAGCGGTACCTCTAGCCCGGTTCGGCCCCGGTTTCTCGCGTGGAAACGGGAACCCACATTTATTCACTGTCAGCCGGACGTTCGAGTATGGTCACCGCCGGCCAGGACCCCGCCCGCTCGAGCGGCGCGCAGACACGGACTGCTATCGTATTCGTCGCCACTGGTGGGCGAGGCAGGACACCCAGTACGTCAGCGACGTTGTCGATAGCTCGGGAGCGGTCCTGACTGATGGTGGCCGACAGCTTGACTCTCATCATCAACTGGTCGGAAGCGCTGTCACGGAAGCAGCAATCCATGGTTCACGGGGCGCTCTGGTTCGCCGTCGTTTCGCCGACGGCGTTTCTGCTCACCGAGAGGGCTAGTATCGAAGCACTCTCGGTCGGGGCGATAAGTGGCGTCGTGTACGCAGGGATGGTGTACGTATGGGACCCGTACTGAACGGGAGCAGTCGACGTGTCGCCCCGTCAACACCCGTACGATGACCGAACGCGCCCCCGAGTAGCACTTCCTATTACCGGCCTATTCGGTGCGGTGAGCGGTGCCGTCGTCTATCACCTTCTGCTTCCGGATTGGTTCCCGGCGCTTGCCACGGCAGCGACCTACGCCGGGGCGGCGTATTTTTACCTCGCGTTCGACATCCCCCTTCTGGGGACGCACACCGAGTTTACGGACCGCGCGGACAGGCTCGGCTACGCAGTCGGACTGTTCGGAGTGAGCGTCGGACCGTTGGCGCTCGGCAAGTACGCCGGGCTGTCGGACTCGGGGGTGGCCGGTGTCGTCGTGTGGCAACTCGGACTGCTCGCGTTCTTACTCCTGTCGGCGACCGCTGCTCACCGGCGGGCCTGAAGCGACGGGGCCACGTCGTTCGGATGGCTGTTCGATCCAGCCCGAACCCATCGTCCCGACCCGTCTCAGCTCGCCGTATAGAGGAGTTGCCCGAGGACGACGGTCATCCCGGTGGCCATCAGGAACGCCCAGCCGGTCACGCGGACGCGGCGTCCGTACTCGGGTAACTCGTCGCCTTCCGTCCCGAGTATCGAGACGAGCCGACTCGGATGCCTGAACGGACTCGGCGGTTTCGGCTCCGGGAGCCGCCGCCGGAGTCGTCGATACCGACTGAACGACTGGACGCCGTACAGACACAGCGAGAGGATCATACCGACCCAGAAGCCAGCCCCCGCAAGCAGGGGGAGCCCGACCGGTCCAAGCAGGTCGGCCTGCACCGGTTGCACCGAGCTGTCGGAGAGGCTCAGGATACCGAAGAACAGCCCGACCATCGAGAGCCAGAAGGCCACGAAGCAGACGAGGAGTGCCCATTTCGACAGCCGACGGAGCCTCTCGTCGTTGCGTTCGACCCACGTTCGGGACGCCGGCGTCCGCACCTCGCGCTCCGGGCGGAGCTCGTGTCGGCCCGGACGTTTCTCGCCCAGTCCGGCGAGTACGACGAGGCCGAGCAGGACCCCACCGACGGCGAGCGCTCGCGTCGGCCACGGCGTTCGCTCCCTGACCAGGAACGCGTCACCCGGAGCCGATGGCCGCACGTACGCTTGGACCGTCGTCCCCGGCTCGTACGATCGAACGATGGACTCCGCGTTCGACCGATCCGAGTAAGTGCGAATCGTGGGCCCCGGGAACACCTGCTCGCTCGTGTACGTCTCGCCCTGATACTCGTACGTGTACTTGATCTCCGGTTCGTAATCGATACTTCGCCGGCTATCTATCCGCTCCACTTGTGCGCTGTCGACCGTCGCCTGGACGGTGACGGCGGTATCGACCGCCTGTCCCTGCTGGACGTAGCTGTACCCACCAGCCCCGACGAGGGCGACTGCCAAGAGCAGCAGGTACACGCTCTTTCGCGAGAGGCGGAGGGTCGTGATTCCCACGGGGAGTTCCATCTCGGTCGTGAATATGGCAATCCAATAGTATGAGAGTGATGTTTGCCACAGGCGTATCCGGTCCTCAATCTAATATACGAGCGACAGCCTCGACCGCGAGTGCGGTCAGAGTAAACGCCACTGCAGCGCCGAGGAGACGTCCGGCCCATCCGGAGACGACGGTCAATAGCCCAACGTAGGTGACGAAGGTGGCGGTACACGCGGCGCCCGTGCGGACGACCGCGGAGGCGAACCGTGTCCCCAATAAGCCGTGTGACGCGAGGGTCGTCGGCGTCGAGACGCCGAGGACGATCAGTCCGAAGAACGCGGCGACGTCCGCACTGACGCGGAGCTGAATCGCGTACGCGCCGACCACTGAGAGGGCGACAGCAACGGTAATACCTACATTCTCCGGCATGAGGAGTCGGGCTCGAAGGTGGTGGATGGAGGGCACGTCCCGGGTTTCGTGTGACTCGTGATAAACTCCGTGCGGTGCGGGTCACTGTCGTACGGTTCGGTCGAGATTCGCTGCTGTCACTGGACATCCTACGCGTAATCGCTCCCGTGCACGCCGACGGGTCGGACGGTCACGTCGCGGGACCGTGGGTAATTCCGCGTGACGAACCGTAACGAAATTCTGTGGCTGTGCCACGGATTCGGCGGACGTCCAGATTTGGATGGCTCCGGACCGCCGGTCGTGGCTTCGCCGTCGCCGCGCTCGCTGTGCTCCTCATCGGGGGCCGCCTTACCGAGGGTCGGGTACGGCCGTTCGTCGCAGTGTGGCTCCTCTTCGGCCTCGTAGTGGCGTCTCACCCACGCACGCGAAGCCGGCCGTCTGCCACATCACCTCACGTTTGCCGTCGTCTTCGTCGCGGGAAGCGTCGGCGGGAGGCGACGACCGGCTTACTGCCCGACCCCATCTCCGCCGGTATCGGGGTCGGCGTGTGGATGGTGGCCTCCTTGGGCGGGAGCAAACTGGCAACCGAGCTGCAAGGGAGGAAGCTACGACCGTCGCCGTGGGAGAGATCCGACACCAGTATTCTTGAGGACTGCCCCAATACCCCACGATGGTGCTATCGCACGTGCCCTCCGATACGTCCCGATCGGACTGGACGAGCCCGGAGTACGTCGCGACCGTCGTCGGGGTCCTCGCCGTCGGCGCGCTCGTGTTCCTCGCCGCGCTCACTCGATCCAGTCCGACCGTCGACGATGTGACGTTCGTGGTCTTGAGTATCACCGTTCCAGTGACCCTCGCTTACGAACTCACCCGCCGCTGGCGATGAGCGTTGGCCGTTCGTCCACACCGTGATGAGACTCTGCAGGAACTCACGTCCGCGACTCGGTTGATATATGCGTGTCCACCCACCGACGGAGTGGCAAGGACATCGCGTCGGCAGCGTCGCAGCCGTCGCCAACCTCGTTCCGCTGGTCGGCGTCCTGGCCCTCGGCTGGAACGTCCACTCGCTTCTGGTGCTCTACTGGATCGAGGGTCTGGTGACGGTGCTCCTGGCTGCAGCGAAGGCGTTGTTCGCCGAACGTGGCTCGCCGGGGCTCCCCAATATCGAGCCGCTCCACGAGCTCCGTGAGAAGCGTGGTGGCTGGCGTCCCGCCTCCCGGCTGCCCGCGGTCTATCCGCGGAACGTCCCGTTCGCGGCGTCGATACTCGGGTTCTGGACCGTCGCTGTCCTCCCGGCGAGCGTCCTCTACTGGGTGACGGCGGTACCGGTGATACGCCCGTCGCTGTCCCTACTCGTCGGCGGTGTCGGACTGGTTATCACACAGCTTCACGAGTTCCTGTCCGACTACCTCGCCGGACAGGAGTACGCCGACGTCTCCGCCCAGGAGATCCTGCGTGAACCCCTACAGCTCGGCCTCGTGCTTCTCACGGTGGGCCTGCTCGCGAGCGCCGGCGATCAATCCGGTGGGCTAGTCCTCCTCACCGGCATCGTCGTGGTCAAGACCACGACCTCGGTCTATCGGATCGTCACTGATCACACGGACCTCCCAGTGCCGTCCGTCCTCGACGGGGCGTTCGACGGAAGTCACGCCAAGCCACGTCCGGATATCGACACCCCGGACGGACCCGTTTGTGGACGGGTATCCGTCGACGCGGCACCCGTCCTGCTCGGCAGCCTCCCGAGGGTCGCGTTCGGGTTTGCTCACCGGTCCACGTTCGCCATCCTGATTGGGCTGGCGTTCGCCGCACTCACCGGTGGATCGGTCTGGCTTGTCCTAGGGCTAGTGTTCGTCCTCGTCGTCGCCGGTACGCGTATAGGCAGCTACTACCTGCGGTACGGGACGATCGAGTACCGCCGGTATGAGGAGCAACTCGTGGCCTACGATACGGCACTCGGGGCCGTCCAGTGGACTGCCCCGGTGGACTCGGCGACGTTCTCGATCCGCAACGCGATCCCGGATCGACTGCTCGACACCGGCACCTTGGAAATATCCGGGGCCGACCCTAACGACCGTGACGCACAAGTTGGCCCGGTTGCCGACCTCGACGCCACGCTCGAAACACTCGAACTCCCCGTAGCGGACCCATCTCGCCCCGAGCGTGATCCGGCCGTCATCGCGTCCGCCCTGGTGCTCGCACTCTTCTTTCTCGCTGTTCCCGCTGGTCTCGCCCTCAGCCCAACAATCGACACCGCACAGCTGATCGGACTCGCCATCGGCGTTGGACCGATTTTTTTGTTGCCGGTCGTGCTCATGATTTGGGCGGCGCTCAGACGAATTTAGAGGATTCCCCAATCGTATTTACGATCACCCGGACTGGTGTCTCAACGGGAAAGGAAACATCGATTAGGTCGGAATTCGCACTGTTAACTTGGACGAGAGCTAATCAGGCAGCGAGATTCGAACTGTCGATCCCGAGAGGCGAATACGATACCCCACCCTCGGATAATGACGCCCACCGATAGTGACACTGGCGGTCGAGTCGTTACGTGGACGGCGTTCCCGGACCGCGACGCCGACCGGTTTCGGCTCGTCGTGTTGCATCTCGCCGCTGGTGTCCCTCTGATCATCGGACTCGCCGTACTGGTGCTACTCGTGTTTATTATCGCGGACGGACTCGCGGTGGAAAACGCCGGAGGGACCGTCCTCGTCATCGTGCTCGCGCTCATCGGCGGTCCCGCCTCGTTGGTGTATCTCCTGCTCGCGGTTGAGTACGGCTCCGAGCGCGAGCTGCAGAAACTGGCCCCGTCGATTGGATGGTTTCGCCTCCGTTACGTAACAGTCAGCCTGCTCGGTGGTGGTATTATGCTCCTGTCGGTGACAATCCAACCGGGAGTGCTGCTTGTGTATCTGATCGGGCTCGTCGTCTGTAAGATAGCCGTCGACCTTCGATATACGGTCGGTCGGATAGAGCCGGAAACGGCAAGCCTCCAGCAGATAAGCGGTGCAGCAGCCGCGGAGTACATCGGTGACGGAGGACTGGACACAAGCGACAGGCGGGTACGGACGTTCGACCTCTCGCCGCTCAGGTGTGTCTACCAGCGACGAGTAGGCGATTATACAGTCTTTATCCCCCGATATCACTCTCGAGGATGGTGGGGTCGACCGCTCGTCCTCGTCGTCCCGGAAGACACTGCTACCGAGGCAAAGACGGCTCTCGATACTGTGATCCGGACGACCGACTGGATCCCAGGCGACGGACTGGACCGATCGGTCCGAATCGTTCTCGGCGGGCTCGACATTCTCTTTCTCGGTATGACAGGAGGGTTCGCTGCCGTTGGGACCGAGGTTCTTCCTATCGTTGCCTATGCGGCCGCGACCCTCGGGCTGTTAGCGGTAGCGATGCTCTTTCTCGCGGTTCGCGGATGAGCTGTCGAAGCAGGATATCCTCTAGATATCTATGAACCGTGCCAGTACCATATGCATTGAGACGACCAGTCTCAACTACTGATAGATTGTATATATCTGAATACGATGCTCTCAAGACACGAATGAGAATTACACTGAGGCTCCGAGTCAATGGAACTTCGGCACACGGTTGAGGTACTCTGATTCGATATCTTCGTAATAGGCCGCAAGATAGTCGTCTATCGAGTCACCACTCCTCGCGCCACCGAGTTCCTCACCCCACATATACTGGACCAGCTCTCTCGGAATATCTTTCTGGATCTTCCAGTACCGAGTGAAGTAGTGTCGGCCGTAGTGGGTGGTGATAATCCGATACCCATCCATCTGGTTGCACTCCTGAAAGTGCTCCTTCCAGACGTTGTTGATCCGGTCACCACGGTTGATCTTCCCGCTGGTTGACTGACTGAGGAGGAGCCACGGGTCGTTCACCCTCGGTCGGATAGTCAGATATTGCAGGAGTACCTGTCTGAGTTTGTCGTCAAGTGGTAGGATCCGTGGGTCCCAAGAGTGTGTCGACGAGGTCGAGGGAGTAGAGCTACAGATCTTCGAGATTCCTAATATACTGGTCGTGATTATCGCGTGAATTAGTGTCTGTCACTAGCCGCGTGACCGATAAAGCAGTTTTGTCCAGCACTCGGTCACTGTGACTTTACATTACTACAGCTCAATCAGTTATTCCGTGGATCTGTTTCTTAAAGACTTTCTCTGTCCGGCGAAACCTCGGGCATGGAATTTGACTTCCTGCCCTCAGTGGTCCCGCTCGTCGTGATTGTCGCCGTTGCGACAGTCGCGCTCACGTCCGTGATGACTCCCTCGACGGTCTTCATGATGGTTCTGCCCTCGATGATCGTCCTCTCGGTCATCTCGTTCTTTTTCGGGATGAAATACGGGGAGTTCAACGCCAGTCCGTAGCAGTCTAGCTCGATAGCCAAGGCCAACGTTGCTCCCGTCTCGAATAGCGCGACATATGGCCAGTTGAGTGCGAGGTATGCCACTGGAAGCACGAAACTCGGGAGGCCATCCAAGCAATCTGGTTCAGCGGTGGGTGCTTGAGAATCAAAGTACTATGCTCTATAGCTACTCACTTCGCTTTCGTGTCACTTCTCCGATTCCCGCGTTCGCCGAACAGGCGGGGCACGCATACACTGTGCCCTCGCCGTCACCAAACACTCGCACGAACCGGTCCGAGACGTGTCCGCTGCAGGTACTACATTCCGGCATACGAGTCAGTGACCCACCTCAAGCGCCAACACTTTGAGACGCGACGCATACTGCCTGTGGAAATCCCTGCGTGGATACGATATGTGTTCCCAGAGTCGAACGCCTGTGCTATCTGTGTCACTCGTTCTGTCTTCCCGTATCGATGATGGTGGGCTATCACACGCCGTTGTGGATTGAATAGAGATATCTGGTGTCATCGCTCTGAGTACCGAAGCGCTCCAGTCGTGACTTCGGTGATTCCGATATCGGCGAGTTCGGCTATCACTGCCGGCGGAAGTGTTTCGAGCGTCTTGTCGATCTGTGGGTCAACCGAAACACCATCCATCTTGAGTGTCGATAGCTTCCCGCGGCTACCGTGGGCAGCGACTTCGAATTCAAACGGTCGGTCACGGTCGTCGACGGCCTGTACCCAGATCTTCGACAACCCGTTAGCGCTCTCCCAGTGAACACTGTTCGTCACCGTAACCGACCCAGCAGGAGGGACGCATGAAGAGCCACACGCTTGGCACTGGCCTGGATGAGGCGAGGTGCCAACGTACTCATATTCGGTTCCACACCGGTAACACTGTAATGTCAGAATCATCGTCTACACTCTTCCACCAGGAGTTCAGAGCCGCCCCGCTCGTCCCGGGTCAACGTCGATGGCATCAACAGGGCAGACATCGACACAGAGCATACAGTCGATACACTGGTCCTCGTAGATGGGGTCGGCCTTGATTTCGGACTCAGGGTGACCCGGCGTTTCCACCCACTCGAACACGTCAACAGGGCAGTCCTCTAGACAGGCCCCGTCCGCGATACAGATGTCGAAATCTACTGCCACATGGGTCCCGTGGATACCCTGTTTTTTCTCCGTTGGTTC
>Ga0209945_1000541_pt1 | contig 13674 bp, 6 predicted proteins | sample SalPonR2_A_D2_MG_FD_185703 | JGI IMG/M metagenome (GOLD analysis project Ga0209945, IMG submission 185703) | Salt pond soil microbial communities from South San Francisco under conditions of wetland restoration - Salt Pond MetaG R2_A_D2_MG... ...
GTGGATCGCCGGAGGGGATGTGGACGGGGATTCGCCCGGCGTGCTACTAGACTCCAGCTCGCGACTGGGCTATCTCGACGCCAACGTCAGCGTCCTTGCGAGTCCGCTCAAGCGGTTCAGAAAGCAGGGACTCGGTGACGCACGATTCTATCACGGCGGACTGCTACCACAAGAGTTCGTACTCGACTTCATCAGTATCACGCAGGGTTGACGAACTAAGTTGTTGAAAGTTATCAACCTAAATCCAATTTACCCACTCTAATAAATATTCATATACTGGTATACGGTGACTATGTCTACAAATCACTACTTCATCAGATATTTTCTTCAGAGGAAGTCTTCCCGATAGTATTCCTCAAATTCGTCGACCAACACGTCTACAAGTTCATCCAGATCTCCTTGTTCCATATCTTCAGGATATGGGAATTCTCGATCAACCACCCAACCCGTATCTGTATATAAGTTTAATAGATATGCCATTTCAGGTTCAGCTAGTAGTATTGCACCGGTTACCTCTTTGCTGGTGGATAGACCAAATTCAATACCGGGTAGCATCAATATTCCTTCTGCTCGTTCAATTTGATCAGACTGTTCCAATGCCTTGATACCGGATTCTGTTAGGGGTTTGTTCGGAAGGCTAGATAGTCGAACATGTTCCACACCACATACGGGGCACTCTTGATTCAGATAGTCTGTAGAACGGTGAGATTCAATCTTTCTCTTTCGTTGTTTCTGGAACGTTTGAAAACTCTCAGATTCAATGACTTTCTGTGGATTATCTGTCATCCGGTCAATAATCTTCTCAGATTCCCGGTCTGAGACATCGCCAGTGACTAGCTCTGCTCTATTAAATAGAAACGAGCCCCAATCCGGATTCGTAAGCTTCTGCGGGATCTCAATTTCACCTTCCTCGGATACTTCCGTACCACGGAACCCATCAACTGATGTTGGAGAAATACAAGAGACGAAAAATATCTGAGGGAATTTGAAGTAAATATGTACCCCATTATCTGAGTCAACAACTGTTGCATCAATTCCGCGGTCTGAATAGAATTCCCACTTGTCGGGAATATTTTTCGCAGGTGACTCTACATCATCAAGAAAAAAGAGGTGGTGATCGCGTTCCTCTGTTGAGGGTGGAGCATTTCCTATGAGTATGTTCCTCCAGTCCTCTCTTGCTTGATTAATAGAGTCTTTAGAGGCCTCATCTAACATATTTAGCGATGTACGGTCGGCTTCAAGCAACCGCCACGAGACAGATATTATGAATTTTTGCAACCAATCACCATACTCGAAACTAGTTTTTTGATCTCGAATATGGGGATAGAATATACCTCCCGCAAATTTCCCTTCCCAATTAGAGAGTATCTGCTCACAATCGTCGCATAGCATCGGCTCTTTGTAGTCTTGTATTCTGGTGTCAGGATTCTCCGCTGTTCGAAGGAACGGAGTCGCACCTGACTTCTTAAGCCAGCGGATTACGAAGTTTGGAATGATATGACTGTCCATCAAATCCTTTTCCCGTTGGCAGAGGGCGCACTCATGTCTCATAGTAGACTGTAACTATCTCTAACCACTCTCTTGTAGATTTATTATTACCCCAACACATTTCTCAGATTGGCTGTTCGATCAAGTGGATCAAATCCACAAACATTCAAGACGGCGTCAACCGTTGCAATTACTATCAGTTAATGACGAGTTCTTCCCAATTTTCTCCGGGACAGCGGGTAATTCTCAACGATACACCTGCAGAGGTCATTCGGACTCGGACTGTCGGGGACATCGAATACCTGCGAGCGTACATCGACGGAGAGGGCGTCAAAACGGTCTGTCTCGACGACATCGAGGTACAGCCGTACCAGAGTGGATTAGACGAGCTTACCGACCAGCAACTCGACACCCTTCATCCTGACCACGATGCGGTCTCGGCGCAGTGGTTCGACCTCCACACGCAAGCGACGAAGCTCAAACTCGCGCATGAACAGGGGCAACTCCTGAGCATCTCGAACTCGCTCGTTCGACTGGAGCCCTACCAGCTCGACGCTGTGAACTGGGTGATGCAGAAACTCCGACAGCGGGCGCTCATCGGCGACGACGTCGGCCTCGGGAAAACGATAGAGGCCGGGCTCATCCTGAAGGAACTTGCAGCCCGGAATCGCGCCGACCGCGTCCTGTTCGTCGTTCCCGCGCACCTCCAAAAGAAGTGGATACGGGATATGGATCGCTTCTTCGATGTCGATCTCACCGTCGCAGACCGGGCGTGGGTCGAAGGCGAGCGCCGACGGCTCGGCGAGGAGGCCAACATCTGGAACCAAGACCAGCAACAGCTCGTCACCAGCATGGCGTTCCTGCGACAGGACGAGTTCCGTCCTGCACTCCGGGACGCGTTCTGGGACGTCGTCGTGATTGACGAGGCACATAAGGCCGCAAAACGGGGTGAATCGCCGAGTAAGACAGCAAACATGGTCGACACCGTCACGGGGACTTCCGACTCGCTGTTGCTTCTCAGCGCGACGCCACACGACGGGAAGGGAGAGGCGTTCCGATCGCTCGTCGAGTACATTGATCCGTTCCTCGTCGCTGAGGATCGCGAACTCTCACAGGAGACAGTTGACCGCGTAATGATCCGTCGCGGGAAGACCGACATCTACGACGAGGATGGTGAACGTGTCTTCCCTGACCGGGAGGTCAATTCGGTATCAGTCTCCATGACGCACGACGAGCGACAGTTCTACCGTGCGGTCACCGACTACGTCCAAAACGTCTACAACCGCTCGGAGAAGCTGAACGAACCTGCGGTCGGGTTCGCGATGGCTCTCATGCAGAAACGGCTGGTAAGCAGCGTCGGCGCGATTCACGCGACGCTCCGTCGACGGCTGGACGACCTTCTCAACGAAGAGGCGGATACTGACGGCCTTTCCGAGGAAGCGCGAGCCTATCTCGACGGTGAGGATTTGGACGAGGACGACAAGCAACACGCGGAAGACGAGATCGCCGGTCTGACCGTCACCAGTACCGACGAGCAGCTCCAAGAGGAGATCGATACACTCCGCGACCTTGTCTCGCTTGCGGAGGATTTGCCGGTCGACTCCAAGGCCCAGAAGGTCAGACGGTTCATCTCCCAACTCCTTGAGGAACAACCGGATGAGAAACTCTTGTTGTTCACGGAGTACCGAGACACGCTCGACTACCTCCTTGAGTACGTGCAGGACGAGCCGTGGGCCGACGAGATTCTCAAGATTCACGGAGACGTCGACAAGGACGAACGGGCACGGATCGAAGACGAGTTCAACCACGGCCAGTCGCGGCTCCTGTTCGCGACCGACGCTGCGAGTGAGGGGATCGACCTCCAGCACAGCTGCCACATTATGGCCAACTACGAGCTTCCGTGGAACCCGAACCGGCTCGAGCAGCGGATCGGGCGCATCCATCGTTATGGACAGGAAGAGGAGGTAAAGGTCTGGAACTTCCTCTTCGACGACACCCGCGAGAGCGAGATTTTCGAAATGCTCCAAAACAAGGTCGAGGAGATTCGCTCCCAGCTCGGAAACACGGCAGACGTGCTCGGCATCCTCGACGACATCGACGTGGACTCGCTCATCATGGAGTCCATCGAGAACGATGAACCAGCGAGTGCGACCAGAGAGGAACTCGAGGAGATGATCGAGGAGCGCCAGCGAACGCTCGAGGAGTGGTACGAGCGGAGCCTCGTCGATACGAGCACGTTTGACGCGGAGAGTCGCCGGCAGATTCAGGAGGTGGTCGACGAGTCAGAGGACGTCTACGGAAGCGAGGGCGACATCCGGGAGTTCTTCGAGCAGGCAATCGAGGCGTTCGGCGGTGAGTTCGAGAAGCGCGGCACCAACCTCTATCAAGCTGAGTTGCCTGATGGGATCAATTCGCCCGGCCAAGACGCGACGTTCGGCCCGTTCACGTTTGATCGCGACTTCGCGATGGATCACGAGGACATCACCTACCTTGCTCCCGATACGGACGTTTTGCAACGACTCATGGCACGCGTGTTGGAGGACGAGCGTGGAGAGGTCGGACTCAAACTGCTTCCGTTCGTCGACACGCCGGGGATCACCTACAACTATCGCGTAGCGTTCGAGGACGGCACCGGCGACGTGATTCGCGAGGAGACCATCCCCGTCTTCGTGGATGCTGCACAAGAGGATGCTCAGCAGGCGCTTGGTGAGCGTGTCGTCGGGGGCGACTCGGTAGCAGCAAAGCCCGACGCCGACGACCTTCGGACGGTTCTCGACGCTCAATCCGACTTACGGACGGCTGCCGATCGATACGTGAGCGTGCGGGTCAACGAGATCAAGAACCATCTTCAGGGGAAGCGTCACGAGGAAACCGCTCGGGAGCTGGAGAACCTCGAGGAATACGCGCAGGCGGAACGAGAACGGATCGAGTCCTTCATCGAGGAATACGAGCGCAAGGCCGACGCCGGCTCGGATATGGACATCGCGATCCGTGGCCAACAGGAGCGTCTCGAACAGCTCGAAGAGCGAATCGAGACACGTCGCCGTGAATTAGAACGTCGAGAACAGATCATCTCACTGGCGCCCGAGGTTGAGAACTACTGTTTGACTCTCCCATTATGAGTATGTATGGAGCTTTAGCTAGTGCCAATTCAAACGTGACTGGGTAGATCCCTGCAGTACAGCGTCTCCAATTTAATTCTGGAAGTTCAGGTTTGACACGCCAATAGAGCCATCTCGGTACTCGATTTACTTACGAAACTGTCTCGCCAAGAGTGAAGTGAGATGGAACCCTTGTTGAGTAGTATTCGATGAATAATACGCTTCTAACTGGTTCCCAACATTCACATCTGGAACAAGCTGCTTTTGAACGGGCGAACCAGGTGGCTGATGACCTTCTTGGTTCAATCCTCTACATAACGCGAAACGACGCTCGCCGGAGTATGGTCGAGGACCGTTGGGCCGCGTCCCACGAACCCCTCCGGCTTCGTGCCGAGACGCTCGACGCGGTCGTTGGGGAGTGGTATGAGAATCTCCAGGGTCCGGTTCAACCCCTCTCCGGGCAGTTGAACCGCCGGCTGGCGGAGTACGCGCTTGACAGAACGACAGCCGAAACAGATGGCGCACTCGCCGGCGAGCCCGCCTCGGCTGCTCTCGCGGATTCGTTCAGTAGCCGTTTCTCACTCTTCGATGACGCCAGTGTCGGGACTGCTGACGCACTGGCGGCGGAGTTCGAGGGCTCAAAACTTGATGACCGTATCTCGAAAGCCACTGTCGACGCGTACCGACACTACCGAAATCTCCACGCTGACTACGTTGATGAGTGGGTCTGTACCCGGGGAGAAATGTTCGACGCCGTGGCGACGGCGGAGCAGTCACTATCGGCGCTCTCCCCAGAACTGGATGTCGTCATCCTTTCCGGGTATCACGAGTTCCGTCCCGTCGAACGCCGCCTCATCGAACGCCTCGCCGACGAACTTCCCATGATCGCACTGCTGCCGCTCCACCAAGATGGCCGGAGCGGAGTCGACACCGTTGCGGAGGACGCCTTGGAGGTCTACGAAGCACTTGACTTTGAGACAGAAGAACTCGATCCCGCCGACGAGTCAGGGCGAGCCTTCGGAACGATTACCGAGGCGCTCTACCGCCCGGACCCGAACACTGTCCCTGCTCCAGACACTCTGCGATGGCGTGAACTCCCGACGCCCGAGCGCGAGATTCGCTTCGTCGCTCGTGAACTCCGGACTGAGTTGGCCAGTGGTCGCGATCCTGACGACCTGGCTGTCGTCGTCCCGGGGACCGAGGCCTATTCGGGGTACGTCGAGGACACGTTCGATACGTTCGACATCCCGCACGTCACGACCGCCGCCTCACAGCTAAACCGGACGTTCACCGGGAGCGTTGTACACGATCTCCTGAACCTTGCCGAACCGGATCCGCGGGCGGAGGACCTCACGTCCCTGTTAGCAAATCCACTGGTCAACGTCGTCGACACCGACCAAGCCAACGCCATCACGGCAGCTGCTCGCCGGCGTGACACGGTTTCTGTGTCGCCCCTGCTCGATGACGTCGACGACGAAGCAGCGGCTCTGATCGAGGAGCTGCTGGCCACGCTGGAGACGCTCCGAACAGGCGACGTCGAGGACGCAACCGAAACGCTCCGACGACTGTTGGATGACCGATTCGACCTGGAGGGGGCGACGGAGGACTACGCCAGCGGCGCCGAGCAAGCCGTCGAACAGCGAGCCTACGACCTCGTAGACGAGGTCCTCTCCTCGTTCGAGTCGCTGGCGGCAGTCAATAGCGACCTCTCCCCGTTGGCACTGTTCACCCGTGCCTTCGATGGTGTTCCGATCCGGGTTCCACAGCGCGCTGCTGGCGGCCACGTTGAGGTGATGGGGCTGCTCGACGCCCGGATGCGCTCGTTCGAGAAAGTGTTCCTCGTGGGACTGACGAGCGAGCACTTCCCCGTGACGCCGGAACGCCCGGCCTTCTTCGAGGAGATGACCGACGCCCATCCGCGGTTCGACACTGGTGACGAGCGCCTCCGGGGGCGCTATCTCTTCGCGACGCTCCTCGCGAACGTCGACGAACTCACGATCACCACACCAGAGACGGGCGACGACGAGTCCGCCGTCGTCCGGTCGCCGGTCCTCGACGAACTCCAGCGCGTGACCGGCATCGAACCCGAAGATGGCGTCGACGACCGCGTAGGCTCTCGCGAAGACCTCCAGCGCCACGTCGCTGCAACGGCCGACCGGCGTGCGGCAGTCAGCCACGCCGGCGACCGAGGTGATTTCTCCCCCGAGCAGACCAAGCGCACGGATCGGGGACTCCACTGTGCGGACAACAGGGGAACGGCTGGCCTCTCTGAACACGATGGTGTGTTGGATCCCGAGACAGTCGATGAGGTCTACCCTCCGTCGGAACGAGAACCCTACAGCGCGAGTCGGATCGAGCGATACGTCGAGTGTGGGTTCAAGTTCTACACCGAGAAAGTGCTCGGAATCGAGGATCCCGACGACGTTGAGGTCGTCCCTACGCCCCTCGAAACCGGGTCGTACGTTCACGACGTTCTCGAACGATTTTTCGCGGATCTGCAGGACGAGACCGAGGATGGTGTCGATCTTACGGACTTCGACCGCGACGACCTGGCGATGCACCTTCGCGAGGGTGCCGTTGAGGAACTCCGGGATGCTGACTTCGAGTACGACGGCCTGTTCTACGAGCGGTGGAAGGCGGAGCTGTTCGCGGGTCTGGGTGACGATGAGAGCGCACCGTACGAGGCCGGGAACAAACCCCACGACGCACCGGAACAGGGGTTGTTCGCCAGCTTCCTCGACAACGAACTCTCGCGTGACGGCGCCGGCCGCCCACATCTGTTCGAGGCTCCGTTCGGCGAGGGGCTGCCCGACTCGGATGCTGGTCCGTTCACAGTGGAGCGACCGGATGGTTCGACCGTCTCGATTCGTGGATATATCGACCGCGTCGACGTGAGCCGAGACGGCGAGCAACCGACGCTCACGCTTTACGACTACAAGACGGGTCGAGCACCCTATATGACGAAGACGACCGGCGGCACGAAGTTCCAGCTCCCCATCTATCTGCTCGCTGCGGCCAACGTCGTTGACGGTGATCTGTTCGAACAGGGATCGCTTTCAGCGACATACTATCAGGTGCGACCCCCCAACGACCTCAAGGTTCCACGCGGCGTCGAATCGAAGTTCGATTCAGAGGTCGAACTCCGCCGGTTCCTGAACAAGGTCATCCCGGAATGGTTGGGTCAGATCGACGAGGCGATCGGCAACGGACGGTTCCACACGACGCTTCTGTCTGCTCGGGGTGCGAACTGCCGATACTGTGACTACCGTCGGGCCTGCGATGTCCGCCATCACCGCAAGCGGGAGTTTGTTGACGAGGTTCACGAGGACGACGCCGCGTACGTTCCGCTCCGTGTACGCGACGAGGAGGACATTGAGGCGGTGATGAGCGATGACTGAGGCCTCCGAAGAGATTCAACTCACGGAGGAACAGGAGGACGCGCTCGTCCAGGGCCGGAACGTCGCGATCACTGCCGGTGCTGGGACGGGGAAGACGACGACGCTTACCGAACGGTACGTGACGATACTGGCCGACAATCCGTCGCTCACCCCAGAGAATATTGTCACGATCACCTTCACGCGAAAGGCCGCTGCCGAACTGACCGAGCGCGTTCGGGAGGAGGTGTACGACCGGCTCGAGGCTGTTGACTCACCAGAGGCCTACCACCGCTGGCGAAACGTCCTCGATGACCTGGAGGACGGCTACGTCCATACGATTCACGCCTTCTGTACCCGGCTTTTGCGAGAACGAGCCGTCGAGGCTCCGGTCCCGCTCGGCTTCGACGTGCTCGACGAAGACGGCGCCGCGACACTCCAACGCGAAGTCGTGACGGAGTTCCTCGAACGAAATCAGGACGATGACGATGTGGCGCTCCTCGCGCAGCTCTGGGGCCGTGACCAGCTGGTCGATGTACTCGCTGGACTACTCGATGAGCGCCCACAGAGCGAGGCCGTCCTCGAGGAGTGGCGTGACGCCGAGGCCGCCGACTACGTCGATATCTGCTGGGAGGTCGTTTGTGATCTCGACGTCGCCGACGCCCGACAGACGCTGTATGCGGATGGGCTCCTTGAGCAGTTACGCACGGTTGCGGGCCGCGTCGACCGCGAGGGCGTTATCGCCGACGAGGACGGTCTTCGGGCCTACCGGACCTTCACCGAGGTCGCGACGACAGTCCCTGACGACCCCGAGGAAAGCGATCCTCGTGACTGTCAGCGGGCGATCCTCGGTCTGTACGAGGCCTGTGAGAAGAAGAACGGCGGCCTGTACAGCAGTTCCGGGTACGTCGTCGGTGACCGGGACGATTGGGGTGAGTACGGTGACATCTACGACGACCTGAAGGACGCCATCGACGCGGTCATCGCCGCCGTCGAACCGCACGCGGATGCAGTCGAGACGACGCCCGGTGAACTCGAATCGAACAGCGCTCACTACGCACTCGCCTTGATGCGGGTCTTCGACGACGTCCTCACAGCCTACACTGCCGAGAAGGACCGCCGCGATACCCTCGACTTTCCCGACGTGATCGAGACGACCCTCGCGTTCCTGCGAGCCAACGATGCGGTCACGGATCGGCTACGAGAGCAGTTTGCGGCCGTGATGGTCGACGAGTTCCAAGACACGGACCCGCGCCAGTGGGAGTTGGTCAAGCTCCTCTCGGGCGTCGACGAGCAGACTGCGTCGAACGTCTTCTTGGTTGGCGACGAGAAACAGAGTATCTACGGCTTCCGTGGGGCCGACGTGACGACGTTTGGGGCGGCGAGAGCGGAACTCCAGGCAGTCAACGAAGCCCGTGGGGTTGACGACGTTCCCGAGAGCGATGCCGAGAGTCCGACCGCGCTCGAACTCTCCGGGAATTTCCGGACGTTGGACGAGCCGCTGTCGTTCCTGAACGAGCTCTTCGAGTACCTGTTCCGACCCGAGGGGGACACCCACGAGCCCTACGAAGCGCCACCACAGGCGCTGTCAACACAGCGCGACCGGGTCGAGGATATCGAGGGACTCACCGGCAGCGTCGAGTATCTCGCTGTGCCCGACGATGCCGACACGGCGGCGGAACTCTTCGGCGGTGACCATCCGGTTGCTGAAGGTGCGCTCGACCACACTATCGAGGCCGAGGCGCAAGCGCTCGCTGCTCGACTGACCAACCTGTTCGACGATCCACCGACAGTCCAAGACCCCGACACGGGTGTTCATCGCGACGCTACGCCGGACGACACGGCAATCCTCCTCCGCCGGCGAACCCATCTGGATCGGTATCAGCGGGCCCTTGAGGAGTACGACATTCCCTATACTGTCGTCGGTGGCGTCGGATTCTACGATACGCCCGAGGTCCAGGCGCTGACGAACCTACTTCGGGTACTTGGTGATCCGCAGGACGACGTCTCTCTCTATGGGGTGCTTCGGTCCCCGCTGTTTGGCTTCACCGATGACCGCCTCGCACCGGCAGTTGCCGAGGCTGATTCAGTGTGGGATGCACTCGTCGAGACGGACGATCCACAGCTCGCGGATGCTTTCGACCTCCTCACGACATGGCGGACCCTTAGTGGCTGCGCGACGCCGTCTGAAGATGGCGTCCTCCCGTGGAACCGTCTGTTGTCCCGAGTGATCGACGACACGGGGTATCTTGCGAGCGTGAGTGCTGACGAACGCGGTCACCAGGCCGTCGCGAACGTCGAGAAGTTCCGCGACCAGGTCCGTACTTGGAGCGAGAACGGTGTTCACACAGCTGCCGGGGTGCTTCACCGGATCGACCGCCAAGCCGAGATCGACCCTCGTGAGGGGGAGGCAGATATTCCGGGTGACGCCGAGGGCGTCCGGATTATGACGATCCATTCCGCGAAGGGACTCGAGTTCCCGATCGTCACCGTCCCCGATCTCGGAAGTGACCTCAATTTCGGGCGGTCCGTCGATGACCACGGCTATGTCCGCCTCGTCGAGGGTACAACTGATGCCCCACCAATTCCTACAGTGGGTGGTCCCCACCCCAACGATGCGTTCTCAATCGAGAAGACCGCAGTCCACGAATATGCCGATCGCCGCTCGCTCCCGCAAGAGCGTGCGGAATCCAAACGACTACTCTACGTGGCCTGTACCCGAACTCGGGACCACCTGCTGCTGTGTGGAACACACGACATCGATATCGAAGAGTCTGGCCACATCGAACTCGGTGAGCCAGATGATTTCGACGACGCCAGCCGATGGCGGGATTGGCTCCAGCCAATTCTGCTTGACGACCAAGAGTTAGTCGCTGAGGCGGTCCACGAGGGAGCTACGGACGCTCGAATCGGTGACGCTTCATACACCATTCGGGCGCCACCTCGGCCGGTTGAATGGCAGTCTGAGGCTCCGACGGAAGAGATAGACCCTGCGATTACTGTCCCCTCTCCGCCGGAACGTCAGGCTGCCGTTCGCGTTGCCGCGACAACCCTCGTCAGTGCTGTTGCGGATGCCTCCGAAGACGGACACAGCTACACGTCGGGGGATGGGACAGTCGGATTGAGTCCCACCACCTTTGGAACTGTTGTCCATCGGCTCAATGAGCTCCGTCCCCCACGAGAAGAGTGGCCTTCGTTTATTCGTCAATTGAGTCGTATGGGGAGCGAGGGACCGACGGATGACGATCTCCAAGCGGCCGTGAGCCATGCCCAGGATGCGATCCGGTTCGTCGATGAAACTGAGGCGGACCTCCCACTCGAAGCGACCTATGACGAGTACTCAGTTGTCGCTCGTCTTGATGACTCCCGCATAGTGGGTGATATTGACCGTCTTCTGGTCACTCCTGATGCGTATCATATCATCGACTACAAGACGAACGATCTGTCGTCGACGACGACTGATACCCTCGCTGACCACTATCGGCCGCAAATGCTTGCCTACGCTCTCGCGCTCTTCCAGCACGATCCCGCCCGGCAGGTTCGTGCTTCACTCTGGTTTACCGATGTTGGGGTGGAAGAACGGTTTGAGTGGCAACGGAGTGAACTGACTGATATCGAATCTGAACTTCGCTCTATGTTGGAGCTCGTCTCCTGAGCCACATTTACTGATTCTATCCAAACTATTCTAGAGTAGTAAACTATTCTGGAATAGGATGTAGCTTTGGAATAGAATACTATTTGGACTATTCACCACAGAGTTAAGTTGAGAGGGGTTGATACTGTTGAATAGTATGAGTGGCTCAGATAGCAAGAATAGCATAGATAGAACGAATAGCCCAAATAGCCCATATGATTCGGTACAGACCGATGGGAACTCTCGGGCTGTTTCGGTGTGTATGCTGAAGGGAGGCGTCGGCAAATCGACGATTGCGGTCAACCTCGCCCGACAACTGGCCGCACACGAACACGATGTCCTCCTCATCGATCTTGACCCGAACGGCCACGCGTCCGTGGGGCTGGGGTTTGACGACCAGTACCACAACACCGAGGAAACCATCGGCGACGTCTTCTTCAACGATGCTGACCCGACTTCAGTTGTCTACGATACCAGCTATGAGTTCGATATCCTCCCGTCCAGCGAAGACTTAGAACAGGTTGAGCGGGAGATCGTCGTCGGCGACGTATTCCAACCCTCTGCGCTGCTCAAGCGGGAAGTTGTCGACCCACTCCTCGGGGACACGTACGATTATATCGTCACAGATTCGCCGGCGTACCGCTCTCGACTCACGGACAACGCGCTCGTCGCAACAGCGAACCTCGTGCTTCCGCTCGCCCCGGGGAACGAGGCGATGGCCGGCTTGGAGCGAACCATCGAGCGACAAATCTCCCCGCTTCGGCAGCATATGGACGTCGACGTCTTGGCGCTGGTTCCGAATATGCTGAGCAGCCGTATCGACCAGCAGACCCAGGATCGACAGCTGCTTGAGCGCCTCAATTCGCACGATAATCTCCAGGACCGCATCCCGAACTTCGCGCGAATCACGGACTGGGAGGCCGTCGACGCCGGCGACCTCAGCCCCTCACCGGGCATCCGGGACCGAACCAGCATCACAAAGGCCTATGGCAAGCGCAAACCCCTGCTGGACTACGACCCTGACTGTGACCAGTTGCAGTGTTTCGACGAGTTGGCGCACATCGTTGAGGCTGGGGAGGTGGTCCGCCATGGCTGAGGACGACCCGTTCGCCGACCTCGGGGAGACACTCGAGGATGAACCGGATGACGAACCACAGGATACGGATGAGGCGACCGAACCGGAGACAACCGGGGAGACCTCTGCTCGGGACTCGGTCGAGCCGCGGGACCCGATGACCGATACTGCGTTCAGCTACGAGGCAGCCAAACAGCGCCCCTTCTACGCTCGTGAGGCTACGATCGAGGACTTCGATTCCTGGCTGAAGTACGAATTAGAGCGGGAACTCAACCAGCAGGGCTACCAGAACATCGTCGTTCGAGAGATGACTGATGCCCTCCTACGAACCGTCGTGGAGGAAGACCTCGTGGATGAAGTGGCCGAACAGTTCGAACAAGCCCGCGAGTCTGCTTCTTCAGAATCGACTGAATAGAATACTATTCTAAAACAGAATACTATTCTACAATATCTTAACAGCAGTCTCAGAAGGGCCGGATTCATCCTCAGTATGGTGGACTCAGCCGGGACCGCCGGCTCAGTTTTGGTATAGCAATATATGATTTATAGATTGGTTGCTTGGCTTATTAGGGCTTGTAAACCCGGGAATCGGTACTTTGAGCTGATATCTTTTTGGTTGTGATTAGTATAGTAATCACGACCAAATTGAAGCACCCCGCCGCCGTCCGGTAAGCACGAATGCTGCAATCGGCTCAGAACTGCGCTTCCCCAGGGTAGAACCACCGAGACCGGACTGCGAGTTTGCTGTAGTTCCACCCTGCTACATCGAAGATTTGATGAAATCCATCAATTCGATATAGCACGAAAGACCTCAACTTATATAGAGATTAGGCGTGAACAGTAACGTATGACCGAAGACGAATCGAATTCCAAGAGTCTGATGGAGCGCCAGACCACGGGCGAAGACCGCGTGCGGATGGCCGCCCGACAGCTGTCGGAGCCCCGGACGGCCAACTGGATCGCCTCCGAAGCGGGCTGGTCGCACGAGCCGACAAAGCGCGT
>Ga0209945_1000544_pt1 | contig 13632 bp, 12 predicted proteins | sample SalPonR2_A_D2_MG_FD_185703 | JGI IMG/M metagenome (GOLD analysis project Ga0209945, IMG submission 185703) | Salt pond soil microbial communities from South San Francisco under conditions of wetland restoration - Salt Pond MetaG R2_A_D2_MG... ...
CCGATCCGGCCGTCGACCCCGGCCGTCGACTCCGGCCGTCGACCTCGACGAGCGCTCGCCTCTCGACGCCCGCCCGGCGCTCGGCTATTCGTCGTCGAGCGCCTGCCACGAGAGCCGCGGACTCCGCGCCGCACCGACCTGATCGATCCGGCCCGCCGCGGTGCGGTTCGGTGACGTGTCGAGCGCCTCATCGGTGTCGGCGTACGCGAGGTTGAACGCCTCGGCGAGGTCGTCGAGCGACGACTTCCCCTCGATCTCGGTCGGCTCCGTCAGCATGGCCTCCGGAACCATCTCCGGCCACTTCGTCGTCGGCGGATGGACGCCGAAATCCAGCATTCGCTTCGCGACGTCGGCCGCGTCGCGGTCGGCCGCGGTCGCCGCGAACTCGTGATGGAAGGGACCGTACGGCACGTCTAATTCGATCCGCTCTGCAAGGTAGTTCGCGTTGAGCACGGCCTTCGCGGCCGCGTCCGCGAGCCCCTCGTCGCCGAGCCGAGCGATGTACGCGTACGCCTTGATCAAGACGAGCCAGTTGCCCGCGAACCCGTGGACCTTTCCGATCGTGTTGGCGGGTTCGAACCGCTCGTAGCCTCTCTTACCCTCGGTCTTCCGGACGCGGGGAGTAGGGAGGAATTCGGCGAGTTCGTCGACGACGCCGACGGGGCCCGCGCCGGGACCGCCGCCGCCGTGCGGGGTCGCGAACGTCTTGTGGACGTTGTAGTGCATCACGTCGAACCCCATGTCGCCGGGGCGGCCGCGACCGAGCAGCGCGTTGAGGTTCGCGCCGTCGTAGTACAGCAGCCCACCGGCGTCGTGGACGATATCTGCGATCTCCGTGATGTCGCGCTCGAAGAGCCCGACCGTGTTCGGGTTCGTGAGCATGAGCGCGGCGGTGTCGTCGCCCACGGCCGCTTCGAGCGCCTCGACGTCGACGCGGCCGTCCTCGCCGGAGGGCAACTCGACCACGTCGTATCCCGCCGTGGCTGCCGTCGCGAAGTTCGTCCCGTGTGCCGACGCCGGAATGACGACCTCCGAGCGGTCGTTGCCGTGGTGCTCGTGGTACGCCTTCGCGACGAGGATGCCGGTGAGTTCGCCGGCTGCGCCCGCCGGCGGCTGGAGCGTGACCGCGTCCATGCCCCCGATGTCGCCGAGGAACTCCTGTAAGCGGTACTGGAGTTCGAGGATTCCCTGAACCGACCGCTCGGAGCGGTCGGGATGGACGGCCGCGTTCGGGTCGGCCGCCACGTCCTCGGTGAACTTCGGGTTGTACTTCATCGTACAGCTTCCGAGCGGATACGGTCCCGAGTCGATCGCCCAGTTCATCTGCGAGAGCCGGGTGTAGTGGCGGGCGACCTCCGGCTCGGACGGCGCGGGCAGCGTGAGCGAGTCTCGCGTCACGTCGTCCGGCAGCGGCGAGGCGTCGCTCACGTCGACGGACGCCTGCGTCTTCTCCGACAGCAGCGGCTCGTGGACGGCCTCGTCCTCGCGCGTGTACCGCGCCTGATCGTGGATCAACTCAGATCACCTCCTCGACCGCGGCGACGAGGTCGTCCGTCCGCGCCGCGTTCAGATCGGTCACGCACACCTGCAGCAGATGCTCGCCTATCACGTGGACCGCGAACCCGGTCTTCTCCAGATCCGCTGCGACGGCCGCGGCGGGTTGGTCGACGCGAACCGCGAACTCGCGGACGTGGTGGCGGTCGTGAACCGGCGCGGCTGCGCCGACGATATCGTCGATGCGCTCGGCGAGATCCGCCGCCTCGCGGACGCAATCGTTCGCGAGCTCGACGAGCCCGTCCGGCCCGAGCGTCGCCGCGTGGATCGCCGCGCGAAGCGCGACCCACGCCTGGTTCGTGCAGATGTTCGATGTCGCGCGCTCCTTACGGATGTGCTGTTCGCGGGTCTGGAGCGTGAGCGTGAACGCACGGTCGCCGCGAGCGTCCTCGCTCGCGCCCACGAGCCGCCCGGGGACCTGCCGGATAAAGTCGTCGCTACACGCGAAGATCCCGAGTCCCATCCCGTACGCGGTCGGAAGCCCCAGCGCGCCGGCCTCCCCGACGACCACGTCGGCACCGACGCCCGCCGGCTCTTGGAGCACTGCGAGCGAGACCACGTCCGAGCCGAGCGTGAACAGCGCGTCGGCGTCGTCAGCGACCTCGCCGATCGCCGCGAGCCGCTCCTCGACGCAGCCGCGGACCGTCGGATTTTCGGCGTACACCATCACCACGTCCGAGCCCGCTCGCTCCGCGAGCGCGTCGACGTCGGCGTTCCCGTCGTCCATCGGATACGCCTCGACCGTCAGGTCCGCCCCCGCGCAGTAGTTCTCCAGTACCGCCCGTTTGCCGTCGCGCAGCTGCTCCGGGACGAGCACGACGTCACCCGAGGTCGACCGGACGCGGTCCGCGAGCGTCGCCGCCTCGCCGAGCGCGGTCGCGGCGTCGTACATCGAGCAGTTCGCCACCTCGAGCCCGGTGAGCTCGACGAGCATCGACTGGTACTCGAAGAGCGCCTGCAAGAACCCCTGTGAGATCTCCGGCTGGTACTGCGTGTAGCTCGTGAGGAACTCGGCGCGGTCCGAGAGGTGGTCGACGACGCTCGGGACGTAGTGGCCGTAGTGGCCGCGTCCGAGGAACTCGGTGAGGTCGTCGTTGCGGTCGAACAGCCGGGAACACTCGGCGCGGATGTCGCGTTCGCTGCGCGCGTCGATCCCGAACTCCCCGTCGAACGCGACCGCGTCGGGAATGTCGAAGAGCGCCTCCTCGTCGGCGACGCCGACGGCGTCGAGCATCGCCGTGGTCTCAGCGTCGGTGTGGGGCGCGTACGGGCTGCCGTCGGCTCCGCTCATCGGCTCGCCTCGGGCGTGCCCGTCGGTCGGCCGGTCGGTCGTCCGGTCTCGGTTCGGCTGTCAGGAGAGTGCGTTGTCATCGTTGAGTCAGGCTATCTGGTCGCGGTATTCGTCCGCATCGAGGAGGTCGTCGGACTCCGAGTCGCGCTCGACTTCGAGCAGCCAGCCGTCTCCGTACGGGTCGTCGTTGACGAGTTCGGGGCGGTCGAACAGCGCCTCGTTGACCGCGACGACCTCGCCGGAGACGGGGGCGTACAGGTCAGAGACGGCCTTGATCGACTCGACCACGCCGAACGCCTCGCCGGCTGAGACCTCGTCGCCGACCTCCGGAAGCTCGACGAAGACGACGTCGCCGAGCTCGTCCTGTGCGAAGTCGGAGACGCCGATCCGAACGGTGTCGCCGTCTGTTGTGGTCCACTCGTGCGATTCCAGGTACCGTAACTCGTCGAGAACTTCGAAGCTCATTGGTAAGGGGGGTCGTCGCGGCGCGCTCTGGCCGTGGCGTTCGGACGCGTCTCGAAGCCGCGAGCGCGCCGACTCGGTTGGCCGTCAACGGACGGGTGTCGCCGTCGAGCGCTGGTCCACGACACGTGTGGGTTACCGTTCTGACGACGAGGAAATAAAAGGTATGTTCCGGCTCCCGGTCGCACTGCGTCGTCTCGCGGCTCGCGAGGCGTTCGAGAGAACTGCCCCGGTCGTTCTTCGGGGTCGGTCTTCCCCGGTCGTCACGTCCACCGGTCGAGCCCGGTCTGGACCTGCGACTCGGCGATCCGCTCGAACCCGCGCTCTACCTCCTCGGCCGCGACGCCCCACTCGTCGACGACGTACGCCCGAGCGGCCTCGGCGTCGGGATTCACCGACGCGTCGACATCGACGTCGACTGCCGGCGGATCCATGAACAGGTCGCGGATCGCCTCGGCGTTCGGAATCTCGGCGTCGTGGGCCGCGAGCACGCCCCACAGGTCGCCGTGCTCTTTCACCGCCGTCACCGCCGTCTTCGGGCCGATCCCGTGAACCCCCTCGTTGAAGTCGGTCCCGCACAGCATGGCGGCGTCGACCAGCCCCTGCCGGTCGAGTTCCAGTCCGTCGAGCGTCGCCGCGAGATCCATCAGCTCCGGGTCGCCCTTGCTCGTCAGCTGTCGGAGCGTCGTGGGCGCGCCAAAGAGCAGCGTGTCGTAGTCCTCGCTGCCGGCGTGGTCGACCGCGCCCGTCGCGGCCATGTGCGCGCACTGCGCTTCTCCCTCGGCGGGGGCTTCGATAACCGGCACGTCGAGCAGGCGGAGCAGCTCGCGTGTCGTCCGGTGGATCGTGTCCGTGAGCCGCTGGGTACGCGCCTCGAGTCGCGCGGCCTCGACGGCGTCGCCGCGCTCCGCCGCGGCCGCCCTGCGCTCCTCGGCCGCCTCGCGTTTCGCCCGGCGGTCCGCCACTTCGTCCGCCTTGAGTTCCGTCACGTCGCCGTCGAACACCATCACCGGTAGCAGGTCGTGTTCGAAGAACTTCGGCAGCCCCTGCACGATCCCGATCAGGTTCGCGACCTCGGTGCCGTCCGCGGTCGTGTACGCCTCGTCGGCCGTCCACTTCACCGTCGTCGTGAGGTAGCGGTACAGCCAGTTGTGCGCGTCGACGGCGACGACGCTCCCCTCGATCTCCGAGAAGCTCACGTCGCGAACGGCGGCGAGATCGCGCAGGTCCGCATTTCCCATGCCCGGTACTCGTGGCGGTCGGTGAAATATCGACCGCTCCGGCCGTCGATATCGACCGCTCCGCCTGCCGATTGTGTGGCGTTTATGTGCGTCTGCCGACTACGATGGGTATCGAATGGTCTCGCCGTTCGACGTGTTGGAGATCGACGAGGACGCCGACGAGGCGACGATCGAACGGGCCTACCGCGAGCGCATCAAGCAGGCGCACCCGGATCAGGGGGGAACCCTCGAGGAGTTCCAGCTCGTCAGGCGCGCGTACCGCGAGCTCGACGATAGCGGCGCGGACGGCGACGCGAGCGCGACCGACTCGGACGACGCCGACCTCGCCGACATCGACCTGACCGACGAGGACGGCGACGCCGAGGTCGAACCGGTCCGCGTGGAGTTCCTCGATTACGAGGTGCTCGACGACTACGGCTGGTCGCTCGACGACGACGACCTGTTTCGGAAGGCCTCACACGCCGACCTCGACGAGACCGAACACGGTCGCCTGCTCGTCCAGCCGGACGAGAGCCTGCTCGAGGGAGCGGAAAACCGCGGGTTCGGATGGCCGTTCTCGTGTCGCGGCGGAGCCTGCGCGAACTGCGCCGTCTACCTCGTGGAAGGGGAGATCTCACAGCCCGCGAACCACATCATGCCGGACGACCTCGCGGAGCGGGGATTCCGGCTCTCCTGTAACGGTTACCCGGTGAGCGACGAGCTACAGGTCGTGTTCAACGTGAAACACCTCGCCGAGCTCGACGATCTTATCCTCCCGCCGGGGCCGTTCACGCGGCGGTGACTGCGGGACCGTTCATGCGGATCGATTGCTGGACCGCTCACGCGATCCGCGGCCGGTGAGCCGACCGCTCAGAACGCGTCGGCGACCGCGGCGACGATCGCGTCTTCGACGGCGTCGCGCTCGCCGGAGAGGAACTCGATTTTGCCCTCGCGGAGACCGGCAGTGGTCACGTCTGCGGCCGGCGCGAGTTCCGACGCGCGCGCGGCCACGTCGCGGACCGACACGTCGGCCGTGGTCCGCAGGTACAGTTCGTCCGTCCCGATGCCGACGGTCGCGTACGCCTCGCCGTTCGCGTTTCGGCGGTGCAGGTCGTCCAAGAGCAGCGGCGTCGGCGGGAAGTCGTAACGGTGGGTGTAACCCTCGGTGTCGAGCAGCGCGAACTCGACGCCGTCGACAGCTTCAGTAACGACGTTCTCGCCCGCCGTTCCCACTTCCGTCTCGAGCTTCTCGCGGAACTGCTCGGAGACGTGTGCGGCGAGGTTACCGCCGTCCTCGAACAGCAGGTCGGTGACCAGTTCGCGCTTGTCTTGGTACGACTGGTAGTACGCCTCTAGGGCGATCGCCTCGCGTAGCTCCGCGACGCGCTCCGCGTCGTATCCGGCGTCGCGCGCCAGGTCGACGTATCGGTCGGGCGCGTCGTCCCAGTAGCTCACGGCGGGGAGGTGCCGGAGGTCCGAGCGGACCTCGTCGTTGACCGCAGAGGCCAGCGACGCGACGAGCGCGCCCGTCGAGAGGTCCGCGTCGACGCCGTCGATCTCGGGCGAGACGAGCGTGTCGACCGCCTCTCGCGTCTCGGCGTCAGCGACCTCCGCGTCGACGACGACCGCGTCGACGCCGTAGACCGAGAGCAGGTCGATTCCGTCCGCCGATTCGACCGTCGAGCCCGTGCCGACGAGCAAGAACAGCGGGAGCTTCTCGTCGTGTCGGTCGCGGTCCTGTAACATTCGGGTCGCGTCGTTCGTCGCCGCGTCCATGTCGTAGACCGGGTCCTCGAGCGGCCGCCGGGTGAAGTAGTGGTACTCGGCGTCGCTTTTCGCGTGCTCCTCGCGGATCAGCGGGAGGACGGCGCGCTCGACGGCCGCGCCCGCGACGTAGCCGTCGGCGGTCGCCGGGTGGCGCACGACGATCGGACGCGATTCGAGGACGGCGCGGCGGAGCGCCTCCGCGGCGTCGAGAAGCCCGTCGGCGAGTTCGGCGACCGCCTCGTCGCCCGCCAGCGGTTGGAGCCCGTCGGGACGCGCCTCGTCCGTGAGCGCCTCGGCGAGCCGACGGCGAACCGCCTCGGCCTCGTCGCCGTCGAGGAGGACGAGCGCCTCCGATTCGACCTGCACGTCGCCGCGGTGGCTCTCGACGTCGCCGTCGATCCGCACCGCGTCGCCGACCTCGACGTTCGGGTGCGCTCGCACGCCCGGCTCCACGAACGCGGCCACGTCGACGACGCCGGTCTCGTCGCCGACTTCGAACACCGTCGGGCCGCCGGTCTGTCGGACGCCGACGACCTCGCCGTCGATCCGCACCGACTCGCCGATCGCGTCGGAGAGCGTGCCGATCTCGACCCGCTCGCGCTCGGCGTCGAGCTCGTCGTTCTCCGTGTCCGCATCGGGTTCGTCGGCGTCGTCTGATTCGGCGTCGTCGGTGTCACCGCTCACGGCGTCTGACTCAGGGACGGCCGCGACGGATTCGGAAGCGTCGTTCGTCACGTCGGAAGCGTCGTCCGTCTCGTCGGAAGCGTCGTCTGTCTCGTCGGAAGCGTCGTCTGTCTCGTCGGCAACGTCGTCAGCGTCGACTGACTCCGACTCACTCGGTTCCGTCCCGTCCTCGCCGTCGACCTCTTCGGGGAGGCGCTCGGTGTCGCCGTCCTGCACGAGCACGCCGCGGAACTCGCGGTCAGCCTGTCGGATCGACCACGCCAGATCGATGTTTCCGTTGTCGCGGACGCCCTTCACTTGGACGAACACGTCGTCGCCCGGCTCCCAGTCGAGGCTGTCGAGCCGCCGATCGAGTTCGGAGCGGTGAAGCAGCCCGGTCACGCCGGGTGCGAGGTCAATGAACACGCCGAACTCGGCGTACCCGTCGACCACGCCGCGGTAGAATCTGCTCGGAACGAGCTGGTCCGGGGAGTTCCCTCGGAAGTCGAAGGCGACGTCTTCTTGGTGTGAATCGCAGATACGACCGCCACCGTCGACGTCGACGCCACAGATGATACAGGATCCCATTTGAGTACACCGAGAGCCTCGGGCCTAAAACGGTTGTCGAAACCCGTGTGAGAGCACGCGGCGGAAAACTGCGCGGCGGATCCGACGCCGACCGCGATAGATCGCACGGCGCACGGAGTCCGGTCGCCTTGCCGTCACCCGAGCACAGTTCGAACCGACGCGATGACGCGATAGCCGACGCCGTATCCGAGTACGGCCGGCGGGAGTCCGGCCACGACCGCCCGGGGAAGCGTGGTTCGGTGAACAGTGTGGATTCCGACCACGAAAAGCGTCGCCGCGTACACGCCGCAGGCGACGCGCAGCGCCGGGATCGGCGGCCCGGCCAGCGCCATCGGGGAACTCGCGTACGCGACCACCTGCACCGTCTCGCTCACGCCGGCCCGGTCGCGGAGACCCCACCCGTCGTCGTACGCGACGCTGGCGATCACGACGGACAGCGTCGCGACGGCCGCGGTCAGGTGGAGCCCCACCGGTGCCGCGAGCGCGGCGACGAGAAGCAGTACCACGACCGCGGAGACCGCGACGGACCCGACGACGCCGGGCACGGCTGCCGGCTCCGCGAGGATCCATCCAAGCGTGTACGCGGCGGCGACGGTAACCGCGAACGTCAACGCGGGGGCCTGGTCACCGGGACTCACGCCGTTCGCGAACAGCCGCCGCGGTCGGACCAGCGCCTCGACCCACGCGCGAGCTATCCCGCGCGGCCCGCGAGCGCGCCCACCGGTCGAATCGTCGATCCACGAAGTCACGCCGATATGTTTGCGCGGACGGAATAACCCCGTTGCGATCTCGGAGTATCACGCGTGATAGACGGCGGGTAACTGATTATACGGAGCGCGTCGGAGGTACGGTCGAATGCGCGCGCTCCGAGACGACGATCGAGGGTTCACGCCGCTCGCCGGGTCGGGGCTGCTCGTCGGCATCGTCGTGGTGCTTTTGGCGCTCGTCGGTGCCGCGATGGTCGGCCTCATCGACGGCGTCGCCCCGCCGGACGCCGAGTTCGAGGCCGAACGAGACGGTGCGGACCTCGTCATCGTCGCCAACGGTCCCGACCCGGTTCCCGCACAGGAGCTGTACGTCCGCGGCGAGGATCCCGACGGAAACGTTCAGTTCGGGCGGTGGCCCGGCGACGGCGTCGTCCAGCCGGGCGATCGAGTGCCGGTTCCGAACGCGACCGGCAACGAGCAGTTCGATATCGTCTGGGAACCGGTGGCGTTCGACACCCGCGAGACCCTAGGGAAGTACAACGGGGAGGAGTCCAACATCGAATCGTGGAGCGAGGAGAGTTCCGGACGCGACCCGCTCGGCGCGACCGGAGTCTGAGCCCGACCCTTCTGACTCCCGCCCGCGGTCGCCCGGCCGACCTACTCCGGCGACACCCACGCGCCGCAGTCGTCTGACTTTCCGATCGCGTCGAGGACGCGCTGGACCGCGTACCCCTCCGCGAACGACGGTGAGAACTCCCCGCCCTCGGCGACCGCCGAGAGAAACTCGTAGTTCTCGTGGACGAATGTGTGCTCCCAGCCGAGCACGTGTCCGGGCGGCCACCAGTGATCGACGTAGGGATCGGTCTCCTCCGTGACGAGCACCGTTTCGTACCCCCGGTTCCCCTCTCGGAGCACCTCTAACTCGTTGAGTCGCTCCAGCGAGAATCTCAGGCTTCCCGCCGAGCCGTGCACCTCGATCGTGTGGTCGTTCTTGTGGCCCGCGGCGACGCGGCTGGCCTCGAAGCTCCCCGTCGCGCCCGACTCGTACGCGACCTGTGCGGTATACGCGTCGTCGACGGTCACGTCCCGATACTCCGCGACCTCGCCGGCGTCGTCGTACACCGGACGCTCGTCGACGAACGTGGTCAGCTGGCCGGACACTCGATCTACCGCGCCGACGCGGTCGCCGACGAGGAAGTTCGCGAGGTCGACCGTGTGCGCCCCCAAATCGCCGAGCGCGCCCGATCCGGCGAGGTCGGCGTCCATCCGCCACGCCCAGGGTGCCTCCGGATCGACGAGCCAGTCCTGCAGGTAGCGGCCACGGACCTGTCGAATCTCTCCGAGTTCGCCGTCCTCGATGATCTCTCTCGCGTGCCGGATCGCGGGAACGAAGCGGTAGTTGAACGCGGTCCCCGCCGGAACGTCCGCCGCCGCCGCGGCGTCACGCATGGCGGCGGCCTCCTCCAGCGTCGGCGCGAGCGGCTTCTCACAGAGGACCGGAACGCCGGCATCGAGGGCCGCTATCGACGGCTCGGCGTGCACGTGGTTCGGCCCGAGGTTGTAGAACACGTCCACCTCGTCGAGCGCGTCCTCCCAGTCGGTCGCGGTGGTCGCGAAGCCGAACCGCTCCGCGGCGTCCGTGAGAGCGTCCTCGTCGCGCCCGACGAGCGCATGGCGCTCGATCGCGGGCGCGTCGGGGAAGAACATCGGCAGTCGCGCCAGCGCGTTCGCGTGCGCCTTTCCCATGAACCGATACCCCAAGACGCCGATCCGCAGCGGCTCGCGTGTCATGATCGCCTCTCACTCGATCCGGTAGGCGTTGCGGGGCCGGGTCTCGAAGCCGACGTGGTGAGCCGGCTTGGCGTCGCGTCGCCCGACGGGCCGTCCGTGCGGCGAAACACGTCGATATCCATGCCAAATATTGGCACCATGTCTCGAATAAGTCTTCAGGATACGTCGTGGAAACGCCGGTCCCCGGGACGTGAGTATATACCGGTACGACGACGGAGATATCGTCTCGGAACGGCTGAAATCCCGCCTCGCTCGGGCTTTGCGGGTCGGACCACATGAGGTTTTAACGCATGGAGCGTGTATGCTGGATATGGGAATCCTCTCTCGCGCCTCCTACGTCATCCGCTCGAAGGTGAACGCCCTCCTCAACCGAGCGGAGGACCCGACGGAGTCGCTCGACTATTCGTACGAACAGATGCGCGACGAACTCCAAGACGTCAAACAGGGGATCGCAGACCTCACGACCCAGAAGAAGCGCTTGGAGATCCAAAAGCGCAAGCTGGAAGAGAACGTCGAGAAGCACAACCGGCAGGCGCGCGAGGCGGTCCAGCAGGACCGCGACGACCTCGCGCGCCAGGCTCTCGAAAAGAAGAAGTCGAAGATGAGCCAGATCGAGGAGCTGGAAGGCCAGATCGCGGAGCTGAACAACACCCAAGAGCAACTCGTCGAGAAGAAGAACAAGCTCCAGAACCGGATCGAGGAGTTCCGCACGAAAAAGGAGACGATGAAAGCCCGCTACGAGGCTGCCGAGGCGTCCTCGCGCGTCTCCGAGGCGATGACGGGCGTCGGCGACGAGATGGAGGACGTGAGCCGGTCTATCGAGCGCGCCGAAGAGCGCACCGAGGAGATGGAGGCGCGCGCGGAGGCGATGGACGAACTCGAAGACTCCGGAGCCTTCGAGGACGCGCTCTCCGACAAAGATAGCATCGACCGAGAGCTAGAGAGCCTCTCGACGAACAGCGAGGTCGACGCCGAACTGGAGACGCTCAAGGGTGAACTCGGCAAGAGCGACGGAGCGGGCGACGGCGAATCCGAGAGCACCGACGCGGAGATCGACGCCGAACTGTCGGACATCGAGAGCGACATCGACGCGGACGACCTCGAAGCCGACCTCGACGGCGACGCGAACGTCGATGACGCCGATGTCGACGTCGAATTGGAGGAAACAGAGGCCGACGCGGACGAGCCGCGAAACTGACGCCACACCGCACGGAGCGGCCTACTTTTCCGGATGTCGCCGGGCACCGGTCCCCGCCCGGCGCTGGTCTCCGAGCCGGATATCGCCGTCGTCCACTCCGATACCGTCGTACGGGTCCTCGGCGAGCAGTAGCGAGCCGTCGAGGTCGGCGTAGTCGATGAGCGGAGCGAGCTGTGCGGCCGCCGCGATCGACGCGTTCGATTCGATCATGCACCCGCACATCACCTCCAGTCCGTGTGCGCGCGCGGCAGCTATCAGCCGTCTCGCCTCCAACAACCCGCCGGTCTTCATCAGCTTCAGGTTCGCGATGTCACACCGGTCGGCGATCGCGGGGATATCGGAGAGCGTCACGCACGACTCGTCGGCGGCGACGGGGAGCGCCGACCGCTCGTAGACGAACCGGAGCCCGTCGGGGTCGTCTGCGGACACCGGCTGTTCGACGAACTCCACGTCGCGGTCGGCGAGCCACTCGCTCTTTTCGACGGCCTCTCGCGGCGTCCACGCCTCGTTGGCGTCGACCCGGAGCCTGACGTCCGGTGCGGCGTCGCGAACCGCGTCGACGAGTTCGCGGTCGCGGTCCGTGCCGAGCTTGAGCTTGAGTATCGGGTAGCCGGCCGCGGCCGCGTCGGCGGCCTTCTCTCTGACGCGGTCGGTCTCGTCGAGCCCGACCGTGAACGACGTGGCCGGCGACGACGACGGGTCGAGTCCCCACAGCCGGTACAGCGGAACGCCGAGCCGCTTGGCCGCGAGGTCGTGGACGGCGATAGACACCGCACAGCGCGCGGCCGGGTTGTCGCTGACGACGCTCCCCATCCGCGATTCGATCTCGTGGAGCGCATGGGGGTCGCCGACCGACTCGACGACTGCGAGCAGGTCGGGCAGCACGGCCTCGACCGTGGCGGCGGTCTCGCCGTAGTGTTCCGACGGGGCCGCGCCCCCGACGCCCGTCATGCCCCCTTCGTCCGTGACGCGGACGATCACGTTCTCCGCCTCGGTCTGAGTCCCTCGCGAGATGGTGAACGGGTCAGAGAGCGGCAGCGACACCCGCTCGAATTCGGTGTCGAGGGTCATTCGCTGCCGAGTCCGGCGTCGACGATGCCGTCGACGATCGCCTCTGCGCCGTCTCGAACCGGGTCGGCGGCCGGAGCGCCCACGTCGTCCGCGAACGAGGCGACGGCGTCGGCCGCCACCTCGTCGTCTTCGACGTCTTTCGTGTTGAGCGCCCCCGCGACGACCGCCGTCTCGTTGATCGGGTCTGCGAGCCCCTCGTACAGGTCGACGTACTCGGTGACTGGACGGAGGTCGAACGACTCGTACCCGTGGATCGCCTCGCGGCCGGCCGCGTGACAGAGGACGAGCCCGTCAGCCATCGACCCGTGCAGGATCCCGCAGGTGACCGCCGAGTAGGCGGGGTGGACGATGCTGCCCTGCCCCTCGACGACGAGCAGGTCGTGGTCGTCGCCGACCTCGACGAGCATGTCCTCGACCGCCCCGGCAGTGAAGTCGGAGACGACCCGGTCGATCGGGTTCCCCCAGCCGGCGATCATGATACCGGTCTGGCCGGTCGGGACGAACGCCGCGTCTATCCCGCGCTCGCGGGCGGCCGCAACGATCTCCAATGATGCCGTCATCTTCCCGACCGAGCAGTCCGTTCCCACGGTGAGTACCACGTCGGCGTCGACGTCGCCTGACGCCCCGGTCGCGACCGTGAGATCGTCGTCGGGCTCGCGGACGTCGACGAGGTCGACCCCGTGCTCGTCGGCCAGCGCGGCCAGCTCGTCGTCCTCGTTGAGGAAGTAATGGAGGCCGCTCACCACGTCGCAGCCGGCCTCGATCGCGGCCTCGACGTCCGCGCGCCACGACTCGTCGAAGCCGCCGCCGATCGGTGCGATACCGATGTATAAGGCGTCGAGGTCGTCGTCGGCGGCCGCGTGCGCGTCCGCGAACGACCCGACTATCGGTGCGTCCGCAACGTCGGGAACGTGCTCGCTCACGCGGTCGCCGGCGCGGTCGCGGTCGAGGACCGCGCGAACGTCCTGGTCGCCGTAACGCATGACGCCGAGGGCGGTCTTCGCGCGGTCGGGGAACTTCTCGTGGGCGAGGATGACGATCCGTTCGTCGCTCATAGTCGGCTCGTCGCCCCGGGAACGCTTAAAAGAGTCGAGGTGGTCGTCCCGTCACGGTCCCCCGCCGGATGCGATGGGGTGTGTCGCGTGTGACAATCTGTGCGTACATGTGTGAAATGTGAGCAGGCACCGCGCCGGAGACGAGAAGGGTAAACGTATTATTCTAGGGTGATACCACCGAAGCATGTCTGAGGCAACCTCGGGTGCGACAGCCGCTTGGGGAACGAAGATCCGCGAGTACCTTACGGGAATGGGACCGTCGTGG
>Ga0209945_1000546_pt1 | contig 13600 bp, 14 predicted proteins | sample SalPonR2_A_D2_MG_FD_185703 | JGI IMG/M metagenome (GOLD analysis project Ga0209945, IMG submission 185703) | Salt pond soil microbial communities from South San Francisco under conditions of wetland restoration - Salt Pond MetaG R2_A_D2_MG... ...
GGCTGAGGACGACGGGCAGTGGGTCGCGAGAGATACCGAAACCGGCGTTACGAGCCAAGGTGAAAGCCGAAGTGAGGCGTTGGAGAACCTCGACGAGGCGATTCGGCTGTACGAACGACCGATCCCCAGTGAGGCAGAGGATCCGGAGCCGCCCGATGCGCCTTGGTTCTGAACGAGGTTTAAAAAAGGTCCCCGATGAAACGGGTCATTCGGCACGCACTCACGGAGTACGTCCCACCATTTTAAATAGACTTTTGGGTGTCGAGGCCTCTCTACAGTTTAGCAATGACGTTTGAAGCAATGTGTAGTGGGACCGCCGTGATTCGAACACGGGTCCAACGGACCCCATCCGCAGAGGATACCACTACCCCACGGTCCCTCGCATTTCGACGGACGGCAGAGGGACGTTTAACCTCTTCGTTTCGCGTCGGTGCTCAGACCAACACGCGCTCCAACTCGACGACCGTCCCCGACGCCGCGTCGGGGTCGCCGACCAGGTGACCGAGACAGACCGCAGCGCCGTCGGGAGTATGACAGGCCACGAGGTCGTCCGTCTCCGCGCCGGCCAACTCGGCGTCGATCACGCCGGGGGCGTACACCGGCGCTCCCTCGGCGATTTCGCGGGCGGCCGAGGGCGCGACGGTCAGTTCCGGCAGCCCCTCGAGGGCGCGTTCGGCCGGCGAGACGACCTCGCGGAGCAGGTCGGCGTCGTCGGACTCGCGCCAGAGGGCGAGGCCGTCCGCGAGGTCCTCCATCGTCGAGAGCGTCGCGTCGGTGAAGCCGGCGGTCTTCGTCCGCCGGAGGTCGCCCATGTGCGCGCCCGTCCCGAGCGCCAACCCGAGGTCGTGACAGAGCTTTCGGACGTAGGTGCCGCTCGCGCACTCGATGTCGAGCAGCGCCCGACGCTCCTCGCGTTCGAGGGCCTCCAGGCGGTGTATCTCCCGCGTCCGGAGGCGACGAACGACCGCGGATTTCCGGGGCGGTTTCTGGTAGAGGTCGGTCTCGAACTCCGAGAGCGTCGACTCGAGGTCGGCGGGGAGCCGCCCGTGGGCCTCGAGGACGGCGACGTACCCCTTCCGGCTGTCGTCGAACACCTGCGCCGCGCGGGTGGCCGTCCCCGTCAGGATCGGCAGACAGCCGGTGACCTTCGGGTCGAGGGTCCCCGCGTGGGCGGCGCGGTCGACGCCGGCCATGTCACGGACCCAGGCGGCGACCTGGTGGGCCGACGGCCCGGGGGGCTTATCGAGGTTGACGACGCCGAACTCCAGAAGCGTCGCCGGGTCGCGGTCGGTCGGGGGGCCACGCTCGCGCATGGTCAGAAGTCGTACTCGACGCCGTCGATCGGGGTCTTGCCCTCGTCGTCGACGATGTCGTAGGCCTCGACCGCGGTGATGACGACGTCGAGCACCGCGCCGGGCGAAAACCGGGCGGTGTTGAGCGCGAGGTCGTAGATGTCGAGGTCGTCGATGTCGACGCCGTAGTACTCCCGGTAGCGCAGCGCCTCGCTGTCGGCCCGTTCGACGGTCTCCTCGCGGGCCGTTCGGACGGGCTTGTCCTCGCGGTCGGCGATCCGCTCGGCGCGGATGTCGAGCGGGGCGTCGAGCCAGATCCGGAAGTCGGCGTGGTCGCCGGCCATCCAGCCCGCCAGCCGCGATTCGAGCACGAGGTCCTCGCGCTCGGCGGCGAGTTCGCGCTGCCGGCGATCGAGGTCCCGATCGATCGAGTCGTCCTCCTCGGCGAGTTTGTTCAACTCCAGCGGCGTGAGGTCCCGGTCGGCGGCGAGTTCGCGGAAGATGTCACCACCGCTCACGTGTTCGGATCCCAGCCGTTCGGCCAACCCGGCGGCGACCGTGCTCTTGCCGCTGCCGGCCGGGCCGGAGATGGTTATCAACATATCAGTACTGCGCCGCTGTGGGTCAAAGGCGTTACCGTTCGCGGCCGACGGGCGCTCGCGAAGCCGGAGCGCCGCAGGCGGCCGATCGGCGGCTCACGTCGGCGTGGTCTGGATGTTCAGCGACTTGCGGATGACCTGCGTGAAGCACATCGAGCAGACGAAGTACCAGCCGATCCACGCCTGGAGCGGCCCCACCAGGCCCTCGTTCCAGCCGACCTCGCCGACGATCGGCATCACCATCGCCCCGAGGTCGATCTCGGGGTACAGCGGCGCGCCGCGGAAGCCGACGACGGCGTACATCCACAGGAAGACGGGGATGGTCAACAGCATGATCCACACCATCGGTCGGAACTGCTCTTTGAACATCCCGAGGTTGTCCGTCATCGCCTCCATCTGTTCGTCCTGGATGCGTTCGAGCGCCTCGTCGTCGCCGCGCTCTTTGGCCTCCTTGCGGCGCTCCTGGATCTCCTTCATCCGGCCCTGGTAGGCCCCCATGACCTCCATGTCCATCAGGTTCGACTGCAACAGCGTCGAGTAGAGCCCGGTGAACAGCGCAAGGACCATTATCACGGCGAAGAAGGGGAGCGAATCGAGCAGCGGGCCGAGCGCGATGTTCAGCGTGTCCGCGAGCGGTTCCCGGACCGACCGGAACGTGTAGCCGGCGAACATCGCGACCGATCCGACCGCGGCCATCTTGTCCCACTTCGACCACGAGGAGTCGCCGTCGGGGGCGTCGGGCAACTCGAGGTCGTCGTCCTCGAGCGCGTCCCTGACGCCGTCGGGATCCGCGACGTCGAACCCCTCGCCGTCCGAGTCGACGAGCAGGCCGATCTCGATGAGCCGTCCCCACTGGCCGCTCGTGAGTTCGTCGGAGACGTCGCCCCACGAGACGGTCCCCTCGTCGGCGCGGTCGAGGAGGTACTCGAGGGCCTCCTCCATCTCCGCGTCCTCCGAGACGAGTTCCTGTACCTTCGAAGCTGTGCGTGCCATTACCGCGTGTAGCGACCGGCGGGTAATCAACCTTTTACCTTCGGCGCGACCGACGCGCCCGGGGCGACGGCGCGCTAGCCGTCCTCCTCCGCTCCATCGAGCCGTTCGGAAAGGGCCTCGAAGCGCTCCCGGAGCCGCCGCCGTCGCTCCGCCGTCCGCTCCGGCGACGCCTCGACGTCGACCAGCGTCCCGTCTTCGAAGGCGAGCGCACAGACGTCGCCGGCCGCCGCCTCGCCCGGGAGGTCCTCGGCCGGAACGCGGCGTTCGGCGACCGTCTCGCCGTCGACTTCGATCAACAGGACCGCGATCCCCTCGGTGATCCGATCCAGGGTTCCGGCGTAGGTCCCCTCGAGCGTCACGCGGCCACCCCCACCGCGAAGCGCTCCGCGGTCGGATCGGCCGGGGCGGCGCTCGCCTCGGGTGCGGCTTTCAGTTCGAGCGGGTCGGTCGTCGCTTCGACCTGCGTCCGGACGACGATCCTCTCGCCGTCGCTCTCGAAGACGATCGAGCCGTGAACCCCGGTCCAGACCGTCCGGATATCGCGCTCGGCGAACCGCTCCAGGGGCTCGTCGTGGGGGTGGCCGAACTGGGAGTCGTAGCCCGAGGAGACGACCGCGACCGCGGGGTCGACCGCGTCGAGGAACGCCGGGCCGGAGGAGGTGTTGGACCCGTGGTGCCCGGCCTGATACACGTCGACGTCGAGGCGGTCGCCGTGGGCCTCGACCAGCCGCGATTCGGCCTCGCGCTCGGCGTCGCCGGTGAACAGGAACGACGTCTCCCCGACGGCGACCGACACCGAGACGCCGTTGTCGTGGAGGTCGTCGCCGACCGGCGCCGAGGGCGACAGCACCGTCGCCGCCGCCCCGTCGAAGGGGATCTCGTCGCCGGAGCGGACCTCGAAGAGCGTCACGTCGTGGCGCTCGACCGCGTCCAGGTAGCGCTCGTAGGTCCGGGAGGTGTGCGTGACGCCCGAGTCGTACACCGCCCCGACCCCCTCGCGTTCGGTCTCGTAGTGGTCGATGATCGCCTCGTGGCCGCCGATGTGGTCCGCGTGACCGTGCGTCGAGACGAGGTGGTCGATCCGGTCGACGCCCCGAGCATCCAGGTACTCCAGGACCGTCTCGCCGTCGTCGCGCCAATCGCCCGAGTCGATCAGCATCGTCTCCTCGTCGGTTCGGAGCAGCGTCGCGTCGGCCTGACCGACGTCGATGACGTGCACCTCGAGTGTGCCGTTCGGCGGCGGGGCGATCTCCGTCGACCCCGCGGGCGTCGCCGTCCCGTCGACCGGCGTCCCGTCGGCAGGCGCCCCGTCGGGACCGACCCCGAGCCCCGCACACCCCGAAAGTACGACGAGCAGACAGCACGCCACCACGGCGACCCGGTGTCTCATTGTTCCGAGTACGGGTCACAGAAGGAGTTTCTTTCGGCCCGACGCCCCGGTCGTGCGCCACCGGTGGCGCCGTTCGAGCCGGGGGTCTCGGTCCCTACCTCGGTCCGGACCCCGTCGATACGAGCGAGCGCGACGCTCAGGCCGCGTCTTCGATCGCGGCGTCGAGGTCGCTCCAGACCTCCTCGGGGGCCTGTTCGCCGTCGATCCGGAGGAGTTCGCCCGAGTCCTCGTAGTGGTCGATCACGGGCTGGGTGTTCTCGTCGAAGACGCGGAGGCGCTCGCGGACCGTCTCCTCGGTGTCGTCGTCGCGCTGGACGAGGCGCTCGCGGACCGCCTCGTCGTCGGGCATGTTGAACTCCGTGTGGTAGATGTCGCCCGTCTCGGGGTCCATCCGCCGGCCGGTGAGCCGATCGACGAGTTCCTCTTTGCTCACGTCGAGCAGCGCGACGAGGTCCAGATCGGTGATCTCCGAGAGGTACTCCGCCTGCGAGAGGTTTCGCGGGTAGCCGTCGAGGACGAATCCGCCGGCGTCCTCGAGGGCGGCCTTGACGATCTCGTTGACGAGGGGGTCGGGGACCAACTCGCCCGCCTCCATGTACTCGCGGGGCGTCCCGTGTTCGGTCTCCATGTCCTTGTTGGCGCGCAGCGCGTCACCGGTCGTCACGTGCTCGACGTCGTAGTGGTCGACGATGTTGCTCGATTGCGTCCCCTTGCCGGCCCCCGGTGCGCCGAGCAGCAGGATCTTCGGTTGGCTCATGATCGACCATTCAGAACGGTCCCTAAAAGTCTTGACTGAACGCGGCCGGGCCGTCCGGACGCGGGCGGTCGGGCCGTCGGCACGGCGGGGGCCCACGAACGCGGGGTTGATGTGGCCGGGCGACCGAAGGTCGGTCATGGCGGCCGACAGTCCCGGCGAGAGGCGGCAGTTGCTCGTACGGCGGATCGTCGAGTCGCGACGGCGCGACGAGGCGACCGTCTTCCGCGCCGGGGACGCGTCGGTCGAGTACGACGACCGCGTCCTTCGCCTCGACATCGAACCGGCCGAGCGCGACCGACTCGACGCGCTGTTGTCGGCGTACCACGTCTTCAAGATCAAACAGCCCGAGACGCGGAAGGCCCCCGAGGGCGTGTGTTACCTCTCGGCGGTGACGGACGCGAAACACGCCGCGGACTTCCTCGAGGCGCTGTTCCGCGAGGTGTACGGGCGCGGGGAGGGGTACGAACTCGGAGCCGAGACCGGGTAGCCCGCGTCACCGGTAGCGTTCGACGAACTCGTTCGTCCCCTCGTCGGTCCCGGCGACGACCAACTCGTCGCCCGGTTCGATCCGGAAGTCGGCGTCGAGGTCGGTGAACACCGTCCCGTCGCGCCTGACGGCGACGACTGTACAGCCGGTTCGTTCCCGCACCCTCGCCTCGTGGAGGCGCTTGCCGTCGAGCGCCGGCGCCGTCGTCGAGACCAACTCGACGCTCGTGTCCACCGAGAGGATCCGCTCGTCGGTGAGGATCCGCGAGGCGATCGACCGGCCGCTGACCGTCGCCAACGACAAGACGTAGTCGGCCCCGGCGCGGTAGGCCTTCCGGACGCCGCCGGTTCGCTCCGCCCGCGCGACGATCTCGGTCGCCGGGTCGATGTCCCGGACGACGAGCGTCGCGAACTCGGTGAGGGTGTCGTCCGGGAGCGCGAGCACGATCGCGGACGCCGTCTCGATGCCGGCCGCTCGAAGCACGTCCGGGTCGGTCACGTCGCCGACGACGTCCACCCCGTCGTGGTCCCGGAGATCGACCGTCGTGTACGGGACGCCGTGTTCTTCGAGCGCCTCGGAGACGGTTCGGCCGACCTCCCCGTACCCGGCGACGACGACGGATTCCCCGCCCAGCCGGGTGACGCTGGACAGTTCGGCCGATTTGAGCCGGTCGATCCCGTCTCGCCCGCCCGCGAGCAGGAGCACCGTGCCGTCCCTGAGTGGTTCGTCGATCGGCGCGGGCGTCTCGAAACTGCCGCGGAACCACGCCCCGAGGACGTTCACCCCGTACTCCGCCCGCAGGTCGCTCTCGGCGATCGTCCGGCCGGCGATCCGGCTGTTGCGGTGGACCGGTAGCTCCGCGATCTCGACGTCTTCGCCCAGGCTTACGGTGTCGGCCGAGTCCGCGTTGATCCCCGTGGTGAGTTTGCTCGCGAGGCTCTCGCCGAGGGCCTGCCTCGGCGTCAGGACGTGGTCGGCCCCCGCGAGGCGGTGATACGTCGCGGTGTCGGTGTCCTCGACGACGCTGATGATCGTCGTCTCGTCGGTCGCCTCGCGGGCGGCGAGGACGATGCTGGCGTCGACCCGATCGGAGACGTCGGCGACGAGCGCCCGGGCCTCGCCCACCGCGGCGGCTTTCAGATCGGCCGTCGACTCCGGGTCGCCGTATATTACCCGGTGGTCGTCCTCGTCGAGCGAGACCGCCCGGTCGCGGTCCGACTCGACGAAGACGTACTCGATCCCGTTCGAGTCGAGTTCGTCGATCAGCGCCTCCGCGCGGGAGGTGTCCGAGCAGACGACGACGTGCTCGGCGAGGTCGTCGGCGAGGTCCGTCGGCGGCGAGGGCGACAGTGCGTTCCGAAACAGCGGCAGGAGGATCGCCGGCAGCGCCAGGAAGAACAATCCGACGCCGGTGAGGTCGAGCACCATCACGAGCAGGTTCATCTCGGCGCTCGACCACGGGGCGTCGGAGCCGTAGCCGGTCGCGGTGAACGTCTCGACGACGACCTGTGTCGAGTGGAGCAGCGACACCTCGGTCCCCGGGGGCGGATACGGGCCGGGTTCGAACGTCCGCATGCCGAAATCGTAGACGAGCGCCGAGACCGCGACGAGGACGACGATCACGCCCACGTAATACGCGGCACGCCGCTTGATTCGGCTCATACCGGCCCGTCGTCACTCGCGGGTAAAAGCGTCCCGACAGCGCGTCGATAGTATATAAATGGGTCGCGTCGAACGTACGGACCGGGTCGGGTGGAGACGCGGTACGAATATATAAACGGAACACGGGTCGGGAACGGTGCTCCACCCAGACAGTTATAAACGACTTCCGGGACGGAAACGGCGTACGCCTCTATGGCCTTTTAAAAAGACGCCGACCGGGGTCGGTGACAGCACACACGGCCAGCGTCGCGCGCGGCGATCAGACGAGCCGCTCGCGAAGGGTCCGCCGAAGCGATCCCGGGAGGGTCACCGGCGGGCCGCTGACGAGGAGAAAGCCGGTGAAGATGACGCCGAAGCCGACGAGCGAGGCGACCGGCAGCGTCTCGCCGAGCAGGGCCCACCCGCCGACCGCCGACACCACGGGGACGAAGTAGAACAGCAGGTTCGCCCGCGTCGCGCCCGCCTCGTCGACGAGCGCGAAGTACGCGAGGTAGGCGATCGCCCCCGAGAACACGCCGACGTACAGAAGCGCCGCGAGCGCGACCGGCGGCACCGAGAGGCCGGGGACTGACTCGCCGGCCGAGAGGCTGAGCGCGTGCGAGAGGACGGCCGCCAGCGGCACGCCCCAGACCGTGCGGGCGGTGCTCGACAGCGTGGCGTCGGCGCGGCGGATCACCACGGCACCGAGGGCGCTCGTCACCGCGCCGCAGAACAGAAGCGGGACCGCGATGGAGCCGCCGAGGAGCGCCGACGGATCGGGGTCGGCGACCAACCCGACGCCGAGCAGGCCGAGGGCCATCCCGGCCGACCCGCGCACCGAGAGCCGGTCCTCCGAGAGCAGGAGGGCGGCGAAGACCGGCGTCAGGATCGGGTTCAGGCTGAACACGACCGCGGCGACGCCGCTCGTGGTGTACTGCTGGCCGACGAACAACAGCGCGTTCGTCAGCCCGATGACGAGCAGCCCCGTCGCGAGGATCCCGACGACGTCGCCGACGGTCCGGGGTCGTAGCTCCGCCCGCGAGAGGCTGCTCGCGGCGTACGCCGCGAGGACGACCGCGCCGATGTCGAAGCGGACCGCGACGAAAAACAGCGGCGGGAAGTGCGCCAACCCGGCCTTCGCCGCGACGAAGGTCCCGCCGAAGAGGACGGCCGAGACGACGAACAACGCGCCGCTTCGCCGCGAGAACACGCTATCGCAACACCCCGGCCACAGCTCCGGACGATCGCTCGATATTCCTGGAGGTATCGGACACACTAGTCGGGAAGGGCCGGGTACGTATAACGAAATCCGTAAAAAGTTCTACGAGGGGAAACGGATGCCCGCAACGAGAGCGCTGCACCCCGTGAAAATCTTTCGCGGGGCGAAGACTGTTTACTCTCGCGCCCGCTGGTCCCGGTATGGCGACCCCGCTCGAGGAGGTGGAGTTTCTCGCTCGCTCGAAGAACCGGGTCGAGGTGCTGCGGCTGGTCGCGACCGAACCATACAGCCGCCGGCGCCTCGCGGAGGCCACCGGGGCCTCCCAGGCGACGCTGGGGCGGATCCTCGAGGACTTCGCCGACCGATCGTGGGTCGAACGCGACGGCGGCGCGTACGTCGCCACGGCCACCGGGGCGCTGGTGGCCGACGGCGTCGCCGAACTGCTCGCGATCCTCGAGACCGAGGCCAAACTGCGCGACGTCGTGGCGTACCTGCCCGCCGAGGCGATGGGGTTCGACCTGCGCCGTCTCGCCGACGCGACGGTGACCGTCCCGAGCAGGACGCGCCCGAGCGCGCCGCTGCAGCGCGTCCTCGAGGCGATGGGCGAGGCCGACGACTTACGGGCGTTCTCGCACACGCTCAACGAACAGAGCCTCGCCGCGGTCCACGACCGGGTGCGGGCGGGCGAGGGGACGTTCGAGGCCGTCCTCTCGGAGAGCGCCATCCGCGCGCTCGCCGCGGAGGAGCGGCTGTGGTCGCAACTGCGGGCGCTCGCCGACGCCGACGGGGCCGAGATCCGGGTACGGGAGGCGGAGATCCCGCTCGCGGTCACCGTCGCCGACGGGACGGTGTACCTGCTCGTCCGCGACGACGCGGGGCTCCTGCAGGCCTCGCTGCACACCGACGACGGGGCGGTCCGGGCGTGGGCCACGGAGACCTTCGAGCGCTACTGGGAGACGGCGGGTGCCTTCGATCCCGCGGCGTTCGAGGGCTGAGGTCGGGGAGCGGCCTGCGTCTACGCCACTGCGAGCGTGAGGCCGACGGCGACGGGGACGAGGACGGCGAGGTAGACCGCGGCCGAGACGGCCCACCCACGGGCGGTCGCCCGCCGGCGCGCCCGGTCGAGGCCCGGGGCACGCGGTAGCGGAACGGCGACGAAGAAGGCCACCATCAGGCCGTACAGCGCGAGCGTCGTCGCTGCGACCGACAGCGCGGAGGCGCCGCCGAGCAGCGTCTCGGCCACCAACGACCCGTACACGAACAGGAGGCCGGTGCCCGTTCCGGCGCCGTAGTGGGCGACGGCGGCGAGGCGGGCGGGCGCGTCGTCGGGGTGGGTCTCCGTCAACACGCCGGCGGCGACCCGCGGCGGGGTCGCCCCCTCCGGGAGCCGCGCCATCGCCCGGTCCATCGCGAGGAGGGCGGCGACGGCGGCGACGAGGGCGATCGGGAAGCGAGCCACCACGGGGGCCGACGAGAGCCCGCTGAGGGTCATACCGTCCGATGGCGCCGGCGGGGCATGAAAACGCCGATCCCGGAGGGGGGCGACGGGTCGGGGGCGCCGCGGGCACTCGCTCTCGCTTCCGCTTTCGCTCTCGCTCTCACTTGCACTCGTGGAGGCTTTCGAGGATCTCGGGGTCCGTCCGGAACTTCAGGACGTTCGTCATGAGCGAGTTCCGGATGTTGTCGACGACCGGGCCGTGGCGCTTGTAGAACTCGTGGATCCACTGCGATTGGGACTCCCGGTCGGTGAACATCATCACCGACTTCCACTGGTACTCGCCGTCCGAGAGGAAATACAGGAGCGTGTTCTGCGACTCTCTAACGTACTCCATCGCCTCGCGCCACCCCGCCTCGAAGTGTTCGGGGTCGAACTTGAACTCGAAGAGCGCGAAGTAGAAGTACGCCTCGTTGGGGATGATCGCCTCCCGGAAGACGCCCTCCTCGCGCATTGCCCGGATCGACTCGGAGACGGTGACGTGGGAGACGTCGATGTCGTGTTTGGCCTCCAGGATGTCGGCGAGGTCCCGCGAGGAGAGCTGTGGGTCCCGCGAGAGCTCGCGCAACACCAAGACGTCGCGTTCCTTGAACTCCCACTCGGGCGGGTCGCGTGCTGGCATACCCCACGCATCGCCCGCCCGGGTACTGTCAGTTTCGGTACAGCGGCGTCGACCCGAGGATCGGATCGGCGGCTCCGGACGGCGGACAACGATGCGACGGAACGGACCCGGGACGGCCGTTCAGTCCCGAAATCGGTCGATGTCGATCTCGGGGTCCGGCTCGTACACGTAGCAGACGTCGCCGTCGGGGACGTAGTACCCGCGGCGCTCTGTGTCCTCGAGGACGCGCTCGTCGGTGTCGATCGCGATGTCGACGAGGTCGTCGAGCGTGTCGATCCGGACGGCTTCGCGGCCGTCGGCCAGCCCGCCGACCGAACCGCGGGAGATCCAGTCGTCGAGGTCCTCGCGGCGGTCGGCGAACTCGAGGCTGCGGCGCTCGGCCGCCGTCACCTCGAAGGCGTCGCGGTAGGAGGCGGCGGCGAAGCCGGCGAGACCGAGCAGGCCCACGAGCAACAGCGCCGGGCCGCCGGCGCGTCGCGGGAGCCCGTAGCTCCGCTCTGACGTGACCGATCGGGTGCGCTGGTCGGTCTCGCCCGCCGGCTCGGGCGTCTCGACGGTGTAGGTCCCGCCGCCGGGTTCGAGCGTGAGCGCGTGGGTCGACCGGTAGGACTCGCTTCCGCCCGCGATATCGCCCGTCGCGCTGACGGCGGTCCGGATCCGCACCTCCGTCGTGCCGGGGGAGGCGCCGAGCCCCTCTTGGATCGTTTCGACCTCCGCGGCGACCGCCGAGACGTTCACCGAGGTCGTCGACGACACCGTCTCGCCCGCGGCGACCGTCCCGGAGAACGTGTCGAGGCGTTCCTCCTGACGCCAGAACTCGGTGCTGTCGCCGTCCCCACCGTCGTCGACGGATCGGATCACGAGCGTCGTCTCGCCCTCGACGTTCAACTCCCCGTCCGCCCCGGTGAAGCCGTATCGGAACTCCGTATCGAGGATCGGCGCGATCTGTGTGTAGTACACGGATCGATCCGACAGCGTCGCGCCGAGGGGAAACACCGCGGTTCCGTTCGTGACGGTTGCGCTGTGGGTGTACTCGCCGGTGGTCTCCCACTCCGCGAGGACCTCCTCGGTGGTCTCGGTCCCCGGGGCGACGTACGTGGTGTATATCAGGCCGCCGCCGGCCAGCGTGAGAACGACGAGTACCGCAACGACGGCGACGGCGTACTCGTCGGCGACCATCCGAAGCTTCAGTTCGAGCCGACCCCCCATGTCGTCGGGGACTGCGGCGAGGTGAAACAAAAGCGTTGGGAGTCGCTCACAGCCACGAACCCCGGTCGGACTCGCGGATCCGGACGGGTTTGGTGCCGGCGATCGCGAGGCCGAGGAGGAGGATCGCCCCGCCCATCGTGGCGCTGATCGCGAGGATGGGCAGCCAGGGGTGGAGGCCGTACAGCCCGACGATCACGGGTTCGGGGAGTACCGCAAAGTACCGGTACTCCTGGACGTACTGCGGATAAAACCCCGTCTCCGGGGGCGCCTGCAGCGTCACCGTGACGTTGTGCTGGGCACCCCGGTCCATCCGGATCGGCCCCCGGTCGGCCTCGACGTTGCCGCTCGCCGACGCGTAGAACGCGTAGACCGGAAGCTGTCCGGCGTTCAACGCGGGGTACGTCACGTTGCTCGACTCACCCACCGGCACCGTGGTCGGGTCCTCGGAGTCGAACTCGGCGCTTATCATGCCGTACTCGGTGGTGTTCGACATCGCGACCATCGTCCCCCCGGAGACGAGCGCGATGAAAAGCGCCATCGCGAGCACCAGCCGCCGCGGGTCGTAGACTCCTTCGCGGTTCCGCCCCCGGTCGCGCTCGCGGCCCGAGCGCTGGCGGTCGTCCTCGAAGAGCAGCCCGTAGAGGAGGACGGCGGCGCCCATCCCGGCGACGAGCAGCGCGATGCCCTGCGTGCCGAGGAACAGCCGGGTGCCGGAGGCGCTCGCCAGTTGCCGTTGGACCGACTCGACGACGCCCCCGACCGCGGTGGAGGCGGTCCCGAGTTCGGGGACGACGACCACCTCGCCGTTCACCTGGAGCGCGGTCGCGACGATCTGGCCCTCGGTGACGGGCGGTTCGTCGCCGTCCTGGTCGGTGAAGGGGTTGGCGTCGCCGCGGGTGACGTAGCCCGCCTCGGTCTCGCCGACGACGCGGTGGGTCGTCAGCCCGCCGCCGTTGAGCTGTTGGGCGTCGAAGACGACGACGTCGCCCTCCCCGATGTCGCCGGAGACCGCGGCGGGGACCGCGACGAACCCGTCGCCGGGCTCCATCGTCGGCTCCATGCTCCCCGTCTCGACGAAGCTCAACAGGATCGGCTGGCCGAGGTACGCGCCGACGAGCAGCGACACCAAGACGACGATCAACAGCACCTGTAACAGCTGTCCGCCCCGTTTTCGCCACCCCATCTCGTCCAACGATCGGTGCGGGACCGAGTTAAATCCCTCGCCCCTCGCCCTCCGCGGCCGCCACCAACACCGTGAGGTAGCTGCTCAAAAAGCCCAGCGCGTAGCCGAGAAAGTGGACGTAGGTGTTGACGATCGCCCCGTCGGCGGCGGGGTCGGCGGGGAACGCCGAAACGAGGAGGGCGACGAACAGCCCGACCGACCAGAGACCGAACTCGAGAAAGCCCGCCGGCGGGGCCGCGAACGTCCCGGGAGCGAGGCCGTTCCGGGACAGCGAGACGGCGTAGCCGAGCGCGCCGAGGGCGGCGACGGCGGCGAGGAGGTCCCCGCCGTCGGGGAGGGCGAACAGCGCCGTGAGCGTCAGGCCGACGAGAAACAGCAGGCCGGCGACCTCCGAGGCCGCCGCGACGCCGAAGCGCTGCCGGAGATACCCCCCGAACGCGACCGGCAGGACGCCGACGAACGCCATCGCGAGCCCGGACGCGCCGACGAAGACGCCCTCGCGGGGCACGGCGAGGTTCGACACCGAGAGGACGAGCGGGAACGCGAGCAGGATCGCGCCGAAGGCGGTGTAAAACAGGCCCCGGCGGTCGGCGAGGGCGGCGAGGCCGTACACCGTCCCAGCGGCGAGGGTGTAGCTCGCGAGGTTCCAGGCCAGGTGGGCCGGCCCGGCGTGGACGAAGTTGGCGGTGACGGCTGTCAGCGGCGTCGGATCG
>Ga0209945_1000552_pt1 | contig 13502 bp, 11 predicted proteins | sample SalPonR2_A_D2_MG_FD_185703 | JGI IMG/M metagenome (GOLD analysis project Ga0209945, IMG submission 185703) | Salt pond soil microbial communities from South San Francisco under conditions of wetland restoration - Salt Pond MetaG R2_A_D2_MG... ...
GGAAGTTAAGCCCACCAGCGTGCCGGGAAGTACTGGAGTGAGCGATCCTCTGGGAACCGCGGGTCGCCGCCTGTCCACTCATACGGGGGAATTCCCCCACACACGTTCGACACTGAGCGACAGCCCTTCGGGCCGACCGCTAGGCTTAACCGCTCAACCTGAATATCGATACGTAGCGCCAAGGTGGCAGAGTTCGGTCAGACGCAGCGGCCTGCAGAGCCGCCCTACGCCGGTTCAAATCCGGCCCTTGGCTTTTGTACACTCAACGCTGCCAAGATTATCGACGTCGATAGGCGGGTCGTCCGTGCGTTCCGACGTGAGTTCCATCCAAGCGTCGAAATGGGTGCCGACAGGAACGTTCACAGCCGCGGCTCGACCTCACGGACTAGCCGGGGCAGTGTCGATCCGTTACCCAGCTCGTGCTCTCGAACACCGTCTAGACTGGACACGTCTCACACTGACTGTCTCAGACGTTGCCGTCGAGGACCTCGTGTGGAACGTTCCTCTCGCGGAGGACGGCGGTGTGTCGGGGTAGCTGGTCGGTCACGACAGCGAGCAGCACGTCGAGTCCGCGGAGGGCGGCCTCAGCGACGCCGTCTGCGGTGCCGAACCGGATATCGGGCCGACAGTCAGCACGCCTGGCTAGGGCGTACGCCTCGGTGCCCGCGGTTGCGAGCAGTCCGTCTGTCGGGCGGTGGCTCGCGAGCGTCGCCGGCTCTAGGGAGTCCTCTTCGGTGACGGCCGGGACGGGGAGGACGGTCACGGTACCGGTCTCGTAGTCGACGACGCCCTCGAAGTCGGCGACGCCGACGGCCTCACCTGCGGTCCCGGCCGTGACGGTGACGGCGGTAGCGGCACCCCCGGAGGGGTTCGCGTGGAGGACACCATCACGCATGACGAGGCCGACGGTCTCGTCTTCGGTGACGGCTCCGAGTGCGACCGCGGCGTCGACGTCGACGCTCTCGATGACGTCGGACGTCACGTGCTCGAGGTATCCCTCTAACCCCTCGGTTCGAGAGATGAGCCAGTCGACGCCCTCTTTGGTCACCTCGTATCGACCACGGCCGCCCTTCTCGACGTAGTCGTTCGCGACGAGGTCTCGCACGTACTCGCTTACGGCCTGTGAGGTGACACCGATCGTCTCGGCTATCTCACTCTGGCTCACCGCGGGCTGCCGGGCGGCGATCTCGACCAGCACCTGATACCGCGTCGCGTCGCGTTTGCTGTTGAGGACCGCCGGCGGCGGATCCCCGCCCGGGTCTGTCATCGGTCGTTGTTATCACCGGCAAACTAAAGCACTGTTGTGCTCGTGTCCGCTTTTCGGCGCTCTCATTCAAATCTGATTTACGTAAACAAGCAAAATTGGTATAACGGAGAGTCTGTTTGCGCACGGTCGATGCCGCAGACGGCACACCCTCCCACCGATGCGAAGGCCGGCCCGACGAAGCCGGCGGTTCGGGCCGTACTCGCGCGCGCGCTCGTGCTCGGTCCGGACGACAACTTCGTCGAGGCGGCTCCTGTGCCGGTGGCGTGACCATCGGGGCCACCCGCCGTGTGGGTCGGGTCACCGCGCTCGAGTTTATCACCGACACGCTGTTCGAGGCAGTCGACCGCGGCCTCTGGGACGCCGACTGGTCGACGGTCAACGCGCTCTACGACCGCGACCTGGTGGCAGACGGCGACGTTGAGACGCCTGCGGTGCGCAACCCGACGGAGGTGCCTGGCGATGCCGACTGAAGACGACGCGTTCGAGGCATACGCCGACCTCGGGGTGACTCGCCGCGACCGCTCCCGGTTAGTAACGGTTATACGGCGGCTGACCCACACGCGAACTATGCAACGACGCGCTGTAGCGGTATACGTCGCGTTCTTCCTGCTCGTCGGGAGCGCGGCGGGTGTCCTCGTCGCGACCGCCGAGACGCCCGAGATATCCTTCGCCAACCCGGACTACGAGCTGTCCGCGGGCGATACCTTCGAGGTGAACGGCACCGAGTACACCGTCGCCGATGTCTCCGAGAGCGAGGAGGGTGGCGGCCACGGCGGTTCAGCACACACGGTCGTGAGCGGGGTCGTCGAACGAGAGCGATCCGTCGAACAGACGGCGTCGTGGGACAACGGCTCTACGGTCACCTACGACGGCCAAGAGTGGACCGTCGCCATCGACGGCCCGAACGCCTCCGGCGTCACCCTCGTCGAGCCGGTCGACCGGACCGCGATACTCGAGAACGACACCGCCGCGCTCAACGAGACCCAGACCATCGACGGTGAGACGTTCGTCGTAGTCACCGACGGCGATGCGGCCCGCGAGCTCGTGCCGGCGAGCGCGTACTTCCCCGAGCCGACGACGACCTCGTTCGCGGCCGGCGACCAGTTGACCTACGACGGCCACACCGCGACCGTCGACGCCGTCTCTGCCGACGCCGCGACGCTCGTCTGGACCGGCACGGAGACGGTGTCGATCGACGTGGGGCAGGACTCGCGGGTTACGATCGGTGACACGGAGTTCCTCGGTCACTTCCCCGACGCGTCCACGCTCGTCCTCTCGACCGACTTCGAGTCGTACGAGGCGCAGGTCGACGCCCAACAGCGACACACCGAGCAGAGCAACGGACTGTGGCGCGTCGGTGTCGTCAGTCTGCTCTCGTCGTTGTTGCTGCTGGCGATGGCGTTCATGCCGTCTCGGTACTGACCCGCGTTCAGCTCGTCTTTTCGCTACGCTTCTTCGCCGATAGCGACCTCGGTCGATCCATCGGTGCCGATCCAGTACCGACCGACGACGACACCAGCTGCCAGTGACAGTGCGACGGCGACGCCGATCCACAGCAGTGCTGGGTGTCCGTGCCCCGCGTGCAGGAGTACGTCCATGCAGCTTTAGTCCGCCCTGGCAAATAAAAACGCCTCGCCTTTGCGCCCGTACGCGTGCTTGAACACGTACCACCCACCAACCACGGTGGCGCGCGCCTCGCAGGCCGCCGAAGGCGGCCTTGCGAGCGCGTGCGAGGGATGAACGAGTCGCCCGTGGGCGACGAGTGAATCGGCTGGGGAGGGTGTGGCCCAATTGGTGTCCGGGTGTCGCAGAATCCTGTTACTCACATAGCCAGTACCACACACGTATCGGATCGGCTGGGGAGGGTGTGGCCCAATTGGTGTCCGGGTGTCACGAACTCGTGTTGGTCGCACAGCCACTACCACACACGTATAGAATCAGCCCGACAAGGCGGGCCAACATCGTCCCAGCTGTGACCTGCTCTTCTCCGATACCCACTCGCTTTTCACCACCCTCGTCTCCTCCCGATAACCCCCACGTCAGCCGGTCACCCGGTAGTCTCTCCCGGCTTTATGCCGTTACCGGCCGTACCCATCGGTATGCCATCCAACTCCAATGACACCCCGATAACCGCTACGCCTCCCGACGCCCCGACGCACACCACCGGCACCGACCACGTGACGATCTGGGGGAGCAACGAGGCCGACACGCTCGCGTTTTACCGCGACCTGCTTGGGATGCCACTCGTCTTACGCCAGCCCAACCTCGACGACCCCACACAGACGCACCTGTTTTTCGACACCGGCGACGGCCGCATCCTCACGGTGTTCGTGAGCGACGATCGTCCGTCTGCACGGGGACAACGCCCCGGAGTTGGTGCAGTACACCACGTCTGTTTCAGCGTCGACCCCGACGAGTACGAGGCCGTCATGCAGGCACTCGACGACGCGGGCAAAGGATACAACGTGTTCGACCGTGGCGTCTTCCACTCGATTTACACCCGCGACAACAACGGACTCGTGGTCGAACTCTCCGCCGACAAGTACGAGATGCCGACCGATCGCAAAGGAGAGGTGTTTGCCGCTGCCCAGAAACACCGTGAGACAGACGGCGCCGACTTCGCACAGGACCGGCACCTCGAGGCAGCACTCGAGGAGCTCGGCCTCCCGGTGAACAAACACGACCTTCCGGACGCCGCCGCCGGCGTCGGCACCTGAGCGGCCTACGCTAGCCACTCCTCGGGCGTGGTGTCGTAGTCGACCTCGTCGGCTTCGATCTGCGTGCGGATCTCGTGATCGAGGTCGTGTTCGGTCACCTCGCCGCCGTCGTACTGAAGGCGGACGCCGACCTCCTCGCCGGCCGGTTCGCTCCCGCGCCGCTTCGCCCGGCGTCGCTCGTCGTCGGGGTACTCCGTTCGGATCGTCGCGAGGTTCACGGGTCGTCCCCAGAGCTCGAACACGCGCTCGAGCGTGGCCCGCGCCTGTCCCTCGTCGAGTGCGACCCCGTTGTATCGGTGCCCCAACAACAGCTCGCCGCGGTTGCGGAAGTTGCCGTCGAGCACCACGATGGTGGGCTTCCCGAAGTTGGTGAACCGAAGCAGCAGCTTCCGCTTTACCTCCTCGGCGTCGGTGCTCGCCACCCGGAACTCCTCGCCGGCCTGGCTGTACTCGTAGGTGAAGTAGTTGCGCTCGCGGACGAACTCGTCGGTGAGAAAGGCGTCGATAAACGTGACGTCGTTGTGACTCTCGCGCACCTCGAACATCCGACGCCACCCCGCAGTCCGGTCGACGTCCTCGAGTGCCGCCTCGACCGTCTCGTAGCGGTCGACGTCGAACATGTAGCGTGCTCGCTCTTCCAGCGTCGACCGCGAGATCCGTCGGAGCGCCCCGCGGTGTTCCGGCCGGGCGAGCACGTAGTGACGCTCGGCGAGCCCCTCGTGGGTGAGCAGCTTCCACGGGTATCGATCGATCGCTGACGTCTCCGCCTCGCCATCCCGTGTCGAGAGCGCCCGGTCGACCGCCTCCGCGTCGACCCGCGGGTCGTCCGCGGCGGCCAGCTCGGCGAGCTCGTCGAGGGTCGCGGGTCCGGCCCCGGCGATCGCCGGGTGCGGCTCCAACGCGTCGGCGACCGCATCGAGGTCGACCCGCGAGTGGAACGTCTCCGGGGTGACGCCATCGACGCGCAACAGTCGGTCGACCACGTCGCGTCTTGCGGCCCGTAACTCGACGTGTGTCCACAGCTCGAACCCCAGCTTGTACGGGTTGAGTCCGGGCGAGCCGAGCACCCGCGACATGTGGTCGGCGTAGGTGAGGAACTCGTCGGGGCCGGCAAAGCCCTCTCCACCCATCATGAGCGACTCCCAGTACGTGGCCCACCCTTCGTTGAGCACCTTCGTCTGTTTCTGGCCGGCGAAGTAGTACGCCTCCTCGCGCAGGGCGTCGATCACCGTGGTCTCCCACGGCTCGCGGTCGACCGCCCGGCCCGTCTCCGCGTCGTAGCGCTTGCCGTGGTCGCGGACGAACGCCAAGACGTCGGCCCGCGGGTCGTCGGGCTCCACGCCCGCCGCGTGCTCGTCGAGCCACGCCTCGTCGAACACCTCCGATTTGACCGCCTCGGAGAGGCCGAGCTCGTCGATCTGGGCTTCGATCGCGGCCGCGTCGTCCGGCGTCTCCTCGGCGACGTCGGCCGCGACGTCCGGCTCGTCGGCGGCCCTGGCGGCGTCGATCGGGCTGTGCTGGTCGATGGTGTCTTCGAGCGTGGTGACCGCGTCTATCAGCCGCTCGACGTCCTCGCGGTCGACGTCCGGGCGTTCGATGATGCTGGCGATGCGGTCGGCGTTTCGCTCGAGCCGCGCGGCCGCGTTCGGCCCGTCTTCGCCCCTGTCGGCGTACAGCCCGAACCACTCGTTGTTCGCGAAGAAGTCGGCGTGCGCCTCGACGTGGGTGATGACGGCCTTCTGGTCGGCCGTCGTGTTCGACTCCTGGAGGAAGGCGTGGCTCGGGTCGTCGTTGTTGACGATCTCGAACGCCTTGCCGAGCCCGTGACGGTCCTGTTTTTGTTGTCGCTCGTAGTTCATCCCCCACCGCCAGTGCGGGTACCGGCGCTGGAACCCGCCATACGCGATGAGCTCGTTCATCTCGTCGTGGTCGACGACCCAGTACCGGACCGGATACGGCTCGAGCCCGAGCCGCTCCGCGAGCTCGCGTGCGGCCGTCGCCGGCTCGTCGAGGGTCGCCGCCTCTCGTTTCGCTTCGATTCTGTCGTTTCTCATGGGTCGTAGTCGATCATCGGTTCACTCGCTCGCGTCCTCCGTGCTGAGGATCTCGGCGATGGCGTCGGTGACGTCTTCGGGTCCGGAGACCCGCGCGACCGCGACGTCGTCGGCGTCGCCGAGCGCCCGCTCGACCTCGTCCGCGTGGCGAGCGTTCGGTGCCGTGCCACCGGGTTGGGTCTCCACGTACGCGTGGAGGTTGGCGTCTATCGACCGCATCATCGGGATCACGGTGTTCGTCGTGTCGTCGCTCGCGTTCTCGGAGTCGCCGGCGGCGAACACGTATCGGTTCCACTCGCTGTAGGGGTACTCCTCGAGGATCTCCTCGACGAGGCGGTAGGCGCTCGATATCTGCGTCCCGCCGCCCGATTGCACGCCGAAGAACGCCTCGCGGTCGACCTCCCACGCCTCCGCGTCGTGGACGACGTACCGGAAGGCCGCCTCGTCGTACTTCCCGGTCAGGTACCAGTCCATTGGCGTGAACACCCGCTCGACCAGCTCGCGTTTGTCTGCGCGCATCGAGCCCGAGGCGTCACGGACGTTCACGACGACGACGTTTCGCTCGCGTCGTTCCGTCACCTCTGGGTGTCGGAAGCGCTCGTCGTCGCGTCGGAACGGCACGCGTTTCAAGCCGTCCCGCCGGATCCGCTGGGTCACCGGCTCGCGGTCGACCGCGGTCTCGAGCGCCCCGAAGTCGGCCCAGCGGTCGAGCGCCGCCACCGACTCCCCGTGTTCCGTCTCGAGTGACCGCGCTGCGTCCGCGATCCACGCGCGCGAGACCGGGATCCCCTCCCCGCGCGCCCAGGTGAAGACGTCGTCGACGCCGGCGCCCGCGACGAACAGCCCCTCACGGACGTACGACTCGTCGAAGTCGGTCGCGAGGTGACGCGTCAGCCCTCGCTTGAAGAACTCGTCGACGTCGAGGGTACCACGCGGTCCCGACCGCGCCGTGTCGGTGAAGTCGCCTTCTACCTCCTCGACGACGCGTTTTCCCTTCGGTTCGAGGTCCAAGCCGAGCTCCTCGTCGAGTTCCCGGGCGAACTCCTCGGGGTCCATCTCGTAGTACTCGTGGTCGTCGCCCTCCTCGCCTGGGTCGCCCGACTCGTCGCCTTCTGCAGACGCGTCGCCGTCGGCGTCGGGTTCTACGTCGACCGGCTGTCCGGGCTGGGGCTGTCCGCCGTCTCCCTGACCGACGCCGCCGGCGTCGCGGCGGTCGTACTCGAACGACGGGAGGTCGACGATCTTGATCGGGATGCGGACGCGGTCGGGTCCAGAGCCACCGAGGTTGCCCTGGGTGATGAACTCCGTGAGGTCCTCGCGACGCGCCTCGCCGATCTCGCGGAAGCGCTCGCGGTCCGACGAGAGGCCCATCAGCGACCACCTCCGGCGCCGTCGGTCGCGAGGGTCGCCCACTCGTCACGGGCCGAACGCATCACGGCTCGGCTCGTCAGCTCGGCGGACGCCCGGCTGTAGCCGCGCGCCTCGAGCCGGTCGAGCGTCGCGGCCTTCACGGAAGCGGTCTCGGTGTCGGCGGGCGGGTCGGCCCACTCTGCGGGGTCGAGATCCGGGAACCGCCGCTTCAGGTCGGCGAGGTCCTTCGACGCGAGCACCGCCTCGAGCTCGGGGATCGCGTCGAGGTCGACGTCGTCGACGCTGAACTCGTCGCCCCGGTTTCGCCAGGCGTAGCGGGTGAGCGCGCGGATGACCTCTTCGCGCCGGAACGCGACCACGTCGCTGCCCGGTTCTGTCCCCCGGTAGTCGCGCTCGTCGAACCGACCGAGCGTCTCCGTCTCGAACACCTTCATCGCCAGCGCGTCCGGCTCGGTCGGCCCCCGGTCGGTCTCGACCGGCTCGCCGGCGTCCCACGCGTGCACGTGTTCGACGTACTCCGCGACGGTCGCCGTCGAGACCCGCTCGGCCGCCAACGCGGCGTCGACGACGTCGGCTCGCTGTCGCTCGCGCACGGCCGCTTCGACCGGTGCGAGCCGACTCTCGAACTCGGCCGCCTCGGCGCGAGAGAACACCGGTGCGTCGGTGAGCCCGTCGGCCATCGCCGTCAGCACGTCCTCGGGTGTGACGACGCGCTCGACCGGCAGCGTCGGGTGGCTCCGGTCGGCGTCGGTGCTCAACACGGCCGCGATCCGGTCGCGCGTGTACGTGACCGGGATCCCCGTCCGCCCGTCGTCACCGCCGAGGTCGACGTCGTCGACGGTCAGCCGCTCGCCGTCACGACGGACCTCCCCGGTCTCGTAGAGCGTCGCCTTCTCGACGAGGTCGACGTCGTTCGGCAGCGTCTCAGCGTCGAGACGGGTGACGACTGCGTACAACGCCGCCGCGCCCACCGCGTGCGGGGCGAGCTCCCGGTCGCGTTTCGAGCCGTCGTCGTCGCGAACCGTGAGCGTCAGCGCCGCCCGGGCGTGCTCGCTCGCGTCGTGGCCGCCACCGGCTCGGGTGTCGTCGAGCGGCTCGTCGGCGACCCATTCGTCGTCGGGTCGCCCGTCGTCGGGTCGCTCGTCGCCGGGATTCTGGGGTGACCGGTCGTCGTCGGCACCGGGCACCGCGTGCTCGCCGGCGACCTCCCGACGGAGCAGGGCGGCCTCTAACCGTCGGTTCGTGAGGTAGCGGAACTCGTGGCGGGTGAGCCGTCGTTTCAGCGCCTTCAGCGGGTCGGCGTCCTCTCGGTCGGCGTACTGGTCGAGCTCGGCCTCGAGGTCGGGGTTCGAGATGACGATGAGCTGCGTGTCGAGGTCCATGCCGATCCCCGTGTCGAGTTTCACGCGGCGCTCGTCCGGGACGTTGAGCAGCCGCCGAAGGAGGTCGCCGTGCTGGCTCGCGTCCTCGACGACGGTCGCCACGCCGTTCCCCTGTGAGAGCACGCCGTCGTAGCTGAACGCCTGTGGGTTCTTTCGGCCGCGGGAGTCGAGCTCGCGCACCATGCCGCCCATCCACGAGCCGACGAGTCGTTCTTTGGGCGTCCCGTCGTCTTCGGCGTGGAGCACCCCGATCCCGCGGCCGACGTCGACGACGTAGCTCGTCACACGCAGGTGGTCGCGGTCGGTGATAGCCGAGAACCGATCGCGGCGTCCCTCGTCGCGGTACACCGACTCCAAGCGGTCGTACGCCTCGCGGCTGAACGGGTCGAGTTCGACCTCGGTCGGGATCGACGCGTCGTCGTCGACCGCCGCTGCGATCGACTCGCGCACGGCGGCCGGGAACACGGACAGCGGGTTCGACTGGACGGGGCTCCGGTACCACGCCGCGGCGTCGCCGCCGTCGCCGTACGAGAGCGACCGGTCGCCGGTGCCGGCTCCGGTGACGTTCCACTCGAGGGTGTATCGGCGCCCCTCGTCCGTCCGAGAGAACGCCCGGAGGCCGTTCACCAGGCATCGTTTGAACTCGGACTTGCCGGTCGCGGTAGGGCCGTCGATCCAGACGATGGTCTCGTCGTTGCCGCGACCCGCGGCGGCCGCCCGGAGGTCGTCGACGAACGCGTTGAGCGCGGCCGTGTTCCCCAACACCGCGTGTTCCCCGTCGTTCGGCGGGTCGTCGAAGAACCGGTAGCGCTCTAGGGTTTCGCCCCGCTCGCGTACCGTGCGCGTCCCCTGTGACTCGATGGCTGCGAGCAGGTACCGCGCTCCCGAGGCAGCCGCGAGCGGGTGTTCGAGGACGCGGTCGACGTACGACTCGAGGCTCATCGGCGGGTCGTACGCCCCCCTGAGCCGCTCGTCTGCGGCCCGACAGAACGCGGCTCCGTCCGGGTCGTCGCCGACCGCGTACCGGTCAGTCATGGGCTGCTCCCCGGGCACGGCTCCCCGGCCGTCGGTCGACGTGGTCGATCAGTCACCGTCCCCCTCCATCTCGGCGCGGGCCACGGCGGCCCCCGCGTACTCGAGCACCTCGCCCGCCCCGGCCTCGGAGTAGCCCCGGTCGACGAGCGCGTCGACCCACGCGCTGTGTTCCGTCTCGTCGAGGTCGGTCGCAGACACCAACGCCGAGAAGTTGATGTTGTGTTTTTTGTCCTCCCACAGCTTGCGCTCTAAGGCGCGGCGGAGCCGGTCGTTCTCTTGTGGATCGAACCCGCGTCCCTCGCGGGCGCGGCGGGAGACCCAGTTCGACACCTCCTGTCTGAAGTCGTCTTTGCGGTCCGAGGGAACGTCGAGCTGCTCTTCGACCGCCCGGAGGAACGTCTCGTCCGGCTCGGTCTCGCGGCCGGTGAGCTCGTCGTTCACCGTCGCGTCGTCGATGTACGCCATCACGTGGTCCATGTACTTTTCGCCCTGTCGGCGCAGCTCGTCGACGTCGTACGCGAGCGCGTGTCTGACGTCGTCTATCGCACGGTCGCGGTACTCCTCGCGAACGACCTCGAGGAGCCGCTGGTAGCGGTCGAGGTCGCCGGCCGCGATGGAGCCGTGGCTGTCGAGGTTCGCCTCGAAGTGGTCGAACACCGAAAGCGGCGAGAGGTACGACCGGTCGCGGTGGGTGGCGTCCATTATCGCCTCGGCGATCTCGTCGCCGACGAACCGGGCCGAAACGCCATCCATCCCCTCGCTCACGTCTGCCTGTGCTGCGGCGTCCTCACGGAGCTTCCGGCGGTCGATCTCCTCGTCTTCGAGTTCACCGTTGTACACCTTCGCCTTCTCTAAGAGACTCACCGTCTCGTCGGTGGGTTCTTCGAGTCTGGTGAGTACGCCAAAGAGCCCGGCCATCTCGAGGGTGTGTGGCTCGACGTGGACGTTCGGCACGTCCGCGTTGGCGAGCATCTTGCCGTAGATCTCGGCTTCGCTCTCGTACTCTAAGACGTACGGGTAATCGATCCGCTTCGTGCGGTCGTTGAACGCCTCCATCTTCTCGTCGCCGGTCTTCTCGCGGTACTCCGGCATGTTCGTGCGGCCGACGATCACCTGGTCGATGTCGATCCGCGGGTTGTTCTTCGGTTTGATCGTCGACTCCTGAGAGGCGTGAAGAAAGTCGTAGAGGAACTCGCGTTGGAGTTTCAACAACTCCTCGCCCGAAAAGAGCCCGCGATTGGCGTTACAGAAGGCCCCGGCGTAGTCGAACGCCCGCGGGTCGGACTCGCCGTAGACGGCGAGTTTCGCGTAGTTGACGTCGCCGGTGAGTTCGGTTTCGTCCTGATTCTTCTTGTCTTTCGGCTCGAACGTCTCGATACACTCGCGGCGGTTCTCGCTGGCGACGAGCCGGATCACCTCGACGTGGTTCGACATCACCGCTGCTAGGTCGTCGTCGTAGTGGGCCAACAGTTCGTTCAAGTAGAACTCGGAGGCGGGGTCCGGGTGTTGGTCGTTTCGCAGCGTGTACGGCGCGTCGAGCGCCTCGTTGAGATCGTCGAGGATCGCCTCCCGCTGGGGTCGCGGCACCAACACCAGCGGGTCCTGGTTCATTGGCGACCGCACCACGTCGTCGTCGGGATCTTGGTCGTCGATGACCGATCGGAGGTCGGTCCACCGGAACGTGTACATCCGCCCGGCGTCCTCGCGCGTGTACGCCTCGAAGTACCGGCGAACGAGGTAATCGAAGTGCGACTTCCCGGACCCGACCGGACCCAACAGCAGCTTGATCCGCTTTTCGGGACCGAGCCCGCGCGCGCCGGATTTCACCTTGTTGACGAACTCGTGGATCGCCTCGTGGACCTCACGGCCATAAAAGACGTTCTCGCCGTCGTGGAGGGGGTCGTCTGCCGCCAGTGCGTACTCGACGACCCCCCGTTCGTCGTCGTACCGAGTGCCGTAGTGGTCGAACATGTCCGCGACCCGCTGGTGGGCGTTGCGGGCGATCGTCGGGTCGTCGTACAGCGTCTCGAGGTACCAGTCGAACGAGCGAGCTTCCCGGAGATCGTCCGGCACCTCCGTCTGGTACTCCTCGCTGAGTCGTTCGAGCGTTTGTCTGTCTGCCATCGTATCACGTTGCTCGGGCGGGACCGCGTGTGGACGCCGGCAGCAGAGACGCATCGCTCTGCGCCCAACACCACGACTCCCGGCCGTACGCCGGGCACCAACACGCCGTCGTCCTCGTCTCGGCCCGCGACCGAGGCTAGTCGTGTCAGAGGGACTCACACGGATAAGGATGTCGCCCGGTACCACGGCGCAATCCGGCGATTTTACCCGATACTCGCGAACCCGGCTACAGTGGCGATTCAGGACTCCTCGGCGCGGATCGCGGGCGTTTGACCGATCGAGGCGCAACCGCTTCGGCCGCCGTGATGGCTCGTCGCTCCCCGATCTGCTCAGTCGCCGGTCGCCTCCAGCCGCAGTCGGGTGAGCACCGGCAGGTGGTCGGATGGGTACCGCCCCCGGTCGTCACGGTCGGCGAGCGTTCCGAACGCCTCGACCTCGACGGCCGGTGAGACGAGCGCGTGGTCGATCCGGCGGTTCTCGATCAGCCCGGCGTAGTCGGTGAGGCTGGTCCGCGGGCCGTGGCGAACGGTCGCGTCGACGGCTGCGTCCCGTAGTTCTCCGCCGGTCAGGACCGCGTGCGGCTCCGACCCCGGCGTGCAGTTGAGGTCACCGACGAGGACGATCGGTGGCGTCTCTTCGGTACCACCCGCGTCCGCTCGCTCGTCGGTCGTCTCGGCGGCGAGAGACGGCACTTGATCGCCGAGAAGTCGGGCCGATTCGACTCGCGCGCGTGCGCTGACGTGGTCAAAGTGCGTGTTGGCGACGAGAAACGACACACCGGCGTCCGCCGCGTCTCCGCCCGCCGGCCGAATCTGTGCCCAGGTGGCGATCCGCGGATGGGCAGCGTCCCACCCGGCCGACGGCTCGTCTGGCGTCGGCGAGAGCCAGAACGTCCCGTGATCGACCACCGTCCATCGGTCCGTCCGGACGCCGATCGGACAGCTCTCTCCCTCGTCGTCCGGCTCTCTGCCCCGCCCGACGAGGGCGTACGCCGAGAGGCGCTCGCGGAGGTCACGCCGCTGGTTCGGCAACACCTCCTGAAACGCCACGACGTCCGGCCGATGGAACCGGACCACGTCGGTCACCCCCGCACGCCGCTCGTGCCAGGCGTCGTGGACGTCGTGTCGATTGTCGTAGCGGACGTTGTAGCTCAGCACCCGAACCCGGCTCATTGCCGGTACCTCACGCGCAGCCGAATTAAACCACACGACACGCCGGACGCCGCGGCGTTGCCAGCCGGCGGCCGGACGTCGGACGACTTTAATCGGCTGCACGCCCTACTTGCCGTCGATGACGCGCTCGTCGACGCGGCACGCCGACCCGGAGCACAACCCCTACGTCGAGGAGCCACTCCCGTCGTTCGACCCCGTCGAGTCGCTGTCGGAGACGGACGCGACGTGGCAGGCGCGACAGCTCCGGGCGGCAATCCGCGAACACGACACCCGGTACTACGTCGAGGCCGACCCGCTGGTGAGCGACGAGGCGTACGACCGGCTCTTCGACCGCCTCCGCGAGCTCGAAGACGCCTTCGACCTGCCGACGGATCGGTCGC
>Ga0209945_1000559_pt1 | contig 13466 bp, 10 predicted proteins | sample SalPonR2_A_D2_MG_FD_185703 | JGI IMG/M metagenome (GOLD analysis project Ga0209945, IMG submission 185703) | Salt pond soil microbial communities from South San Francisco under conditions of wetland restoration - Salt Pond MetaG R2_A_D2_MG... ...
GCAGCAGGCAAATCAAGCGTGAGAATGCCGAATCCCGTTGCAAGAACAGCACAACAAAGACCACCAATACGAGCTTTCCATGTCGATTCAGTCCCAGCAAGCGCAAGCGCAACGCCAATCAAGAGCACCGGAAGAACCGATCGCAGATGCTGCTCTCCAGCGGAGATTATCCATGACAGTGGAAGTGCAAGGGTTACTGCAACAACCAAAGCAATTGCACTTCCAAGCGCTGATAATCGAATTGCTTCATGCCCACAGCCATTGAGTACAAGCCGATGTCCAGGAAGAACACCGGGTGCAGTCGCCGCCTCAGGGACACCAAGAACAAGCCCGGGGACAACAGAAAGAAATGTATGTACAATACCGCCTGCAAGAACAGCTGCACCGACAGCGACGGGTGAGCCTGGAAGTGTTGGTGCAATCCCAACAAGTAAAAATGCAACGCTGTTAACATGGAATCCTGGAACAAGCCCTGTACAAGTGCCGAGTGTTGCACCAAGACATGCATATCCAAGAATCGCCGCTGCTGCGGTGATGTGAGACCCCTCAATTGCCAGTGGCAGAAATATCGGTAACGTCGCTGTCGAGGCTGAGGTTGAGGCTGATATTGATATTAATAATGATTCTACAGCGGGTATAACTGTCACAGTAATGAGGATTGCTGACGGATTACTACATCAACCTATTCTATACACTCATTAGGATATGTCAGTATCCAATGGTCTGTGATATTATTAAAATAAGCGTGGGTATAGATATCGACTGCACATCATCAAGCCCCGAGATACCGGTTGTATATACTGCACATGCCATCACGGCGATTGACAACGGTTACCTCGGTTTACAACCAGAAATGACTGTTACCAGGTTATTATTAGCCGAAGAGGTTACCAAGCCCTTCACCAGAGGCTTCATCATCTTCATCATCTGCTTCATCGGCTTCTTCTTCCTCTGTCTCGTCTGGTTCTTCCTCGTCGGTATCAGCTTCGTCCTCAACTTCAGCTTCACTTGCAGCACCAGCACCTGCTGCAGGAGCGGGGGCTGCGGCAGCCGTGTCAATGGCTTCCTCAATGTCGACATCTTCAAGTGCGGCGACAAGTGCTTTGACGCGGGAGTCCTCAACATCGACTCCAGCTGCTTCAAGCACTTCTGTGACGGCATCTTCGGTAATCGATTCGCCTGATTCATTCAGTGTAAGAGCTGCGTAAATGTATTCCATTTTCGTATTCCTCGTTTTGTGATATTCGTGATTTTATTTTATCTTCTGTGTGATGTCTGTGTGCCGGTACGACGTGTGATGAGATAAGTGGCTGTTTGTCTATCTGTGGATTCAGCCGAACATCGCACCAAGACCTTCAGCGCCGTCATCGCCATCGTCATCATCGTCGTCAGTATCAGCCGCCTCATCATCACCATCTGCAGACTCATCACTATCAGCATCAGAGCCCGCATTCGTTTCTTGATCTACATCTTGATCAGTCGTTGATGATGCATCCGGCTGAACAGGCGTTTCAATTTCCTGTAGCTCCTCTGGGAGCGCATCCTCATCATCGATATTCGCTGCGATTGACTGCACTTGTGCGTCTGCCTTTGCAATGAGATCCGGTAATACTGCTGGATCCTCAATACTAGCAGATACACCGAGTGCTTTTGCATCGCTTACGGCGTTTGCGAGCAATGTCGGTGTTGTTTGTGCGGTCGGATAACTCGCATTGACCGAAAGATTGCGTGCTCCTGCAGCAGCCGATTGAATGTCGCTTTGATATGCGTCAATGTCTAATTCAAGCTCATCCGGCTCGAAAAGAACATCATCAGCAAAGACACCGCGAAGGTCAAGACCGACCTCTTTTGGTTCGATTCCAAGTTCAGCAAGAACACCTGAAAGCTCACTGGAGACTTCTTCTCCGGAATCAAGCACCTGTGATTCCTCAGTGACCTTGATTGACCCATCCATAATCCGTGCAGATGCGCCAACTTGCTGAAGTTCCCCAACAAATGGTCCAGGGTCAACACCTGTATCGCCTTCAGGAATAACGATATCATTTGGTGCGACCTCACCAGCACTGATTGGTGCTGGTGTCTTTGATGCCTCAAGTTGCTTGTACAATCCAAATGGATTGTCATTCGTGCCGACAAGCGCAACTTGTCCAGCAACGAACGTAGTAAGTTCCTCACAGCCATCAGCAACCTCTTCGAGCGCACGGGTAGTGAGTGTGTTTCGGCTCATCCGTATTGCGGCGCTTCCATAGAGGTCACGGCGCATACTCTGAAGTTGCCGACTTGGTATTCCAGCGACATTGACAATCCCAATGGAATCATACTGGTCAATGAAAGAAACGAGTTCATCAACTTCCTCACGTTTCCACTCAGGAATTGTATCGGTTCTGCGCGCGGCTGCGGTAGCACTATTGCTCATGCAGGCACCTCGACAGCCGGTCCCATTGTCGTTTTAACATACATTGAGTCGATATTTAATGGACCTTTTTCAAGAGTCGCCTCAAGTCGACGGATAATAACATCGACATTGTCAGCGATCTCCTCAGAGTCCATGTCCTGAGCACCGACACGGGTGTGGAATGTTCGACGCTCGCGTGAGCGAATCTGGACGGTATTTTGCATTCGGTTAACCGTCTCAACAACATCATCATCGGGCTGCAAAGGGGTTGGCATCTTTCCACGTGGACCAAGAATGGTCCCAAGGAATCGACCGATATCTTGCATCATGCCTGCCTCAGCAACAAAGAAATCGATCTCGTCTGCGAGGTCCTTTGCAGCGTCGTCATCATCACCTAACTCTTCGAGTTCGTCTCCGCTGAGTACCTGATCAGCGACATCCTCAGCTCGAAGGGCGGTTTCGCCACTTGCAAAGACAACAATTTGTGTTTCCTGACCGGTTCCAGCGGGCAGGACCACAGACTCATCAACACGGTTCGACGGATCGTTTAAGTCAAGATCGCGAAGATTGACAGCGAGGTCAACCGTTTCACGGAAGTTCCGTGTCGGTGCCTCATCAATCGCGCGCGAGACTGCATCAGTTATCGTATCTGCCATTATTCACCTCCGTAGTACGCAGGATTGCTGCTACGGGTCAGTGAAACAGGCATCTGCCTGTCTCATTAAAACGAAGGAACATCTGCTTTTTAAGTCCGTCGAAGCGCGCACGAGATATGACGTATCGAGCCTAGAGACGCTTGATTATGATATTTCTGGGGATGTTATCCGACGTCCATGCGGGGTTGGTATACATACGCTCCTTGAGCTAAGAACGGTGACACCTCGCTACAAGATTAAAATTGAGGCAATTAACTCAATTCCGAGTCCGAGTACCTTTTAGTATGAGTGGGTTATGATGATAATCATGCACCCGTCCGATGCAACACGGCAACTTCGGTATGCGGTTACCACACAGACGGATCAATACGATTATGCGATTAGTCATTGGGAGGCAAACGCGTATGAAGACGTCTTTGCTGATGTGATTGATAGCGGCGACCTCTCAGATGTAATGTCTGTCGTTAAGCGACTCAGTGCTGAATTTGATAATGGTACTCGACCCTCTGTGGCAGAAGCACGTGAACTCGCAGACAGTGTTCTCACAGCAGGTGGACGACCACTAACCGATGGTGGCGACACAAACTGAAAACGATCACTCAGCGCATATACGTATTATCCCATACATGACGGGTAATCCGACATTCTCGGGTAGCGGATAGTAGCAGACTATACCAGTTTGCTAGCAATCACAAAGTGCCGGAGGATATTCGTGGTATCTAGCTATGGATATTTCTGATGAGATTTCTACGAGAGAGTTTCTATTGTTCTCTTCAGCGTCCATTGATACTATGATATATACTTATTCAACGGAAAATCAGCAGTGGTATCCTTGTTTTGGAATGTCCCCGATATTACTTGAATGTGGATCTTGGTATCGTAACTGGCTCCTCATTTCTCCGTGGATCTGAGATGTTCGCAGTCACCTGCATGAATGGTTTTTATTCCATTATTGGTCTGTACAATAAGCGCACCAGGAGTCTGGATATCAACAGCAACTCCTTCAATAGTCTCTCTGGGGGTTGTGATGCGTACTCGCTGATTAAGCGTTGTGCTGTGTGTTCGCCATGCATCTATGATATTGTCTAAATCAATTGGATTTGTGAGTTCGGCAAATGAGTTGAGTAATCGTTGGAGAAGTGCCCGTCGGTCAACCGCCCCAATGACTGATTGAAGACTTGTCGCTTCAGGAGGGAGCGCTGTCGAATCGACATTAGCGTTTAAGCCAATGCCGACGATAAGCCATGAGACTTGATCTGCTTCGCCTGCGGTTTCCGTCAGAATCCCGGCGATTTTTCGGCCATCAGACGGATTTATCTCTGGAGTATCACGGGAGAGAAGTACATCATTTGGCCATTTGATGTTCACATCGATTCCACACTGTTGGACTGCACGGACAACAGCAACGGCAGCGGCAAATGTATAGACCGGGAGTTCCGCTGGTGAGCAGTGAGGGTGAAGAAGAAGACTCACCCAGATACCACCGCTCGGAGATGACCATTGCCGATCAAGACGACCGCGACCACCCGTTTGGGCATCAGCAACAACAGCAACGTCATCGGTGGTACCCATCTTGGCGAGTTCTCGAGCGCGGTCATTTGTACTCTCATATTGGTCAGCATACTCAATCCGATATGATGCCTCAAGTCCAAATGTGATTGCTGGTCCATTATATCCTGTTACACTGGCTACATAATAGCCATCAGGACCGCTGTCAATCTCAAAGCCAGCATCACGAAGCGCCTCAATATGCTTCCAGATAGCTGCCCGCGATATATTGAGACGAGTTGCGAGTGTTGGTCCACTCATAGGAGCGGAGCTATCATGTAGCATCTCAATAAGGCGAGATCGTGTTTTATTCATTGATTGATATGTTTCGAGACTCGGTGTTTATTTTGGTTCAATTACTTGTCACACTAGTGAGCGAAACGATAGCCGTAATAGATGCCATTATTACATCCAGAGTAAAATTAACTCCGTTACCGTTATTGTCAGCATCTCTCAGTATTTGAAGTGTGGATTGGGTGGAGAGATTCATATACAATTCACTCAAGTATAACAATTGGATCCCCGGTATCGACACTGTCGCCCGCTGAGACACACACTTGTGAGACAGTTCCACCACGTTCACAGGTAATATCATTTTCCATCTTCATTGCTTCGAGCACACACACGACATCACCAGCCTCGATTGTGTCATCTTCAGTGACTTCAACTGAGAGAATTGTCCCCTGCATATCTGCACTCACTTCCTCACCATCACCGGCGGCGACGGTAGAGGCATCATTTTCGGTATCGGTCAACGCCTCGTCTGGGCGAGAGCGTGTTGAGCGGGAGTTCGAATCGCTACTTGCAGCTTCAAACGCGTCACTCTCCAGATCCGGCAGTGGAACTTCCGGGGTTGTCTCCTCAGTGAGCGTCACGTCAAATCGTTTGTTATTCACCTCAACAGTAAATGCACGTTCAATCGTATCATTCGATCCTACATCATCACTCGATAGCTCATCTGACGTTGAACCACCTCGTTGCTCGACAGCACGCTTGATGCGTTCAGGATCAAGTTCGTGATCAAGATATTTTGTTGTATGCTCTCCGTTGCAGAACCGCTCATCGGTAAGCATGAGTTGATGAAACGGAATGATTGTTTCAATGCCGTCAATGTCGAACTCGGCGAGTGCACGCTCAGAGCGGGCAAGACACTCTGCCCGGTTATTAGCGCTAACAATAACTTTTGCAATCATCGAATCATAATCACCACCGATACTATCACCTTGTCGAACGGCATCATCAACTCGGACACCAATTCCACCTGGTGGGTCATATGTTGTGAGCGTGCCTGTAGTTGGTGTGAAATCTGCGTCAGGTTTCTCAGCGTTAATTCGATACTCGATAGCGTGACCGTCAGTTATCACATCGGATTGCTCAAAAGAAAGCGGTTCACCCGCGGCAACGCGCAGTTGCCATTTCACGATATCGATACCTGTGATTGCTTCAGTAACGGTATGTTCAACCTGAATACGCGTGTTGACCTCCATAAAATAAAACTCCCCATCCTCAACGAGGAACTCAACTGTTCCAGCGTTGGTGTACGCCGCCGCTTGAACGCCGCGACGAGCTGCTTCGCCGATTTCATCGCGTAAATCCGGTGACAATGCAGGTGAAGGTGCTTCCTCAATGACCTTCTGATGACGCCGCTGCAGCGAACAATCACGTTCGCCAAGATGTCGAACATTGCCGTGATGATCAGCAATGATTTGCACTTCGATATGTCGAGGTTCATCTAAGTACTTCTCAACATACACAGAGTCATTATCAAAATACGCCTCACCTTCTCGTTGGGCTGTCTCTAGCTGTGATTCGACATCATCAGTCTCACGAACAACTTGCAGTCCACGCCCCCCGCCACCACCCTCTGCTTTGATTGCGACTGGATACCCATATTCAGCCGCAATTGATTCCACCTCAGAGGCTGATTTAACTGGATCAGTGGTTCCTGGGACAACAGGCACATCCGCAGATTGCATGAGTGATCGGGCTTTCGTCTTCTCACCGAGTTGTGCCATTGCATCCGAACTTGGACCAATCCACGTCATATCAGTTGACTCAACAGCCGCAGCGAACGTTGCATTCTCCGCTAAAAACCCATATCCTGGATGAATTGCGTCTGCGCCCGCCTGATTACCGGCGGCAATAACCGCATCATGATTTAAATATGAGTCAGCTGCCCGTGCTGGACCAATGTTGTATGCTTCATCTGCATATTGAACATGTCCGGCGTTTCGGTCAGCCTCGCTGTAGACAGCGACTGTCTGAACACCTAATTCATCACAGGCACGCATCACCCGTACGGCAATCTCTCCCCGATTAGCAACGAGAACCTTATTGAACATATACGCCAGATTATCCGCAGTGGTTACCTTTATGTATCGATTTTATATTAGCAAAAGAGCTTAATTAGTGATTCCAGATTGCTTGTTTTTTATTTTCTTTGAGACGATTCGTAATATCAGTATTATATTATTGGATTCACCAGTGTTCACCCTTATATCCGTCATCAATCATCTCAGTTGCTACATCAATGAAGACCCGTCATAGACCGCTAGAATGTATTCAGCCAACTCAGTGCAGAGAAATCCAAACCGCCTTATGTAAGTGACACCCAGACTCTCAGTATGACAGTTCGCGTTGGAATCCTTGGTGCAACAGGTGCAGTCGGACAGCGGTTCATCAAATTACTTACCAACCACGATACATTCGAACTTGCAGCACTCACTGCCTCAGAGTCGAGTGTTGGAAAACAATACTCTAATGCGGCAAAATGGCGAATTAATACACCGATCCCCGAGAATATCGGGTCAATGACAGTCAAATCGACAACACCAGATGCCATTTCTGACGATATTGATCTCCTGTTTTCATCGCTACCATCTGACGTTGCTGCTGATGTTGAACCGGCTTTTCTTGAGGCGGGATATGTTGTTTCGTCGAATTCCTCAAATGACCGGATGTCAGCGGATATTCCATTGACAATTCCAGAGATCAACCCTGGACATCTAGATCTCATTGAGGTACAACGTGATAATCGAGGATGGGATGGGGCTCTTGTGAAGAACCCAAACTGTTCGACGATTACGATGGTACCAACACTTGCTGCGCTTGATCAATTTGGACTCGAATCAGTGAGTGTTTCAACACTTCAAGCGGTATCGGGAGCAGGATACTCTGGGGTGACATCAATGGAGATTATCGATAACACAATCCCATACATCGGTGGTGAGGAACCGAAGATGCAACAGGAATCTCGGAAATTGCTTGGTGAGTTTGACGGCGCCTCAGTTTCGCTACATGAGATGGATGTCGCGGCGTCCTGTAATCGGATTCCAACGCTTGATGGACATCTCGAGAATGTTTTCGCGGAGACAACAGCAGATGTGAGTGCTGAGGAAGCCATCGATGCGATGGAGTCAGTTCCTGGCGCAGATCTCCCGTCCTCGCCTGATCAGTTAATCCATGTATTTGACGACCCAAGTCGACCGCAGCCACGACTTGATCGTGAGCGGGGTAATGGTATGCAGATATCTGCTGGAGGGGTGACGGTGACGGATGCTGGATTGAAATACAATTGTCTTGCACACAATACTATCCGCGGAGCCGCGGGTGCGTCACTGCTTAATGGTGAATTATTGGTCGACGCCGGATGGGTGTAAAATAGCGTATTAATCGGGGAATTTCACCGGATGTGATATGAACTCCAAAGAGTGGTTATTCATCATCGAGTAGATAGACTCTTTCTAAGTGCTCACATTCAATATAAGCATATCTGAAGATATTTTCTACTCAATGAGCGACGAGTGTGGATTCTATTCACTGGCTCAAGAAGAGGTATAGAAGTAGTGCCGCTAAAATATCTAAAATATCATATGACGCGGTTTTGCAGTGGGTCGTCGGTATCAAATCTGCGGACATTTTCTGCAACAATATCTGCGAGTCGCTCCCAATACTGTGGTGTATGACCTGAGTTGTGTGGCGTAATAAGAACATTCTCAAAGTCCCACAGCGGGTGTGATGATGGAAGCGGCTCTGGATCCGTCACATCAAGTAATGCACCACGGATTTCACTTGTTTGAATCGCTCTGACAAGTGCATCGGTATCAACAATCGGACCACGGGCAATATTGATTAATACAGCCTCCGGTGGCATTGTGCGAAATGCTTCTGCATCAAACAATCCAGCCGTCAGATCTGAAAGTGGGCAAGCAACAACAACGTATTCCGAACGTGCAAGTGCGTCATATACCGCAGCATCTGAAAAGCTGACAACTTCGTCTGTTGGACCACCCTTTTCAGGCGAGTAGCGAACACCGATGGTATGCACATCAAACGGTTTTAATCGCTTTGTTACTGCCATTCCGATTGTTCCAAGACCGAGTATACAAACGGTTGATCCCTTGAGTTCATACGACTGAAATGACCGCCATTCGCTGCGTTCACCGCGGTGCCATGCAAGGTGGAATTGTCGAGCAAATGAGAGAATACCGCCAATAACATGCTCAGAAATATTCGGACCGTGGACACCCGAGGCATTTGTGACGGCAATATCTGCAGTCTCAAATGCCTCTGTCTGGAGATGACCTGTCCCAGCGTATACGCAGCCGAAAAGTGAGAGATTATCTGCAACAACTGGGTCGTCTGTTGATACATCATGATCTGGTCCGAGAGAAACGCCTGTTGGAAGTGAATATCCAGTAACAATCTCCGCATTCGCGAGTAATTCCCGCTCCTCGACGGGAGTCTGAGCGAGCGTGACTGTTCGATCAGGCAAGCGCTCGCGTAAGCACTCAGCGTACTCTTCAGCAGGGAGCCCATGTATTTTCTGTTTGAGTACGACAATGCCCGGATCAGAGGTGGTCGTATCGATTACATCTGTCATCAACATACAGGCGTACTCGTGACCAGAATATATCAGTTATTGCTCATCGGCTCTGTGAATGATCTTGCATCGTATCATAAGACGTTCACTCGATGGGTAGACACAGGCTTACAGTCACGGTGTTTAATATCCGTCCAGACGCTATAATATGTATATGGAGCGATTCGACGTTGCTGTTATCGGGGGAGGTCCAGCGGGCGCAGCGGCTGCGCGTGCGGCTGCTGTGAATGGAGCCTCTGCGGTGGTCCTTGAGCGCGGTGTCCCACGTGCAGACCGACCAGGTCAACTCGGTCCAGATTCGACTGATGCCGCGGGAATTCTTGATTATTGGGTGGATATTATGGATATTGACCCCGAGGAGTTTCCTGATGATGTAATTCTTGATGAACTTGATCAGGCGACATTTATCGGACCGACGGAGTCTCTGACCCTTGAGTCAACGGGAATTGACTCCTCATATGATAATTTTGGATTTTGTATGCATCGTGCACGATTCGATGATTTCCTTCGTGAGCGCGCTGAGGATGCCGGTGCTACCTATCGTGTTGGGACCGCCGTCCGAGATGTCGAGACAAGCACGAATCAAGTTACCGCGACAGATGGTGGTGTCGCAGCCGATGTTTCCCATGCCACGAACGCAGGACCACGACATACAATTCAACTTGCTGATAATACCAATATTGGTGCCTCAGTCGTTATTCTCGCTGATGGACCACAGCGACAGGTGACGAATCGCGTTCTCGATACATATCTCTCATTTGATGTGACCGACCGACTCTCGACCCGTGATGCAAATCATATTGCATATCAAGAGCATCGTGAGTTGCCTGCTGCGGTTGCTGAGGAGGTTTCACGCTCGATTCTGTTTTGGTGGGGACATATGCCCGGACACACAGCGTATCCATGGATCTTCCCGAATGATGGAAACATTGCACGAATTGGGTTGACAATGCCGATTGGGCTGACACTTGATGAGGTTTCTGACCCGGATTCATATCCATTACTCAATGCTGATGATGAGCAACTTCCGCGTGGAAGTGAGTATATCGAACGCCTTCTTGAACAGGAATATGGTGACCGATATGATATCCCTGAGGATTTCCCCCTCGTCGAAAGTCGTGGCAAAGATAATGGGACTGAAACATATGCTATTTCATCAACACGCCCAATTGATTCACCAGCAGAAGCAGGTATTCTAGTTGTCGGTGGAGCAATGGGAACGACGTCGGCATTTCACGAGGGTGGCGATCATACAGCGATGCGAACAGGTGCCATTGCAGGTGAAGTCGCTGCGACAGGCGAGCTCGAATCATACAATGATCGGTGGAAGGACGCTATTGGTGATGAGATTCTTCGAAATGTTGCAATGGCTGATATTGTCCGTGAGTATGAGCCAGACGACTGGGATTGGGCATTCAAAACAGCACAATCACTGCTCGATGACTCTGCAAAATATAAATTATTGGATATTAATAATCTCACTGCGGGGATTGGTGCTGCCCGACTTCTGACCAGATATAAACGAACGAAATTCCGCTATCGAAATGATAGATATGTTCAAATTCGTGAATCGGAGTATGTAGTCTAAATGGAAAGCAGCGCGAGTTCTTCGCGCCACCGTGCTCGGAGTGCTTCACATGTGATATGCATCTGTCAAGTCATCTGAAAGTGATAAGACACAACTACCATTAACACTGAATACCTATTACCAGTACATACCCTCTGTCCCCGTCCGAGTATTCCTATTACAGGAGCAATGAACAGACGGCGAACCCGGGTGTGTAACATACATGGGTTTGTCTGTACCCCAAACAGACCGCCTGACACGAGGGTTTCCCGGCTGATGTGGCATGCCGCCCAAAGATGATGCCGGTCGTTAGTGTCTCGGGCGACACAAACAATATTATATGAAAATTTGAGATATCTTGATTATCAATTACAAGTATTGTATTTGCGGGGAGATGCTAAATCTCCCATTAGAGTTAATTGATCCTGGATCTTCATACTGACTCTAAGTTGCTGGGTACATGTGGTTATATGATTTTATCGAATAGTAAGTATATTTGTGCGATTGAAAATATCGGAGATTAATTATATTTGTTGTACAAATGTTATATATTTGAAACTATATCCACCACCAAATATAAACTCATGGTATCCAACATTATGCATAGAATGGAGTCCAATAAACAGGATGTAGCGATCCTAGGTGGAGCTGTCTCTGGACTTGCAGCAGCCACAGGACTAGCTGAATCTGATTGTATCGGTGATATCAGGATATTCGAACGTCAAAAATATAGTGAGAAACGTGTCGACTGTGGTGAGGCAATCAATGATTCTACGCTGATCCCTCTAGAAAAAACAAAAGAGAATGGCTTTCTAAATAATGTCGACGGATTTCAACTTCAAGTATATACAGGAACGAGGCGAGATAGTAATGAGTCACCGCTCGGTATCTCGAATCTACAATGTGACGCTGGCTACATTTGTGATCGCGATACAATAGAAGCTCAATGGGCAGACAAACTCAGCAATCAAGATGTTTCATTTAAAACCGGATCGTCCGTAACCACGTCCGAATATTGGGACATTATAGATGAATATGACTATGTGATTGATGCAACCGGTCAACCCTCGCTAACACATAAGATTCGAGATATGACTGGCGATTACACGGGTGATATGATTGCACTAAATGCGACTGTCGAAGGCGACTTTGACGAATATCTTGACTATCCGCGAATATTCTTTGAGGGTTATGTAGGGTATTCATGGTCATTCCCAAAGTCTGATTATAGCGCAAACGTTGGCATTGGATGGGCTGGTGATGAACGACCAGACGATTATATGTCCGCCTTAGAGGCTGCAGCTCAGCGTAATGGGTTTCCGGTTCCTGATCAGGATGATGTAAATATATACACAATTCCTCGTGGACCAAGTTTGGATCCTGAGGATACGCACATACCCGAAGACAGTGTCTTCTTAGTCGGTGATGCGGCTGGCATCGCAAACCGATATCAGGGAGAAGGAATTTGTCAAGGAGTTCGGTCAGCGTATTTACTTAGTGATCTTATCATAAATGGAGAGGAAGAAAAATATACCACGCAGTTATTCAATAGCATGAAATCAGAATACTGCCTCGCGCATCTTATGCGCGGCGCTTGGGTTGAGCATGAAAATCCTGAGCTTCTGGCTAGTGTTGCAGAGGCTATTGAAGGGCTCACGATTGATGACATTACTCGGCAACCTCACCGTGTTGTTATGAGATTGTTGAAACATCCACGCACTGCTGCAGGATTAATCGCAGACCGTGGGATGGTTGGACGAGTCCTCAATGCGTATACAGATTCTTGGGAGTATTCGCAAGCATGATACTACATCAAACATGAAGTTTGATTATAATACTCATTGGGTGAGTAGACATGTTGAGGATGGATTACTAGGGATTGAACGCCCGATTATTGCCAGTATTCTAAAATTCACTCTTGTCTGGGATATTTTTGCACTCATATTTACATTTCTACATTGGGAGTCAATGTCACTTTCGTTTGTGTATGCTTCTGCACTTGGACTATTTTGGGTTAATATCGCGCCGTTTCTAATTTGGTACTATGATGAACGGGTGCTACCAGGGTTTTTTGACGATCTGTTTGAGATAATCTCAGACTTAGAGGAACGCCAGTATCTTGCTAAAAAGTATAACAACTTCTTTGCTCAACATCGAGCCTCAGTCTCACTTCTCTGGGGTGGTGCTGCGATAGTAATCGTGTTCGTAAGCGAGTCTGCTCTTCGAGCACAAGGTATGTCCGGGAGTGGAGAGATATTTTTATGGATAACTTATGCTTATGCGGGCTATGTCGGTGGTGTGCTGGGTCATGGATTTATCGGACCAATAACTACTATTCTTCTTATCCGAGAAGTTACGCAATACAAACTAGAGATTGATCCGCTGCATCCAGACGGTCTAGGTGGTCTCAGTACTGTT
>Ga0209945_1000560_pt1 | contig 13464 bp, 11 predicted proteins | sample SalPonR2_A_D2_MG_FD_185703 | JGI IMG/M metagenome (GOLD analysis project Ga0209945, IMG submission 185703) | Salt pond soil microbial communities from South San Francisco under conditions of wetland restoration - Salt Pond MetaG R2_A_D2_MG... ...
AGATGGAGTATGCGCCGAAGTAGATTTTCGGGCCGAGATCCAGCATATCGTGAATCTTCCCGATGCGTGCCCGTCGATCGAAGTATCGCTGCCCGTATTGCCCGGAACCGAGCTCCATGAGATACTGCTGTTGGTCGTTTTTGAGTGCCTGCACCCCCTTCGAGGACGAATTGAGAATCGCTATGGTGTCGTCGTAACTCTCCAGATGGTCGTAGAAATCATCGACCAGTTCCTCGGCTATGTCTTCGAATAGGTGGCTTATTGAGGAGAGTGTCTGGGCATCATCTTCAGTGAAGTTGCTGAACTCTTTCCGCCACGCGATTTCGCTCCCATCAACACCGATCTGTCGTGTGAGTTCGCTGCCGTCAACCATCCGCCGGTCGGCATCCGTCACCCGGAGTTGTGTCTCTGACATAACCAATAATAATTAACTACAGGTAATAATAAATTCTTTTCAATATATTTGATATTTATATGAATATATACTTCAAGTGGTCGAGATCGGTTGTCAGGATTAATTATTCAAGCAGAGATATTGGGGCTCGATTGTTGTGGCTATCGAGCGTATTGCACGTTCGTAGAGAAACGTGCAATCTGTTTTAACGCTGCTACTGTCTCAATTCACGGGTTTCAAGCTTTGTTGAGGAGTACTCTGATCCGAAATTGATGCACGTTCAACTGAATTTTCATGCAAAAAGTATTAGGTTCAAATAATCGCAGAATAGCACGCTGCTAGCGGCAAGCTGGCGGTTTTTAATTTAAATATGGTGTCTCCTTCACTCGCCACACGGGAATGTCGCAAAAATCGCCTCTGGAGTGGCTTTTGTCTCAATCCTAACAGCATTCGATATACAGACCCAGTAGTTCATTCCGTTTGCTGGGTGTCAGAAACCACTCCAAGAGCACCGATAGCAAATAGAACCCCGCCGACCAACATGATCAAAAGGTTCCTATTCTCGACGCCAAATCCGATTATTAATACACTAACCATTGCTAAGATCACTCCCCCAGTGTAGCGGACAATTGTGTGCTGCGCACTACGAATTGCCGCCCAAATAACTGCGATGATCGATAGGAGAATTCCAACCCAGTACAGCGGATTGAGCGAACCGATACCACCGATAGAGACTGCCAGGGACAGTGCTGCGATCATAACACCCACTACAGCGATCCGACTGCCCCATCGGACACCGTCGGTAAGGGTGTCAGGACTCTTACTCATCTTTTCCACCTCCGATGTCGTCGTTTTTCGTCCCGAGGAGTTGCCCTAACATACCTCGCTGCCAGATCGGATATACGACGAGCGACAGGCCTACCATGGATGTGAGGAGCCACCAATACCAACAGACAATGAAAGAGCCATAATTAACCCCAAATAGTTCACAGTCGGTCTGTTCTGCGGTGACAGGGCCAGTAACCACAAATTGTGAGAACTTATTTGTGTTAGCACGGAGGCGGTAAGTGGAGTCTGATTCAGATATTAGTGTGGTATTTTTTGTTTGCCACGCCCCCTCTGAATATCTCTTGAATCGTATCTCATCAGGTTCCGTTCCAACTGGAACCGCTGATTTTCGCACATTAACGGTAAACGATGTCTTAGCGAATCTTTCGCTCGGTACGTTGTAATCAACGCCGATATACTGGATTGCAGATCTATCTGGATCTCTGACGGCGGCGTCTGACTGTATCGGATCCGTTGAGTGAGTAACATTTATACTGAAATTCCCTGACTCCGTGATGGTCATATTTATTTCTTCAGTATTTGCTGAACGCTCAGTGAGAGTTGACCGGGACGTATTGACCAGATAATTGCTACCCTCGGGGATTGATTTCCCCTCAATATTAATTATTCTATCATCATCTCCTGGATCAGTGGTGGTTGTTGATTCACTGCCTTCTGCATCAGTGGTTATTCCCTCACCATCTTGTGTGTCAGTGGTACTTGTACCTTCGTCCTCTTCTGCATCGTCAACATTGGATGTGGCGTTACGTTTTGTATCAACGCTAACCTCTTGAACGACAAGGTATGCTCCTGTATTTGATAGCCAAACGTCAATCTGTGATGTCTCAGCGTTGCTGACAATCTGAAGCTGTGCCTGTCTCTCATCAGTTTTTTTCGGTCTGAACTGGATGTAGATGCGCTTGCGCTCACCCGGGGCGAGCGTTAATGGTGCGCTACTGTCGTTGACTAAAGTAAACTCATCTGGATGTTTTCCTGTGATTCTGGTCTCATCAATTGCCAGCGTCCTATTCGAGGTTACTAGGTTCCTCACAATGATACTTTGGATATATGATTGTCCGACTGTGGTATTCTTATACTGAACTCGATCGGGTTCTACATCAATTTCTGGCTGAGTATTCTCGGTCTCTTCAGTTGGCTGGCTGACTGGTGGTGATTGTTCGTCGTTGTTTTCTTCTTCGCTGCTATCAGATTCTTCATTATTATCTTCAACAGGTTCGCCATCATCACTTCCACCAGACCCACCATCATCATCACTTCCACCAGACCCACCATCGTCGGTTGATGTATCAATATTTACAGTGGCTTGTTGATCATCAGCACCATCGTTACCCGCGTTGTCTTTGGCCGTCTCCAGCGTCGCTTTGTAGGTTCCGTCACTGCTTCCGTTATAGATCGCAGTGTAGGTTCCGTTGGTCGCATCGTAGGTGAAGTCGTCCTGCGTGAGCGTCGTGTTCTCCGGGCCACTCAGACCCACGCTGATATTCTGGAGTTCCTCGCTGCTGTTGAACGTTACCGACACGTTCTGTCCGGGTTCTTCCGATACGCTGAACGAGTCGTCCGGAATGTCGGGTGCGGTCGTGTCGATGTCAACCTCGTCAGATTCACCTTCTGCTCCGTCTTTGCCGGCGCTGTCTTCAGCAGTCTCAAGCGTCGCGTTGTACGTTCCGTCACTACTCCCGTTGTACGTGGCCGTGTACGTCCTGTTTGTCGCGTCATACACAAAGTCGTCCTGCGTGAGCGTCGTGTTCTCCGGCCCACTCAGATCCACGCTGATATTCTGGAGTTCCTCGCTACTGTTGAACGTCACCGACACGTTCTGTCCGGGTTCTTCCGAGACGCTGAACGAGTCGTCCGGAATGTTTGGCGCGGTCGTCTCGATATTCACCTCGTCGGACTCGCCTTCTGCTCCGTTATTGCCGGCACTGTCTTCGGCGGTTTCCAAGGTCGCGGTGTAGGTTCCGTCACTGCTTCCGTTGTAGACTGCGGTATAGGTGCCGTTGATCGCGTCGTATGTGAAGTCCTCCTCAGTCAACGTCGCGCTCTCCGGACCACTCAGGCCTACACTGATGTTCGTCAACTCCTCACTGCTGTTGAACGAAATCGACACGTTCTGCCCAGATTCTGCCGAAAGGTTGAACGAGTCGTCCGGAATATCCGGCGCGGTCGTATCAATATCAACTTCATCTGACTCGCCGTCCGCACCGTCGTTGCCCGAACTATCCTCAGCGGTTTCCAAGGTCGCGGTGTAGGTTCCGTCACTACTCCCGTTGTACGTCGCGGTGTAGGTGCCGTTCGTCGCGTCGTAGGTGAAGTCGTCCTCGGTCAACGTCGTGTTCTCCGGCCCGCTCAGATCCACGCTGATGTTCGACAGCTCCTCGCTGCTGTTGAACGTCACCGACACGTTCTGTCCGGGTTCTTCCGAGACATTGAACGAGTCGTCCGGGATGTTTGGCGCGGTCGTGTCGACGGTCACCTCGTCAGACTGTCCGGTGGCACCATCGTTGCCGGCGCTGTCCTCTGCAGTTTCTAGGGTCGCATTGTAGGTGCCGTCACTGCTTCCGTTGTAGACTGCCGTGTACGTCCTGTTTGTCGCGTCATAGGTGAAGTCGTCCTCGGTCAACGTCGTGTTCTCCGGCCCACTCAGATCAACGCTGATGTTCTGGAGTTCCTCGCTACTGTTGAACGAAACCGAGACGTTCTGTCCTGCCGGATTCGTCACAGTGAACGAGTCGTCCGGGATCGTCGGAGGCGTTGTGTCGACGGTGGCCTCGTCGGATTCACCCTCCGCTCCATCGTTGCTGGCGCTGTCCTCTGCAGTTTCTAGGGTCGCATTGTAGGTGCCGTCATTGCTTCCGTTGTAGACTGCGGTATAGGTGCCGTTCGTCGCGTCGTAGGTGAAGTCGCCCTCGGTCAACGTCGTGTTCTCCGGCCCGCTCAGATCAACGCTGATGTTCTGGAGTTCCTCGCTACTGTTGAACGAAACCGAGACGTTCTGTCCTGCCGGATTCGTCACAGTGAACGAGTCGTCCGGAATGTCGGGTGCGATCGTGTCGACGGTCACCTCGTCAGACTGTCCGGTAGCACCATCGTTGCCGGCGCCGTCCTCAGCCGTCTCCACCGTCGCGTTGTAAGTACCGTCGCTGCTGCCCTCGTATGTGGCGGAGTAGGTGCTGTTGTCGGTGTCATAGGTGAAGTCCTCCTCAGTCAGCGTGGCGTCTTCAGCACCGGAGACGTTGACGCTGATATTGTTGAGTGGCTCGCTGCTATTGAAGCTGACAGAGACGTTCCGGCCCTCGGGGTTCGAGACGCTGACGTTCGATATCGAGGGTGCGGTCGTATCGCCGGTGATGTTGATCGTCTCGAAGCCGACGTTGCCGCTGTCGTCTTCGGCGTAGACGGTGATGTTGTCTGCACCGTTGATCTCGCTGTCGGTGAGTGTCTCATTGAGCGTCGTGGTGCCGTTAGCGTCAGTGTCGTCAACAGTCTGATTGGCAGCTCCGTTGATGCTGTATGTCCAGTTGGCTGACTCAGTTGCACTCGCGTTGAGTGCGGCTGGCACGTCGCTGGCATTGAGAGTGCTTCCATCAGCCGGTTCGTCAATAGTCACGTCCGGTGCGGTCGTGTCGACGGTCACCTCCTCGGACTGCTGGGTGGCACCATCGTTGCCGGCGCCGTCCTCGGCCGTCTCCACCGTCGCGTTGTAGGTTCCGTCACTGCTGCCTTCGTAGGTAGCGGTGTATGTGCCGTTATCGGTGTCATAGGTGAAGTCCTCCTCAGTTAGCGTGGCGTTTTCAGCGCCAGCGATGTCAACGCTGATGTTGTCGAGTTCTTCGCTGCTGTCGAAGCTAACGGAGACGTTCTGGCCATCAGGGTTCGAGACGCTGACGTTCGAGATCGACGGTGGGGTCGTGTCGACCGAGAAATTGACTGTGTCGAAGCCGACGTTGCCGCTGCCGTCGTCGGCGTAAACCGTGACGTTGTGCTGGCCGTCGGAGAGAGTCAGGGTTGTGTTCAGCGTCTGGGTGCCGTTGGCACCGCCGCCGGCAGTCTGGTTGGCAGCACCATCGACGCTGAATGTCCAGTCACCCGTTTCGTTCGCGCTTGCGTTGAACGCAACGGTATCGGTGGCGAACGTCTCACCCTCCGTCGGCTGGTCGATTCTCACTTCTGGGGCGGTCGTATCGCCGGTGATGGTCACCGTCAGCGTCGCCGTATCAGTGCCACCTTCTTGATCGCTCAACGTGTAATTGAAGCTGTCGTTCAGCGTCTCGCCGGCGGCAACAGCCGCCGCAGCTGACGGCGGAACCGCGGTTACTGACTCAGGTGAAGGGTTCGTCATCAAGACGACTAACGGCCAACAGTCGACCGAGCACGTGGTCTGGGCAGCCGGCCACTTCGGCAGTCCTCGCACCGATGTCATCGACGGTGCTGAGCAGTGTCGGCATACCAGCACAGTTGACTCCTGGCAGGAGCACGTTGAGTCGAGCCCAACCAACGAATTCCTCGTTATCGGTGGTTACGAAAGCGGGATCGACGCCGCTGTCGGTCTCCACGAGGCGGGTGCGTCGGTGCAGGTTCTCGACCGCGGGTGGCCGTGGGCCGAACGCCACCCTGATCCCAGCGAGGTGTTGTCGCCGTACACGCTCGAACGACTTGATGCGATCGCTGAGAGTGATCGGCTGTCAGTTCACGGTGGCACTGTAGTTGAGGGTGTCAGTCGGACTGAAAGCTTCAGGGTCGACGTTCGATCTGCCGATGGCGAGACGCCCGAGTTTGTCGACTCGACAACGGTTCCTGACTCCTATACGGTGGCAACACGCCCACTGTTGGCAACCGGGTTCGAGCCGAATCTCGGCCCAGCCGAGTCCCTGTTTTCGATTCACGACGGTACCGTCGAGTTGACCGACCGCGATGAGTCGACCGAGACGCCGGGGCTGTTTTTAGCCGGGCCGGATGTGGTTCACAACGGCGTCATGTTCTGCTTTATTTATAAGTTCCGCGCGCGATTCCCGGTGATCGCCGAGGAGATCGGCGACCGACTCGGGGTCGACACCGACGCACTCGACGTGTATCGTGAGCAGAACATGTTCCTAGACGATCTATCGTGCTGTGAGCCGGATATGTGTGATTGCTAATGAGTACGGAACAAGCTACACCCAACGATTCAGCGAGTCACCACGAACAGGACGACCCCGAGACAGTTGTCGTCGTCGGGAAAGAAAGCGTTGGCAAATCCGAACTCGTGTCGTCGCTGACCGGCGACCGCCCGACCAGTGGAAACTTCCGTGGGACGACCACCCGCAGTGAGCGGTATACAACCGAACAATACGAGTTCGTCGACACTCCCGGAATCGTCCTGGATGCCGACACCGAGGCAACCCGTACTGCACTCAACGAACTCACCGACGAGGAAACGATCATGCTCGTGGTGCCGGCAACCGATGTCGATAGTGACCTCGATGATCTCCTCCCGCTTGTCGAGGATCATCTCGGTGCGGTAGTTGTTACCTTCTGGGACAAAGTCGACGAACAAACCGAGACACGCCGCGCACTCGAACAGTTGAGTGCTGATATCGGTGTTCCGGTTGTCCCGGTTGATGCCCGGAACGTCGAACGTCCGATGACTGACGGCGGGACGGCGGCCGCAACGGCCGGTAGTGCGGACGACGACTACAGCCGAATCATGGCTGCTCTCGAACAGCCAGGGGTGTTTCCCGATGCGGCCCGCGAGGAGATCGGTCGACGGATCGAACCGCCGAAAACTGTCTTCGAGTGGCCGGTGGTCGGGCCCGCGGTCAGCCTGCTATTGTTGCTGTTTCCGGCCGGAGTTGCCGTCTGGTTTGCCAACACACTGGCGGGCGAACTCAATCCGCTCGTCAAGACGGCCTTTGAGCCACTGGTCCACGTAGCTGCCACACGGCCGGAGCCGATTGCAGTGCTTTTGACAAACGACTACGGCCTACTGTCGATGGGGCCGTTTCTATTCGTCTGGGCCGGCCCAACGATGCTCATCTTTGCGATGATTCTCGGTGTCTACAAGAACACTGGCATCGTCACCCGAATGACCGTCTCGCTGCACCCAATAATGCGGCAGATCGGTCTTTCGGGTCGGGATCTCATCCGCGTCGTAATGGGCTTTGGCTGTAACGTTCCCGCCGTAGTCAACACGCGATCCTGTTCGGACTGTACGCGGTGTTCGACCATCTCGGCGATCTCGTTTGGCTCGGCCTGCTCGTATCAGTTCCCCGCAACACTGGCGGTGTTTGCGGCAGTCGGGATGGGTTGGCTTGTCGGCCCCTATCTGGCTGTCCTCGCAGTGACGACATTCATTTATGTCGGCGTGATCGCGCCCGCTGAAGCCCGGCAGTCGACGACCGTTGTCGACCGTCGAACCTTCCTTAGTTGGCCCGATCCGAAAGCCGTCGCCCGTGAGGCCTGGAGCGCGATCCGAGAGTTCTTCGTCAAAGCACTGCCCGTCTTCGTCGTCATCACCTTTGTCGCCGCCGCGCTTGACCGGTTGGGGGTGATCGACGCGCTGGGATCTGTGCTGGGGCCAGCAATGAGTCTCTTTAATCTCCCTGCTGACACCGCCCTCACTGTGGTTCTTGCCTCGATCCGAAAGGATGGCATCGCCCTGCTGACCGCTGACGGCGCGTCGACAGCAGCCACGCTCTCGCCGGTGCAGGTACTTGTCGTGGTCTATCTGGCAGGTGTCCTGCTGCCGTGTCTGGTGACCGCCTTTACTGTTGCCCGTGAGGTTTCGGCACGGTGGGCGTTGAAGATGATGGCTCGCCAAGCGGCTGCCGCAGTCACCTTTGCGGCCGTAATTGCTTGGAGCGGCGCGCTGCTGTTCGGCTAACGCCCGGACTAGACGATGACAGACACTGAGGTAACGATCATCGGCGGTGGGGTACACGGTACCCATCTGGCGATCCGGCTGTTGAACGCCGGTATCGTTGACCGCAAGCGGCTCCGGATTTGCGATCCCGATGGGCTGCTCGCTAATCTCCGTCGACAGTGCCAGCAGTGCGGAATGACCGAGTTCCGGTCGCCGCTTGTCCACCATATTGCTATAGACCCGTTTTCGCTCCGAGCGTTCGCCAGAGAACGCGACCGTACGGACGAACTCATCCCCACCGACACCGGCGGCGACCGCCCCACTGTCTCGCTATTTTTCGATCACGCTGAGTGGGTCTGTGAGAAGCACAATCTGGAATCGCTCGTCGAGTCGACGCGAGCGACAGCCATCACTGACAACACCAATCACGTCGAGATTGAGACGACGGGCGGTCGGCATACCGCCCACTGGTGTCTGCTGGCAGTCGGCCACCGTCGACTTACTCGGCCTGCGTGGGCCGAAGATATGGTTTCGAGTGCCCCTATCAACCATGTCTGGGATCGTAAGTTCGATCCTAAGGAAATCAGTGCGACAGCAGCGGTCGGTGTTATCGGCGGCGGAATCACCGCGGCCAAGTGTGCAACGACGCTTGCCCAGCCAAGCCGAGAGGTTCGACTGTTTGCTCGTAGCCCGTTTCGGGTCAAACTTCGGGAGGCAGGCACCGACTGGATGCATTTCTCGCGGGTCGTCGACCGACTCCACGAACTACCATCGGCTTCTCGGGAGCGCGCCGACCGGGTGGCTGAGGCGCGGCACAATGGCGCGATACCGCCACACGTCTTTCGTCGACTCCGGCGGGCCATCGAAAATGGTCGTATTGATCTCTGTCGAACTGAGATCACCGCAGCCAGCGAAGCAGGCGGGACTGTCGTTGTGAGCTGTCGTGATGGCACGGCTCACTGTCTAGATCAGGTGGTTTTTGCGACCGGCTTCAGCTCGCCGTACGAGGGTTCGCTGTTCGAACAGCTTCGTGGGAAGACCGGGCTTGCAGTGGGGTATCGGAATGCCCCGGTTCTTGATGATGAGACGTTGCGCTGGCAACGCACGAATGGTACACTGTCGCAGATAGCGGTCTCAGGGGCTGCTGCCCAGCAGGTTTTGGGGCCGTTCTCACGGAATATTATCGGTGCACGGCGAGCTGGTGACCGTCTCGTCGACTGGATGGCAGCTGAGGAATCTGAAGCGTCGACCGAAGGGGTTCGGTAAGTAGTCTCGCTACTCGTGAACTCTCATCGCTTCGATCTGTTCTTGGTATCGGTTGCGGATTGTGACCTCTGTGACTTGGGCAACATCACTAACCTCTGCTTGGGTCTGTTTTTCATTGCAGAGCAGTGAGGCCGAATAGATCGCTGCGGCAGCAAAACCGGTCGGTGATTTTCCGGATAACAGTCCTTGTTGTGCCGAGACATCGATTATTTCTTTGGCTTTTATTTGAACCTCTTCGCTGACATCCAACTTCGAACAGAAGCGTGGAACATACTGTTTCGGATCGACCGGCTGCATTTCGAGTCCCAACTCCTGAGAGATGTACCGGTAGGTTCGAGCTATCTCTTTGTGTTCGACACGTGAGACATTGGTTACTTCGTTCAGGCTTCGCGGGATTTCCTCTTGTCGGCAGGCTACGTAGAGGGCGGCCGTCGAAATCCCTTCAATCGAGCGGCCACGGATGAGATCCTCTGAGAGTGCCTGTCTGTAGATGACTGAGGCAACTTCTCGGGTTGGTCGGGGAATGCCCAGGGCTGAGGCCATCCGATCGATCTCGCTGAGAGCAAACTGGAGGTTTCGCTCGCCAGCGTCTTTCGTTCGGATGCGCTCTTGCCAGGTGCGAAGTCGACGCATCGTGCTTCGCTTCTCTGAGGAGAGTGACTGACCATAGGCATCTGTATTTTTCCAGCCGATCGTCGTCGTCAACCCTTTGTCGTGCATCGCTTGCGTTGTTGGGGCACCAACACGAGATTTAGAATCTCGCTCCGACTGGGTGAAAGCCCGCCACTCAGGGCCGCGATCAATCTGATTGTCTTCGAGGATGAGTCCGGTCGGCTTGTGCATGAGTTCTCCATCAGCAGTCCGGACGACCTCGTTGGGGTCGACATCATCTTCATCGACTATTTCGGACGCCTTCTCAGAATCACTACGCTCTGTCTCATGGCGTGTTTGCTGGTGGGGAGAGCTATTCGTCACAGTCACAATTACTGGGGAGACTATATTAAATCTATTGTGTAATTTAATATTTTGTATTCAACATAGCTGCAAGAGTCGATGCTAGCGACGGCACTCAGATGGTGGTGTAGCCGTGGTCAGCCAACAGCGCGGGAAGACGGTCGCGATGATCACCTTGGAGTTCGATACTGTCGTCGTCGATCGTGCCGCCGGTCGCCAGTGACGACTTGAGATCTGAGGCGAGGGATTCGAGCGTCGAGTCCGGAACATCAAACCCTGAAACGACGGTGACTGCTTTGCCGTACCGGCGTTCGTCGACACTGATTGAAACCTGTTGATTAGCCTTTTCAAGATCGGTGTTGCCGTCGAGTTCGTCAAGCAGTTCGTCAAGTGTGTCGTCGTCTGCCACAATATTAATAATGGCTTTAGTATTAATAAGTTTTGTTGCGGTGAGGCGGCTCAGTTCGGCTTATCATCTGTTAAGACTGTGTATATCACGGCCTAAATTAATATACAGAATCAAAATGAAGAGATATCCCTGTATCGAGATGTGAATCTGAAAAGAGACACAGGGTGGGGAAGGTGCCTCTGTATGAGCTGTACGAGAGTTTTGATGTCTCGGACTGAGTGGCTGTGAACGGACAAAAACGGCCACTTGGATAGACACTCGCTGTTAATAAAAATATTTTGTTTTTAATAACTATTTTTATTTTTACATTATTTGGTTTCATTATAATTTGGGTTTGTACGATGGTAGGGCGAGAAGGCATTCCGATTTACGCTAATCTAAATTCTTCATTGGTGATTTCTTTGCTTGTTCATTGTAGCGTATTCAACTCCGTCAGAAGTGTCGTCGTTATTTCCGGGGGTTCCAAACAGCTGGATGTATAGGAATATCCAGAAATGTGCTCGTCGAGAGTAGCGTCTTTTTGTCATGAGTCAAACCCTCTGGTCAGATGATCACGAACAGATCGCTGACGATCCGCTAATAGAGTGTGAAGGCGTGTTACCGTTGACAAGACGGGGTAAGAGACCGGGAACTCTTGATAAAGGTACATTAATAACGAATCGTGTTCGAGACCAAGCTGTGCATCCCGGCTCGTCATCAAATGAATGGTCTCCTGCCGGACGCGGAGTCGTTCCTCACAACGATTTCGGTACGTCGATAGCTGCTCATGGCGTCGCTGAAGCTCGGAAAATTCCAACTCAGCAAGCGAGGTCTGATTGTGCTCTTCGACCCACTTGCTAACAGTTTGATAGTCGTTATCGGCTGCTTGAAGCGACTCGTATTCTCGATCAACCACGCTTCTCATCGTCTTGAGTTCTTGTAGTCGCTGTTGGCTCTTCGAACAAATCGCACTCTGAACCTGTGGACTCACGCCAGCGTTGGTTTCAGATGCGAGGACGAACGCAAGAGAGTCACCGAGCTCTTCTCGAATCGTTTTGAGTAACGGTTCTTCGGTATCGAGATCGGCGACGCTGTGCGGGCGGACGGTCTCGGCGAACAACTCACGGACGCGATCGGCGTCAGTTGTCGCCGCATCTGGCTGTGACCCAGCTGGAACAGAGAGAGTTCCTCCGGCGGCCGACGGATTTGTAACAGGTGCCGCTGCCGGCTGTGGTGACAGCGACGTGACTCCCGATAGAAAGCGTTCGTAGGCTTGACACTCTGCGTCGATATGCGTTTGCTCCTGCTTGACACGCGTCAGTGCACTGTCGATGTGCGTCTCAATCGACATCTCAGCGCGCCTCCGGCGCAAATACTTGTTTGCACTGATTGGGTGTCCCTAAATCCCCGACGAACCGAGGTGCGATCCGTACGCTATCTTTGGACACATCTACCTGAATTGAACCCCACGTGTTATCACACTGAGAGACAGTGAGCGCAATCGGGAACAACGGGAACTGCCCATCACACGGTCGAAGTGTGTATCCAGAAACGTTGGTAGCGGGTTCCGTGAGCTGTTTACTCGCCTCGGTGTCGGTACCCCGGCTTCGCCGCCGATAGGGACTAGCATTCTGAACCACGGAGCGCAATTTATCGACTGTTTCGGCTGTCTCCTTGGAACCATTACGCTCTGTCTTGTGGCGTGTTCGTTGGTGCGGAGACCTGTTTATCATAGCCACAACTACTGGAGAGTGTGTATTAAATTTACTGTATGATTTAATAATCTGTGTAGAACACAGCTGCGAGAGTCGACACCAACAAGGATCACTCAGGTGGTGTTATAGCTACGATCAGCCGAACGACAGCAAAATCGTAAGAGATCACGAGATAGGTCAGTTACTCCGTTCAAATGCATGCAGAACCGTTGTATCGCTGTCGTCCCACGTGATATCGTGCGTTCGTTCAATACGGTTCTTATATGCGTCTAAATCCGCCGACCCTTCTGCTCGTGCATCCTCGTCTGTGAGATCACCCAGCTGCTCTTCTCGAACGGTCGTTACCTCAAACAACACACCGTCGATCTCGAATCGATCACCCTCCTCGGCATGTTGATCACCGCGATGCAGTTGGGTGATATCGCCCGCGACAACAGCTTGGCGGATGCGCTCAGCCGGAAGTAGTTCGTCGGCATTGATCGTAGCCATGGTTATTCCCCCTGATACTGCGAAGCTGATACAATGTGATTGGCTGTCGCTGAATCAGATCTGGTTGGGGTCTGCTTGAACTGTGCTGTTCTGTTGAATGCTGATGTCATCTGTACGACTGATACGTTCTGAGGTCACAAAAATGCTATTGTAGTAATAAAGTTAATAATAGCTAACAAAATATATATTAAAAATAATATAGAAAAGAATCAGATAATACTGCTGTCCCCGCGAGCATTGCAGTGGTTAGCATTTGATCCCTCTTTCGGGTGAGACAGCACTACTCGTATTTTCGAAAGCCCATATCGTGAGCCATCTCGCGGAAGGCCTGCCGACTCAACCAGATGTCATACTTCCCGACAAGGCCTTGCTCTCGGCCTGTCGCACGGCAGACGTGTGTCTGACCGGTTGATTCATCGTTTCCCTCCTCGCTGTTACTATTGCCGGTCATCGGCGTGCCTTCTTTCTGAGCTCGGGCGCGACCGAGCGGTCGTCGGCCAGTTCTTCAAGCAGGTCGGTGGCATCACACGAAATCAGGCCACCAACGGCTTGTCGACGAAGTCCACCCGGA
>Ga0209945_1000562_pt1 | contig 13442 bp, 13 predicted proteins | sample SalPonR2_A_D2_MG_FD_185703 | JGI IMG/M metagenome (GOLD analysis project Ga0209945, IMG submission 185703) | Salt pond soil microbial communities from South San Francisco under conditions of wetland restoration - Salt Pond MetaG R2_A_D2_MG... ...
CGAGAACCTTCATGAACCCGTCGTCGAGTTTCTTCGCCCGCCCCATCGCCGAGTCGGCGTAGTCGGCGCGCCCGACGACGTACGCCGTCCCCTCCTCGTCGAGTCGCTCCGCCGTCGCGCCGACCCCAGCGATCTGCGGATCGGTGAATATCGTGTGCGGCATCGCGGAGAGGTCGAGCGCCCGGCGCTCGCCCTCGACGACGTTTGCGACCGTGTGCCGCGTCTCGTAGTCGCCGGAGTGTTTGAACATGGCGTTGCCCGCGACGTCGCCCTGCGCCCAGACGTTCTCCGCGGTGGTCTCGAGGTACTCGTCCGTCTCGACGAACCCGCGGTCGTCGGTCCCGATCCCGGCGGCGTCGAGGCCGAGTTCGTCGGTGTTCGGGCGGCGCCCGAGCGCGAGCAGCACCGCCTCGCCCTCGACGAGCGTCTCGTCGCCGGCCTCGGTCTCGGCGCGAACCGCGTACCCGTCGCCGGAGCGCTCGACGGCGGCCGCGCGGTGGCCGGTGTAGACGTCGTGGCGCTCGGCCGCGACGTCGGTGAACGCCGACGCAACGTCGCCGTCCTCGCGGTGGATCAGCGTGTCGTTCATCTCCACGATCGAGACGTCGGTGCCCATCGTCTCGAAGACGTAGCCCAACTCGACGGCGATGTACCCCCCACCCATGACGACGAGGCTCCCGGGGAGCTCGTCGAGGTAGAGCGCCTCGCGGCTCGTGAGGTACTCGATCTCGTCGAGGCCGTCGATCGGCGGGACGACCGGGCGGCTCCCGGTGGCGACGACGATCTTCTCGGCGGTGACGGTCTCCCCGCCGAGGTCGACGGCCCGCTCGCCGATGAACGAAGTGTACTCGTCGAACAGCGTGAGGTGATCGCGCTCGCGGTAGCGGACCTCCATGTCGGCCGCGATACCGCCGAGCAGATCGTCCATGTCGTTGACGACGGCCCCGTGGTCGATCCCCTCGAACGTCGCGTCGACGTGGAACCGGTCGGCCTCGCGGACGTGTCTGACCGCGTTGGCCGCCTGGATGAGCATCTTCGAGGGGTTACAGCCGCGGTTGAGACACGTGCCGCCGAGAGGACCCGGTTCGACGAGCGCCGTCTCGAGGCCCGCGTCGGCCGCCGCCGCCGCGACGTTGTTTCCCGTTCCGCCGCCGATGACGAGGACGTCGAAGTCTGTCATGCGTACAGGGACGTTACGGGATATAAAGAGGCTCTCGCGGAGGTTCAGGCCGCTTGCACGGGCGCGGGCGTCGCGCGAGTCGCGCGGGTGGGCCGCCGATCCGCCGGTCACTTCCCGAAGGACTCCCAGAACACGTCCGGCAGGTCCCGGTCGGGGTTCTCCTCGAGGTAATCCTGTTTCGTCAGGTTCGCCTCCTCGATGAGCGAGGCCGCCTCGCCGGCCCAGACGTAGAACCCGATCAGCGTCTCGCGGCGCATCCGCTCGAGGTCGACCGAGTGGTAGGCGTTGACGACGCCGCCCTGCTCGCGGTTCAACTCGGAGCGCTGCAACAGCCCGAGGTCGACGAGCGTGTTGAGATAGCGGGTCACCGTGCTCCGGTCGTAGCCGAGCGATTCGGCGACCTCGTTCGCCGAGAGCGGTCCCTCGCCGATGACGCACAGACAGATGTCAAGGCCGGCCTTCGGGAGTCCGAAGGCGTCCAACAGCACCTCCTTGACGTCCGGTGGCTTGACGCTCATCTCGACGTCCGTGACCCGCTCCATCGGCGCGTCGTGACACGACATCGGCGGGTCGTCCCGACCGAGCGCGAGGACGACGTTGTCGCAGTCGGGGCACTCGAAGACGTCGTAGCGGCTGGAGTCGGGATCGTACCGCACCTCCTCGGGCGTCTCCTCCGAGCGATCAGTCTCTCGTTTCGACATTCGGCATCGATACCTCCATCTCGTGTCGGCACTCGCGATCCGGTACAATAAGTACTGGGCCGCTCACGGCTCCGAACCGGCGTTCGGTTCGCCGACGACGACCGTCCCCTCCGTATCGAGTTCGAGGAGTTCCTCGCCGGTGATCGTCACCCGGACCCGTCCGTCGGGGTACGTCCGGGCCAACTCGCAGTCCGCCAGGCGTTTCAACTGCGCCTCGACCGCGCGCCGCTCGGCGTCGAGGGCGGCCGCGAGCGTTTCGGGGGTCGTCGTCTCTCGGCGCTCGGCGTCGCTCGTCGCCGCGAGTCGCTCCAAGACCGCGCGTCTCGTCACGTCCATCGGCGTGTGAGATCGGTCGGGGTCGGCCGCCTCGGTGCGCTGTCTCCGGGCGCGTCGGCCCGCGGGGCCGGCGGGGCCGGGGAGCCGGCACGGACGGGCCGACGGGTCACCGTCCGGTGGGCGGGCCGTCGTCGGCCGCACGGGAGATCCCTCGCGGGTGCCATTCCGTTCGTGATACGGGGTCCAGCAGCTATCGGTTTCGGGGGCGTGTGATCCGGTTGCAACGTCGGAGGGGCGGTCGCCACGCCGCGGGAAACGCTTTTTTGTCACCTCCGCGGAGCTACGGGACATGGACCCCCTGGAGGGCGAGGCGTCCTCGCCCGTGGCGTACGAGCCGGTGAGCGTCAAGGACGTGCTGGTGGAGATGAAAGACACCGCGGAGTTGCTCATCGACCTCTCGTACTCGGCGGTGTTGCACCGCAACGCGGGCCTCGCCGAGGAGGTACTCCGCCTCGAGGAGCGGATGGACGTCCTCGAGATGCGGGCGCGGATGAGCCTCCTCATGGCCGCCAGGAGCCCCGACGACGCCGAACGGCTCGCGCCGGTGCTCAGCATCGTCGCCGCCACGGACCAGATCAGCGACGCCGCGGGCGACATCGCGAAGATCGTCCTCGAGGACATCCGCGTCCCGGAGGCGATGCGGGCGGCGCTGCCGGAGGCCGTCGAGACGCTCGTTCGGGGGAGCGTCGAGGCGGACTCGCCCCACGCCGGACGGACCCTGAAGGGGATCGACCTCGAATCGAAGACGGGCGTCCGGGTGATCGCGCTCCGGCGCGGGTCGGAGTGGCTTCTGAACCCCGGCCCGACGACGCGGATCGAAGCGGAGGACGTGGCGCTACTGCGCGGTCCGGAGGGCGCGATCGGCGAGGTCTACCGCGAGATGACTGGCGAGGCGTACGAGCCCTTCGAGCCGGAGACGCCGGCCGTGGCGGACCTCGAGCGGGCGGTCGACACGATCGTCCACATGAAGAACCTCTCGGAACTCGCCGTGGATCTCGCCTACAGCAGCGTGCTCTTCGACAGCGAGGCGCTCGCCGAGGAGGTCAGAAACCTCGAGGTCGAGGTCGACGCCCTCGAGTCGCGCTTCGAGGCGTGGGTGCTCCGGGCGGCCGCCGACGCGGAGGATCCGGTGTCGCTCCGGGGGCTGATCCACCTCGGCACCAGCACCGAGATGATAAGCGACGCCGCGGTCGACATCAGCGAGGGCGTGTTGCGCGACATCGAGGTCCACCCGGTCGTCGGGATGGCCGTCCAGGAGAGCGACGAGATCATCACCCGGATCGAGGTCGCCCCGGGAAGCGCCCTCGACGGGACGGCGGTCTCGGGGGGCGTGCCGGACGCCGAGGTGACGATGTCCGTGATCGCCATCCGACGCCCCGAGGAGGGGTGGCTCCTCGTCGCCGACGCCGACACCGAGCTCCGCGCCGGCGACGTGGTGCTCGCGAAGGGGACCCGGAGCGCGGCCGAGCAGTTCGAGGAACTGGCGGGCGGCTAGCCCAACACCAGCGTCGACACGCCGATGAAGATGACCATTCCGAAGACGTCGACGACGTTCGTCACGATCGGGATGGTCGTGTCGTCCGGGTCGATCCCGAGCCGGTAGGAGCCGTACGTCGTGGCGAGGCCGAACACGACGGCGATGACGGCGACGGACATCCCGCTGACCAGCGAGATCGTGAGCAGCGCCGAAAGCGGCAGCGGCGCGCCGATCACCCGACCGATGACCCACGCGCCCGCGGCGAGAGCCGTAAACACCGTCGCGGCCAGCGCCAACACGGCGACGACGTTCGCCCACAGCACCCGGTCGCGGACGGCCAACTCGGTCGTCCCCAGGTGGAGCCGCGTCGTGAGCCGCGAGCTCAGGATCGTCCCGAGGTTGCCGCCGGCCCCGACCATGGTCGGCACCATGACCGCGAGCAACCCGTACTCGTCGAGCAGCGCCTCCGCCTCCTGGAGCGTGATCCCCGCCCAGAGGACGATGGTACACAACACGACGAGCAGCGGAAGCATGTTCGAGACGATGGTCCGGGCGTCCCAGCTACCGAGTCCGGATCCGGCCGCCATCAGACGAACACCGCCTCGACGACGGCGACGGCGACGAACAGAAACACCATCCCGAAGACGTCGCCGAGCGTCGTGACGATCGGTCCGACCAGGTTGTCCGGATCGTAGCCGAGTTTGTAGCCGCCGAAGAGGATTCCCAGCAGGCCGAGAATCAAGACGACGGAGGTCAAGGTGCCGGCGATCAGCATGATCGCGACGAGTTCCGAAAGCGCCGCTGAGGGCCACCCGAGCAGCTGCAGCGCGATCCACGAGAGGACGCCGATGACCGCCGAGATGGTGACCCCGTTGACGAAGGAGGCGACGACCGCGTTCACGAGGCGGTCGTTCCACTCGAACTCGGGGGGGATGAGGCCCTGGTGGAGTCCGCTGGAGATCCGCCCGCCCAACGCGCCGTAGACGTTGCCGCGGGTCGCGAGAAAGACGGGGACCATCACGAGGAGGCCGGGAAACCGGGCGACGCTCTCGAGCAGTTCCTCGAGCACCAACCCGGAGAAGAGTCCCCCCGCGAGCGCGACGAGCAACACCGGCAGCGCCTCGCGGTAGATCGACCAGAACCCCTCCCGGAAGTTCATGTCCGTGGATGTCCCAGTTCGGGGTTAAATCTACCGACCTCGGCGGTCAGGGCCACCCGGTGTGCTCGTCGTCGTCGGCCTCCGTGTCGCCGTCGTGGAGCTGCCACCCGGCCGTCTCGGCGGCCTCCTCTACGTGTCTGAACTCCCAGTCGTGGCCCTCGGCGACCGACCGTATCCCCTCGTCGGCGGCGACGAGGATATAGCGGTCCGCGTCGTGTTCGGGCTGGTTGCCGATCTTCACGAGGCTCTCGGCGCGGTCGCGCGGCCCCGGGAGGAAATCGGGCGTGAGCCCGTAGTCGCGGGCCCGCTTTCGGACCAGGTGCGTCGGCTCGTCGCTCACGATCCCGAGGTGGTCCGTCCACCGCTGGGTGTCCCGGATGACGTCGGAGGGGTCCAGGAGCCGCTCCAGCGCCGCCAACTCGAAGGCGAGCGTGATCGTCTCGGCGTCGTCGGGCATACCCGCGGTTCGGGTGAGGCGTCAAAAACGGTGTCGGTCGGGCCGGCGTCGCCCACCGATCGGCCGGGCCGGGGCGCGCCGGCCGCCGGGATGGCGGTGAGTATTTGCCCGGCGAGACACACGCGGGGGTATGGACGAGGCGCTGGGGCCGCCGCCGGAGATGGCCGGGCGGGCCGAGGAACTCACGCCGATGCTGTCGCAGTATCTCGAGTTGTGCGAGCGCTACGACGACGCCTTGGTGTTGTTCCAGGTGGGCGATTTCTACGAGACGTTCTGTTCGGCCGCCGAGACGACCGCCAGGCTCCTCGAGATCACGCTGACCCAACGCGAGGACTCGACGGGCACCTACCCGATGGCGGGCATCCCGATCGACAACGCCGAGTCGTACGTCGAGACGCTCTTGGACGCCGGCTACCGGGTCGCCATCGCCGACCAGATCGAGGACGCGTCGGAGGCCTCGGGGCTGGTCGAGCGGGCCGTCACCCGGGTCGTCACACCGGGGACGCTCACCGAGACGGAGCTGCTCTCGGCGGCGGACAACAACTTCGTCGCCTGCCTGACCGACGGCTACGGGCTGGCCTTCCTCGACGTCTCGACCGGCGACTTCTACGCGACCGAACTCGACCGGCTCGGGGCCGTCTCGGACGAACTCGAGCGCTTCGACCCCGCGGAGGCGGTCGTCGGCCCCGACGCCCCGAGGGAGCCGTTCGGGGCCGACTGCATGGTGACGCCCTACGAGCGCTCGGCGTTCGAGTCCGAGGCCGCCGCGTCGAAGGCGGCCTCGTACTTCGGCGAGGGCTCGCTGGCCGGCGAGGCCGAGACCCGCGCCATCGGGGCGTTGCTCGCCTACGCGGAGTACGCCCGCGGCGTCCGGGCCGACGGCGAGACCGGCCGCCTGGAGTATCTCACCCACCTCACGCGCTACGATCCCCGCGAGTACATGCTGCTCGACGCGGTCGCGCTCCGGTCGCTGGAGGTGTTCGAACCGCGACACGTCCACGGGCTCGAGGGGGCGGCCCTGATCGAGACGATCGACGAGACCGCGAGCGCGCTCGGGGGCCGGACGCTCCGCGATTGGCTCCGCCGGCCGCTGTTGGATCCCGACCGCATCGAGGCCCGTCTCGACGCGGTCGGGGCGCTCCGGGAGCGCGTCGGCGACCGCGAACGCGCCGGGGAACTGCTCGCCGACGTCTACGACGTCGAACGGCTCGTGTCGCGGATCTCGCGCGGCCGCGCCGACGCCCGCGACCTCAGGGCGCTCGAGTCGACGCTGTCTGTCGTCCCCGACCTCCGGGGGTGTCTCTCGGCGGCCGCCGCCGACAGCGACCTGCTGGCGGCGATCGAGTCCGACCTCGACGACTGCCCCGATATCAGGGAGCTGATCGACGCGGCGATCGTCGAGTCGCCGCCCGTCGAGATCACCGAGGGCGGCGTGATCCGCGAGGGGTACGACGAGCGACTCGACGACCTCCGGCGGACCGAACGCGAGGGGAAGGCCTGGATCGACGACCTCGAGGCCGACGAGCGCGAGCGGACCGGGATCGACTCGCTGAAGGTCGGGCACAACTCCGTCCACGGCTACTACATCGAGGTGACGGACCCGAACCTCGGGGCGGTCCCCGACGACTACCACCGCCGACAGACGCTGAAGAACGCCGAGCGCTTCTACACGCCCGAACTGAAGGACCGTGAGGAGGAGATCATAAGCGCGGGCGAGCGCGCCGACGAGTTGGAGTACGACCTCTTCAGGGAGGTTCGAAGCGAGGTCGCGGGGGCGACCGAGCGGTTACAGCGGACCGCGGACGCGGTCGCCCGCCTCGACGCGCTCCGCTCGCTTTCGACCGTCGCCGCCGAGTACGGCTACTGCCGCCCCGAGGTCGGAGCCGACGGGATCGACGTCGAGGGGGGCCGACACCCGGTCGTCGAGCGCAGCGAGGCGTCGTTCGTCCCGAACCCGACCGACCTCCCGCGGGAGCGCCCGATGGCGGTCCTCACCGGGCCGAACATGTCGGGGAAGTCGACCTACATGCGCCAGGTCGCGCTGATCTCGCTGCTCGCGCAGGTCGGGTCGTTCGTCCCGGCCGAGCGCGCCGCGGTGCCGATCGTCGAGCGGGTGTTCACCCGCGTCGGGGCCTCCGACGACATCGCCGGCGGGCGCTCGACGTTCATGGTCGAGATGACCGAACTCGCCGCCATCCTCGGGGCGGCCGACGGGGACTCGCTGGTCGTCCTCGACGAGGTGGGGCGGGGCACCTCGACGCGGGACGGCTACGCCATCGCGCAGGCGGCGACGGAGTACCTCCACGACTCGGTCGGCGCGTACACCCTCTTTGCGACGCACCACCACGAGCTGACGGACGCCGTCGAGGAACTCCCGCGGGCGCGGAACTACCACTTCTCGGCGACCCGGAGCGACGACGGCGTCGCGTTCGAACACGACCTCCGCCCCGGTCCCGCCGGGGCCTCCTACGGCGTCGAAGTCGCCGAGATGGCCGGCGTCCCGGCGAGCGTCGTCGACCGGGCCGAGGCGTTGCTCGCGGGCGAGACGCGACCGCCGGCCCCCTCGGCCGGGGCGGCTCGACCCGAAACGGACCCCGCGAGCACCGACGGCGGCCGCGAGGCGCTGCTGGCGGAACTCGCGGCGACCGATCTCGCCGAGACGACGCCGCTTGAGGCGCTGAACCTGCTCTCGAAGCTCAAGTCCGAACTCGAGTAGGCGACCCACGAACTCGCGGGTCAGGACTCCTCGCGCGGCGACAGCGGCACGAACTCGAGGCCCTCCTCGGCCAGCAGCGCCCGCGCCCGCTCGGTCACGGAGGGCGCGACGAGCAGCCCCCGGATCTCCGCGCCCGCGTGGAGGTCGCGTTCGAGCGCCTCGACGTAGCGGTTCAGTTGCCCGACGGCGTCCGGGCCGACGCGGCGGCGCTTCAACTCGAGGACGACCGTCCGGCCCTCCTCGTCCTCGCCGTAGACGTCGACGGCCCCGGCGGGGGTCCGTCGCTCCGTCGCGAGCGGTCGAAACCCCGACTCCACGAGCCCCGGCTCCTCGAGGATCCGCCGCTTCAGGTCGGCCTCGGTCCCGACGACGTCGAGCGACTCCTCGTCCGTCGGGTCGAACGCGGCGGCGAAGGCGACCGCGGAAAACCGGACGGTGAGGCGTTCCGCGGGCGAGGAGCGGACGCTCTCGACGACGAGGTCGTCGCCGTCGACCCGGCACTCGTGGGCGCAGCCGGGGGGCTGCCAGTTCACGGGCTGTTGGCCCTCGTCGGTGTGGACGAGGGCCGTCCCGTCGGGTTTCAACATCACGTGCCGGTCGCCCGAGGCCAGCGACGAGGCCGCACGGCCGTCGTACTCGACGGTACAGCGGCCGAAGAGCGTCGCCAGCGCGTCGCGTTCGATCGCGTCCCCGAGGAAGGCGGCGGCCGCGGACGCGTCGGGGGCGGCGAGGGTCCGGGGGGTCCGATCCGTCGGGTCGTCGGCCATCACGGCGGGGGTAGCCGCGTCGGGGGATTAAACCCCGCGTTCGCCCGGCGGGGACGCCGCGTCGGGGCGTCTGGGGTTCCAGCCGACGGACGAAAACCGGCGACGATCAAGCGGCGCGACGGTCGAGGACGAGCGCGCGGGCGACGTAGACGAACACGGCGGCGACGAGGAGGATCGAACCCCACACGAGGACGGCGAAGGTCGTCGCCCCGACGGCCGAGGCGGCGATCATCGGCGCTCACCACCCGTTTCGTCCGGGGCGTCCCCGTTTCCGTCCCTGTCTCCGTCCCGCCCCTCGCCCTCGCCGGGGGCGGGCGGCTCGATTCCGCCGTCGGCGACCGGGTCGTCGAGCGCGCGGATCCGCCCGTCGATGGCGTCGAGGTCGGCCCCGGCGTCGGACAGCGCGGTCGCGGCGAGGGTGACGGCGACGGAGGCCCCCGTCGCGCCGGCGAAGGCGACGAGAAACGACGGCTCCGGCAACGCGCCGCCGAGTCCGGGCACCGCCGCCAGCGGCCCGCGCAACATCGGGAAGTGCGCGACGCCGACGGCGATCCCCGAGAGGCCGGCGAGGACCGCTCCGGGACCGGAGAGCCGTTCGGTGTACAGCCCGGCGATGAAGGGGAAAAACACCGCGGCGGCCAGCAGATCGGCGGTCAGGAACAGCCGGAGGACGCTGTACCCCTGGGCGCCGATGAGGATCGCCCCGACCGCGACCGCGACGGTCAGCCCCCGGCCGCCGAGCCAGAGGGTCCGCTGGTCGGCGTCGACCAGCCTGGCGAGGTCGGCGGTGACGACGCTGGCGATGGCGTTGAACATCGTGTCGGCCGAACTCATCACGAGCAGGACGACCAACACGACGACGGCGAGGGTGACCCACGTCGGGAACGCCGCCTCGAGGACGAGAAAGAAGGCGATGCTCGCGGTGTCGGGGCCGGTGAGGCCGAGCGCGGCCGCGGCGACGCCGAACAGCCCCGCGAGCAGGATCATCGGAACGACGACGACGGCGGCGGCCCCGAACCCGCGGCGCAAGGACGCCTCGCCGTCGGCGGCGTACACGCGCTGCCAGATTCCCTGGTTCAGCATGTTCGCGCCGAGGATGGCGAAGGCGACGTAGATCCCGAACTCGACGCCCGGGCGGAAGCCGGGATCGAGAAGCGTCGCGTCGGCGGCGACCGCGGCGGCGTGGATCTCGCCGGTCCCGCCGAGGGCGACGAGCGCGCCGCCGAACCCGACCGCCAACAGCGGGAGGACGACGAGCGTCTGGATCGTGTCGGTGACGATGCTGGCGACGAGGCCGCCGTAGACGGTGTAGACGAGGACGAACCCGCCGACGAGCAGCGCCGTCTGCCACTGGGGGACGCCGGCGACGAGCGAGAGCGCGCCCGCGATGCCCGTCATCTCGGCGGCGAGGAAGACGAACATGTAGAACACCGAGACGACGAGCACGAAGAGGTACATCGCCGCGCCGAAGCGGGCGTAGGCGAACTCCGTCAGCGAGTGCCCCGACGGCATCACGGACCGGATCCGGGAGCCGACCGGGATGAACAACAGAAGCGGGATCGTGCTGCCGACGGCGTAGCCCAAGACTGCTGGCAGACCGCCGAAGGCGGCCCCCGCCTCGGCGGGGCTGAACAGGATCCACGCACCCATCATCGAGGCGACGACCGTCGCCGTCACCGTGCCGTGGCCGGCGGAGTCCCGCGCCGAGATGAAGTCCTCGACGGAGTCGACGCGACCGCGCGCGGCGAGGAGGCCGACCGCGGTAACGGCCGCGACGGTCGCGGCCGTCACGCCGAGGACGAGCGCGCTCGAGACCATTCAGGCGTCCTCCGTCCCCGTCCCCGCGTGGCTCGCGTCCCCCGTCGACCCGCCCGCAGAACTGGACGCGCCGTCCGGGTAGTGCGTCCCGAAGAACTCGACCTCGAGTTCGACGGTCCGCGAGAAGAGGCGCTCGACGCGGCGGCGACGCGGCGGCGAGAGCTCCGGCCCGACCGAGTCCAGTTGCTCCCGGAGCCACCCGACGAACGATTGGAACTCGTCGGTGGCGTGGAGGTCGATCCACTCGGCGTAGTAGAACGGGAGGTCCGCGCCGTCACTCGGGGGATCGGTGTGTTGGTCGGCGTGGGCCTCGACGGCGGCGGTCGCCCACGACTCGTAGATCCACTCGGCGGGCACCAACACGGCCAGCGTCTCCGCGTAGCCGCCCTCGCGGGCGGCCCGCCCGAGGAGGTCGACGAAGGCCTCGGTCGCCTCGGTCCGCTCGGGGGCTGTGTATCGGTCGGCCGGCACGTCCAGCGCCTCGAAGGAGCGCTCGAAGTAGTCGTTCTCCGCGTCGGTCACGACGTCGAGGAACTCGATCAGGGGGCGCTTGGCGGCGATGCCGGGGGCCTCCCCGACGGCGAAGCCGAAGGTCCCCACGAGGGCGTCGAGGAAGGCGTAGTCCTGGACCAGATACGCCGCGAACGCGTCCGGATCGAGCGTCCCGGCGCCGAGGTCGGCGACGAAGGGGTGTTCGACCGCCTCGGAGAAGGCCGGCTCGGAACGCGCCCGGAGGTGGTCGGTGAAACGGCTCGTCTCGGGTCGGTCGGCGTCGGTCCCGTCGGGGGCGCTCATCGTGTCGGTGGATCGTCGTCCGACCCTATATAACTAACTAATATTAGCCGATTATACGCGGGTCGGGGAGACGATTCAAGAGCGGGTCGGCCCAAGGGGCGGTATGACCCTGCAGCTGCCGAGCGAGATCGTCGTCGAACGGTTCCTCCCGACGCTGCGGGTGCGGCTCGCCGCGGCGCTGGACGACCGCGGAATGACCCAACAGGAGATCGCCGACCGCCTCGGGGTGACGCAGGCGTCGGTCAGCAACTACGTCGGCGGCGGCGTCGAGGGCGAGGCGCGGTTCCTCGAGGACCCGCGCTTCGAGGCGACGGTCGAGCGGATCGCCGAGGGGTTCGCCGACGGGACGATGGACGACTACGAGGCCATCGCGGAACTGCTCGAGTTGATTCGGGCCTTCGAGGACCGGGGGCCGATCTGTGCGATCCACGAGGCGGAGGTGCCGGCGCTGCGGGGGCTGGGCTGTGATCTCTGCATCCGCGGGCGAGACGCGGACCTGCGGGCCGAGCGGACGGCGATCGAATCCGTCCGGCGGGCGGCGCGGGCGGCGACGAACGCCCCGGCGCTCGTCGATCACGTCCCGAACGTGGGCACCAACATCGCGACGGCGCGCCCCGACGCGGCCGACGAACTCGACGTGGCGGCGATCCCGGGGCGGGTCCACGCCATGCACGGCCGTATCAACGTCCCCTCGGACCCCGAGTTGGGCGCCTCCGAACACGTCGCCGGGACGATCCTCGCCGCGATGGCGGTCGACCCGTCGATGCGGGGCGCGATCAACCTCGCGACGAGCGACGCGGTACTGGCCGCCGCCCGCGAGCGCGGGATCGACCCCCTGGAGTTCGAGGCGGGCTACGAGGACCGCAGAGAGCGCCTGGAGGCCGCCTTCGAGGAGCGCGGGTCGGTCCCGCGGATCGTCTATCACACCGGGGCGTTCGGCATCGAGCCGATCGCGTACGTCCTCGGCGAGACGGCCGTCGAGGCGGTCTCGCTCGCGGCGGAGTTGGTCGACGACGGCGACGACGAGTAGCTGCTACACCCCGTCGACGAGGCGCTCGAGGTGCTCCGGCGGGACCGCGCCGCGGGCGGCGTGGTCGCCGTAGGCGAACGTCGGAACGCCCGTGATACCGTCGCGTTTGGCCTCGGCGAAGCGCTCTCTGAGTTCGGCCCGGAGCGCGTCGTCGTCCAGCGCCGAGCGCACCTCGTCGGCCTCGAGGCCGGCGTCCGTCGCGAGTTCGACCAACACGTCGGCGTCACCGATGTCTTTCCCGTCCTGCCAGAGCGCGTCGAAGACCGCCTCGTCGAACTCGAGCCACGTCGCGTAGTCGTGGTGTTCGCGGACGTAGTACGAGACGACCTGGGCGGGCAGCGAGTCGACCTCGGTCGCGATCTCCTGGGCCATCTCCACGCCGTATCGCTCCTGGAGGCGGCGGACGTTCTGTCTGGCCTGCTCGAAGTACTCGTCGTCCTTGCCGTCGTCGACGGCGTGGTCGATCGTCCCGTCGGGGGTGCGCTTTTGACTCCGAAGGTCGAACGGATGCCACTCGATTTCGAGGTCGGCGTCGCGGCGCGTTTGATACTGCGAGAGCGACTCGCGGCCGAGATAACAGAACGGACAGACGTAGTCGGAGTACACCGCGATCGTCGAGGATTCCGAACTCATACCTCCGATTGTGGTCGGGGATATAAAAGGGTGGTTCGGCCGTTCGCCGAGGTGCGACGTCTCGACCGCACCGCGTCGATACGGATCGATCCCCTCGCCGTACCGATCCGGGTCAGCTATCGCCCGCGTTCAGCGCGCTGTTCAGTTCGAAGAGCTCTCGGACGACATCGCTTTTCGCGACCCGATACCGGCGCGGTGAGGAGTTCGTCACTTCCTCGACGACATCGGTTTCCAGCAGGAGGGCGATGTATTTGCTCACTGTCTGGCGGGTAACACCAGCGTGGTCCGCGAGCTCGGTCTTGGTGAACTCCCGGCTTGGGGGGAGCGTGAGAATGGCGTCGATGAGGATCGGGACGCTCTCGTGTCGAAACAG
>Ga0209945_1000566_pt1 | contig 13422 bp, 14 predicted proteins | sample SalPonR2_A_D2_MG_FD_185703 | JGI IMG/M metagenome (GOLD analysis project Ga0209945, IMG submission 185703) | Salt pond soil microbial communities from South San Francisco under conditions of wetland restoration - Salt Pond MetaG R2_A_D2_MG... ...
ATCCGTCTCCACTCACGTCGTAACGGAGTTCCCCCTCGGAGTTGGCCACGTTGATGCGAGCACTCCCGCTACCTCCAGGGCCGTGGTGGACACGAAGGTCGAAGCTGGGGCCGAACATCCCGAGATAGTGGCGCGTGAGGATTCGGAGAGTCTGTTCGTCGCTGTCGTAGTAGGTGGTGTTCTCACCGTCGTCGCCGGTGTGGGCGAACGTCGTCCCGTTGGCGCTCTCCGTAGCCGAGTCGTTGCGTTCCTCCCAGTCTATTGCTGTCTCCTCGTCGACGCTACTCGATCCGTAGGTGAGGTTCTGGTTGGAACTGACGAAGTCCATTTGGATCACCGGGCTCCCGTCTTCACACGCGAGCTGGATCGGCCCGGAAACCGAGGAGATGCTGTCGTTCGTCCAGTAGTGGACACCCTCCGGCGTCGCCTCGTCGTGGTAGTAAACATCCATCCGCAGATCCACGTCGTCGGGGCCGCCGTTGCAGTAGCCCCCGATGCCGGTCGGAAGCGCAACTATAGCTTCGTAGGCCCTGTCTCCCTCCTCAACGTAGTATGAGGCATACAGGTTGTTGAACGTGCCGCCACCACCGCCGCCACCGCCGCCACCGCCGCCACCGCCACCACCTGCCCCGCCCCTGATCGACGTCTCGAAGTCAGTCACCGAGTGCCCCTCGGCGATTCCACGCACCGGGACGGATTCGTCCACCCCGGGATACGGGAACTCGCCGACCTGACCTGTCGTCTCTAAGACGACTGTGGCGGTCCGGTTCCCGTTGTCGACGGAGACGTTTCCGGTGGTCCGTGTCCGGAAGTACTCGGCCCACCCCTGGTAGTACTCGCTGTGGACCGTCACGGAGACGGTTCCGTTCCGGACCGGGTTGTCGTACTGCCGGATCGAGCCGCCCGTGTTGTTCGTGTCGTACGGCGCCCCCGCTCCGTTCGTGTGGTCGGCGGTCTCGTCGGGGTAGATCCGAGTCAACTGCCCGTCCCGGCGAACGGTCGCGGTCGTCTCCCCGGTGGCGGCGTCGGTCGATCGGACGCGGAGGACCGGCAGCGTCAACGTCGTGCCGCGGTAGTGAAACTCCGGCGGCGACACCATCGAGGTCCCCTCCGCTTGGTGCCGCCAGACCCCGCCACCCTGGTATGCGACGGTCGTTCCGCCGGTCCGGTAGGTGACCGACCCCAACGACGCGTTGTAGATGGTCTCGGTCTCGTTGGCGGTGTAGTTCGTGTGCGTAATCTTGAGCCACCCGGTGTCGGAGTCGGCCGCGTAGTCGCCGCTGGTCGCCCGACCGAGTCTGACGGTCTGGGTGGCGCCCTCGCCGAGCCCGACCACCGCCGCCCTGGCGTCGAGCAGTGTCATGGCGTGCTCGGCCCGGTCGACCGACGTCCGGTGCTGGACATCGTCGAACGCGGTCCCACCGATCGCGACGACGGCGCCCGCCCCGACGATCGTCAGCGCTAAGAGTAACACGAGCCCGAGGTTCGACGAGACGGCGCGGTCTGTCATGCGTGTCTCCCTCCCACGGCCGGTTCTGCGAGCGATAGCGATCCGGACCGGGCTCCGTTCGAGAGGGCGAGAGTGCCCCCGTCGAGCCGGACCACCACCCAGCCCCCGCTTACGGACCCCTCATCGAGGCCCACGAGCGTCGAGATGGTAAGCGTGACGCTCACCTCGGACCCCGACGAACGCAGCGTCAGTTCGTGTCGTGCCGGCTGATCCGCCGGAGTCGAGAGATTGGTCACCGCGATCCGGTAAGACTCGCCCGCCACCCGCGCGGGGAGGTTCACCCCGACGCGGACGGATCGGGAGCGTGCGTCCGCCCGGGAGAGCCGGTCCGCGTCGTCGATCCCGGCCGCCAGCTGCTCGGCGACGACGGTGAGTTCCTCGCGGACGACGATCGTACGTTGGTCTTGAACGTACCCGCCCGCGCCGACGAGTAACCCTGAGACGAGCACGGCCGTGATCGCCAGCACGATCACGTAGTTCACCGTAATCGAGACGCCACGATCGTCGGGGCTCATTCCGGCACCACCCCAACTCGTGCCTCGTAGTCGAGCGTCTCGGTCCGGTAGGTGACGTCGAGTTCTGCGCTGTAAACGGCGTACGTCCAGTACGGCGCCCCCGACCCGGCGGTGTTCACCCCCGACAGCGACAGCGCCGACGGCGGCTCGTCGACCACCATCGTGTAAGTGCCGACGGCCGCTCCGGCGTCGCGGTAGTCGATCGACGCACTCCCGTCCGTACTGTCGACGGGTCCGAGCGCCGGACACGACGCGCCGCCAACGGACTCGTTCGGGACGTCGACGACGAACGTTCCGTCGGTCACCGAGCCGGCCGCGCAGGTCGTCTCCGTGCCGCCGTCGTTGACGCGTATCTCGGGACCGCTGGGCGTGTCGTACACGAAGACGGTTCGCGCGCCGGCGCCGGAGGTAACAGTGACGTGGTACACCTCGTCAGCCACCAGGTCGGTCGGATCGTCGGTCAACGCCGATGCCTCGAGCGTGAACCGCATCGACCGGACGCCGGAGACCCCTGAGACCACGGTCCAGTTGGGCGCGCCGCTGTCGGTGGTGAGGTTTCGGGACGCGTCGTCCTGCTGGATCCGTGTTCCGTTCGTGATCCCGGCGACGTCCGTATCCGCGGCGTCGCCGACGACGGCGCGGTGGTGCGACGCGAGATCGTCCCACCGTCCCATCGTCGCGGTAAACGCCCGGTTCAGATCGTTCGCGGAGGTGTTGTTCCGACGGTTTACCGACGCGATGGCGTCGACGCCGGCGTGTCGGGCCGCCGAGTTGTACTCGATGGCCGGCGTGGCTTCGACCCCGGAGTCCCGCGTCGCGAGGTTCCCGGTGTAGATCGCGGTGTTCAAGAGCAGCGCGAGGGCGACGAACACGACCGCCAGCGCCAGGGCCCCAACGAGGAGGAGTTGGCCGCGATCGTCGCTCTCCGACCGCTTTCGGGTCCGATCCGGGGGCCGTCTCACATCCGCCATACGACGAGCTCCACCTCCACGACAGAGTAGAGCGTCTGGTCCGGATCGGCGTCGGAGACGAGATACGACGCGTTCGAGAGTGCGGTGTCCGAGGCCGACCCGTCCGGCTGACGCAGCGCGTCGCCGTCGGCGAGTGTGACTGTCCGACTGGCCGTCGACGCGTGGTCACTGGGCTCTCCGAGGTCGACGATCGGCTCGCGTTGCCTGTCGCCGTCGTCGTCGACGTAGTACAGCGTGAGGTCGAAGACGATCCCCCGATCGAGGAACATCTCCTCGAGGGTGTCACCGAACGCGGTCGGCGGTGGCCCCTGCACGTACCCGTCGGCGGTCGCCCCGTGCCAGTTGCTCTCCGACTCGTTCCAGTACAGAAGGGTCGGCGTCAGCGTCCCGTTCTCCACGGCCGCGGCGAGCGCGCCCTCCGCGGCGGCCGCCTGCTGGTTTTCGATGTGCTGGCTGGAGGTGCTGCCGGTCAGCGGCGTAACTGCCGTCACCTGGAGCGCAAAGACCAGACTGGAGACGAGAATCAGCGACGCGGTGATCGCCTCCAGGGTGTGGGCCTGTGCGCGGTCCATCACCACGTCCTCACGACGAGTCGGCGGGGCTGGCCGTCGAGTGACACCACGCGCGTGGCCGACGTCACCGACGTCGTCTCCGAGGGCGTCGGGCCCGCGGCGAGCCTCCCGCCGTCGACGATCGAGCCGTTGGCGTACCGCACGGTCACGTTGACGTCACGCGTACGATCGAGCGCGAACAGCTGTCGCGTGGTGTCCGCGGAGGTGTTGAACCGGCACGCCGACGGCGCCGGCCCTCCCCCGTCCAACTGGTCGAAGAAGCCGGTCGTGCACGTCTCGTTCAACACGTACGGCTCGGACGCGAGACGGTCCGTCGACAGCGACGTCGCGATCCGATCTGCGGTCTGTGGCCCCTCCGTGCTCTGAAACGGCGTGAAGATCGTCGGCACGAACGCGACGACGAACGCAACGACGATCAGGAACAGCCCGATCCCGATCGCGAAGTCGATGGTCGTCTGGGCGCGGTCGTCCGACGGGTGCGGGTGCATCACCCGACCACCATCCACACGAGCAGCGCGATCGTCTGGAGCACGACGACGAACTTCACGCCCGAGACGACGTCGGCGTTCCGGATGTACCCGCTGATGAATCCCGACAGCGCAGCCTGGAGCGTGACGGCGTGGAAGAAAAGCACCGAGAGCAGGTCGATGTCGACGCCCGCGCCGAAGTTCAGTCCCTGGCCCGCAGCCTCCTCGCTCCCGCCGCCCGCCTGCGACGCCAGCCCCGCCATCACGTCGAGGAACTGGGTCTTGAGAATCGCCATAACGCCCAACAGGGTGAGATACGTCATCAGTATGATCGCCACCTGCATCCGCGTCCGGGATTTGCGCTCGCGCTCGATGTCGTCTTGCGTCTCGGACGCCTGTGCCGCCGTGGTCAGCACCTCGGTGATCTGACTCGACGCCTCCTGGGCCTTCGAGATGAGTTTGACTGTCCGCGCCAGCCGCGGGATGTGATACTTGTTGTTGAACTCGACCAAGGCGCTCCGGAGGCTCATCCCATAGTCGACCTTCGCGTGCATCGTCTCGAACTCGTCGGCCAGCTTCCCCGAGGAGGTCGCCGACACGGTCTCGACCGATTCGAGCAACGTCTGGCCGGTGTCGTTGGCGCTCGAGAGCTTCCGGAGGGTATCGGAGAGTTTCCCCACGATGGCGTTTCGCGACCTGAGGTTCCACGAGTGGAAAAACGCAAGCGGGATCCCCACGACGTACACCGGCACGTACCACCACACGAACGTCCCCCAGACGGGGCTGTTCAGCATCCCCTGCCACGCCAGCGGCGCCGCCCCGTTCGCGATTGCGACCCCGAGGCCCGCGAGGGCGGCTGGGACGGTCACGATCAGGGTGTACGTCGGGTGATCACGGAAGAACAGGTCGGGTCGGCGGAGCAACTGTCCGGTCTTGTAGGTCCCCTCACGGGAACGGATTCGATCGAAGATCCGGAACTCGCCCACGAAGCTCTCGATCAGGCCCATGTGGACCAGCCCCTCGCGGGTGACCTGCTCCAGCCGGTCGGTGCTGTTCGACGGCTGGAGGTAGCCGTCGCCGGGTTCGTCCTGCTTGACGGTCGAGACGAGCACCAGAAATCCCACGCCGGTGAGCGGGATGAGGGCGTAAACGGTCCCGTACAGCAGCGCGTCCCGGGCCTGCCCCAGCATACTCATAATCACCAGGATGATGATGAGCAGTAGCGGGAACAACGACAGCGTCATATACATCTCGCCGAACAGCTCCAAGGTCTCGAGGACCGTCTCCTGCTCCTGTTTCGCGGTCCGGAGGTGTTTCTCCTTTTTGTCGTCGAGGAACTGCTCCATACTCCCGCCTGAGTTCACGATCGAGAGCATGTCCGACAGGAACTGCGAGAGCTCCTCGGAGGGGGTCACCATCGCCTGCTCGCGGATGGCGTTCCGGTAGTCGGTGCCGAAGTACTCCGTCTCGCGGACGATGCTCTGGAACTCCTTTGCCACCTCGCCGTACGTGTCGTCGGCTCGGGCCATCGCCTCCAGGATCTCGAGTTGGTTCAGCCCGCCAACCGACAGCGCGTACATGAACGAGATGGCGTCGGGGAGGAGCATATTGATCTCGCGTTTCCGTTCGGAGGCCGTCGAGTAGGGGACCGCCACCAGGGCCCCGAACCCGAGCCCGAACCCGATCGTCCCGAATACCAGTCCGGAGACGACCGTCACCGCCGGGACGGTGAGTGCGTCGATCGCCTCGGCCGTGGCGGCGTCGGGGACCGGAAGCCCGATGCTGATCGTCTGGGGCGTGATCAGCCCCAGCTCGAAGACCGCCCATCCGAGCAAGGTTCCGAGGAGCCACAGGACTCCCCCACCGATCGCGCCGATAGCGAGCGCCCGCGAGAGGTAGAGTTCGACTGTCGCCGACATTCGAGCCTGTTCGAGCTTCGTCTCGACGTCGCTCACGAAGTCGCCGTCCTCGTCGAACACGAACTGAAACACCGGGTAGAACGCGTCCCCGAGGAGGTCGGTACTCCTGTCGAGCTGCTCGCCCTCGGCGTCGCCGACATCCAAGCTCATCGGCCGCCTCCCGCCGCGCCTCCCCCGGAACCGCTCTCGTCCGCATCACCGGCGTCGGACTCCGACCCGTCGGCGTCGGACGCTCCCCCGACGTCACGGCCGGCAGCGACCCCGCCGTCTGAGGCCGCCTGGTCGCCGTCGCCGTCGTCCCGTCGTCGTCGTTCGGATCGACCGGCTCGAACCCGCTCGCGTCCCACGTCGTCCCCTCGTCGGCGTCGTCGCCAGCATCGTCATCGGCGTCGGCGTCTTTCAGCAGGTCTTCGATCCCGACGGACTCGTGGGCGTCGTCGGCTGGCGTGTCCGTTCCGGCGTCCCACGGGTCCGCCGGCTCGTCGTCCCCGACGGCCGCGCCGCCGTCGGCCGGCTCGTCTCCCCCCCCGATCCCGTCGTCGGTCGACGCCCCGTCTGCCGTCGAGGGCTCGTCGAACCGGTCGAAGAGGGTCACCCCGTCGGAACGATCCTCGTCGTCCGCGTCGTCGACGACGTCCCACGCGACCGCGTCGTCCGTCCGACTGACGGGATCGTCGTCGACGGCTGTCGTGTCCGCCGTCGTCGGCTCTGCCACGGAATCGTCTCCGGCGTCCGCGTCGCCCGGACCGGCCGGCCCGGGGCCGTCGTTGAGCGCCGGGGGGTCGGAGTCGTCGTCGAGCGCTGGCGGTTCGGAGCCGTCGTCGAGGGCGTCGAGTTCGTGGTGCTCGCCGCCGGTCGCCGCGACGTCGGGTGCGGACTCCACGTCGACCAGCGCGTCCGCGACGTCGACGTCCTCGAGGTCGCGGTAGTCGGGCCACAGTTCGTCTTCGGCTCTCGACAGGATCTTCGCACACACCTCCAGAACCCCCTCGCCGGGGGTTGGTCGGGGCACCATCTCCTCCTTTTCGGGGTCGACGTCGATCTTCACCGACTCCATCTCCCGGAGGTCCTCCAGGCTGCGTTCGAGTTCGTCTCTCGCCATCAGCGCGAGGATGGTCGCCTCGTCGTTGATGAACGCCTGCAGCGTCGCCGCCACCTGGGTGTAGGTGTTGAGCCCGCGGTCGATCAGGTACGCGAGCACGACCCGGCGTTTGAACAGCTCCTCGTCGAGCTCCGCGTGAGTCCACCCGCGGTCGAACTTGATGTCCTCTAAGGTGTTCGAAGAGCCCATCTTGAGGAACTCGTCGCCCTCGGCCTGCCACTGGTAGACGTCCTGGACGTTAATTTCGTCGTTTTCGGCGTCGTAGTGGTTGATCTCGGTCAGCGACTTGTTCCGCCGGACCTTGTCGCCCTGCACCCGCGTGGAGGTCTGGATCGACACCAGATCCAGCGCGGTGAACATCGTCTTCGAGACGTTGATAGGGTCGGTGGTGAACCGCTTCAGCACCTCGCCGACGCTGTCGGCGTGGAACGTGGTGTAGGTGGTGTGGCCCGTCGACATGACCTGGAAGAGCGTCCGCCCCTCTTCGCCGCGGATCTCGCCCATCACGATGTAGTCGGGGCGCTGTCGGAGCGCCGCCTCCAGCAGGTCGAACTCGTCGACATCGCCCCCGTCGTCGTCGCTGAACGACGGCCGGGTGACCGACGCGACCCAGTTCCGCTGTGGGAGCTCGACCTCTCGGGTGTCCTCGATCGAGACGATCTTCGCATTGGAGGGGATGAAAAGCGACACCGCGTTCAGCGAGGTGGTCTTCCCCGACGCCGTCCCGCCCGCGAAGATCAGGCTCTTGTCGTTTTCGATACAGAGCCACAGAAACGCCATCTCCTCGAGCGAGAAGGTCTTCCAGTTGATCAGGTCCACCGGCGTGAACGGGACGTCTTTGAACTGTCGGATAGTGTAGTTGGTGCCGTGATCCGACACCTCCCGGCCGAGCGTCAACTGCGCACGCGACCCGTCGGGGAGGGTGGCGTCAACCTGGGGCCGCCGTTTGGAGATGCCCTTGCCCGACCGCTGGGCGAGTTTGACCACGAAATCGTCGAGTTCGTCCTCGCCGTGTGAGACGTTCGAGATGATCTGCTCGTAGTCGGAATGATAGACGAACACCCGGGAGTTGTACCCGTCACACGAGATGTCTTCGACGTTGACGTCGTGTTTGATCCCGTCGATCCGCTCGTAGCCGATGAAATCACGCCGGAGGGCGTACAGCAGCTTCTCCACCTGATAATCGGAGAGGACCGCCGCATCCTCGGCGAGTACGACCGGCTCCGGTCGTGCCGAAACGCCGTCCAGCGAGGGATCGGCTTCGGCGTCCGTCGCACCTCCGAAGATGCCGTCGAGCCGGCCGCCGAAGACGCCCGGCTGCAGCCCCAGTGACCGAGCGACGCCCGCCAGTCGCCGCTCCGAGCGCCCCGGCGATGGGTCGGACTCGTCGCCGCCGCCGAGGCCAACGTCTATGTCAAGCCTCGCGAGCATCCCGTCTTCGTTCTCGTCGACCGACGCCGGGGGAAGCACAGAGAGTCCCGCCGCCCGCGGGTCCTCGGGTGGCTGATAGAGGTTGTACCGCTCTAACAGCTCCAGCGCCTGTTGCTCGATGGTCCGACGGCGGGTCCCCGGGGCGTCGCTGACCACGCGTTCGTCGTCGTACTTGATGGCCGTCCGGAGCTTTCCGGTCAGGAACTCCACGAGGTCAGCCTCGATCCGGGTCTGGTGCGGCTGGACAACGTAGTACTTCTTCTCGTTTTCCTTCGTGGAGTGGAAGATGATGACGAACGCGTGGGGCTCGTTGACCCAGTAGCGTTCCACCTCTCGGAAGTGAGCCTTCTTCGACAGCGGGACGGCCTTCTCGAGGTCGTACCGGTTGACCACGGTGGTCGCTCCCCGGGTGTCAGAGAAGAAGGCGTCCTCGTCGAACTCGGGGTCGACGTCGACCGTCCGGTCGTCGACGATCTCGTCTACCTCCTCGGCTCGCTGTGCGCCGTGGGCGAGTACGTCCTCGATCGCATCAGGGTCGAACCCGAGGGCGTCGGCGGCGTCGAACGGCTCGATCTCGCCGTCGGCGTCGCGGGGGCGGGAGCCGTCCTCGGCGTAGTAGTACTCCCGCTTGTAATGCTCCCAGAGCCACTCGCCTTTGATAACGGGCGTGGTCGAGGGGTCACAGAACGCCTCGAACGCCGCGTGATTCCGGGCTGCGGTCCTCGCTGCTGACTCGACTGCTTCCCTCGCGTCCGCCGGGTGGAACTCGAGGAACGCCTCGGGGTCGAGCCCTACCTCCGCCCAGTCGGCGCGGGTCGGCGTCGGGATCTCTATCGCGTCGCTGTCGTCCCACCGGTCGGCCGACTCCTCTTCGTCCCGTAGGCTGCGAGGGTCGTATCCGCGGTACAGCACCTCGACGTCGCTCTCATCGCCGAACTCGGCGAGGAAATCCGCCCAGGTGTACTCCCCGACCGCGACGCGTAGGCCCGCATCCGTTGGCGCCGCCCCCGCGTCCCCCTCGGATTCGTCTCCTGGGACCCGATCCACGGCCGTCCCCTCGAGGGCCGGCGATGGCCTGCTCTCCCCCTCCGACGCGCCCTCCCCCTCCCCAGTGGGGGGCGCGTCGTCGTCGGTTGCCATTGGGCCCAACTCAACCGCCTCGGTGAAAAATGCTTCTGACGAACCTATATGATTTCATATAAAAACAGTTCCGACACCCGGACGCGATCGGACTCGTTTCTCATCCGGGAAGAACGGCTACGCGCGGACGAGTGCGTACCCGAACGGGAGTAAGACGACGCCTACGCCGATGGTCGACAGCGTGAGCAGTTGTGCACCCAAGTGGAAGACGGCCGACCCGATCAACGCCCCACCCCCGAGCGGGAGGCCGAACGTGATGAGCAACAACAGCCCGACCGGGTCGTCGGCGTCGTCGCCGTAGAACGAGACCATACCCGACAGAAAGAACAGATGAACGAATATCGGGACGACCGCGAGCGCGGCGTATCCCACGTCGACCCACCGCGGTGACACCGTCGTCGACGACGCGAACTGTCGGAGCGTCGCCACCGCGGTGAGGTAGAACCCGCCGACGCTCTGGACGGCTACGTCTACCGCCCCTGCCGGCGCACCGGACGTAGTCGCGACGATGATTGACACGGCAACGAACCCCCACGCCAGAAGCCAAAGCCCCGCTGCGACGAGTAGCATAGGTGGGGCACCCGACGCGGTAATAAAAAGTTCTCCGACATCCGAGCCCCCGCCCCGCGAGACGTCGGCGTGAACGGGGACACTGCCAAGTGTCCCCACGCGAAGAGCCCCGGCACCTCGAAGTGTCGACCCCCACCACGCCACGATCGTCGACAGGAGCGGTTCCCGCGGGGACGCCCCCGGAGCTCGGATCGACGAAACCGTCGACCGCTCCATTCATACCAAGTTTAATGGCTGTTATTCAGATATACAAAACATAACTGAGACTCTTCAGAACGGCATAAATAGAATACAACAAAACATACACATACTATACTATATCTTATCTATCATATTCTTCGGTGCGGTGTCGGTCCGGCCCCCGGAACGTCGATACGGGGTTCAGCAGCACAACTTATGTGATCCGATTCACAACCTGTGAGACATGGCGTCATCCATCCAGCGGTTGGACTCCGACGCGGAGGTCCCCGAGGCGGCCTTCGAAGACTACATCGTCGACCTCGACTTCCACGTCAACCCGATGCCCGACGAACTGGTATCGTACGTCGACGACGACAGACTCGCCGACAAACTGAGCACGGAGTTCGGCCCCACCCCGGTCGTCGGGAAGTGGGACGCCGCCTACGCCATCAAGGAGGGTACCGAAGGGCTGTTCACCCAGGGTCGCGCCGAATACGCCGAGGACGTCCGAGAGGCCTGCGCGAAGTTCGCGATCGACGATCCGATCGTCAACCCCGGCGTCAACACCCTGAACCTCCAGCACCACCCGCTCCTGAAGAACGCGGTCTGTCAGGCCTCGAACGACTACATGCTGGAACACTTCGCCGACGAGGGGATGTACACCGCGATGATGGTTCCCAAGTGGGATCCCGAGTACGCCGTCGAGGAGATCGAGCGCGTCGGCGCCGAGGACGATGTCGTGGCCGCGTACTCGTGGTTCGACCCGAAGGTGCCGTGGGGTGCAGAGCAGTTCGATCCGGTCTTCGAGGCCCTCGTGGAGCACGACCTCCCGCTCTTGCTCCACGGCTCCTTGGCGTACTGGCCGCAACACAGCTACATCGGCGACGAGATGCTGACCTGGACCGAAATCTTAGGCTTCGATTGGCCCATCCACGGTATGGTCAACCTGCTCAACCTGATTATGCGGGGGGTGTTCGACAAGTACCCCGACCTCAATGTCGTATTCCAGGAGGCGGGCCACTGGTGGGTGCCGTTCCTCCGATACCGGATGGACGAGTTCTACGAGATGCACCCCGAGGACGTGCAGATCACTCCCCGGAAACACGCCGCGGGCGAGCGGTACCTCGATCGGACCCCCAGCGCGTACCTCGACGACAACGTCTACCTCTGCACCCAGCCGTTCGCGATGCCCCGCAACGCGAGCGAGGCCGAGGCGATGCTGGAGTTGAGCCACGCCGAGGAGATGTTCACCTACTCCAGCGACTGGCCCCACCAGACGCTCGATCCGCCGACGTGGTTCTACACCTCGCGCGCGTTCGACGACGACACCCGGGCGGCCATCCTCCACGGTAACGCCCAGGAGATCCTCGACATCTAACCAGAGCGATGAGCACGCACCCAGCACGCGACGACGGCTTCACGAAGGTCGCTGCGGCAGCCGAGATCGACGCGGGCACCGGGATCGCCGTCGACGTCGGCGGGATCGAGATCGCGGTGTTCAACGCCGACGGGGAGTTTTACGCCATCTCCAACCGGTGTGCCCACCAGCAAGCCCCGCTGTGTAAGGCGGGCGAAGAGAAGATCAACGCCGAGGACACCTGGACGTCCACCCGTGGCGGGGTGAACGAGGCGGAGTGTACCGTCTCCTGCCCGTGGCACCTCTGGGAGTGGGATCTTGAAACCGGCGAACACGCGGTGTCGGGCAAGCGGATCGCGACCTTCGACTGCGAGGTCGAAGACGGCGACGTCTACGTGGCTGCGCCGGGGTAGCTGGAGACTGTCGATCTATCCGTCGAACGGCCACGCGTCGCTACCCGCCCGGGTGAGGATGATGTTCGTCGAATCCCAGAAGAGGACCTCATCGCCGTCGCCGTTCTCCGCGTGGAGTTCGATGTCGATGTACCCCCGATCGTCCCGACTCTCGGAGGGGTGTGTCGCCGGGATCTCGGCCGTGACGCAGACGGTGTCCCCGGGGCGAACCGGGGTCCGCCACCGAAGCTCGTCCAGTCCGAACGATCCCACCGACGCGGTGTCGTTCAGAAACGCCTCGGTCAGGAGCGCCATACACGATCCTCCTGTGTGCCACCCGCTGGCGATGAGGCCGCCGAACATCGTCCGTGCTGCGGCGTCAGGGTCGACGTGGATCGGCTGCGGATCGTACCGCCGAGCGAACTCGATCAGTTCCTCGCGGTCGGCGGTGTAGGAGCCGAGGTCGTGGGTCTCTCCTGCGTCGATGTCCTCGAAATATCGAACCATCTCAGAGGTACGCGTCCGCGACGTGGTCGCTCTCGAGGAGGCCCGTCCCGGTGTCCTCCCGGACGATGCGGCCGTTCTCGAGCAGATACGCGCGCTCGGCCATCTTCAACGCCCGATTGACGTGCTGTTCGACCAGCAGGATCGTCACCTCCTCGCTGATCTCTTCGATCTTCTCGAACACCCGATCGGTGATCTGGGGGGCCAGCCCCTCGGAGGGCTCGTCGAGCGCGAGGATCTTCGGCTGGGCCATGAGCCCGCGCCCGATCGCGAGCATCTGCTGTTGCCCACCGCTCATCGACTTCGCGAGCTGGTCCGACCGTTCCTCGAGAATGGGGAACAGCTCGAAGACCTCCTGCACCGTGTCGTCGAGACCGTCGCGGTGGGTGTAGGCTCCCATTTCGAGGTTCTCGCGGACGGTCATGTCGCCGAAGAGGTTCCGTTCCTCGGAGACGTGGACGAACCCCTTCTCGACGATCGCCGTCGGATTCAGTCCCGCGGCGTCGGTACCCCACACACTCACGCGGCCGGTATCGACTGGATGGAGCCCGGACATCACCCTGAGCAGGGTCGATTTGCCCGCGCCGTTGGGACCGACGATCGAGACCACGGTGTCTTCCTCGGTCACCTGGAGATCGAGATCCCAGATCACCTGGATGTTGCCGTAGGAGACGTCGATGCCGTCGAGTTCGATCATTCGGCATCAGCCCCGAGGTAGGCCTCGGTCACGACCTCGTTGTTCCTGATCTCCTCGGGGGTTCCCTCCGCGATCTTCCGGCCGCTTTTGAGGAC
>Ga0209945_1000568_pt1 | contig 13415 bp, 15 predicted proteins | sample SalPonR2_A_D2_MG_FD_185703 | JGI IMG/M metagenome (GOLD analysis project Ga0209945, IMG submission 185703) | Salt pond soil microbial communities from South San Francisco under conditions of wetland restoration - Salt Pond MetaG R2_A_D2_MG... ...
ATCTCTGTACGTTGGGCCCCGCCTCCGACGACAGGCATACGATCCGCGAACTCGCGGACGCCGGGATGGCCGTCGCCCGACTCAACGCGAGCCACGGCACCCACGAGGACCGCGCGGCGGTGATCGAGCGCGTCCACGAGGTGGATGCCGCGGTCGACGACCCGCTCGCGTCGATGCTCGACCTCCAGGGACCGGAGGTCCGAACGGCCGACATCGACGACCCGATTCACCTGTCGGCCGAGTCGACCGTCCGGTTCGTCGAGGGCGACACGGCGACCCCCGACGAGGTCGGGCTCTCGTATCCGATCACCGCCGTCGAACCGGGCGACACCGTCCTCCTCGACGACGGCCGGATCGAGACGACCGTCGAATCCGTCGACGGCGAGACGGTGACCGCCCGCGTCGTCTCCGGCGGCGAGTTGGGAAGTCGCAAGGGGGTGAACATCCCCGGCGTCGACCTCGACCTCGAGGTGGTGACCGACCGCGACCGGCGGGATATCGAGGTGGCGGTGGAGGGCGACGCCGACTTCGTGGCGGCGAGTTTCGTCCGCGACGCCGACGACGTGTACGCGGTCACCGACGCCATCGAGAACGCGGGCGGCGACATCCCGGTCGTCTCGAAAATCGAGCGGGCGGGCGCGGTGGAGAACATCGACGAAATCGTCGAGGCGTCGTACGGCGTGATGGTCGCCCGCGGCGACCTCGGGGTGGAGTGTCCGCTGGAACACGTCCCGATGGTACAAAAGCGGATCATCCACAGCGCGCAGGACGCGGGGGTGCCGGTCATCACGGCGACGGAGATGCTGGACTCGATGGTCCACTCGCGGCGGCCGACGCGGGCCGAAGCGTCGGACGTGGCGAACGCCGTCCTCGACGGGACGGACGCGGTGATGCTGTCCGGGGAGACGGCCATCGGCGACCACCCGGTGCGCGTCGTCGAGACGATGGATCGCATCGTCCGCGAGGTGGAGGCGAGCGAGGAGTACGACGAGACGCGGGAGGGACGGGTGCCGCCGGCGGCGGCGGGCTCCCAGACGGAGGCGCTGGCGCGGGCGGCCCGCTTTCTCGCCCGTGATCTGGGTGCCGCGGCCATCGTCGCCGTCTCGGAGTCGGGGTATACGGCGCGGACGACGGCGAAGTTCCGCCCCGGCGTGCCGGTGGTGGCGACGACACCCCGGGATCGGGTGCGCCGGCAACTCGCGCTCTCGTGGGGCGTCGACGCTCAGTACGCCGCCTACCGCGAGGACATCGAGGGGATGATCGACGCGGCGGTCGACACCGCCATCGCGGCCGGCGCGGCCGAGAGCGGCGACACCGTGGTCGTGCTCTCGGGGATGATGACCGAACTCGAAGGGACGAACACGACGAACATGCTGAAAGTTCACATCGCCTCGGAGACGGTGGCGACGGGACGAAGCGTCGCGCGTGGTCGGGTGTCCGGGCCCGTCTTCCGCTGCCCGGACGGCGACCTCTCGGAGGCCCCATCGGGCGCCGTCGTCGTCCTCCCGGCCACCTTCGAGGGGGAGTTCGTCGGCGACACCGGCCGGATCGGTGGCATCGTCGACGCCCGGCCGGGCATGACGAGTTACGCGGCGCTGGTAGCCCGGGAGCGCGGCGTCCCGATGATCAGCGGCGCGCCCCTGCCGGACGACGTGGCGGACGGCGCGACGGTGACGTTGCACGCCGACCGGGGCGTCGTCTACGAGGGTGACGTGACGCCGCGGGAACACCAGCGGTAACGGTGCGGCCGGTACCCCTTTCCGTCGCTACCCCCTACCGGCGCCTATGAGCGCGCTGTCCGACGACGAACGCGACGACGACGAGTCGCCCTGGCGGTTCGCCCTCGACGAGGTGGGCGAAGACGCCGAGGAACCGGAGTCGGAGGTCATCGAGCCCGAGCGGCTGGAACTGGAACACGTCGCTTTCGTTCTTCTCGGCGTGGCGCTCTCGGCGTTTGCCTTCTACGCCGCGTTCGGGAGTCTGTGATACGGTTTATTGTAAGTCAGTACCGGTGGTTCGCCGGCCCGTCTCGGCGAACCACCGGCAAACAGTTACAATAATCCGTATGAGACGGCCCTCGGCACTGTCCGAGCGCCGGGCCGACAGTATAAACGCCTACGGCCCAAACGTCGGCGTATGGCCGTATCGACGGGCGTCCTCCAGATGGGGTTGGAACTCGGGCCGGAGACGCTGCCCCTCCTGCTGATCGTGGCCGGATTAGGGCTCTCCATCGCCGAGGCGATGGCTCCCGGTGCCCACTTCGCAGTCCTCGGAGTCGCCCTGCTCGCCGCGGGTATCGTCGGCTTCCTCCTCGGGCCGCTGGCCGGGCCGCTCGTCCTCGCCGTCCTCGTCCTCGTCTTCGGGAGCCTCGCGCTCTTTGGCTACCGGCAGTTCGACCTCTACGGCGACGCGGGCGCGGGGCAGACGAGCGATTCGGCGTCGCTCCGCGGCCGCACGGGCCGGGTGACCGAGCGGGTCACTCCCCAGTCGGGAAACGTCAAACTCGACCGCGGCGGGTTCAATCCCAACTACGCCGCCCGCTCCATCGACGGCGAGATTCCCGTCGGGACCGAGGTGCTGGTGGTCGACCCCGGCGGCGGCAACGTGTTGACCGTCACGTCGCTGGAGGACGTGGAAGACGACATCGACGCGGAACTGGCGCGGGGGCGGGCGGCGATGGACGCGGACGAGGCGGCCGACGCCGACTCGACCGACTCCGACCCCGCACGCGAGGACGAACCGGAGCGGGCGTAGCGCCCCCGCACCGTGGCGTTTAAATCGCGGCCGCTCCGAACGGACCACAATGGCTTTTGAGGAGCTGCTGAGCGATCCGGTAATCCAGAAGTACCTCCACGAGCTCGTCGGACCGACGGGGATGCCGGTCGCGGCCGCGCCGCCGGACGGGGAGGTGACGGACGAGGAACTCGCCGAGGAACTGGGCTTGGAGCTCAACGACGTGCGCCGCGCCCTCTTCATCCTCTACGAGAACGACCTCGCCAGCTACCGCCGCGTCCGTGACGAGGACTCCGGGTGGCTCACCTACCTCTGGACGTTCGAGTACGAGAACATCCCGGAGAACCTGGAGGAGGAGATGTATCGCTTGCTCGACGCCTTGGAGGAGCGACTGGAGTACGAGCGGACCCACGAGTTCTACCTCTCCGAACCGGCGGGCATCCGCTTCGAGTTCAGCGAGGCGATGGAGTTCGACTTCCAGTGTCCGGAGACGGGCGCGCCGCTCGAACCCATGGAGAACGACGACCTCATCGAGGCGACCGAACGCCGCATCGAGGAGCTCCGGAACGAACTCAACGTGGAAATCACCCGCTGATGGTCGTCCTCGCAACCAAATGTTACGTCGAGGGCGACGCCCGGGAACGGGCGCTCGACGGGATGAACGCCCTCGTCGACAACGCCATCGGCGGCCTCGACGTGGAGTGGGAGGTCGGCGTCCGCCACGACGACTTCGTCTCGGTGACGGTCACCGGCGACGACGCGGTGGTCGCCCGCAACGCCTTGGGCGAGGAGTGGGGCGAAATCGGCACCGGGTTCGCGGACGGCGAGGTCTACGTCGGCACGCTCGAATCGTGGGACGAGGACGGATTCGTCCTCGACGCGGGCGAGCGGGTTCGGATCCCGGCCGACGAGTTGGGGCTCGGGCCGGGGTCGCCGTCACAGATTCGGGAGCGGTTCGGCCTCGTCCAGCATCTGCCCCTGCGGTTCGTCGCGGGCGACCCGCCGCGACTGGCGGACGCGGAGCGCGACCGCCTCTTCGAGTGGACGCGGAGCGACAACGGGCGCCTGAACGTCAACAGCGCGACGCGGGGCGAAGTGCGGGCGACGCTGAACCGCGCGGGCCACGCCCGCGATATCGTCACCGTCGAGCGCCTCGGCTTGCTCGAACAGAGCGCCGTCTGTGCGGAGGGTACCGATCCGCCGGGTCTGCTCGCCAGCGTCGGCGAATACTTGCCCGCGGAGCTCAAATGTGTCATTCCCTGAGTGATGAACCGCCGGTACCTGATCCCCATCGCGCTCGTGGCGCTCGTCCTCACGTCGGGCTGTCTGGGCTTTTTCGGCTCCCAGTCGATTTCGGACGACCGACTCGACGAGGAACCACCCGAACCGTACGTCTGGGACCGCGACGTGAACGCCCACATCTCGATCACGGAGGACGCGCGGTTTCAAGCGGTCTACCGACTGAACCGCTCGTCGATCGAGCTGTTCCGTCGCGACGGCTTCGGCGGCCGTAACTCCATCCCCGTCTCGGCGGTTCGCTACCGCTACCCCAACGGGACGGTCATCACCGGTACCGAACTTCGGGCGCGCGGCGGCGCCGTCGACCGCTCGCGCTCGCGGGTGTCGGTCACGCTCCCGTCGGGCGCCGAGGGCGGCAAACTCGCCTTCACCTCCTCCAGTACGCCCAAGCGGTTCAGCCTCCCGACGTTCGTCAACGGCTCCTACGCAGTCGTGTTGCCGCCGAACCGCCGCGTCGAGGTGTTCCCGTTCGGGAAAGTGAACCCCGGCGGCTACACGGTCGAGAGCGACGGTGATCAGCGGATCATCCGCTGGGAGAGCGTCGAAACCGACTCCATCTCGGTCCAGTTCTACCTCCAGCGCGACCTGTTCATCTTCGGCGGCGCCGCGGTCGTCCTCGCCGTCGTCGGCGCCGGCGGCCTCTTCTACTACAAGCGCCGGATCGAGGCGCTCCGCGAGCGACGCAAGGAACTCGGCCTCAACGTCGACACCGAGGACGACGAGTTCCGCGACGACCCGCCGCCGGGGATGGGCTAGCCGCCACCACGGGACGCGACTGTTTTCAACCCGGCTCCCCTACCCGTTCCTATGCGAGTCGCGGTCGTCACCGTCGGCGACGAACTGCTGTCCGGGGACACGGTCAACACGAACGCCGCGTGGCTGTGTGATCGGCTCGACGAGCGTGGCGTGTCGGTCGAGCGGGTCACGACCGTGCCGGATCGGGTCGCCGACATCGCCCGCGTGGTCAACGAGTACCGCGCCGAGTACGACGCGGTGATCGTCACCGGCGGCGTCGGACCGACACACGACGACGTGACGATGGACGGCGTCGCCGCGGCGTTCGGGCGCGAGGTGGTCCCCAACGACGACGCCGAGGCGTGGATCGACGACCACGGCGACTACGCCGTCGCGGACCTCACGGCTGGGACGACCCACCTCCCCGCGGGGGCGCGGATGCTCCCCAACCCCGAGGGGGTGGCGCCCGGAGCGGTCGTCGAGAGCGTCTACGTCATGCCAGGCGTGCCGACGGAGATGAAGGGGATGTTCGAAACGGTGGTCGAGGAGTTCGAGGGCGACCCGACCTACGTCGAGGAGGTGCGGACGAGCGAACCGGAGAGCGCGTTGCTGGATCGGATCGAAGCCGTGCGCGAGGCGTTCGACGTGACCATCGGGAGCTATCCGGGCGAGGACGTGCGGTTGAAAGTGATGGCCGCGGACGCGGAGACGGCGGCGGCGGCGGCCGCGTGGCTCCGGGACCGGGTCGACGCCTAACGGTTCAGATACAGCAGCCAGAGGACGGTGACGAGGAGGCTGACGAGCAACACGACGGCGCCGGTTTCCGCGATGGGGAGCGGTTCCCCGGACTGAAGCGGGAGCATACGCGCCCCTATCGGCGGCAGTCGCTTAAGTGTTGATTCCCGCGAGCCGCGACCCTTTTCACCGCGCCCGCGTAGCCACACGCATGCGACTTGGGTTCGTGGTCAACCCCATCGCCGGCATGGGCGGACGGGTCGGCCTCAAAGGCACCGACGGCAAGGTCGAGGAGGCACGCGCCCGCGGTGCGACGCCACGCTCGCCGCCCCGCGCCGAGCGTGCCCTCGCGGCCATCCGTGAACGGCTTCCCGACGTGACGCTGTTGACATGGGGCGAGCCGATGGGGGCGGCGCTCGCGCGCGAGACGGGGTTCGACCCCGAGGTGTTGGGCGACCCCTCGGGGCCGGAGACGACGGCGGCCGACACCCGCGCGGCCGTGTCGGCCTTCCTCGACGCCGACGCCGATCTGATCTGTTTCGTCGGCGGCGACGGCACCGCGGCCGACGTGGCCGACGCCCTAGAGGGGACCGACACGCCGATGCTGGGGATTCCCGGCGGCGTGAAGGTGTACTCCTCGGTGTTCGCCGTCTCGCCGGAGGACGCCGCGGACGTGTTGGCCTCCTTCGAGCGGACCGAGCGCCGGGAGGTCATGGACATCGACGAGGACGAGTATCGCGAGGGGTCGGTCAACCCCGAACTCCGGGCCGTGGCGTGGGTGCCGGTCGGCGAGGACCTGCAGTCGTCGAAACAGACCGGAAGCGGGAACGTCGAGGCGGTGGCCGAGGGGGTCGCCGCGGAGGTGGAGCCGGGCGTTACGTACGTCCTCGCCCCGGGCAGTACGGTCGGCGCGGTCAAGGAGGCGCTGGGGTTCGAGGGGTCGCCCCTCGGCGTCGACGTGTGGCGGGACGGCTCGGTGCTCGCTCGCGACGCGACCGAGGCGGAGATTCTGGACGCCCTCGGCGACCGGAACGTCATCGTCGTCTCGCCCATCGGCGGACAGGGGTTCATCTTCGGCCGCGGGAACCCACAGCTCTCGCCGGCGGTGATCCGGCAGTGCGAGGTTCAGGTGGTCGCCTCGCGGTCGAAACTCGACGACATCGGGGCGCTCCGGGTCGACACCGACGATCCGGAACTCGACGCCGAACTCCGTGGCTGGACGCGGGTCCGGGTCGGCCGCTTCGAGTCCCGCCTGCTGGAAGTTCGGTGAAACCGCCACACATCAATATCATTCAGGAGGTATAATGACGCATAGTCAAGATTAAGGTCGCTGGAACAGATACCTGTGGTATGGAAACACGGAAAGTGCAACGGTTGGGCCCTTCGACGCTGGCGATGACCCTCCCAGCCGAGTGGGCCAAGGAACACAACGTCGAGAAGGGGGACGAGGTGTCCCTTCGGATGGGTGGGAAGGGGACGCTGACCGTCCTCCCCGAGTCGGCGAGCACGGAGGGCTCGACGGCGACGATTCACGCCGACAACCTCGACTCCCGGGCGCTCGAACGCGCCATCGTCGCTCAGTACGTCCTCGGCCGGCGCGTCATCCACATCGAGAAGTCGGAGGGCGCCCTCGATAGCGAACACATCAACGCCGTCTACCGGGCGGAGACCCAGTTGATGGGGCTCGGCGTCATCGAGGAGACGCCGGAGCGCATCGCCATCCGGTGTTCGGTCGACCCCGAGGACTTCACGCTCGACAATCTGCTCGAACGCCTCGAAAACACTGGGAGTACGATGCGTGGCGAGTCGATCAAGGCAATCGCCCACGGCAACGCGGATCTGGCCGAACGGGCGTTGAACCGCGAACGGCAGGCGAACAAGATCTTCGTCCTCCTCCTGCGACTGATCTTCATGGCCTATCAGAACCCCAACCTCGCGCGGGCGGTCGGCCTCGAATCCGGGTTCCCCCTCATCGGCTACCGCTCCGTCGCGAAGAACCTCGAACTCACCGCCGACAACGCCGAGGACATCGGGAACATCGCGCTGGACGCTACGAACAACACCCTCGACGTCGACGGGTCGACGATGCGGCGCATCCGCGAGTTCACGGACCAGGTCGACGAGATCACGGTCACGGCGGTCGAGGCGGTCGTCGAACGCGACTACGACAAGGCCATCGCCGTCGGACGGATGTACGAGGAGATCACCGACCGCGAGATGGAACTGATCCGGAGCCTCCCCGACATGCCGAAAGTCGAACTCCTGCGGACGCGGGAGGTGCTCGTGAGCCTCCAACAGACCGCGCAGTACGCCATGCGTAACGCCGAAATCGCGGCGAACCTCGCACTCAACGAGGAGTCCGACCACGTCACGATCGAGTAGCCCCGTTTCGACCGTTATCGAACCGGTTCGTCCGGCACCGTTCCACCCAGTCCCCGAATAGAGAGCAGCCCGTCGTCGGTCGGTGTGGGTGTCGCCGTTCCGTCGTCGGTCGGTGTGGGTGTCGGTTCCGGCGTCGGCGTCGGCGTTGCGGTCCCGTCGTCACCGTCGAGGAGGCCGTCGTCGGTGGGTGTCGGGGTTGGCGTGGGCGTCGGTGTGGCTGTCGGCGTCGCCGTCTCCTCTCCCCCGTCGAGGAGGCCGTCGTCGTCGGTGGGCGTCGGCGTGGCTGTCGGCGTCGCCGTCGACGTGCCTGCCGGCGTCTCGGTTCCACGCTCGTTTTCCTCGGCCGATCCGTCGTCGGGCTTGTTGTCGAAGATGTCCGTCTCGATGGTTCGGGTGTAGGTCAGTGGATCGAGCGGCACCTCGACCGTCTCGGTCGGGAGTTCGAACCGCGCCGAGAAGTCGATACGGAGATCGGTCGTCTGGTCGTTCTGCAGGTGGCTCACCCACCACTCGTCGATGTGCTGGTTGTTCAGGGTCGTCGTCGCCTCGATGGTCCGGGTCTCGCCCGGCGGGATCACGCCCTGGTCTTCGGTCGTGCCCGACCCCATCTCGATCCCGTTCATCGTCGCCCGGTAGCTGAGTTCGGAGACGGGGATGGGGTAGGCGTTGGGGTTGTGGACGACGAATCGCATGTCGATGTTCGTCTCCGCGGCGCTCACCTCCCCCCACTGCGCGCTGGTCTCGCGGATGACGAGGAGGGGGCCACCGGTCGGCGACGCGCCGACGGGGCGCTCCTCCGTGGAGTTGAACGCGGAGATGATGTCCGTCTCTATCTCCCGGGTCACCTTCGGGGCGCCGAAGGAGGTGCCGAGCGCCGCGGAGTGTACGTCGGCGTTGACGGCGAGGGTCGTCCGCTCGCCGTTGCGGACGTGGCTCACCCACCAGGTCGGGATGCGTTCGTTCGCGAGGCGGGTCGACATCGGGACCGTCGACTGTCCCTGTGGAATCGAGAGGCCGCGTTTCGTCCCCGTCGCCATCCGGATGCCGTTCATATCGATGGCGTAGTCGACGGTGAGGCCGCCCAGCGTAGCGCCGACGGGGTTCGGATTCCGAACCTGCAGGTCGCTCTCGACGACGGTTGCCGTCTCGTTGACGGCGCCGAAGCGGTTGTCGACGCCGGCGATGGACGGTTGGTTGAAAAAGAAGAACGCGACGCCCGCGAGGAGGAGTACGGCGACGACGGCCAGCGTCACTACCCGTCTAGTCGTCGACACGATCCAGCGGAGTCGGGAGAGCATACGGGCCCGACGAGTGTCGGGGACATACCGCTTGTGGCTTCGGACCGGCCGCTTCGCCCGAAATCGCCCACGAGACTTTTTAACCCCTCGGGCGTAACCCGCAATCGCTCCGAATGTCTCGACACGCAGCTAGACCTCCCGGTGACCGGGCCGACCTCGACTGGTGTCACGAGGCGGTGCAGGGTGTCTCCCGAACGTTCGCCTTGACCGTCGACGTGCTCGACGAACCGATGGCGTCGTACATCTGTATCGGCTACCTCCTCTGTCGCGTTCCCGACACCATCGAGGATGCGGACCACATCCCCCCGGCCGACCAGACCCGTCTCCTCCGCGAGTACGACCGGGTGCTCGATCCGGACGCCGACGCCGACGCCGACGACTTCCGGGCGTCGGTCGACGAGTGGCTCCCCGAACCGGACGAGCGGTCGGAGGACTGGGCCGTCGTCGCCAGCACGCCACGGATCGTCCGTACCTTCGAGGCGCTCCCCGCGGACGTGCGCGCGGCGGTAACGCCGCCGGCCCGCGAACTCGTGCAGGGGATGGCGATGTTCGTCGAGCGCTACGCCGACGAGGGCGGACTCCGTATCCAGTCCCGCGAGGAACTGGAGGAGTACTGTTACTACGCCGCCGGTACCGTCGGCAATCTGGTCACCAACCTGCTGGCGCGCGGCGACCTGAGCGACGGGCGTCGCGCCCGCCTCTACGACACCGCCGAGGAGTTCGGCCTCCTGCTGCAGCTGGTCAACGTCGCCAAGGACGTCTACGACGACTACACCGAGGAGGACAACGTTTACCTGCCCGCCGAGTGGCTGGCCGCCGAGGGTGTCCCGCAGGACGAGGTGCTCGCAGCCGAACACGAGACGGGCGCGGCCGCCGTCGTCCGGCGCACCGCCCGCCACGCTCGGTCCTTCCTCGACGACGCCCAGACGTATCTGGAGACGGTGCCGACGACAGACGGCAACACCGTCGCGGCGTGGGCCATCCCCTTCCTGCTCGCGGTCGGGACGCTTCGCGAACTCCTCGCGCGACCCGAGGACGCCCTCTCGTCTACCGGTGTCAAGATTTCGCGTCAGGAGGTGTTCGCCGTCGTCACCGAGATGACGGGCACCTCGTCCGGCTCGCTCGCCGACCTCCGGGAGGACATCGCGGGCCAGCCGTACCACCGGGCACGCGGGTCCGCGGACTAGGTCACCACCGCGTACGTCATCAGGAAGCCGAAGTAGATAGCCACCAGCGCCGCGAGTGCGAGGAGTCTGAACCGGCGGAGCCTCGCGACTTCCTCCTCGAGGGCCGCCTCGTACGCCTCTCGCTCCGCCTCGGACAGCGCGTCCCCGTGGTCGAGCCCACGGTGAAGCGTCAGATACGTCTCGCCGGCGAACGGCTGTCCGCAGCGGTCACAGACGGCTGGCGTCGCGTCGGGAGGTACGTCCGTCTCGGGGGTGGGCTCCGTCATGATCAGGAGGCGATGAATGGCGGCGCGACGTACGGTTCGGTGACGATCCAGAGGCTGAGCATGGTGTATCCGACCATGACGGCGGTGATGCCGTACTGGCTTCGCACGGCCTGGAGTCGCGAGGGAAAGAGGTCGTAGGCGGTGGCGTGGGCCACCCAGACGGCGACCAAGTGCCCGAGGAGGACGAAGGCGAGTTCGAGGCCGCCGAACCAGCCGGGGAGGCCAGCGAGTTGTGGCGGCGACGGCGGCGGGGCGAGTGGCGACGCGGCGACGGCGGCGACCGTCGGCGAGAGCACGAGCACCGTCCCGAGGTTGTGCGCGAGGTGGTAGCCGGCGGCGATGGGGAGCAGCGACGGTGCGAAGCGGCGGGCGAGATACGTCGCGGAGAGGTACGTCTCCGCGCGCTGCCGCCCGAGGCGGGCCGACGCCCGGTAGGCGAGATAGAAGACGGCGGCGCCGACGAGGTACGCGCCGAGGTAGACCAGCAACGGCGGGACGCCGACGCCGGCGAGGGCGCGCGCGCCGCCCGCCCACGGGCCGGTGGCGACGAAGCCGTCGTATGTCGTGACGAAGAGGAGCGTGACGACGAACGCCACGTCGTCGCGGCCGTCGAGGACGACCCCGGGGAGCGCGCCGCCGGGGAGGCGCAGGCGGAGGCGCCCCTGATCGACCCCGACGGGGGCGAGGTGGCCGTAGAACCGGAACACGCGCGCGAGGGGGTCGACGTGTTCGAACCAGCTGTCGGGGCCGACGACGACGGCGCCGGCGACGGTGACGACGGTGTACGCCGCGAGCACCGCCGCGAGCAGCTGCGGGTCGTCGGCCAGCGGCGTCACGACTTCGATCCAGACGAGGAGGAGGAGGCCGGCGACGCTCGGCCACGCGCCGAGGCGGTCGGGGTAGGGGCGGTCGAGCGACGGGAGCGCTTCGGCGAGCGTCCGGAAGGGGTTGAGCGTCGACCAAGTGTTCCCGAAGAGGTAGGTCGAGGCGACGTAGCCGCCCCACCAGACGACCCAGACGACGAGGATGGCGAGGTTGCGGACGCCGTCGGCGCGGTCGAGGGCTCCGACGAGGAGTGTCAGGGCGAGGACGCTCACGGCGGCGAGGCGAACGAGCACGCGGAGGGCGCGCCCCGGATCGGGAAGCGACCGGCCCCAGTCGTGGACGGCGTCGACGAAGCGGCGGTCGGTGACGAAGCTGGCGAGCAGGAAGGAGACGCCGACGACGCCGCCGCCGGTGAGCAGGAAGAGCCACGTCGGGGCGGCGATCGGATCGCGCGTCGCGCGGAGGCTCCCGCTGTGGGCGGCGGCCACCCCGACCCACGCCGAGAGGCCGAGGACGGCGGCGAGGGCGAGTCGCATCGCCCGCCGGCTGCGGGGGACCGAAACCATCATCCCCCGATTGGAGCGTCCCCGACGAGTAGCTTCCGGAAGCGACTCACCGCGTCGGTTGGGAGGATTTTTGGTAGTTGAATCGCAACGGGGGGGTATGAGTACGGATCACGGTGACGATCACGGACACGGACACCACCTTCCGGCCGTCGAAGACTGGCCACGAGGGTTCGGCGAGGCGAGTTGGTGGCCCTTCATCACGGCACTGGGTGGGGCCGGCATCTACGCCGCTGCGGCCCTCTTCATCGTCGCGGGCGGTAGCGAGTCGACGATCAACCCACTGTTCGCGCCGCTCGCGGCAGCCGCGAGCGTCGGGACCTTCCTCCTCGGGCTGTACGGCTGGCTGTACCACGCCTTCGTCTCCGAGTTCTGGTCGCGCGGGACCAACGAGACGGGCGCGAGCGCGCTCCGCTGGGGAATGATCGCCTTCCTCGGCTCCGAACTCGCTACCTTCGGCGCCGTGTTCACCTACTACTTCTTCATCCGAGCGGGGACGTGGCCGCCCCAGGAGCTGCCGCACCTGACCGGCTCGCTCGTCATCATCAACACCGCCATCTTGGTGGCCTCCAGCCTGACGCTCCACTGGGCCCACGTCGCCATCCGCAAGAACGACCGTCGGAAGTTCGTCCTCGGACTCTTGGCGACGCTCCTGCTCGGCGTCGTCTTCATCGGCGGCCAGGTGTACGAGTACTACGAGTTCATCGTCCACACCGAGTTCACGGTCACGTCCGGCGTCTTCGGGTCGGCGTTCTACGGCCTGACCGGCCTCCACGGCCTCCACGTCTCGCTCGGTGGTGCGCTCCTCGCTATCGTCACCATCCGGGCGCTCGCGGGGCAGTACTCCGCCGAGCGTCACGTCTCGGTCAGCACCGTCTCGATGTACTGGCACTTCGTCGACGTGGTCTGGATTTTCCTCGTCGTCGTCCTGTACGCCGGCGCGTCACTCGGGGCCTGAGACGGACCGTCGGTCCCGGTGGTTCGCCGGGCCGTCTCGACGACTCATCGGGAGCCAGTTACGACGATACGTACGATTCGGATCCCCTGCCGCCGTGGATTTATGTGCTCTCACGCGACAGTCGTGGGTATGGAGGATCTCGACCAGCTCGTGTCGTCGCTGACGCCCCGTGAGGAAAACGACGAGATCAAACTGTACCAGAACACCGTCTCGGTCGCGTGTCCGGTCTGTGAGGAGCCGTTCGACGACCTCGTGGTGTGTAAGAACCAGGCGACCAGCCTCGAACAGATCGAACCGCTCGACATCTGTGTCACCGTCTACGAGGGGAGCCCGCTGCTGTTTACGCACAAACACTGATTTTCCCCGTCAAAGCACGTAAGCGTCCACACGCCGAGCCCGGAATATGGCACGCGAAGTCACCCACACTGCGACCG
>Ga0209945_1000570_pt1 | contig 13404 bp, 10 predicted proteins | sample SalPonR2_A_D2_MG_FD_185703 | JGI IMG/M metagenome (GOLD analysis project Ga0209945, IMG submission 185703) | Salt pond soil microbial communities from South San Francisco under conditions of wetland restoration - Salt Pond MetaG R2_A_D2_MG... ...
TGCTGTGGCGGCAGCGTCGTAATCTTCGAGGAAGCCACTGAACGCGCTGCTGATATTCGTGGAGACGCCGGGTGCGACAGCCAGCCCGTGTTGGATCGACGGCGGCTGGTTGTCGGCGGCGTTGAAGTCCTCGTATTGATCCTGCTGGAAACTGTTAAGTGAGGATACGTCGGCGTCGCTCCGTGGCGGGATCGAGCCCTTCTCGGCGTTGAACAGCACCTGTCCCTCCGCGCTGCCACAGTAGCTGAGGAACTGTCTGGTTGCTTCCGGTGAAGGGTTGTTGGCGAGATACGGGAAGGAGTCCATGTTGAGGAGATAACTCCCGCTCGTCCCGGGGTAGGTGACCTGCCCCCAGTCGTCGCCGTAGTTGAAGCCGTCTTCGTTGCTGTAGGCACCCGCGGCCCAGTCGCCTTGGTGGATGAACGCAGCGTCGCCGTCCATCACCATCGTGTTGGCTTCGGTGAAGCTGATCGACGAGGAGTCACTCGGGTAATACTCGCGGAGGTCGACGACCGACTGCAGGGCGCTTTCGACAGCCGCGGTGTCGCCGTCGCCGTTGATGAACGCTTCGTAGCCGTCGATGCCGGCCTGGCCAAGCAGGATCGTCTCCCACAGTTGGACGGTCGACCACGCACCGCTGGTCTGCTGGGCGAACGGAACGGCATCGGTGTTTTCGTCGATGGTCGCACAGGCGTCGACGACATCGCTGGGCGACGAGAGGCTCTCGGGGTCAACACCGGCGTCATCGAGGACAGCCGTGTTGTAAAACAGGTTATTGATCCGGTGGATGTTGAGCGGGACGGTGACGTAGCTGCCGTTGTACTGCGCCTGCTCCTGTGGCCCGGTGAGATAGTTCTCTTTGAGGTCGTCGTCCCACACATCGCCCTCGATATCTTCGTAGGCTCCATCGAACTTTTCGAGCGTTTTGCCCGGCCACGTCTGGAATGTGCTTGGCGGGTCGTTGGCCTGCAGTTTGTTGAGGACAACCTGATCGAGGTTGCTGCGGGCCGCGCCGTCAACCGGCTCCTCGGCGAACTCAACGTCCGGGTGTTCCTCCTGAAAGCCTTCGATGAGGGCTGCAATCGCCGCGTTGCCGTCGCCCGACGACCATGCGTGCAGTAACTCGAGTTCGTTGCTGGGGCTGTCGCCGCCATCATCACCGCCACCGCCGCCGCCGCTACAGCCAGCGAGGCCGGCGACTGCTGCGGCACTGGTAGTCGTGAGTACGGTACGGCGTGACACATTGGGTTGGTGTTCAGACATTGGTTGTCATACCTCGGAGGGGATCGTGGTGCCGATAGACTGTCCGGTGTCTACCGCCACTCCTCAGACACGAATCCACTGGTCACCCTGAAACACTAAGAAGCATTAACAATTATGTAGAATATAATTTATATAGTGTTTCGAAACCGGATACTATACGCGATTTATAAACTGATTCTGATTACAACATTTGCAGTATTTGCCCCAGAGTACGAGTGGTACAACAGCCTAATCAGCGATATCGCCAACGCGATAGCGACTAGGCCGAACATTCGTTTTGTCGACCGTGACAGTATAGTTGACCCGACTAGCGACGACGTGAACCTATCGACGAACGCTGACGAGCAGCCAGCCGATATAACCGAAGGCCACCAACACCGCCGCAATCGATCCCCACACGATCCCACCGAACAGGAGGCTGCCGACCATCAGTCAGACACCTCCGAGGCTGCCGCGCCGTCCTCGGGTGTCGCCTCGGCCCCTGGCGGATCAAACGAACGGATCTCCGTTGTCAACGACTCGAAGGCGAAGCCGTCGCCGCCGATGGCGGATGCCACAGCCGTGACAGCCGCCGAGACAGCGGTTGCCCCAAGGAACGCCGGCAGAAACGCCGGTTCGGGTAGCACGCCAGCGAGTCCAGGAATCGTCGCGACCAGCCCACGGAGCATCGGGAAGTAGGCGATGCCGACGACAAGGCCGGCGAGACTCGCCGCCAGCGCGCCGCCCTGCGTGAGATTCCGGGAGAACAGGCCCCAGATCAGCGGGACGAAGACAGCCGCCGCCAGCAGGTCGGCCGTGAGGAACAACTGCAGGACGCTGTACTGTTGGGCACCGATGATCACCGCTCCGAGCGCGACAAGCGCGGTGAGTCCGCGACCCGTGAGGCGGAGCGAACGGTCGTCATCGACGTCGATGAGCCGGGCCAGATCGACGGTAATGAGACTCGAAATCGCGTTGAGCATCGTGTCGGCCGAGCTCATCACCAACAGGACGACCAGCATGACGACAACGAAGGCGACCGCATCAGGCAGGGCCTCGGTGACAACAAGGAAGAAGGCGACGCTGTTGGTTTCCGGCGTTGTCAGACCCAACCCAGCAGCAGCGACGCCGAACAGCCCCGCAAGCAGCACCATCGGAATCACCGTCAGGGCGGCCACGCTGAACGACCGCGAGAGCGTCGACTCGCTGTCGGCCGCATACACGCGCTGCCAGATCCCCTGATTCAGCATGTTGGCTCCGAGCACCGCAAAGACAACGTAGAGCCCGAATTCGAGGCCGGGCCGGAAGCCCGGATCGAGCAGCGTCGGATCGGTTGCCATCGCTGTCTGGTAGAGGTCGCCGGTACCGCCGAGCGAGACGACGGCCGCGGCGAAGCCAACCGCCAACAGCGGGAGGATCACCAGCGTCTGCACAGTGTCGGTAAAGATGCTGGCGACGAGGCCGCCGTAGGCCGTATACACCAACACGAACGCGCCGACAACCGTGGCGGTCTGCCACGCTGGCACGCCGGCGATCAACTCAAGGGCGCCGGCGATCCCGGTCATCTCCGCGGCGAGGAAGATGAACATGTAGAACACTGAAACGATGAGCACGAAGACGTACATCACCGGGCCAAACCGGACGAGGACGAACTCCGTCAACGAGTGCCCCGTCGGCATCAACTCCCGAATCCGTTTGCCGACCGGAACGAACAACAGCAGCGGAATGGCACTCCCGATCGCGTAGCCGAAGACAGCAGTGACGCCGCCGAAGGCCGCGCCTGCCTCCGCAGGACTAAACAGGATCCACGCGCCCATCGTCGAGGCGATCAGCGTCGCGGTCGTCATCCCCGTGCCGGTGGAGTTGCGTGCGGTCAGCAGATCCTCGACGCTGCCGACGCGTCCGCGGGAGTACGATAGTCCCGCGATGGTAAACACGGCCAGCGTGGCGATTGTCAGCCCGAGGCCGAGCGTCGTCGAAACCATGCTACGTCCCCTCCGATGACTCGATGTGAGCGTCGTAGTGTCGAGACATTTCGTTCAGTAGAGGTGTGCTGACCGCGACCTATATAATTGGCGAATACAACTCTCGAATACGCACATCGGAACGGGGCAATTTGCTGTGATCTCTCCCGAATTAGATCGATATAGCACAAATAGCCTCAACTTATATGGAGGTAGCGTCCCACCTTCCGTGTATGGCGACCGACGATAGCCAGGGGGAACCGACGCTCAGAGACCGCGAAACGACGGGCGAGGATCGGGTGCGGATGGTCGCCCACCAGCTCTCCGAGCCACGGACGGCAAACTGGATCGCCGCCGAGGCCGAGTGGTCACACGAGCCGACGACGCGCGTGCTTGAACGGCTCGTCGACGACGGCGTCCTCTATCGCGACGATAGCGGCCCACACACCACCTACTACCCCGATTACCGCCGCCAAGCGATGATCGAGGCAACCCGGCTTCGTGATGGCGACCACACGGTCGAAGAGCTGACCGACCGCCTCGCCGAAATGAAAAGCCAAATCAGCGACTGGCAGGACGAGTTCGGTGTCGACTCGCCGAACGAGCTTCGCAGTACTGTCGCCGATGACGGGGTCGACGCAGCCGCCGCCGAGCGTCGCCGCGAGATCGCCCGTGAGTGGGATCGACTGCGCGGACGCATCCGTATCGTCGGGTTCGCCGTCCGCGAATGGGACTTTTTGGCTCCGACGACCGAGTCGCCCGAGGCACGCGGCTGACGGATGTCGGTTCCCCATCCCGGCGGCGACCCCAACGCGAACCTGTATGCTCAACTCAAACATGATGTCCTCGACCGTGTCCCGCAGATCACCGCTGTTGAGTTCGTTCCAGATCGGATCAAGGCGAGACGGCTCCGAGCGACGTTCGATCCGGCGCGGCTCGATCCAGCGACCGGGCCGGAACCGCCCACACTCGTCGTCGCGTGGTACCGACAGGAGCCATACGACTGGTTCCGCGTCGACTACACCGATCCGAACACAGGGTTTCACGCTGGTTGGCATCAAGACAAAGATCACCCAGACCTTGGTCGGACACATTTCCAGTACACGACCGATGGCGAAACCGGTCGATGGGGCATCGACTTCGATCACGAAACGCCGTCGCTCATACTCTGGGAACTCGTCGACTCGCTTCTCGCGGAGATACATCCGACACATAATCCACTGTAGGTGACGCGTTGTCACTCGAATCGCTTACGAGAGGTTGACTCGAAGCCCATCGCGGGCGATGTGCACCTCGCCGTCGAAGGATTCGGCAACGGTTGCACACAGTGCCTCGTGGCTGTCCTCAGTATGCGGATAGAGATGCGTCAGATAGAGATGGTCGACATCGCTGTCGGCGAAGGCGTCACCGAGTTGACTCGGCGTCGGGTGGCCGTCGACATCGACCGAATCGGGAAAGGAGCAGTCGTGGGCGACGACCCGGCAGCCCTCGACGAACCGCGCCATCCCGGCAAAGGCCTCGGTGTCACCGGAAAAGGCGAATGCAGCATCGTCGCCGTCGACAGTAAACCGGTATGCGAGGCCATCTATCGAGTGCTGTGTCTCACGACTTTCGACGCTGAATCCGCCGACGCTGACCGTCTCGCTGGCCACAATCTCCCGGACTTGGAGGTCGACCCGGCCGTCGAGATAGTCGTGGACGGAAAGCAGGCCGTCGACTAGTTCCTTCGTGCCGATAGGGCCGACGACTTCGAGATGGTCTTCGCCGGCGAGCCAGCGCGCCTTGAGCAGCGGCATGAGGTCGGCGACGTGGTCGAGGTGGAGATGCGTCAGCAGGACGGTGCTCACACCTTCGTAGCCGGTGTCAGTTGATGCGAGTCGATGGAGGACGCCGCTACCGCAGTCGACCAACAGCCGACTGTCCTCGTGAGTCAACAGGAGTCCGGTCTGCATGCGGTCGCCGGTTGGCATCGCGCTGCCGGTTCCGAGAAACGTGACCTCCATACCCGAAGCCTACGGATCAGCGTGGAAAGCGGTTGTGACACACTGTGGGTCGTCGGGGGATCTTGAAGCCCACAACCGACTTACCGACGCGCGACCAAGCTTTCGCATCAATGGCGCGCTCCGGGCGGGATCGACTACTCGAAACCGACGCCAACTATCCGTTTGATCCCGAAACTATCGACATCGCCGACGAGGACGTGCTCTCCTTGCTCGAACCTACTGTCGCCGACTGGTGGGTCGACCAGTTCGGCGCGTTCGTCGCCGGCAACGGCGGCTTCTTTACGCCGCCACAGCGCGGCGCGATCCCCCACATCCACGACGAGCGCAACGCGCTGATCTGTGCGCCGACCGGCTCCGGCAAAACGCTCGCCTCGTTTGCGGCGATCATCAACGAACTCTTCGCGCGCGAGCAGGCCAGCGAGGACGGCCTTGAGAACTCGGTGTACTGTCTCTACATCTCGCCGCTGAAATCACTCGCCAACGACATTCATCGCAATCTCACTGTCCCGCTTGAGGGCATCGCCGACCGGCTGGCGAGCGACGGCGTCGACACCGACATCCGGCATGCGATCCGCCACGGCGACACCGACAAAAGCGACCGGCAGGCAATGTTGGAGACGACGCCGCACATCCTCAACACGACGCCGGAGACACTGGCAATTTTGCTCAACAGCCCGAAATTCAAAAAGAAACTCGAAACCGTCGAGTACGTCATCGTCGACGAGATTCACAGCCTCGCGGAGAACAAACGCGGGACGCACCTGTCGGTCTCACTGGAACGGCTCGAAGCGATGGCTGAAGGGTCGCCGACGCGCATCGGCTGTTCGGCGACGGTCGAACCGCTGTCGACAGTGGGTGAGTTTCTCGTCGGCCGCGACGAACCGGGCGGCGAATCCCGTGACTACGAACTCGTCGACAGCCGTTTTGTGCGGGAGTTCGACATTCAGTTGGAGTGTCCGACCGACGACCTGATCAACACGCCAAGGGAGATCGTACAGGGCCGTTTTTATGATCGGTTACACGAACTCATCAGCGACAACGAGCAGACGCTTGTTTTCACCAACACTCGGTCGGGAGCTGAACGCGTCCTCCAGACCTTGCGCGAACGGTTTCCCGACACCTACAGCGACGACAACTCCGGCTGTCACCACGGCAGCCTCTCGAAGGAGCGGCGCAAAGCAATCGAATCCGGGCTCAAAGCCGGCAACCTCGATGTGGTGACGACCTCGACGAGTCTCGAACTCGGGATCGACATGCCCAACCTCGATATGGTCGTGCAGGTCGGCTCGCCGAAATCTGTCGCCGCACTGCTCCAGCGAATTGGTCGGGCTGGTCACCAACTCGGCGAGACCGTTGCCGGCCGGGTGATCGCCCTCGACCGCGACGAACTCGTCGAGTGTGCGGTGATGCTCCGAAAAGCCGAGGAGGGATTCGTCGACCGCGTCTTTATTCCTGAGAACGCCGCCGATGTGGCCTCCCAGCACGTCTACGGGATGGCGATCAACAACGTTCGACCCGAGCGCGAGATCAAGTCGATCCTCCGGCGGGCCTACCCCTATCGTAACTTCGACGACACGGAGTGGGAGCGACTCATGCGGTATCTTACCGCCGATTATGCGGGACTGGAATCGAAGGACGTGTACGCGAAAATCTGGCGCGACACCAACGATCCGCCGGACGGCGAGTACCACTATGACGAGTTCCCGGTCGGCGAGCCGCTGATCGGCAAGCGCGGCCGGCTTGCGCGCGTGATCTACATGACCAACATCGGCACGATTCCCGACTCATTCAGTTGCGACGTGCTCACCCGGCAGGGCGACGAGTGGGTCGGCAGCCTCGACGAGAACTATCTTGATACGCTTGAACCGGGTGACGTGTTCGTCCTCGGCGGCTCGAACTACGAGTACAGTTATCGGCGCGGCTCGAAGGTCTACGTCGACCCGACGACCGCGCGACCGACCGTCCCCTCGTGGTTTTCCGAACGGCTGCCGCTATCCTACGATTTGGGCCGCGAGATCGTTTCCTTTCAGGGTGATCTCTGCGAGCGATTTGAATCCGGCGGCGTCGCCGGCTGTCGGGAGTGGCTGCGGGAGTTCCCGATTGACGAAAACGCGGTGCGGGCAATCAGCCGGCTGTTCGACGAACAATTGCAGTACCTCGGGCCCGATGCCGTGAGCACGCCCAACCGGATCGTCGTCGAAGAGGAGTTAGATCGCGCGGAGTACCAGCGGCGGTTTTACGTCCATTCGAACTACGGGCGGCAGTTCAATGATGGCCTCTCGCGGCTGGTCGCCTCTCATTGTGCCCAGCAGGCGACCGCCAATGTCCAGGTCGCCGTCGCCGACAACGGGTTTTCGGTGCAGATGCCGCTCAACCGCAAGGTCGACATCGCCGGCATCATCCGCGATCTCGACCCCGACAGCGTGACGACTGAGTTACGCGACTCACTCGACGGCACCGACCTCCTGCAGCGGTATTTCCGCATCAACGCGACGCGGTCGCTGATGATCCTCAAACGGTACAAGGGCTATGAGAAGTCGGCGGCCCAACAGCAGGTCTCCAGCGAGATGCTGCTGTCATTCGCGCAGGATCTCGATTCATTCGCCGTGATCGAGGAGACCTATCGGGAGATCATGGAGGACAAACTCAACGTCAGCGGGATTCGAGAAGTCCTGGAGTGCGTCGACCGCGGCGAGATCGAGATCGTTGCCCACGAGGTCGACTCGCCGAGTCCCCGCGCGTTCGGCTTGGCGACGCTGATGGCCAGCGATGTGGTACTCGCCGACGATGAGAGCGCGGTGCTCCAAGAGTTTCACGAGCGCGTGTTGGAGTCGATCGACGAGGAACCGCCATCAGTTTCGGAGGCGGTTGAAACTGAGTGAGCCAGCGGCGAAGACGTGATGTCGAGAGGTACACCTATGTAACTCGATCATCACAGGATATGTAGTACGAGTAACTGCCGATCATCCAGAACCATTCCACCACAGGATCCGACATGTCCACTACAGCAAGTTATCCACATAAGCGATATCGAGTATGAGCGGGACAGACTCGATCAGTGCTGCGTCGAACCACATTGAGACGATCATTTCGCGAATCCGAAATGCGGTCATCACCGACGAACAGTTCCTCGAAACGGTGCTCTCCGGCTTGTTGGCCAGAGGCCACGTCCTCTTGGAAGATGTTCCGGGAACCGGGAAAACGCTGACCGCTGTCGCCCTCGCCGACGCGCTGAACCTCGAGTTCAACCGAATCCAGTTCACCCCTGATCTGTTGCCGAGTGATATCACCGGCTCGCAGATCTACAACGAGCAGGCCGGCGAGTTTCGCTTCCAGCGCGGCCCGGTTTTTGCGAATATCGTGCTTGCCGATGAGATCAATCGTGCGCCACCGAAAACGCAGTCCGCCCTGCTTGAAGCCATGGACGAAGGCCAGGTGACAGTTGGCGGCACCACCTACGAGCTTCCGGATCCCTTCTTTGTGATTGCGACCCAAAATCCGATCGAACAGGAAGGGACGTTTCGGCTGCCTGAGGCCCAACGCGACCGATTTGTGGTGAAGACCTCACTCGGCTATCCTGATCGTGACGGCGAGATTGAACTCCTTTCGCGACGCGAAGATCGAACCACAAAGCTACCCACCGTCGATCCTGTCGTCGACGCCGAGCAGGTTTCGACGCTCCGGCAGCTGCCGGAACAGGTGCGGATGGACACAGAGCTGAAAGGCTATCTTGTAGATCTCGTTCGCGAAAGTCGAGCGGATTCCCGCGTCGACGTTGGTGTCTCGCCGCGTGGGATCCAGCGATTTTTCGAGGCTGCTCGGGCACGGGCGGTGATTCGGGGCCGCGACTACGTGACACCGGATGATATCAAGACGATCGCGCTCCCTGTGATGACACATCGGCTCGTGTTGACCTCGGAGGCATCGATCCAAGATGTTGATGCGGCGACGATTGTTGAATCGGTGCTTGAGAGCGTTCCCGTTCCAGGCGCGACCGGCGAGGCCTGAGGGTCAGCCCTGAATTGCGGCGAGGATCACAACCACGGCCAAAATGGCGGCCAGCATCGCAAGCACCGTTCCGCCGTCAGCGACGAGCCCGCCGAGCACAGTCGCATACAGCACCCACGCGATGGCAATCCCGACGATCGTGACTACAGCCGCCGACAGGGTATGGATAACTTCGATCTGCAGCGGTGACTCGGATTTGAGCTCTGCCCACGTAGTCGCACCTCTGTCACCGATATCCCAGACGAACACCGAGAGTCCGACGAGAGCAAACACCGTGAGCCCCGAGGCCCCGAAGATGCCGATCGTGATCGCGCCGATCGCAAGCCCGGTCGCTGCCATCGCGCTGCCGGCGGTCTCGACGGGGAAGTAGTTGATTCCGCTCCCGAAGATGACGACACCGAGCACAACTGTCAAAAGCGACATACCGATGACAATGACACCGGCGACCACACCAGCCGGCGTGAGCGCGGTCGTCAGCTGTGCAACGACGGGCCGAAACGCATCCGGAACGCGGGCTTGCAGCATCGATACCGCCGGCGTCCCGACAACAGCCAGCGCGCCCGTGGTGGCACCTGCAAGCAGCCCTGGCACAAACCAGCCGACGGTGCTGGCGATTCGGCCGGTGAGTAGCTGTACCCCACCAAACACGGCTGCGATCAGCATCGCCCCAGCGAAGGCGACAAGCAGGACGCGACGGAGTCCGGGAGACGAAAACAGCGCAAAGAGCGCGGGATAGCGACCGGCGATGGCAGTGATATCGACCGACGATACGGCAACGACGATCCCCACAACAGTCAGCGATACAATCACCCAGAGTGAGCCATTCAGCAGTCGGCTGAGTTGTTTCACACCGGTTTCAACCCGCTTTTGGCTCGTTTGTGGGGTTAGCTGGACAATCGGTACGGCCGCAAGAATGAGCTGTATGCCTGCGATGACGAAACTACACAGGACAAGAAAGGTGATCATCGCCACAGTCGCGTTTCGCGGCGCAAAGAGCACGGACGTGACACCCAGGCTATCGAGTCCAACCGCCGGTACCTGCGTCAGGGCATCGAACCGTCCCACGATGATCCCTGCAAAGAGGACACTGGGCCCAACTGCGGCCTTGTTGTTCACCGTCCACATATGCGAGACACTTCCCTTGCCGACCTTACTGTTGAACAGCCCGAGAACGCCGAATCCAGCCAGCCATGCGGCCCCCACGAGCCCGAATAACCCGATCGCTGTCGGAATCGTTGCGAGAATCGCATCGACTGGCACCGGCACCAACACACGCACTGGCAGGATGATCGCTGCCAACACGCTGACACCAACGATCGGCAGCAACAGTGCGGTGATGGCGAGGCCGGCTGGTGTTTCTGTGTCACGCAGGATCGTTAGCGTGCCGACGCTCAGCCCGGAACAGCCAGCGACGAGTGCCGGTGGTGTCTGCCCGACAACGGTTGTGAGCAGCCAGATCCCCACCGCGACCGCGAGCGCGATGAGTACCGCTGTCGGCCGTGTGCCATTCGGGTCTGGGATCGACAGTCGGCCACGAAGCATCGTTATCGACCCATCCCCGTGAGTCGTGTGAGAGCATCTCGAAGGCTGTCTTCAGACTCCCAATCGATGACGGTCGCCCCCAGTAGTCGCAGAGATCCGAGCCGTACCGCTCGTTGCATCCCGGTGAGACGGCCGCCGATCGTCGCTGGCGTCGTTGCCGGCGAGAGAATCGTCACCGCATGGCCATCGGCGCGGAGGGATTCGACAAGGTCGGTAATCGGCCCGTCTGTCACCGGACTACAGAGAATTACCTGCGCACCGCTCGGCACGAGCGACCGTGTTCGATTCCACGACATCCCGCCGTCGGCGACAGACGCCGCGGAGGGTGTGTTGTCAGCGGTCGAGTCATCGGACGCTGTCGAGTTGGGTGCTGTGCGAGAGTCATCCGTCGGGCCGGTCGCAGCCGCGTTACAGATGGCGGTGGCATGCGGCACGAATGAGCGGCCCTCCTCGGCAGCGGCCCAGGCTGGCGGCTGTCGATCGGTTTCCGGATCTGCGACGCCGAGGGCTCCCAACGAGACCTCATGGCCCTCGTTGATGAGCACCTCAAGGGCGATCGTTGCGGCATACGCGCTCAGTGTCGCCCCTGTTGGTGCGTTGCGATTGGCTGCGGTATGGGCCGTCCGGCGACTGTCGATGAGGACGGTGATGTGTGCGGCATGCTGTTCTCGGAATTCAATGGTCGCTAGCTCGCCGGTTTTGGCGTAGGTGCGCCAGTCAAGTCGGTTGACCGGGTCACCGGGGCGATACTCACGGGTTGCATGAAATTCGACACCTGGCCCGCCGCTGTCTGTCGCCAACTGGCCCGCATAGGCGGTTGTCTGTTGTACCGGGATATCTTCGATCGTTACCCGACACTCGAAGCGATCGACGCCGTCGGCCGTTTTTTCCGTCTCCGCGAGTCGGGTGCCGTTGGTATTCCTGGCTCTGAGCGTGACCGGCTCAAAGCTGTAACTCCCGCGGTCGGCGCTGATCGTGTAGGTTACCGTATACTGGTCGCCGGGGCGGAGCGCGCCACCGGATCGAGGCGAGCCATCAGTGACGCCGATCTCCGTGGGAACCCCGTCGACAACCCGCAGATCCGGGATCGTTGTCGTTCCCGTATTTTCGACAGTCACCGTGACCGCGATCGATTCACCAGGTGATGGCGTTTCGGGTGTCAGTTCTCGGGTGACGTCGACGGCGTTGTCGATCGGTGGTGTGGTGGCCACGGCTGCAGTCAACACGAAGAGTAGTGGAATTCCGGCTGCGAGAATCAGGGTATACGTCCCGGTGAGGATCCCTATGGCAGCTAAGAGCAGTGCATACGCCCGAAATCCGCTAAATCGTCTGATCCGCATTAGCTGTCACCACCGGCGTCCCTCTGTAGTCGACCACGGAGGCTACCGATCCATGACTGCTGGTTGGGGGTAGGTGTAAAGCCAGTTGTCGCCTCGGCACAGTGTGTTTCGACAACCCGCAACGTCCGACGAATACGATAGTCGTAGGCATGGGTTGGATACAGCCACTCGTAGAACCGGTACCACAGCGGGAAGTCCGCGGCATTGGTCGTCGTCAACGTTGCTGCCGCGACAGCGTCGGTTGTCCACTCGCCGCTGTCAACATACCTGATTGCGTCCTGTTTCTGTTTGTCCTGCGTGTACAGTGCGATGAGTGTTTGCCGCAGTGCATCCTCGATAGGTGTCTCCTTGCTGTGGGTGTTGTCTGTCGATTCAAACGCCGTCGTGAGCCGCTCACCCGTAATCGACACGTTACGCGTTGGTGCTTCTACCGATTTGGTGTCCACTCCGATGTCGGCATCACGGCCGTTCCAGAATCCGAATCCGACCAATCCAATGAGCGCGAGCAGGCCACCAGTTAGCAGGACAATGCGCCGGTCGCCAAGCACCTCGGTTCCCTGGGTGAGCGGCTCGGTCACGCTGGGCGGCAGGGCCGACGGGCGGTAGCCGATCAGCAGCGCAAAGCCAACTGTCAGACTCACACTCCCTGCGAGCGCGATATTGCGAGCGGTGAGTGCCTGTCTCATGCGTCGTCCTCCTCCGCGGATTCGTTGATGTCTGTGAGGGCCTGTCGGGCTGCGTCGAGTCGTGATTCGCCCGGTGATTGCTGGCCGTACTCAACGGCCCGATACAGATCCGTGAGGTAGGTGACCGGTCGGCTCGGAACCCCCTTCTCGATGGCATGCTGGCCGATCTCAACGGGCGTTCGGGTGACGGCCTGTGGGGGGCTGATGAGCGAGACGAAGGTCTGCCATATTGATCGGAGTTGTCTATCCGGCCCAGTTTCGTTGGCCTCACCAGGGGCCGATTCTGGGGTTCCGTTGTCGGCGGCTGCTTGCCACCGTCTACGAAGGTACTCCAGCCATGATTTGAATGCTGCCAGCAGCCGGCGTGGATCGAGTCGTTGCTGGATCTCACTCACCGACAGGGCAAACGCCGACCGCCACGCCCGGAGCCGGGCGAAAAGCTGTGTCATCGCGGTGGTCAACCGATCTGCCAGCCCCACGAGGAGTGTCGTTGCTCGATCGGGGAGTCGTCGCAGAAACGCCCTGATGATGTCCAATCGATCTCTCACCGAGCCGCTGGTCACACCACGACGACGGGCAGCAATCGCGAGTCCGGCGATGACGACGAGGATGCCACCAC